>Ga0214921_10000073_pt1 | contig 183135 bp, 162 predicted proteins | sample LL1505_MetaG_FD_177992 | JGI IMG/M metagenome (GOLD analysis project Ga0214921, IMG submission 177992) | Freshwater microbial communities from Lake Lanier, Atlanta, Georgia, United States - LL-1505 | ecosystem: Environmental > Aquatic > Freshwater > Lake | place: USA: Georgia | collected... | reverse complement strand
TTAATTTTGCAGAAGTACCTGCCCCGTTTAGGAAAATAAGTTCGTTATAAATGGTATCAGCACTCCAAAAGGGACGCATGTATTGATCAAAATTAATCTGTGGGTTGTTGTTGGAATAATTCGGAAATTCATAATAACCGCCGTTGGATGGGGATACCACGACCCATTTTGCAGTTGCTGGAGAACAAGACCAGGAAGCCTCTACTGCAGGAACGGAAAGCAACAAATTGCACAAAGAATCATAGAACATGCAAGAACCTCCCGCATAGTAAATCATGTTTGGGGTTGAAGCAACCGAGGAAGGGGGCTGGCATTGAGCAATTATCCCGTTGTTAAGTACGAAGAAAAAAGAAAATACAAGAATGAATTTTTTCATGGTAGGAATTTTAACCTAAAGAAAAATAAAAAACTCGTAAGATTTATTAATAAATTATTAAAATTTGTACTTAAAGTGAAAAATCTAAAAGCTCTAGAACAGGACTTCTAGAAATCGATCCTGGATTCAGCCCAGGTTTTCCTTCAGGAATTGGGCATTTCAAATCGTGGTAATAATCTACCCACACTGGGTAATAGGCCTTGGTAGCGGGATCCATAAAAGTCATGGGCGCCAAAGAAAAAATAGGCTTTCCATGGTTCGCCACTTTAAACGATTCATACAACAATTCACTGCAATAATATCGATCGTTATTCAAAAGAAACACATCATCGTAAGGCTTTCCCTTGAGTGATTTTGCATAAGCAACAGCCCTTGAAATCAGGTTCCGATTCACCGATTTTATTCTAGCCGCCAGTATTTTATTACTTCGCTGCTTGAAAGTTTCCAATGCAGTAACTTGCACCCCTTTTCCAATTGCCTCAATCACTTTTAAGGTGTCATTCTCTTCAATAACCATTGCACAATGGGAAAAATCCCGACCATTCACGCCCTCTGTTACAGTTTCAATGGCTGTACACATTGGACCACAATCCAGGTCCTGAAAAAGCAAATCACCTTCTTGCAAGCCAAGCGAGGCTTTTTTCTCCCCACATGCAAACAAGATTAGGATGCTGAGGAAGATTGGATAAGTGTATCGTTGTGGCATTGGTTCAAATATAGTAATTTTAGAGCCGATGAAATTAAGGATCTTCCTCTTAACCATTCTCCTTTCCGGCTTCTCGATGCTCAATGCACATGAGTACCACTTCGCCTTTATTGAGGTTGAATATTATCCCACAGAACAGCAATTTCAAGCCACACTTAAGGTAACCGCCCACGACCTTGCTTACATTACCTCAAAAAAACATGGTAAAGATTACAGCATCGAACAAATTCTTAAAACGGACAGTCTCAAAAGTGAATTGGAACATTTCCTACTGGCAGGATTTACGCTCTATCAAAACAACCAGGAAATCTTTTTCAAAACCGATGGGCAAGAAATCACCGCACAAGGGGATTTAATATTCTACCTATCATCAGAAACCGTTGAACGAAAAGGAAAGCTTTTCGCATCCTTCTCGCTTCTCACCCAATACTTTCCGGACCAGCAAAACAAACTCGATTATCTGCTAAAAGGAAAGCACCACACCCTTAATTTTCTCGCCAACGAATCCTTGAAAGAAATACCAATTCAGCTATGAAATATACAAGCCTTTTTATTTTCTCTGCCATGCTTTGCATAAGTCTATTTGGACAAAAGAAATTTTCCCAACTCGACATTGAACTCCCAACCCCAAACGAATACCGTAACGCCGCGGGAGCGCCTGGCCATGCCTATTTTCAACAACAAGCGGATTACAAAATGAACCTCATCCTCGATGATGCCAACCAGAAACTATACGGAACAGAAACCATCACCTACACCAACAATTCACCGGATGCCCTACCCTATCTCTGGCTTCAATTGGATCAAAACATCTACGACGAACATTCTGACACTAAGCTCATCGAAGTAGAAAAAATGGAAGACTTCAAATCCATTGGAGACATCCAAAAAAGATTTTTTGACTACGACGGAGGATTTAAAGTTGAAAGCATCACAAACACATCCGGTCAACAAATGAATTACTTCATTAATAAAACCATGCTTCGCATAGATTTGACCGCGCCACTTGCACCCAAAAGCAGCATCAGTTTCACCGTAAAGTGGTGGTATAACATCAACGACAGAATGGCTGTAGGGGGACGCTCAGGGTATGAGTATTTTGAAAAAGACAAAAACTACCTTTACACCCTTGCGCAATTCTTCCCACGCATGTGCGTCTACAGCGATGTAACTGGCTGGCAAAACAAGCAGTTCTTAGGTCGCGGTGAGTTTACGTTGCCCTTCGGTAATTACGATGTGAGCATTACAGTACCTTCAGACCACATCATTGCCGCAACAGGAGAAATACAAAATGCAAGCGATGTCCTTTCTGCTGCACAACGCAAACGCATGGAGCAAGCGAGAAAAGCAAATTCACCTGTGTTAATTGTCACCCAAGCAGAAGCAGAAGCCGCTGAAAAAGACAAGAAAACCACAACAAAAACATGGCGATTCAAAGCCACCAACGTACGCGACTTTGCTTTTGCAAGTTCACGTAAATTTATCTGGGACGCTCAAAATGCTACCGTTGGAGGAAAGAATATACTTTGCATGTCCTATTACCCAAAAGAAGGAAATCCACTTTGGGAAAGGTACAGTACCAAACTGGTCGCACATACCATCAAAACCTACTCGAAATACACAGTGGATTACCCTTATCCCGTAGCGATTTCAGTTCACTCAAAATGGATCGGCATGGAATACCCCATGATTTGCTTTAATGGCGGAAGACCTGAGGAAGACGGCACCTATTCAGAAAGTGAGAAATATGGAATGTGGGGCGTAATCATTCACGAAGTGGGGCATAACTTTTTCCCCATGATCATCAACTCAGATGAGCGTCAATGGACTTGGATGGACGAAGGATTGAATACTTTTGTTCAATACCTTACAGAACAGGAATGGGAACGCGGTTACCCTTCACGCCGAGGACCTGCGCACTTAATTGCTGACTACATGAGAGGAGATCAAAAATTCATTTCTCCGATTATGACCAACTCAGAGTCTATTTTTCAATTTGGAAACAACGCCTATGGAAAACCAGCCACCGGACTAAACATACTTCGCGAAACCATCATGGGGAGAGAATTGTTCGATTATGCCTTTAAAACCTATTGCGAACGCTGGAAATTCAAACACCCAAGTCCTGCCGATTTTTTCCGAAGCATGGAAGATGCCTCTGCGGTTGATTTAGATTGGTTTTGGCGGGGATGGTTTTACGGCACGCAACCCGTGGACCTATCAATTCAAGATGTAAAGTGGTTTCAGTTAAACAGTCAAAATCCTACCCTTGAAAAAGCTTTCCTAAAAGAAAAAGACGCAGAGAAGGACATTCACATCGGCGTGCCAAGAAATCACAGCGAAATTAAAGAAACGGTCAACGAACGCGATTCACTCATCGATGATTACTATGCAAAAAGAAACCTATACCTGGTGGATGGATTGGACAAAAAGGAATATGAAGAATTCAAACAAAAAACCACAGCAAAAGACCTTGAATTGTTGAATGCAGGAAAACACTTCTATGAGGTACACTTCAAAAATGAGGGAGGCATGGTAATGCCGTTAATCATCCGATTTACCTTCGCCAACGACAGTACTGAAGTGGTTAGAATCCCTGTTGAAATATGGAGACAATTCGAAGAAGAGGTTTCCAAGGTTTTTATTTTCGATCAAGAAGTAAAGGAGATTCGCTTGGATCCATTTCTTGAAACCGCCGATGTAGATTTAAACAACAATACGTGGCCTCAATCCAGTCAACCTTCCAGATACCAGCTTTTCAAACAACAAGCAACGAAAGAAAATCCGATGCAACGCCAAAAGAAGGTGGACGCCATAGGGAATTAATTATTTTATCTTATTTTAACAATTAGACAACGAAAATGCTTAACTTTCGTCAACCTTGCCTATGTCTATGTTATTTAAAATCATTTGTTTCTGTTTGATTACGGTCGTTTCCTTTGGACAAGGCGATGATTGCGGCACCGCAACCCAAATTACCAATGTTTTAAATTACTGTTCAGGAAATGCCTTCTTTAACAATGTAGGCTCTACGCCAGGAATGTACTCCGCACCCGCATGTTGGACAGGTGGATCCACGGAGGATGTATGGTTTCAATTTACCGCATTAGGTACGGATGTACTTATATCGGCGAGTGGTTCCGGAGGCGGTGGTACCATGCCACAACCGAGAATTGCTTTGTACGATGGCATTTGCGGCGGAGTCATAAACGAGCTAAATTGTGCAAATGGTTCAGCTGGCATGGGAACTACGCAGCTTTACGAAGGAGCCCTTGTTCCAGGAAATACCTATTACATCAGAATTTCAAGCCCTCCAAACAATGAAGGGTCTTTTGAATTGTGCATCAACAGCTACACGCCGACCGCCAATCCGGGTGCAGATTGTGGGGGCGCTGCGTTTCTTTGCAACCAAAATCCAGTCAGTGTTTCCACGCTTGGAGGTGGCGGATTAAACAACGATGAACCCGAGCCAGGAACCTGTTTAGACATGCCTGGACCCGATGAATCAAATTCCTCATGGTTTTATTGGACTTGTGCAACCGGCGGACCCCTTACCTTCGACATCACGCCAATCAACCCAACAGCCGACATCGACTTCATTTTTTATCAACTGAATGGAAATGATCCTTGCGGACCCAGAACCCCTGTGAGATGTTGTTCTTCATCCTGTTTAAATGCTACCGGGTCAACAGGAATGTCTTTGGCAGAGTTTGACTTAAATGAATTTCCAGGATGCCAAGCAGGCTACAACGCATACATTCAAAGCATCACCATGACTCCGGGTACAAGCTATGCTTTGTTGGTAAATAATTTCTCAGCCAATACAGGTTTTACGCTCACCTTTAACAACAACAATCCAAACGGAGGAACTTTCGCAGGACCTCAACCTCAAATAACAGCAAGCAATCTTACCATATGCGCAGGCAATACCGTAACCTTTAATGGCGCCAATTCCTTAAACTGTACAACCTTAAATTGGAATTTCACCCAAAGCGCAACACCCACCTCCGCCAATGGAACCGGACCACATACCATTACCTATCCTACATCAGGTAATTTTACCGCCATTTTAAATGGAATCGACAACAGCGGTTGTCAATCACTCGATTTTGTCAACGTAATTGTCAATCCGCCCATTCAAGTAAACATTGCACCATTTGACACCCTCTGTAGTGGAACCACTTTCTTTCAAAACATAACTTCAACACCTGCAGGCGCAAGTTTTACCTACACAGTCAATGCAAATCCAAATATCGCCGGCGCTTTTCCAGGAGCTGGGGGAAACATCAACCAAATTCTTAACAATTCAAGTAACCTAAGTCAAAACCTTAGCTACACCGTTACCGGTACCTTAAATGGGTGCAGCAACCAAGACAGCTGTTTGGTTACCTTATTGCCACTTACCGAACCAACGTTTACAGCTTTAGGTCCCTATTGCTTGGGATTAACACCTGCCCCTATCCTTCAACCGCAATCCACAAACCCAACCCCCATAAATGGTATTTGGAATCCACTTGCGATAAATACCCAGCAATTGGGAACTTTCATGTATCAATTTACGCCTTTCCAAAACCAATGCGCAGACACAGCTAGCATGTGGGTGCAAGTTTCAGACAACCCCGGCGTGATCTTTTCTGCCGATTCTTTACTGGGTTGTTCTCCTTTACAAGGAACGCTTTCAACAGCACCCATCAATGGCGCTACCTACACTTGGTTGGCAAACGGCCAGCTTTTAGGAAACACACCAAACGTAAATTACACTTTTAGCGCTTTCGGTTGCTACGACATTGAATTGCAAGTAGATGTGAGTGGTTGTTCGGCCAGCGCTTTAATCCAAGATTACATTTGTGTAGAATCGGACCCTGTGGCAAGTTTTTCATTTTCTCCCGGCGAATTCACTGCATCGTCCGAAACCATTCAATTCAACAATACAAGCCAAGGCGCTTCCGCTTATACCTGGCTCTTTGGGGATGGGGATTCTGACAATCAGGTGGATGCATCGCACAATTTCAACAATACAACCGGTGGTTTCAATGTAACCCTTTACGCAAGCTCACCTTCGGGATGCACAGATTCGATTACCCAACGCATAGGGTATCAAGAACCACTGATTTACTACGTGCCAAATACATTTACACCCGACCAAGACGAATATAACCAGCAATGGAAACCAATCTTCACCAGTGGATTTGAACCTTATGATTACAAATTAACCATCTACAATCGCTGGGGAGAAATGGTTTGGGAATGTTACAATCCATACACAGGCTGGAGCGGAAATTATGGAGATAAAAAAGACGTTCAAGAAGGCGTTTACACCTGGGAAATTGTTTTTGTATCCAAGGCAAAGGAGGATAAGAGAAAGATTTCAGGAACCGTAAATGTCCTGAGATAATTACTTGGTTTTAACCAATTTATGGCTACGAATGCCTTCCTTATTCCGCAAAACCACAAAGTAATTTCCCGCAGGCAATTGGCTCACGTCACAAGGAATCTCATGAAGACCGGCAGTCAGATGCTGATCAAAAAACGACATCACTACAGCCCCATTCACATCTCTTAGCTCCGCTTGTGTCTTTCCTTCTTCCAAAAGCACACGAATGGTAAAGTAGCTTGTACAAGGATTCGGATACAATAGCATTTCATCCTTTTTCAAGGCCAGTTCTTCGATGCCTACATTACAGGTTCCTGCCAACGTGTAGTATTGGATGGGATGGGAAAACAATTGCTGTACTTGGTTTGAAGGCACTTGAAACCAATCTTTTAAAATGGATGCATAGACATCTCTAAAATCTATTTGCATCGGAACACCCGCTTGGTCCTGAATGGAAGATTGGATTGTAGGATTGGGACCAATGACTCCATAATTGATGCAGGTTCCAAAAAGGAAAAGTGGCGCAGCATCTCCATGGTCGGTTCCAAGACTTGCGTTGGAAGCAATTTGGCGTCCAAATTCTGAAAAGGTCATCCCCACTACCCTATCCTCCAATCCCAATAAACTCAAATCATCTTGAAAAGCAGCGATTGCATCCGAAACTTTCTTTAACAGCGGTTTGTGCGCCCCCAACGTTAAATCATTGCTGTCCGCTTGGTTGTCGTGGGTATCGAATCCACCCAAAGAAAGAACATAAACTTTCGTTTTCAATCCCCCTGAAATCATTTGAGCCACATATTTCATTTGCATGGCCAATGAATTGGTAGCGTCGTACATACCCGAAAGGTTGTTTCCCGCATTGGCAGCATTGTTAATGACTTGGCCATAATTGTTGGTTTGCCCAATGATGGTTGCGACATATTCCACTTGGTTTCCATAATAACTGCCATCGTTAACAAATCCACCTTCGTAAAGAGAGTAGACATTGTTTGGATTTGATACAGCATGGGAGAAATTAGCGGCTATGCCTTGACAAGTGGCAGAAACCTCTGAACCCATGCTAATGGCAAAAGGATCAGGATAGGAAGCATTTGGATAATTGGTAGGGTAATTTGGATTGTAGGAATCAAAATACCTTCCCAACCACCCTTTCGTTTCATTTACATCTAATGAACCTGTTGACCAAATATCTGTTGACCTAAAATGCGACCTGTTTTGTTCAGGATACCCAACATTTTGAACAATCCCCAATTTCCCTTGGTTGTAAAGGTTTTTCATCCCCACCATAGCAGGATGCAATCCCAATTCTGGCGTAAGACCTAAAATCTGATTTTGTGGGATGATAATGTTCGGACGATGCAACATCAAATTCGCATATTGATCGATGGGAATAGCGGTATTCAATCCATCATTTCCCCCATTCAACCGTATGATCACCAAGACGCGATCCTCAGCACCTGTTGAAAAATTGAATAATTTCTCACCAATGGCTTGCATTCCAAATCCATTCGAAACAAAAGGAACGCTTGCCGTTGTTAGGGCTACGTTTTTAATAAAATCTCTTCTTTTCATTTTTTATTTCTTAAATCATTTGAAATTGCGGCATCTTAAAAATCCTATCCATTACCAATTCCACGCGTTGCCTTACAGGATCTGAGAAAGAAGCATTCCCAGGGTTGGCTAGATAGTCATTGTATTGCAACGTCCATTCAAAGGTCGGTAGAAAGTTGGTAAGCACATTAACCAAACCAACATGCTCGCTTGCCTCCAACGCTTTTGGAATAAACAGTTCACACATGTCATAAATTACTGCGTCAGCATCACTTGGAATGCTTAAGTTATTCAAAAAGTTAAGCGTGTTAATTTTTAAAAAATACCCGTTGATTGGGATCCCAAAGAACAACAATCCTTGGCCCATATCGAACCTAAATTTAATGGTCGTTGAATTCACCCATAACCTTGAAAACGAAGGCAACTGATAGTAGGATGTCCAACCCGCAACACTGGGAGGCGCTGCGTAATCGAGCCCCATGTTCTGGTTCGCATAATAAATGGTCATGTAGATATTTGCATTGGTGGTTAGATTCACATTGGGAATCGTTTCAGTGGAATTCAACATAGTAAACACGGTTTCCAGCGGGCTTCGAATGATGGTTCCTCTCAATGCTACGTCGTAAAAATGATCGCTGGTTAACAATTCAAAAAGGACAGGCTGAATGTCGTAGTTGTTGTTGATTAATGTTTGAGCCAACTCAGGAATGATTAAGGTTTCAACGGCATTGGTAATGTCATAATTTACAAAATATCTGTACAATTTGGTACAAATAAAATGTGCCACTTGGTCTTGAGAAAAAATTACATCGATGTAATCACTGTATTCCTGCGCACCATTGTTAGCAATGACTGCATTGTTGAAATGATACGATAATTGTTTACTGGATGTATCGTGCAAAGGAGCTAAATAAAGCGTTTGTGCAGCTGTTAAGGTGGCGCTTCTAAGTCCTTGTACAACATATCCCGTCAAAATTTTAGCGCCAGATGACACGTCCTGTTCAGTGTATGTGGAATAATCGCCTGCGGCAATCTGATCTCCTTTTCCGATGGTAAATAGCTCTAATAATTCCCGGGAATAATTTTCATTGGGAGCTTGCACAGAATTTGTATTCCCATTCAAAAACAAGAGCATCGAAGGATCTAATGTAACATCCTTAATAAGTTGTTTAAAATTCCCCAAACAACATGTTCTTAGCAATTCGAAATACGTGTAAGCAGCCCTGGCATCCGATGAAAGTGCAACCCCAAAATGATTTTGCCAAAAAAACATCATTTTTTGATTGATACTCATCCCTTGGCTGTTAATGTTATACATCAACCAGTAGGACAATGATTTCAATCGTGCTACTTCACAAGCTTGGTTTGCAACAGGATTCGAAGGATAAACTGCATTCACCCAAGTGGAACCAGGACTTACAATCGTCTCCCCGGCATCAAAAGCGACAGGTGGGTTAACGGTTTCAATGTTTAAAAGTTGGTTGACTGCATCCGCCATGGTTAATTGAGAAACTGCGGTTACTTGCGCATGGGTTGGACCGAACAATGTCCTTCTAAGTAAATGCGCCGCCTCCGATTTTGTCCAGGCCCCTGAATAAGGTGTTAAGCTCATGTTTCTAAATATTAAATAATAACTCAAATTTAATAATTTTCAACCGAAAAAAACATCCATTTGAGTATCTTCACGTCTGAAGACTTTAATTTCAGAACAACCGCATTTTCATGAAAAAAATCCTTACGCTCTCAATCCTTTTCATACTTGTTTTCATTTCTAATTTTCGCGCACAACAACCCCCGACATTTAATTTCACCGGTGCCATGCAAACATGGGTGGTTCCACCATGTGTTTACAACATCAACGTTGTTGCGGCCGGTGCAAAAGGAGGCGGACCCACTGGAGGAAATGGCGCAACAATAACGGCGAACATAGCGGTAACCCCAGGTCAAACCTTATACATCTATGTCGGTGGAATGGGTTCATGCGGAAATGCTTCTGGCGGATGGAATGGCGGTGGAACAGGATACGCTTCAAACAATGGGAATTCAGGTTACAATTCTTGCGGAGGCGGGGGTGCGAGTGACATCCGAATAGGAGGAACCGCATTGGGTAATCGAGTCATTGTAGCAGGCGGTGGCGGCGGCAAAAGCGGAGGATCTTCCCCTGTATGTGGCGGAGCTTCAAACTGTAACAATGGTGCACCAGGTTGCAATACCTATGGACAAGGAGGAGGAGGAGGAACGCAAGGTTCAGGAGGAAATGGTGGCACACCATGGGCTGGCGTACCGCCAGGAGGTTCCGCAGGAACGTTAGGAGTAGGCGGTCAAGGGGGATATTGGCAAACAGCTTCCGGTGGTGGTGGTGGTGGTGGATATTATGGTGGCGGTGGTGGTGGAAACGACGGATGCTGTACCGGCGCAAACGGCGGTGGTGGTGGCGGCGGAGGCTCATCTCTTATACCTCCAGGGGGAAGTTGCCTTGCTGCAAACAACACCAACCATGGTTATGTTACCATTACTTTTGTCGGCGGAGGCGCAGTGGTTACCGCTACCAACAACGGACCTATTTGTTCTGGAGGGACCTTACAATTGGGTACTGCAGCTATGGGAACTTACACTTGGACAGGACCCAATGGATTTACTTCAAACTTACAAAACCCGACCATTCCAAATGTAACAGCAGCTGCTGCAGGAACCTATACTGTAAATGTTAACATGGGCGGATGCTCTGCTTCTGCAACGACTACCGTTATTGTAAACCCTTCTCCGACGGTCACAGTAACCAATGCGACGGTGTGCGCAGGACAGCCTGCAACCTTAACGGCGTCTGTTACGCCCGTAATGAATGGAACTTTCACTTGGAACAACGGCACTTCTGGTCCTACCTTAACAGCTTCACCAAATGCTACAACATTATATACAGTTACCTTTACACCCACAGGTGGATGCCCTGGAAATGCGACAGGTGCAATTACGGTAAACCCTACCCCAGTAATTACTGCACCAGGCACAAGCATTTGTAGCGGACAATCAGCTACCTTAACAGCTACTGCAAGTGTTCCTGGAGGTACTTTTACATGGAACCCAGGAGGTACCGTAGGAAACTCAATTACCGTTACCCCGAATGCAACCTCAACATACATTGTAAGCTACACAACACCTGCAGGTTGCCAAGCAACCAATGTAAATGCCACGATCGTTGTTAACCCTTCACCAACGGTTACGGTAAACAGCGCAACCATCTGCCTTGGACAATCAGCAACCCTAACAGCAACCCCAACTGTACCTGGAGGTACTTACGCCTGGAGCAACAATGCAAATACTGCCAGCATCACCATATTCCCTTCCGTTACAACCACTTATTCAGTGACGTACACCACAGGAGCAGGATGTACCGCACCTGTTGCATCTGGAACCGTAACGGTCAATCCAACACCAACCATTACCATTACGAACGCTACCATTTGTGCAGGTCAATCAGCCACGCTGAACGCAAGTACAAACACCCAAGGAGGATCTTTTACTTGGAATCCCGGTGGCATGGTCGGTAGCTCCGTGACGGTTACCCCGTTAACAACTACGGTTTACACCGTAGGCTATGTTTCTGGTGCGGGATGTGCTTCAAACAATGCTACAGGTACGGTTACGGTAGACCCAGTTGCTTCCGTTACCGTAAACAATGTTGTTATATGTGATGGCAATAGCGCAACCCTCACTGCGACACCTACCGTTCCCGGAGGCACCTATCTTTGGTCAAACAATGCTACCACGGCGTCTATAACCGTTTCGCCAAATGCCACAACATCCTATTCTGTTGTTTACACAACCGCAGCAGGATGTGTTAGCCCTTCTGCATCTGGAACCGTTACGGTAAATCCAACCCCAATAGTAACCGTGACAAACGATACCATTTGCATTGGACAACAAGGTTCAATCACAGCCAATTCAACATTGCCAACGGGTACTTTCGCATGGAACCCTGGAGGGTTTAACACAGCTACCATTCAAGATTCACCCCAACAAACAACCACATACACCGTAATTTTCACGAGCAACTTGAACTGTCCAAGTACGCCTGTAAGTGGAACCATAACAGTAAATTTAAATCCCAGCATTACCGTAAACAATACGGCCATATGTTTAGGTCAAACTGCAAGTGTAACCGCAACGACCAACATTGCAGGGGGTGGTTTTACATGGAATCCTGGCAACATCAGTGGCCCAACGCTAACCGCATCTCCAAATACAACGACAACTTGGACCGTGAGTTATTCAGCGGCAACAGGCTGTTCAGCTTCGCCTCAAAGTGTTACCGTTACCGTGAATGGCATTCCTTCGCTCAACATTCCAAACGATACCATTTGTGTAGGTCAAACTGCCATATTAAATGCAACCCCAAGCATTCCTGGAGGAACGTATGCATGGACACCGGGTAATTTAACCACAAGCTCAATCAGCGGAACGCCGAATGCAACGACAACCTACAATTTGGTTTATACCTCTCCTGCAGGTTGTGTGAGTGCAAGCACACCATCAAGCATGGTTGTAAATCCATTGCCTGTTGTTAACATAAGCAACGCAACCATTTGCACAGGACAAAATGCAACCTTGAATGCAACGACTTCAATCCCTGGCGGGACCTATTTATGGAACAACGGTGCAACAACCCCGAGCATTACAGTATCTCCAGCAAACACTACCTCCTATACGGTGGTCTACACAGCACCAACAGGCTGTCAAAATGCACCAGCAACTGGAACCGTAACTGTAAATCCGGTACCAACCGTTACCATCGTGAACGATACTGTTTGTAATGGAATAAGCGCAACCTTAACCGCTACGCCATCTTTCCCTGGAGGAACGTATTTATGGACACCTGGGGGACAAACAACACAAAACCTAACAGCGTCTCCGAATGTAACCACCAATTATACCTTGGTATACACAAGTGCAGCTAATTGCGCAAGTCCAACTGCGACTGGTACCATTACGGTAAATCCGATTCCAACCTTGGTAACCACACTTGGTTCACAGAATATCTGCAGCGGCGACGCCGTACAAATTGGAATGAACAGCAATGTTCAAAACGCCACCATCAGTTGGACAAACACCGAATCACAAGTTACAGGTTCAACCTCAGGAAATGGCAATGCCATAAACGATGTGATTACTTCGATAGGCACAGCAACCGGAAATGTAAATTATACCATCATTGCCAACGCAAACAACTGCAACAGTCTACCACAAACGCTTGCGATAACGGTATACCCGATACCAAACATTACCATACCAAACGATACCATTTGTCAAGGAAGTCAAGCTTCACTTACGGCTGTCCCTGATGTCCTTGGCGGAACCTACCTTTGGTCAAACAATGCACAAACGACGCAAAGCATCACCCCTTCTCCGGCCCAAACGACTGTCTACAATTTATTATACAATTACAATGGCTGCATCAATACAGCCAACGGTACGGTGGTAGTAAATGTAGTACCATCGGTTACGTTAAACAGTGGGAACATTTGTTTCGGTGACTCCATTCAATTAAACGCGAATCCCAGCATTCAAGGTGGTACTTTCACATGGAATCCAGGTGGGGTTGGTCCTCAAAGCATAACCGCCAATCCACCATCCACCGCTACCATTTCTGTAGCATATACCTTAAACAATTGTACAAGTCAGGCAGCTACTTCCACCATCACAGTTACACAATTACCCACGGTGGCATTAGATGATACTACCATTTGCCAAGGACAACAAGCCAGTATGACAGCCATTCCAAGTCAAGCAGGCGGTGTATTCGACTGGGCACCGGGCGGCTTAGGACCACAAACCGCTACCTTAACACCAGGAAGTTCTACCCCAATCAGTGTTCATTATACACTAAATGGTTGTGCCAGCAACACGGTCACAGCCATGGTTAATGTAAACCCTTTACCCGTGGCTACAGTGGTTACTCCGGCCATTCAAGGATGTACACCATTATCCTTTGCTTTTCTTGCAGATACAACCTCACCTCATGATTCATTTACATGGAATGTGAATGGAGGTGTTTTTTCAGGTGATAGCATTTCAGGTATTTCGTTAAGTGGAGGGTGCCAAAACATCAGTTTGACGAATACATTAAACGGATGTTCTACCACGACGATCTACGTGGATCATTTGTGTCCTGAAAACCCTCCAATTGCTGCATTTGATGCGAGCGTGAATTATTTTTCCGAACCGACGCAAACCATAAGTTTTCAAAATTTAAGCGTAGGCGCTTCAACCTACAACTGGCAATTTGAAGATGGAATGAACAGTACGGAAACATCCCCATCACACCTTTTCTCAGGCGTTTCTGGCGGAAGTACAATTTGGTTATATGCATACAGTCCTTTGGGATGTTCTGACAGCACGAGTCTTTTGATTCCTTTTCAGGATGGGCTTATTTACTACATCCCGAATTCCTTTACCCCAGATGGTGACCCAAACAACGATGTCTTTAAACCTATTTTCACTTCGGGTTTTGACCCATACAATTACAGCATGCAGATTTTCAACCGTTGGGGCGAATTGCTCTATGAAACCTACAATCATAACATTGGATGGGACGGAACGTATGGGCTATACGGCAACCTCGTAGAAACAGGGTCGTATACATACCGCATTCGTTATAAAGTGTTAAACAATGACGAATACAAGATTACCGTCGGTCATGTTAACCTCTTAAAGTAGATATTACTTAAAACATGGTTAACAAGCGCGTAATCAACTTTAATTTTTTATTAACTTTGGATTCCTTTACCAGCCTATGAAACTTAAATATACCCTATCTGTCTTTGTACTTATTGCATTTTTTTTTACTGGATATTCTCAACCACAAGCGGTAACATTCAACTATACAGGATCTGTTCAAACATGGACCGTACCCCCTTGTGTTTTTACCATTAACGTCATTGTTGCAGGTGCAAAAGGCGGAGGAGCAAATGGTGGCAGTGGTGCAAGAATTTCTGCCCCTCTGAACGTTACCCCAGGTCAAATTCTGAACATATATGTTGGTGGTATGGGTACCCAAGGAAATGCATCTGGAGGATGGAATGGTGGCGGTACTGGTTTTGCCTCTAACAATGGAAACGTCGCTTATTCCTCTTGGGGTGGTGGCGGTGCTAGTGACATTCGCATCGGAGGCGTTGCTTTGGCAAACCGCGTAATTGTTGGCGGTGGTGGTGGCGGACGCAGTGGTGGTTCTTCACCCGTATGTGGCGGAGCTTCTAACTGTAACAATGGAGCAGCAGGATGCAATACCTACGGACAAGGAGGTCAAGGCGGAACGCAAGTTGCTGGTGGTGCCGGTGGTACTCCTTGGGCAGGAACCCCTCCTGGAGGTTCTCCTGGAACCTTAGGAAATGGTGGTCAAGCTGGACTTTGGCAAACGGCTTCCGGTGGTGGAGGTGGAGGTGGATATTACGGCGGCGGTGGCGGCGGTAACGATGGTTGCTGTACAGGCGCCAACGGTGGTGGTGGTGGTGGAGCAGGTTCATCCCTTGTCCCTGCAGGCGGAACTTGTTTAGCAGCAAACAACACAAATCATGGTTATGTTACTATCAACTTTCAAGCAGGAGGAATAAACGTAACCGCTACCAACGGAGGTCCTTATTGCGCTGGAAACACAATTACGTTAAGTGCAACCGCAGGTGCAACGACCTATTCTTGGACAGGTCCCAATGGTTTTACTTCAAACCTTCAAAACCCAACCATCCCCAATGCTACTCCATTAGACAGTGGAACATACACATTGAATTACACTACACCGAATTGCAATGGAACAGCAACTACTTTGGTAGTGGTAAATACCCCAATCAATCCGATTTTCAGTGCCATTCCGTCCATTTGCAACAACGGTGCGGTCCCAGGCTTGCCCGCAGGTTCAAATAACAATCCCAGCATAACAGGAACATGGTCTCCACAAGTTATTTCATCCGCAATTGTGGGTACACAAACTTATGTTTTTACACCCTCTCCTAATTTTTGTGCAAACCCTGCGAACTTAAACGTTACGATTTTACCTAATGAGGTACCTACCTTCAATCAAATCATGCCGTTGTGTATCAACGACAACCCACCAGCACTTCCAAACCCTTCAACGAATCCAACGGCTTACACAGGAACATGGTCTCCGCCAAACGTTGTTACGAATGCAGCAGGGATCTTTACCTACAACTTTACACCAACTGCTGGTCAATGTGCTGTTCCTACCACAATGGACATTACCGTTCTTAATTATACCAATCCAACTTTTCAACAAATCGGACCCCTCTGCCAATTTACCACTGGGGTAAATTTACCTTTGAGTTCAACGAATGTTGTTCCAATCAATGGTACATGGTCTCCCCCTAATATTAATACCCAGGTACCGAGTACAAATGTTTACAACTTCACCCCTGCCCCATTCCAGTGTGCAGCAACAGGAACGATGACCATAACCATCAATCCACTCATCATTCCGCAATTCACCCAATTGCCTTTGGTCTGTCAAGGCGATGTTCCCCCAACCTTTCCTTTGGTTTCAAATAACAATCCTGGAATCGTTGGAACATGGAACCCACCTACCATTGATGGATTAACTCCTGATACAGTAACCTATTTTTTCACCCCTGGCCCTAACCAATGTGCGGATTCCGTGACAATGGATGTTACCGTTGTACCTGCCATGCCACCAGCATTTGTAGCGGACACTTTAAGTGGGTGTAACCCTCTAATGGTGAATTTTTCTACCGTGCCAATTCCAAATGCAAATTATTCTTGGGTATGGAATGGAAACCAAATCGGAATAGGAAGCCAGATCGACTATATGTTTACCAGTGCTGGATGTCATGACATCACCTTAAATTATGAGCTTTTTGGATGTTTAGAAACTACCACATATGCTTCATACATATGCATGGAAAACTATCCAAATACGACTTTCACTGCAAATCCGAATGTACTTTCCTCCACATCTGAAACCATCAATTTCACAAACACGACCATGGGAGGCGTTTCTTATGTCTGGGATTATGGAGACAGCCAAACTTCAACCGTATTTGAGGAGGAACACTTCTACAACGGAATCACAGAGAACATCCTTGTAAGTTTAACCGCAACTACTTTACTGGGTTGTGCCACGACGTACGAAGTGAGTCTTCCAGTGATCAGTGATCCTATCTACTACGTACCCAATAGCTTCACTCCGGACGAAGATGAACACAACCAATTGTGGTATCCCGTTTTCACCACAGGATTTGATCCATACAATTTTAACTTAAGTGTTTACAATCGTTGGGGAGAAGTCATTTGGGAAAGCAACGACGCAAGCAAAGGCTGGGACGGATCTTATGGTACAGACGGCAGAATGGTGCAAGCAGGAATGTACACATGGATCATTCGTTATTCCAACAAAGAAACAGACGAGAAAAAAGTAATCACAGGATTTGTGAACGTTCTTAGGTAAGAAATTACTTTTTTCTAAAGAATATTTTAATGGGAACCCCCGTAAAATCAAAGGTTTCCCTCAATCTATTTTCGAGAAATCTTTTATAAGAATCAGGTACGTATTGCGGCAAGTTGCAGAAGAATGCAAAAGCAGGTGAATGGGTTGGGAGTTGTTGTACGTATTTAATCTTTACATATTTTCCTTTCACTGAAGGGGGTGGTGTCGCATTGATAATGTCTAACATCACATCATTTAATTTTGACGTAGTTATTTTCTTGGTGCGATTTTCAAATACCTCCATGGCCGTTTCTACGGTTTTATGAATACGTTGCTTGTTCAGCGCAGAGGTAAAAAGAATGGGAACATCGTTAAAAGGAGCCAACTCATTTCGCAATTTCTCCTCGTATTCCTTCATGGTATTGTGGTCCTTTTCTACAAGGTCCCATTTATTCACAAGAACAACAACACCTCTGGAATTTTTCTCAATCATATAATAGATGGCAAGGTCTTGCTTTTGCAAACCTACTGAGGCATCAATCATCATGAGGCAAACATCTGAATTTTCTATGGTTCTCACAGATCGTAAAACAGAATAATACTCAATGTCTTCAGTTACCCTTGCTTTTTTTCGAATTCCAGCAGTGTCGATTAACAAGAAATCGTATCCAAAAGCCTTGTAACGGGTATGAATGGAATCACGGGTTGTACCTGAAATATCTGTAACAATGTTTCTTTCTTGGTTGGTAAGGGCATTGATCATTGATGATTTTCCAACATTCGGTCTACCCACAATCGCAATTCTCGGCAAAGAATCTCTTTCCAATACTTCTTCATCCTCTTTATTCAGGAATGTAACAACTTCATCCAGCAGGTCTCCCGTACCTGCACCGTTGCTGGCACTCACATCGTGCACATCCCCTAAACCCAAAGCATAAAACTCAGACGAAAATCCCATTCTTTCATTGCTGTCCACTTTGTTGGCAATTACAAGGACCGGTTTTTTGCTTCTTCTTAAAATATTCGCAACAACATTGTCCATTTCAACAATACCTGTTGTGGCATCCACCATGAATAAAATCACATTCGCTTCATCGATGGCAATTTCAACCTGCTTGCGAATTTCTCCTTCAAAAATATCTTCTTTGGTGGTTGCATACCCGCCTGTATCAATGACAGAAAACTGGTATCCATTCCACTCCCCTTTTCCATAAATCCTATCTCGTGTTACACCGCTCACTTCTTTGACAATGGCGTCACGAGATTCTGTGAAGCGATTAAAAAGGGTTGATTTCCCAACATTGGGTCGCCCCACAATTGCAATAATATTGCTCATTAGTAACCGTATTTTTTTAATTTAGTTTCTGAGGAACGCCAATCCTTGTCTACCTTAACAAAGGTCTCCAAAAACACTTTTTTCTCCAAGAATCTTTGAATATCCATTCTGGAATTTTTTCCAATTTTCTTTAGCATTTCCCCTCCTCTTCCGATGATGATTCCTTTTTGAGAATCTCTTTCAACGATGATGATGGCCCGTATGCGAATGATGGTTTCTTCATCATGAAATTCATCGATCACAATTTGGCAGCTGTAAGGGATTTCTTTTTGACAAAGGTTAAAAATCTTTTCCCTGATGATTTCAGAAACAAAAAACCTTAGTGGGCGGTCAGAAATCTCTTCCTTGTCATAATAAGGCGGATTTTCTGGGATATGAAAAAGGATCCTTTCCCACACGATGTCCAAATTAAAGTTATGCAAAGCAGAAATGGGATAAACCTCAGCATTTGGCAATTCTTCTTTCCAATATTGCAAGCGATCGCCCACTTTTTCTTGGTAGGATTTATCCATTTTATTGACCAAACAAAGTACAGGTACTTTCAAATTTTTAATGCGCTCCAAGGTTTCCTCGTGGTTCATTTTCTGCTCATAAGGATCTGTTACAAATAGCAATAAGTCAGCATCCTGAAGGGAAGTATTGACGTAATCCATCATGTTTTCATGAAGTTTATACGCTGCATTGACTACACCGGGTGTATCAGAAAAGACAATTTGATAGTCTTCATCATTTACAATTCCAAGGATGCGATGTCTTGTGGTTTGTGCTTTTGATGTAACAATGGAGAGTTTCTCTCCAATAAGTTGATTCATTAGGGTAGACTTTCCAACATTTGGACTTCCAACAATATTTACGAAACCGGACTTGTGCGCCATAAATGCAAAGGTACGAAAATTAAAACCAAGGTTAGAAGATCCAGTTTTGAGATACCGATTACCTCAAGGATTTGTATATTTTTGTACTGTGGAGAATCATGAGATTTACATGCAGCGATGCATCGATTTGGCTTATGCTGGACAAGGCAAAGTTTCACCCAATCCAATGGTTGGATGCGTGATTGTAAAAAACGGCGAAATATTAGGCGAAGGCTACCACGGTTATTTTGGCGGTCCACATGCAGAAATCAACGCAATTGCAAATGTTGCCGATAAAAGTACCCTCGCGGGGGCGACCTTTTACGTTTCCTTGGAACCTTGCACCCATTTTGGAAAAACACCTCCATGTACCGTTTCGTTGATCGAATGCAAACCGCGCACCGTTGTTATTGGTTGCAGGGATTCAAATCCTTCGGTTTCGGGGAAAGGCATAGATGGGTTGATGAAAGCAGGGATTGAAGTCATCGAAGGGGTGCTTTTTGATGCGTGCAGGTACTTAAACAAGCGATTTTTTACCTTTCAGGAAAAACGGAGACCCTATGTCATTTTAAAATGGGCCCAAACCTTGGATGGTTTTTTGGACAGAAACCGCGAAGAAGAAGATACCGGCATCAATTGGATTTCCAGTGCGGAAACGAAAGTTTTGGTTCACAAATGGCGCAGTGAGGAACAGGGAATTCTTGTGGGAAGAAACACAATCCTAAACGACAATCCATCCTTAACCGTGCGTGAATTTAACGGGAAAAATCCTACCCGCATTGTAATCGACAGCAACCTACAACTCAGTAAGGACGTGAGTGTATTTTCAGGTGAAGCTCCTACGATTGTTTTCAATCGAATCAAAAGTGATACGCAAGGCCTGATCGAATGGGTTAAAATTCAAGAAACAACGACGAAGGCAATTCTTGAAGAACTGTACAAAAGGAACATACTCAGTATTTTGGTCGAGGGAGGTAGCCGAACTTTACAATATTTCATCCTCGACAATGTGTGGGATGAAGCCCGCGTGATTGTGAGCAAAATAAAATACAAGGAAGGAATGCGTGCACCCGTGCTTACCAAAACACCTTTCAAATCACACCCTTTTGGTCCTTCTGACACCCTTTATTATTACAAAAGAAAATGATAGATCTTATTTTTAGCATCGTTGCATCCAGCCTGATCTTCGTTTTATTCAAGTCCTTCCCCAAATGGAATGTGGATACGTTCCAAGCCGTTCTTTCCAATTATTTTGTCGCCGCTTTGTGCGGCATTCTGTTATTTCACCAGGAAATTCCTGTAAAAATAGATTACACCTCTGTCCTACTTTCAGGATTAACTTGTGGAATTCTGTTCATTTCCCTCTTCGTACTTATGGGAACCAGTTCCCAAAAGAATGGGATTTCAACCACCTCAATTTCTGTTAAGATGTCCATGGCACTCTCGGTCATTGCCGTACTGCTCATTTCTGGGGCTACCATTGGCATATTCGGAACCATTGCTTTGGCGTTGTCGTTGGTCGGCGTGTTCACGGTAAGTGTAAGTAAAGGAAATCAGGAACAAAAGAAACACCTTTGGATGCTCATCGTTTTGTTTTTTGGAAGTGCAGTATTAGACGTTGTTTTGTACCTCATTCAAGCGAAATTTTTGGTAGGTTATCACATGGGATTGTTTTCATCGGTAGGATTTCTGTTCGCAGGATTTTTTGGGGGCAGCTTCTTGTGTTACCAGGTTTTGAAAGGCAAAAAGAAATTTAACCTCCGAAGCTGGGGTGCAGGCATTCTATTGGGTGTACCGAATTACTTCTCCATATTTTTATTGGTTAAATCGTATGAAAGTTCGGGTTGGGAACCCTCAAAAGTATTGGCTATCGCAAATGTTGGTGTGGTAACCTTGTCCAGTCTTCTAGGCTTTTTACTCCTCAAGGAAACCTTTTCTACACAAAAAATCATTGGCCTAGTCCTTTGTCTTCTTTCCCTTACGCTATCTTTTCTCTACCTTTAATTCTCAATCTGTTAATAATTCCGTAATTTTGGAAGTATGAGAAAATTTTACTTCTTTCTATTCTTACTGACGACCAACGTTCATTGGGGACAACTGTTCATCAATGAGGCAAGTAATTCAAATGGAATCGTATTTGTATTACCCAATGGCACATCCCCCGATTGGATAGAGATTTACAACCCCGTAAATTTTGCTGTATCCCTACAAGGCTATGCATTGTCTGATAACCCCAACCAACTCCAAAAGTGGTTTTTTCCTCCAACACAAATTGGAGCTCAACAATATTTAACCGTCATAGCCGCAGGAAATTCTTCACAAGCGCTGGTTAACCACTATGAAACAGCGGTCGACACAAGTTACCTTTGGCATTATACATTACCGATTTCCAACATACCCAATTGGCGTGAGGAAAGCTTTGTTCCCAACGGTTGGCAAATCGATAAAATGGGAATCGGATATGGAGATGGAGACGATACCACAGATATTGTTGGTCCCTACAACACACTTTATGCAAGAACCAATTTTAACCTTACGAATTTCAATGACATCACCAAAGCCATTCTCGACATTGATTACGACGATGGATTTGTAGCCTACATCAACGGTACGGAGGTAGCACGTTCAGGGATTGTTGGGAATCCACCCACTTACGATGACGTGGCAACGGATCATGAGGCATTGTTGTACCAAGGTCAACCCATTACGGGATTCAACCTTAACATGGGCATCTTGAACAATGTCCTCCACAATGGAACAAATACCTTAGCCATCGAAGTTCACAATACAAACCCCTTCGACGACGACCTTACCTGCAGACCCTTTTTAAGTTTTGGATTCGCAACGGTTAATCAACAATTCAATGGAAATACCCATCCATATTTCAACAATAACTACGGGGGAGAAATAGAAACCAATTTCGGCATTGCCACAGCGGGAGAAACCATTTACCTCTCCAATCCTTTTGGACAGATGATAGATTCAATGTATGTTCCTGATTTAGAGCCCAACATGTCGATTGGCAAAATCACGGATGGATTTGGTCCACATGTAGTGTTTCCAAACCCAACACCGAATGTTAGCAACAACGCAGCACAAGGATATGTTGGATACGAAACCATTCCCCTGATTCAGACCCATGGCGGAATTTTCCAGAACAGCATTCAAGTCAACGTGACCAATCAATCCACACAAAACGGAATTGTGCGTTATACCTTAAATGGCCAAGATCCAGATACCAATTCCACTGTATTTGTAGGCCCACTTACCATTGGTTCAAACGCCGTGTTGAAAGTGCGTTGCTTTGCAAATGGAACCAACCTTTTGCCAAGTCCTGTAGAGGCAGAGACCTTTTTGTTTTCTGAAACTTCGACGATTCCGATTGTTTCTTTAACCATTAACAACGAGGATTTATATGGAGGAAATGGAATTTTTGACAATTGGTGGACAGATTGGAAGAAGGGATGTGTCATCGAATATTTTGACGAAAACGGAATCAAACAATTTGAAAGTAAGGCTTCTGTAAAACCAGACGGGGGCGCCGGAGGAAGCAGGTCCAATCCACAACACAGCGTTACGGTTGAACCGGCAAACAACACCTTCGGTACGGGGAACCCTGTTCACTACCCGATCATTCCTGAAAAACCGCACGTAAAAGATTATTATGCTTTGTACATTCGGAATGGAAGTAATTTTTGGAACCAATACCCGCAGCGTGACGCCACTTTTATGCGCATCATGCGAAAGTCGCTGACAAATTCTCAAGCATATCGTCCCGCAAACGTTTACATAAACGGGTCGTATTTTGGTGTTTATGAACTTCGGGAAAAAGCAAACGAAGGGTATTTTACCGAGAATTATGGAAACAACCCAGACAGCATTGACCTGCTTTCCGTGAGTTATTGGTACGGATCCTACCTGCGTACCGTCAAAGGTTCTGACACTTCCTTCCATACGATGGTAGATTTCATAAAGAATTTTGACAAACTCGATTCGAACTATTTAAAATATTGTGATTTAAAGCTTGACACCAAGAATTTTGCGGATTACATGATTGGCGAAAACTGGTATGCCAATACAGATTGGATTTGGAACAACATGAAGATTGCCAGGCCAAGGACTTTTGACAACAGATGGAAGTTCTTTTTACAAGACCTAGAGTGGGGACTTGGGGGTTGGACCGATTACAATGCAAACATGTTCAATCACATCGCCTACGGGAATTTACCGAATTACTACAACGACATTTACATGAATTTGCTTCAAGATTCGATCTATAAAAAGTATTTCATCAATCGTTTTGCAGATTTAATGAATACGACCTTTCACCCCAATCATTACCTCCCGATCATCAATCAAATGTACAATGAGCTCTTGCCAGAAATGCCTAGGCATTTCCAATTATGGACAGGCGATGTCGCAGGAGGATTGGCTAACTATTTTAACCAAAAAGAAAGCATCGTATATCAGTTTGCGAATCGATCGCCGGTTGTACGCCAACAAATCGTAAGCACCTTTGGTTTGGTAAAACCTGTAGATGTAACGCTTTATGCAGCCCCACCACAAGCAGGTTATATAAAAATAAGTACGATTGTACCGGATTCATTGCCTTGGACAGGGGTTTATTTTGATGGAAATCCTGTGGAAATTACCGCCGTAGCAAACCCGGGGTATACCTTTAAATATTGGGACAACAATAGCAACATTCCCGACTCACTTAAAGAAACTGCATCCCTAGACCTAAACATAGCAACGAGCAGCTTTTTCATCGCTGTGTTTGAGGGCGTGAAAGCAGATACCACTTTGACCCTTTCTGAAATAAACTACAACCCCGACGACACACACAATGGAGGCAATTGGATTGAAATACACAACTATGGAGATCATGAAATCAACCTCACTTCGTGGACGTTAAAAAGCAATGATTTCTACGATTTGTTTGAATTCCCTGACCATACCAAAATACCTGCAAAAGGCCATTTGGTAATCGCACAAAACCTATCTCAATTCATGGGTGTGTACCCCAATGTCACCAATGTGATTGGAAGCACAAGATTTGGCTGGACCAATTCTGAGGATTCAATCTACCTCTTTGCCCCGAACCAAGACACGGTCATTGCCATGAAATTTCATGGCAATTGGTCCTCCATGCGATGTGCAGACGGATTTGGACGCACCATGGAAAACGGTGTATTGAACAAAACAGATTTTAATGAAAATGTTTGGTTTTGCGGATGCATTGCTGGATCACCTGGAGAAGCTTATTCCCCGTGCAGTGAAGACCTTGTGGTAAGCGAATTCAACCTTGGCAAGGACCAAATTCCCTACAACGCTGAGGATTGGATAGAATTACAAAATACGGGCAGTGCTTCCATTTCATTAAATGGATACATTTTCAAAGATGAAAAGGACGACCACATTTTCCCTCTTGACGGAATGACTTTAGAATCGGGAGAATTTATGGTGATTGCAAAAGACTCGGGCCTATTCCACTATCGCCATCCAGATTTCACTGGGAAAATTTTATATGGAATGCCTTTTGGGATTTCTAAAAAGGACGCCATGCGGATTTACAATTCGAACGGAACATTAATACAAAGCATCAACTACGACAGCGTTCCTACTTGGCCTAGCGTTCCTTTTGCAACGGACTTTACTTTTGAATATTCAGTGGGTGGTGAAAATCAAACCCTTGGCGAATTTTGGTTTGCGGGATGTGAAGGAGGCTCACCAGGACGTATGTTTAGTCCTTGTCCTATCTACTACGGGGACGAATTGGCGATCATCTTCCCAAATCCAACCTCAGATATTCTCAACCTATCGATTAACAACATGGGTTCGAACAAAGGTACCACAGAGATAACTGTTTACAACTTGGAAGGTCAACTGTTAAAAACTTCTTCCCTTCCATCCTCCATAGAAAAAGTGATAGGAACTACGTTGGATGTATCAACCCTAAGCCATGGGTTATACTACATCCGAATACAAAAATCGAATGCAGTAATCTCCCTGCCTTTTATAAAAATTTAAGCTTTAATTGCTCGGTTTAGAAGTGCAATCATTCCAAGACAAACGATAAACAACTGGGTTGCTGTTTCTTCATCTAAGGTTGTACCATCTTCATCTTCGGTAGAAACTTCTACAGACATGAATTGGGTTAAATGAGGTTGGTCGCAAAAATCTTCCAATTCTTGTTCCGTTGCTTCGTCATCGCTTTCGAAGTAAGCATCCAATACAGCGGCAAACGGCTCTTGAAAATCAGCGATCATATCATCTGTGATTTCATTTACAGCTACGCCTTCTTGTACAAAGGCCTCAATGATAATCCAGAAATAATATAAAATGAGTCCTTCAAGGTCATCGTTTTCATATTCTGTAGGTGCTGCCAACACGTAATCTAACAGTGCAGGTTGCAATTCAGCATATTGGTTAATTACTTCTTCCAGTCGCTCATCACTGGCGTTGTCGACGATTTCAATCGCCTTTTCAATACTTTCTATTTGTATGTGTTTCATAATGGTTAAAATTAAAATTAATTTCAAAACCAAAAGTATGTAACTTGGGATACATACAAAATTATAACACTCCCTTAACTTTGTACCCAGAAATTAGGCAGCGACTTAAGGTATCAATTAATAACAAAACAAAATGAAAGAATTTCAAGGAACCATTGTAGACGTTAGAACCGTTGCAGAATTCAGTGGGGGTCATGTGGTTGACTCTGTGAACATCCCGTTGCAAGAAATTATGCAGCGCATTGATGAAGTAAAAGCATTGAAAGAACCCCTCATCTTTTGTTGTGCAGCAGGCATACGAAGTGAACAAGCTACGCAATACTTCAAATCGTTGGGTATTCAATGTGAAAATGGTGGCGGATGGATGGACGTTGAACAATTTATAAACAACCTTTAGAAATGGGACTGCTCACAAATTTATTCGGAAAAAGTGTCGATTATTCCACGCTCGTTAGAGGCGGAGCTATCATTATTGATGTAAGGTCACCCGGGGAATTCGCTGGAGGCCACATCAAAGGTTCCAAAAACATACCGCTTCAAGAATTACCAAAAAAACTCAATTCTCTCCCGAAAGACAAGGTAATCATTACTTGTTGTGCATCGGGTATGCGCAGCGCATCGGCAAAAAACACCTTAAAAAGCAATGGCTTTAAGGAAGTACATAATGGCGGGGGCTGGATGCGTTTGAAAGAAAAAATCTAAAAGCATCCCCATTTTCAACCATTGGATCACACGAACGAGGTAAAAATTCATTTTTGTGATGCACATCATCTTTTTCAAATTTCAATTTGACTAATTTCGCTTCATTCTTATATTAAAAACATAGCATGCAACTGTGGAATAAATTTAGTAAAGAGGACCTGGAAAAGAAATTGCGAGAAAAAGGCCATGAGTATGTGACCGTATCTTTCTACCAATATGCTAAAATCAGCGACCCGGACGGTTTCAGAAATCAACTCTTCAAAGATTGGTTTGCTTTGGACATCATTGGCCGTACCTATGTTGCCAGTGAAGGAATCAATGCGCAGATAGCGGTTCCCTCCCAACATTTCGAAGCATTTAAATCTCAATTGAATGCCATTCCTTTTCTGCAGGAAGTGCGGCTCAACGTTGCCGTGGAAAAAGGCGATGCTGAGTTTCCATTTCTTAAGTTAAAAATCAAGGTGCGTCCAAAAATTCTTGCCGATGGATTGGAAGATGAAACATTCGATGTCACCAACAAAGGCCTACACCTGAATGCAAAGGAATTCAATACGCTGACCGAAAAAAACGACTGTATTCTCGTTGATTTCCGAAACCACTATGAACACGAAGTAGGTCATTTTAAAGACGCTATTTTACCGGATGTAGATACGTTTCGCGAATCACTCCCCGTAATTGAATCCGAAATTCTAAAAGGAAACGAGGACAAAAATGTAATCATGTATTGCACTGGTGGCGTGCGATGTGAAAAAGCATCCGCTTGGTTTAAACACAAGGGTTTTAAAAACGTGTACCAATTGGATGGTGGGATCATCAAATATGCCAACGATTGTAAAAATCAAGGGATCCCCAATAAGTTCATTGGAAAGAATTTTGTGTTTGACGAACGGCGTTCCGAAAGAATTTCACCTGACATCATCAGTGTTTGCCATCAATGTGGCGCGCCCTGCGATGAACACACCAATTGCGCTTTTGAAGGCTGTCATCTCCTTTTCATTCAATGCGAGCAATGTAAACATGAAATGGGGAATTGTTGTTCTGAAGAATGCAAGGACATTAAAAAACTTCCCTTGGATGCGCAAAAAGAAATCCGCAAAAAAGTCAGCAAAAGCAACCTCGTTTTCAAAAAAGGAAGATCTACGAATATAAAATTTAAAGCAAAGGGATAAAATTTTATCTTTGGATTCAATTCAAACCCATACAAGTGTTATTCGCAATCAATTGGTCTTTTGACGCAGAAATCATTCCTGGCTACCGCACCCCAAACTGGTACGGACTCCTATTTGTTTCCGGGATGATTCTTGGTTATTTCGTTATCCGCGCAATGTTTAAACGAGAAAATATTTCCAACGATTTATTGGATAAATTGGTGATGTACATGGTCCCTGCTACCGTCATCGGAGCACGTTTAGGACATGTATTTTTTTACGGACCTTATTGGGGTGAAGACGGTTACTTCTCTCATCCATGGGAAATCGTTAAAATTTGGGAAGGGGGACTTGCGAGTCATGGCGCTGCCATTGTAATTCTCTTCGCCCTTTGGTATTTCTCTAAAAAGACGGTCAAAAAACCATACCTATGGATTTTGGACAGAATTGCAGCACCCATTGCCATTGCAGGTGCATTTATCCGCCTAGGAAACCTTGTGAACCACGAAATGGTAGGATACATTACCGATGTGCCATGGGGATTTCGTTTCTTACACCACGACTGCTTGAATTTCAGCAATGGACAATACCTGTGCGATTGGTCAGAAATTCCGGTAAGGCATCCGGCTCAATTGTATGAAGCCATCTGTTATTTCATTTCCTTCGGTGTCTTGTTATTCTTATATTGGAGAAAAGACAAGTGGAAGCAAGAGGGTTATATTTTCGGTGTTTTCCTTTTGCTCATTTTTGGTTTTAGGTTTCTAATTGAATTTTTAAAAGAGGGACAAACCGCAAGGGACGCGGAGTTGATGTTAAATACCGGTCAAATGCTCAGCATCCCCTTCGTTGTCATCGGAATCCTCTTGATTTACCGAGCGACGAAACGCAAATTCACTTCATCTTAAAGCCGTAGATTCTTTGGTTTTATTAATAGATTACTTCTTATATTTGTACTCAAATAATTGAACCATGGCAGTCAAAACTACAGCCGGAGCGAGTAAAGCTACATCCAAAAACACCACAGGTACATTTACCAAAGAAACCTATGTTAAATGGTACACAGACATGTTGTTGATTCGAAAATTCGAAGAAAAAACCGGTCAACTTTACATTCAACAAAAATTTGGAGGCTTTTGTCACCTTTACATTGGTCAAGAAGCCATCGCTGTAGGTACCGCAAGTGCTGTACGCCCAACCGATAAACACATGACCGCATACAGAGACCACGCACATCCGATTGCATTGGGAACCGACCCAAGAAGATTGATGGCTGAATTGTATGGTCGCACCACAGGATGCTCGAAAGGAAAAGGTGGATCGATGCACTTTTTTGACAAGGAAAAGAATTTCATGGGTGGACATGGCATCGTAGGTGCTCAAATCCCCATGGGTACCGGCGTTGCATTTGCCGAACAATACAATGGAACTGATAACGTCGCCATTGTTTCAATGGGAGATGGAGCTGTTCGACAAGGTGCATTGCATGAGACTTTTAACATGGCCATGCTATGGAAATTACCAGTGATTTACATCATTGAAAACAACAACTATGCAATGGGAACCAGCGTAGAACGCACCACAAATGTCACCGACTTGTCAAAAATTGGACTTTCATACGAAATGCCTTCGAAAATAGTGAATGGCATGCGCCCTGAAGATGTTCACAATGCCATTTCAGAAGCAGCGGACCGCGCAAGACGGGGAGACGGCCCTACCCTTTTGGACATCAGAACCTACCGTTACAAAGGACACTCAATGTCTGACCCTCAAAAATACAGAACCAAAGATGAAGTAAATGACTGGATGGACAATGACCCGATTGACCACGTACTTGAAGTCATCCAAAAAAACAAGTGGCTGAACGAGAAAGAATTAGAGGAAATCAGTGCTTGGGTTAAAAATGAAGTAGATGAAAGCGTTGTCTTTGCAGAAAATTCACCTTACCCAGCGCCTGAAGCATTGTACGAAGATGTTTATGTTCAAAGCGATTATCCTTACATTAAAGAATATTAAAATTACCTAACCATGGCGGAAATTATTTACATGCCCAAGTTAAGCGATACCATGACCGAAGGTGTGGTGGCTGCATGGCATAAGAAAGTGGGAGATTCAGTAAAATCAGGTGAATTATTGGCGGAAATTGAAACCGACAAAGCCACCATGGAATTCGAATCTTTTTTTGATGGAGAATTGCTTCACATAGGAATTGAAACGGGAAAAGGAGCGCCCGTAAACGCCATTCTTGCGATCATTGGAAACCACGGCGAAGACGTTTCAGCCCTGCTTCAAAATGAAAGCGCCCCTGCTGCCACAACGCCTGTTGCCACAGAAACAACCCCAACTGCTGCACCTGTAGCTACTCCGACGCCTGTCGTTGCCCAAGCCAACGCAGTTGTGAACAACGGAAAACAAATGGTTGCTTCTGATGAAAGAATTTTAGCATCGCCGCTGGCGAAAAAAATGGCCACAGAGAAAGGCATCGACCTTCAGTACATCGCTGGTAGCGGTGAGAATGGACGTGTGGTAAAGAGAGACATTGATCATTATTCCCCGCACCCAACAGGAAACACCATTCTTCCTTCCAATGCCGCTCCTGCAGGAACGGAATCTTACACAGATGAACCCATCAGTCAGATGCGTAAAACCATTGCACGAAGATTGGCAGAAAGTAAATTTACAGCACCTCACTTCTACTTGACCTTGGACATCGATATGGACCAGGCCATTGCATCAAGAAAATCCTTGAATGCCATGGAAGGAGTGAAAGTTTCCTTTAACGACATGGTCATCAAAGCCGTTGCAATGTCACTTAAAAAACACACTGCCGTTAATTCATCTTGGCTTGGTGATGTCATCCGAAGAAACAACCACGTTCATGTAGGCGTTGCCGTAGCTGTAGAAGATGGATTGTTGGTCCCTGTGATTCGCTTTGCGGATGGAAAAGGACTCATGCAAATTTCAAAAGAAGTAAAAGATTTGGCAGGAAAAGCGAAGGATAAAAAGCTTCAACCCTCCGATTGGGAAGGCAACACCTTTACGATTTCAAATTTAGGAATGTTCGGGATTGAATCATTTACAGCCATTGTCAATCCACCCGATAGTTGTATCTTAGCCGTCGGGGGTATTAAAGAAATTCCGGTAGTAAAAAATGGGGCAATTGTACCAGGAAATGTAATGAAAGTTACCTTATCTTGCGATCATAGGGTCGTAGATGGCGCAACAGGATCTGCATTTTTACAAACCTTTAAGAACTACATGGAAAATCCAGTTTCGATGCTCCTCTGAGTAACCGAAAACTGACATGCTGACGCCTAGAACCTACCTTCTTACCTTCCTAAGTTTTGCACTCAGTTTCAGTGCTTGGACGCAAGCAACCATACGCGTTACTGTACTTTCCGTACAAACAGGCATTTACCAAGATTGCGATGGGTTTTTCTCGGGAAATTCAGACTATGTTTGGGAATTCACCGGAACCGACAATTCCGTAGGTTATTCCAACAACAACCCCGCTTTGTTTGGGATTTTCGGATTTAACTACGCCTACAAAAACAACGACAACGGTCCTTATACCATGACATCGCCCGGAGGAACCTTTTCGCCCAACAGCGGATTGTTTTTTGACCACGATTATTTATGCCCGACCAACGTACCCACCCAAATCAATCTTTCTTGGGAAGCTTACGATAATGACGACGTTGGAAATTATGACATTCTTGGATTAAACGACGGACAAACGAACGCTCAAAATGTCGTGATGCCTGTTCCCGCAGCAGCGGGCTCTTTGACATACACGTTCACAGCCAACTCAGTAGACCCAGGTTGCCCACAAACCTACACCATCCAACTGCGGGTTGACCGCATTCCAATCGTGGTAAGCTTCTTACAAGACAACATTTGCAGTGCAAACCCACTTGCGTTGAATACCACCTATACTTTCGGTTGGTGTCCTGCTACCCTGGAACCCAATGAACCTACCGCAAACGACATTCAAAATGCCGGTTCAAACTGGGCGAAATTTGTAGCGCCAGCCTCAGGGTCTGTATATATTTCTTCAGATTTAGCGGGTACACAAATCGGCACCTACTTCCAAATTTACCACGCAGCGGATGGAGGAAACTGTACCGACGGTATCCATGCCGTAACAGGGGCATTGGTAAAAAATGAATTTGAATACCTTTCCAACATTGATTTTTCAGATGGCATAGATTTTTTAAACATCGATCCCGAAGCAGAAATCACTTTTGACGCCTGCAATCCCATTCCTTTAATCTCTTACCAAAAACTCATTCCGGGACAAACCTACTACATTCAAATTTGTGCTGACAACCCAAACAGCAATGGGTATTTTCAGCTTCGCGTTAATGGCTTAGGCGGTGGTCCACCCGATTTAATCGACATTCCTTGCCTATCCAACACAGTGACATACAATACCACACAAATTTCTTCGGCACAAAACAGCGGAGCTACTTCGGTACTTAATTTTGGCTGTGCCTTTGACAGCGGTAATGGTGCAGGAGAAACAGGTCAAGTGCACAACTCATCAAACCCCAGCGAATATCACGCCTACGATTATCCCCACATTGGCCTTGGAAATGCCGCCATGAATGAAAGTGTTTGGTTAAATTTCATTGCGCCCAATCAAGGAAGAATCAAGTTCGAAACCGATTACCAAAGCATTCTCTATGGCGAAAGCGCTGCACTTTTTGGATACGATACTTCCTTTTCCCCTGGGGTTCCTTTGGATTATTTATGCAGTAACTTGAAATTCATCGATTCTGATGAGGGCGGACCGAATGGATTGCTGGGCGGCGACCCCAGCGCTTTGGTACTCGCACCTTGCTTAGAACCTGGCTATAAATACTTCGGGATGGTAGATCCTTCGGATGCAATTACACCTTTGAGTTCCCAATCTATTAAAACTTGGGTCTTTGATCCCAGCGTGGTGGACCCTACGCTAAACCCGCCTGGAAATGACATTCTTTGCCTCACCATGCAGAACCCGCTGTATCAGGTCCCTGTAATCCCCATTGGGGCAAATCCTACCTTTCAATCCGTTGCGGGAACCAATGTTTTGGCCTGCCAAGAATACCTTGCCGGAGAACCCAACATTGACCCAAGTCCTGCGAATTGTGCAAATCAAACGGTATGGCATTACTTCGTAGCGCCCGGATCTGGCGCCGTGGAAATTAGCCTAAGGGCATACATTGGAATGAACTTGCTCCGATTTAACATTTACGAACTGTTGAACGGAACCTCTTGTTACGGTGGTTTGGCGCCTGCAACCTTTACCACCAACGGAACCCGTTATGACCCGATCATCACGCCCATTGTTTCAGGTTCTGCAACCTTTACTGGACAACAAGTCTCCTTGTGCTGTTTAGATTCTGGAAAAGTATATGCCATTCAATTGGATGGTGGCTCACAAGGAGATGAAGGACAGTACATCATCGAATACATCCAAGAATTAGAGAGCGATGCCGGTGATGTTGCCGTAAACGTTTCCAATGGGGTTTATGCAGATGTTTTGGTAGGCGACACTGCCCTGATTTGCTACGGAAATACCTTTCAACCTTCGATTTTATTGGATGGAATTGGGAATTCAACGGCAAACCTTCCTTCTTGTTTAAGTCCAGGTTACGTGGTGCACTCCTACCCTCTCGCGCCCGATCCGGTATACAATTCAGGTTTTACATTCATCGACTCTTTGCAAACCCCTGGATCCTCTTTCATCCATGTAAGTGATGGCTCTGGAACCTTTGGAAATCCATTGTATAATACGGTGTATTATTTGTCGCCAGCGGGTGATGTTCCCAACAATTGGGGGGCTTTTGACTGCCAAACCACATCCGTGGAAAATGGAGTTCCCATTGTGTACCTTCAACCGCTTGCAGCGAATTCAACCTACAACAATCAAAACTGCACCCTGATTTTCTCACTTACAGGAGGTGTTTCAGGTTATTTGAATCAACCGTACCCCTTCAACATTGTGAATCCACTTGGCAACACCGTTTTTTCAGGCACGGTAAATCCAGGTCAAAATTTCAGCTATACCGCAGCCATTCCAGGGTATTACACCGTTAACATTCCCGACAGTCCATGTCCAATTACCTTAACCTTCGACGCTACAGGCTGCAACAACCCGTGTACACCCACGCAAACGAATGTTTCCCTCATGATTTGCCAAGGGGACAGCGTAATGTTGGGAGGGCAGATGCAATCTACAGCAGGCGTATACTTGGATTCTTTGACCTCGACCATGGGCTGTGACTCCATCCAATTTACCACCTTGGGATTCCATCCAAACCCAAGTTATGGTTTTCAGCAGTTTACGTTGTGCGAGGGAGAAACGGTGACCTCAAATGGAATTTCATACAGTGCGAATGGACAATACATCGATACAATTTCCAGTGTGCATGGATGTGACAGCATTGTTACAACCAGTGTTTTTGTGGTATTGCCGATTGTTGTCAACCAAGAAGTTCATTTGTGCGAAGGGAATTCATATACTTTTAACGGAAATACCTACACCAACGAAGGCGTGTACTTTGACACCACAACCACGGTAAACGGGTGTGATTCAATCAATGTATTGAGTTTGTTTTTGAACGGTGCGTATGAAACCCAATTGTACGACACGGCATGCATTGGAAGTTCCTATGTTTTTGGGATTGACACCCTCTACGCCAGCGGAAGCTACATTCGTCCCATGGTGGCAGACAATGGATGTGACTCAACGATATTATTGGACTTGTACTTCTTGGATTGCAGCCTTTTGACCATTTACGCGCCCAATTCCTTCACGCCGGACAACGATGGAACCAACGATTTGTGGTACCCCGTTATTCAAAACTTGAAAGCCTATACGTGCTACATATTCAACCGATGGGGAGAAAAGATTTTCACTACTTCAGGGGCACCTTGGGACGGAACCTACGCTGGCAACGAATGTCCAATGGGCGTCTATACTTTTGTCTTAGACTGGACCGATAACGAGACCAAAACACACCGCATCACGGGGCACATCACCTTGATTCGATAGGCATACAAGAGAACTTGCATACCCAACGTAGCCTTTCCAACCCTATTTAATACGCTAAAATTACGGGAGTTCCCCTATTCACCCTAAATTCTTATGGTCTCGCGAATGATTTCCATTAGTTTCACCTTGTTTTGAAAGGCAAGAAGGAAGGTAAAAACAATTAGCCATCCGATGGTTGATTTCAGAACGAAAAAGAATTCGTGATAATTAATTGAGTAAACAATGAGCGAAAAGCTACCGATGTTGATGGTCCAATCTTTCAGCGAAAAAAATGGAAAAACCGCTGAGCTAATCATAGAAAGTGAACATGAATTTCCAAGTCCGCCTTTTGTTGGACAAGAAAACAAGACGATCAGGGGAGAACGGGTATTAAATTCGAAAAAGTTTAAGGGCACGTTAAAGGTCGCGCCTGACCACATTCAATTAGACAATTGCGCCAAGTTACACCCACCAGTATCCAACGAGGGCAATAGGGTTGAACAAGATTTTATTTTGACGATCACCTTAAGGAATGGGGAATGGTTTATGCATTATGTGGACAAGACCACACGCGAGGCAAAAGAGCTTCCTTTTCATGGCTTTATGTACAACGACTAAAGAGGCGTCGCCAGTATCAATAAAATAACATCAACTTGACCTTAGTTAAATGAAAAATGAGTTACTTGCAAGCCAAACTAGCTTTCGTTTGCAAAAGGATGCAATGTAAACCAAAGAAACTTTAAGGTTTTCATTTCTGCGCAACGACTCTTAGAACAAAAAACGATGATAGAACAAGTAAAGATTTCGGTGCTAATGGCTGTTTACAATACCGATTTTAGTTACATCAAAAGAGCAATTGATTCTGTCATGTCTCAGGATTTTCAAGATTTCGAGCTCATTGTTATCGATGATGGCAGCAAAGACAATGACCGCACCGCTTTGTTGCAATACGTTGAGAAATACGAGGATAAAATTGTCTACATCCGTCAACGGAATCATGGACAGTCAGAAGCAATGAACCGCGGTGTATTGATCAGTTCAGGAACCTTCATCACCATCCTTGATGGCGACGACGAATATAAACCACATCATTTAAGCGCTTGTCTAAAAGAGGTGGCAGACGTAGATTTAATTTGTTCTACAACGGAAACCATTGTGGATACCAACGACGATTATTATGTCCCCGATAAGGATGACCTTACAAAACTCATCCATTTGGATGAAACGGTTCTCTTTGGCACACTGTTCGGCCGTAAAAAAGTATTTTCAAGCCTGTCTTTCAAAAGTGGCTTCGCTGCAGACGCTGATTTCTATGAAAGAGCAAATACGTTGTTTAATGTAAAAAAAGTAGACCTCAGAACGTATGTCTACCACCGGAACATTCCGAACAGCATTTGCGCGACGATGAAAAAAGAGAATTTGACCCATTCATAATTTATGGCTTTCGAAGTTCACCGCTTTCTTCCAAACACCGACGTGGTCATGGCCTGCCACATAACGGGTATTTATGATGTCAATAGAAATACAACGCTAGGCGATGATCAATATGATTTGGTGCGCGATTGGGCGGAATCCGTTTCGAAACAAGGTTTACAAGGGGTGATTTTTCACAACAACTTCAGTGTAGAAACCTGTGAAAAATTCACAAGCGAGTACATTTCATTTTTTAAAATCACCTACAATCGCCAATTCAACCCGAATGTCTTCCGCTATTTTGTGTACAATGATTTTCTACAACAGCACATCCAGTTCTTCAATCACATTTTCGTGACCGACATCACCGATGTTACGTTGGTTACCAATCCCTTTGTTGATCCCTTTTTTATTGAAAACCCAAACGCAATATTTTGTGGAGACGAGCCCAAAACACTCAATGATGATTGGATGATGGCCCATTCTGCCAACCTCCGTAAAAACATTGTCGATTTTTCCGAATACGAGGATACGTTTGCAAATGAAACCCTTTTAAACTGTGGAATCATAGGGGGTAAAGCGCAAATTTTCTTTGATTTCATTCAAAAGTTATGCGCCATTCACGCAAATGCTAACAACGACAACCAAACGGCTTTTACGGGTGATATGGGTGCGTTTAACTATTTGGCAAGAACCCAATTTAATAGCCAGTTAATTCATGGTACACCTGTGAATACCGTTTTTAAAAGCTACGAACAGGAACGCCAAGATTGTTGGTTTCGACACAAGTAATGTTCGCAACTTCATTCCGGTCAAACAACGCGCTTATGGTAACACCTCGGTTAATGACGGACATTTTAACAAAGCCGTAACCAAACCCTTGTTATTTGCTTTTTTGTAATAACTTTGTAGTCACAAAAAATAAAAGCATGGAAGTCTCAATCATCAAAATAGGAAATTCAAAGGGTTTCCGATTATCCAAAACAATCTTGGAGAGGTATAACATCACCGACAAAATTGAATTGATCTTAGAAAAAGGACAAATCATTTTACGCCCCATTTCTGTTCCTCGCAAAGACTGGGACAAAGCATTCCAAAAAATGCATGAAAATGGCGACGACCAACTCCTTATTAACGATGTATTTGAAGATGAAAACCTTGACGAATGGAAGTAAAACAGTACCAAATAATTTTGGTGAACCTCGACCCTACCTTGGGCAGTGAAATTCAAAAAACACGTCCTTGTGTGATTGTCTCTCCCAATGAAATGAATGACCATTTAAGAACGGTTGTAATTGCACCTATGACCACTTCCAGCAGGAAATACCCATCCAGGGTAAAAGTGAAACACAACGATCAAGATGGCTGGATTGTAATCGATCAAATAAGAACGATTGACAAAATCCGAGTTGTAAAGTATTTGGGATCACTAAAAGAAAAGGAAATACGAGAATGTAAACGCGTAATCCGAGAAACATACGTTGACTAAACTGAATCTGAGAATGGCGCCGCTCCTCAAACCAAAAGCAATCATTGAGAAAAAAAATACACTTAACCCCTGATTCTCACGCATAGAAATTTAACCTCTTGAGATTTAATGGTTTTTTGTAACTTGGTGCGCCCCTAAACATGCCTATGAAGAATCTACTACTCGCTTTAGCCCTATTCCCTACCCTTATTTTTTCCCAGGCCATCATTCAGGTGAAGGTACTCAGTGTTCAAACCCTATCCAATGTGGATTGCGATGGACTTTTTCTTGGGAACTCTGATTATGTATGGGAGTTTACCGGAACCGACAATACCGTGGGATTAACCAATAACAACCCGGCGTTGTTTGGGATTTTCGGTTTTAACTACGCCTATAAAAACAACGACAACGGTCCTTACACGATGACAGCGCCTGGAGGGACTTTTTCTCCGAACAACGGGTTGTTTTTCGACCACAACTACCTTTGTGCGAACGACGTTCCTTCCAGCATCAACCTAAGTTGGGAAGCGTATGACAACGACGATGTTGGAAATTACGACGTATTGGGATTAAACGATGGTTCCACGGGTTCCCAAAATGTGACCATGCCTGTCCCTGCTGCCGTAGGAATATTAAACTATTCTTTTCAAGCCAACAGCAACGACCCCGGATGTGCGCAAGTGTATAAAATCAACCTACAGGTGGAAAGATTGCCATTGGTGGTCAACTACCTTCCGGATAACGTTTGCAATGCCACACAACTCGGATTAAATACAACCTATACTTTTGGTTTTTGCAACTCCACCCTAGAACCCAACGAACCGGCCGCTTCGGATGTTCAAAATGCAGGTTCCCAATGGGCAAAATTTGTGGCGCCCGCATCTGGATGTGTTGAAATCACCAGCGATTTAGCAGGAACTGACATCGGAACGTATTTCGAAGTGTACCACGCCGCTGACGGACTGAATTGCACGGACGGTGTACATGTGGTAACCGGTGTTACCCTGAAAGATAAATTTGAATACCTCTCACACATCGAGTATTCGGACGGAATTGATTTACTTGGCTTAGATCCCGAAGCAGAAATCATCTTTGATGCCTGTGATCCTATTCCTTTTATCTCCTACGAAAAGCTCATCCCAGGACAAACGTATTACATTCAATTCACCGCCGACGGACCGAATGACCATGGTTATTTTCAACTTCGCGTAAATGGTTTAGGAGGCAGTGCGCCCGACATCGAAGACATTCCTTGCCTATCGAATTCAGTTGGCGTAAATACAACCGCCATTTCCTCAGCGCAAAACAGTCCTCCTTCGCTAAACCTCACCTTCGGATGTGCTTTGGACGGTGGGAACAATGCAGGGGAAACAGGACAGCAACACAGTTCCTCCAATCCAAATCAATACCATGCATACGACTATCCACATGTGGGCTTGGGAAATCCTTCCATGAATGAAAGTGTATGGTTAAACTTCATCGCCCCAAATTGCGGTAGGATTTATTTTGAATCTGATTACCAAAGTGCCTTGTACGGTGAAAGCGCCGCCCTCTTTGGTTTTGACAAGCAATTTGGTCCCGGCGTACCGAACGACTACCTCTGTTCAAACCTAAAATTCATCCTTTCTGATGAGGGAGGTACCAACAGTTTTTTAGGTGGAGATCCGAGTGCCATTGTGAACGGAAGCTGCTTAGAACCAGGATACAAATACTTTGGCATGGTAGACCCCTCAGATGCCATTACCCCACTCAGCGCGCAGAACATCAACGCATGGGTATTCGATCCAAGTATTTCAAACCCCGCCATCAATCCTCCTGGAAATGACATTCTGTGTTTAACCCTACAAGATACCTTGTACGAAGTGCCCGTCATCCCAGCAGGAGGAAACCCAACCTTTCAAGCGGTTGCAGGGTCGAATGTATTGGCTTGTCGGGAGTATTTAGCCGGTGAACCCGCGTTGAATGCAAGTCCTGCCAATCGAGCGGACCAAACGGTATGGCATTATTTTGTCGGTCCCCCTTCTGGAGCTGTTGAACTTAGCATTCGTGCCTACATCGGAATGACCTTGTTGCGCTTCAATGTCTTTGAATTGTTGAACGGCACCAACTGCTACGGCGGATTAGGTCCCGCAACCTATACCGTAAATGGTACACGTTTTACCCCACCCATCACACCGCTTGTATCGGGAACCGCGAATTACAGTGGTCACCAAGAAACCATTTGCTGTCTTGACTCAGGGAAGATTTACGCCATTCAAATTGATGGGGGTTCACCTGGTGATGAAGGACAATACATCATTGAATACATCAAAGAATTAACCAGTGATGCAGGCGATGTTTTTGCAAATACGAGTAACGGAGGTTATGCCGATGTAACCAATGGAGATACCTTGTTTGTGTGCTATGGCGATACGATTACCCCAGGCATTCTTTTGGATGGAGCGGGACAATCAACGGCATCCTTTCCGAATTGCATTGCGCCCGGCTATTTCATTCATGGTTATAACTCAGTTCCCGACCCAGTCATGAATTCGGGCTTTACGTACATCGACTCCATTCAAGGATCTGGACAGTTTTCAAACACTGGGAACGGAAATGGCACCTTTGGAAACCCAAGTTTCAACACGGTTTACTACCTTTCTCCCGCTGCAGACCAGCCTGTTTCGTGGGGCAGTTTCAACTGTCTTACTTCTACCCTCGAAGATGGAATTCCACTGGTATTTCTGCAATCTTTGACCGCTAACTTTAGCTACAATAACAATACATGTACGGTTACTTTTTCTGCGACAGGCGGAATGAATGGATATACCAACATGCCTTATGGTTACACCATCACCAATCCATTGGGAGGGATCGCACAAGCTGGGACATTAAATCCCAACCAAACCCTAAACTACACAGGAGCCATTGCAGGCACCTACACCGTAACCCTTGGAGATGGCGCATGTTCGCAAAACTATACCTTTGATGCCTCCGGCTGCGCAAATCCATGTGTACCTGTAACCGTAAACGCCTCGCTGAATGCATGTGCGGGAACATCGGTGTTTTTGCAAGGTGCCAACCAAACCCAATCGGGAACTTACACAGACTCATTGTTGACCCCGTTGGGCTGCGACAGTGTGGTCATCACCCAATTGAACTTCTTGCCTGGATTGCCGCTGACCACCCAAAGCATTTCCATCTGTCCCGGAGGAAGCTTTACCTACAATGGAAATGTGTATGCAAACCCTGGATTGTATTTCGATACCTTAAACAGCGTAAACAATTGTGACAGCGTTGTAATTACCAACCTACAATTTTCCCCTACCCTCACCCATTTACAAGACCAAAACATTTGTGCGGGCAGCAGCTATACTTTTAATGGCACTTCCATCAGTACAGAAGGCATTTATACCGACACCTTGGTTGGCGCAGGAGGATGTGATTCAGTCATTGTGTTGGCGCTTTACATTAACCCACCTGCGGTTCATACCATCAATGCAAATGTGTGCGAAGGCGAAAGCTATGCGTTCGGGGGGAATGCTTACAGTCAAAGTGGGATTTATGCTGATACCCTCAGCGATGCAAATGGTTGTGATTCCATATCTGTTTTGGAACTTTCGGTAAATGCCTGCGTGGGCAATTTTGAAGTCTCCAACATCCTTACCCCGAATGGAGATGGTCAGAATGACACTTGGAAAATAGACAATCCCAACCAAATCTCTGGATGCAAGGTTTTGATTTACAATCGTTGGGGACAGCCATTGTATGAAACCACGACGTACCAAAATGAATGGGATGGGACCAAAAACAATGAACCCCTGCCCGATGGCGTCTATTTCTATTCCATTGAATGCGACGGAGAAAGCTATACCGGTGCGATTAACCTGTTAAGACTTAAAAAGTAAGACCATGAAAAAAACAATCCTCCTTTTGATGTTATTTTTTGGGTGTTTCACTTTCGCCCAACAGGTACCCCAAACGTACTTATACACTTTCAATCCATTTCTTGTCAACCCCGCAACTTCTGGCATGAACAATTGCCTTGAAGTAAGCGTCGACCACCACAACCAATGGGTTAAAATTGAAGGTGCTCCCATCACGAATCACCTAACATTGTCAAGCAGACTCGGAAACAACTGGGGCGTGGGCGGACAATTCATGATGGACAAAATTGGAATGCTACAGCAAGTCTCGGCGATGGGCAATGTATCCTACGGTTTTCTCTCTGGAGATCAGCGTTTACGCGTAGGGCTTTCTTTAGGATATAACAACTACCGCGTAAATCCAAGCGCTGCGATTGCTTTCGACCTTTCTGACCCCATTGTCAACGGAGGAAACCAAAGCGCAGGAAACTTCAGCTCCGATTTTGGTCTTTATTACAAAAAAGGGAATCTTGAACTTTATGGTAGCGTAAAACAATGGATGAAAACCTACGCAAATTTTGGAATACTTAATTCCCAAGGATACGCACAGCGCGCGCACTTTGTACTTGGAAGTGGCTACAATGTCACCCTAAACGATCAATGGAAACTTCGTCCAAATGTTTGGGTAAAAAACATCAAAAATGTCACCCAAGCCGATGTAAACGTGGATGCACAGTACCATGAATTTCTTCAGTTTGGCATTGGATTGCGCACGCAAGTGGGCTTGGTGGCTCGCGCGGGAATTACCTTAAAGGAAAAATTCTTTTTCGGTTATGCCTATGAAGCACCCTTGGCCAACATTTCTACCTACAGCACGGGTTCGCACGAAATGATGTTGAAGATGACACTCTGCCGTCCCACGAAATCTCCAAAAGTGAAAAAAATCACAAAGGATTCCATCGCGCAAGTCCCTCCAAAGGAAAACGCGAAAATCGACACCTTGTACATCACGAAAACGGAATACCGCATTGACACCGTATTTGTTGAACGTCCGCTTGAGGTTACACCGCCACAATTGGAAACAACAGAAGAAAACCAAGCGGCAGGAGACCTTTCCAAAACGATCCTTTTTGAGTTTGACAAATCGTTGGTGAAAAAGGAGAGTTATGGAGAAATCGAAAACCTCGTAAACATGCTTCAAATGAATCCAAAATTGATGGTTTCTTTGGAAGGACATACGGACGCCAAGGGTCCAGAAACCTACAATGCAAACCTATCTAAAAACCGAGTGAATGCGGTTAGAGACCTTTTGATTTTCAACGGAATAGCCGCCAACAGAATCTCAATAGGACATTTTGGGGAATCCAAACCGAAGGCAAGCAATGACACCGTAGATGGAAGAAAGCACAACCGAAGGGTGGATGTAGTGATCATCAAAAAAGATTAAACTTAAATTCACATGCTTTTTATGAAGAAACTTGGAAAACATGCTTAATTTAGGGCAATAATTAATTTTAACTATGAAAAAAATTTTACTTTCTTTCGTTTTCGGACTCTCTGTAGTTTCTTTAAACGCACAAATCATCAATGGTGATTTCGAACAAGCAGCTACGCCTGCCTTTCCAAACGTTGCAACTACAGCACCAGGATGGGGAACGGGATTGTACACCATGGAAACTGGAACGCCATACGCGGGTATGCAATCTGCAAAATTGGCTACGATTTACAACCCTAACGTTGCGGCAATCATTGGTTTTCCTTCTGACACGATTCCTGGAATCATGCAACAAATCGTTTCGGGTCCAGTTGTAAATCCTGCTAACCTAACGGTTACCTTCGCTCAGAAACGTGCATTGATGGCTGGCGATACAGCGGTAGTGATTGTTGCAATTGCGGATACCATGGCTGCAGGTCAAATGGACGATGTAATTCTTTACGAAGTGGATGGTTTCTTTTCTGGAACCGGAGCTTGGACTATGCAAACCATGAGTGTAATGCCAATCCCAGGCGCAGTTGGAACACCAAATGCAATCTTTATTCAGGCCATTTCTTCAGGAATGAATCCTAAACCAGGAAGCACATTGTGGTTAGACAATTTCACGATGACCACTTCAGGTGCTGGAATTGACGATTTAACAAATGCAGTTAATGTATATCCAAATCCAGCGACGGATGTATTGAACTTCCAAGTGAACGAAGAAGTGAGCAGCATTGAATTGTTCGGAATGGATGGTAAATTGGCAATGACTTCAACGCATAATGCGATGAACATCAGCGCTTTGCCAAACGGAATTTACTTCTATACAGTGAACACGGTTTCTGGAAAAATCTTGACAGGAAAAGTGAGCAAAATATAAGTTTTTAAACCTTCTACAGATTAGGCCGCCATGTGCGGCCTTTTTTTGTGGGTTACAATTCGTTCATTGCAAAAAATGCCGACAACGAAACTCCGTAATAATTCAGAATGGCTTTTAGGGTACTTACCGTGATGTTTACCCTCCCCGTCTCTATGCGAGAAATATGAATCCCGGTATCATTATAGAAATCTTCCTGGGTAACTTTTCTTTGCGTTCTTAAGGCCTTCAAACCAAGAACGATCTTCACCAATAAGTCCTTATCGTTCAATTGCGGTTTACCCATCCTAACAAAATATTGATTTAATTTTTAAATAATGAAAATTAGATATATTTGCTAAGGCATTTATGACGCATTTACTTTATTTTTGATTCTTATGAATAAATTCATCGTTTATACTTTTATTATTTTTTCTGTTCAATCATGTGGCATAAATTTATTAACCAAACCACATCTAGATACTGAAGAGAAATTGAATCGTGAAAATCAAAAGGGAAATGAGGAATCTGTAAAAAATTGCAAAGAACTATACATAAGACTTTATGACAGAATAGTTGGTCAACAATCATCAGTATTTACGATCATGATTGGGCTGCACGATTCAACAGAAGCCATCAATGATGTTAGATATCCTCCAAAGCCATTATATAATGGCTTCTATTACGAATTGGTAGAAATTTCTAGAAACTCAGAGCCTAATCTTTGCGCACTCGATAATATTGTAACTAAAGAACTTGCCCAAGAAATCATTTTTAAAAATCGAATATACATTAATATAGGACAACCAAACTCAAATAAAGACCATGTAAATTTTGACTCTACATTCTTTCGAGAGAAAATCGAACCCGCATTAAAAAATCAAAATCCGGACAATGATTGGATTCTCGAAAAACCGGATGTGAATTGGCAAGAAATGCCCCTTGAAGTGTGTGGATGTGGGATGGGTAATTTTACCACAATTAAATTAACGAGAAGTGAGCTTAAGCTAATAAACGATAATTATTACAAAACTGGCCAAGAAAAAAAATGGAAATCCAAAAGGGCTGAAAAAAAAATGTACCGAGCAAGTTCTGCAGAACAAAAGAGAAATGTGGAATCTGAAAAAAATTGCAAAAAACTATACACTACGCTTTATGACAGAGCTTTTGGCAAACAACCTTCAGGATTTGTAATCACTGTAGGACAAATCGTTTCAGAATTTGCCGATTATTATCGATATGGAGATAGCTTGGACACAATCCTAGAAGAAGAAGAAACAAATCAAGTGTATCTACCCAAACTCTCCCTCTTGAATAATTTATATTTTGAATTGGTAGAAATTCACAGAGATGATTCCCCAGAAATCTGCAAACTGAATTATATAGTTTCGAATGAACTAGCTCAAGAAATAATAGCAAAAAACGCAATCTTCATTAACTTGGGTAAACCGAATTCAAATGAAAGCAAAGTAAATTTCGATATGACCTTTTTCAAAATGAAAATAGAACCTTTGTTAACTCATCAAAATCCAAATGATGATATGATTGAAATTTACCCGAATAACTGGACATCCGAGAGCTACGAAGACTGCGGATGCGGAATGGGTGATTACACTAAAAAGGACTTAAGAAAGGACCTGAAATACCGTAAAGAGCACTAACCTCCCCCTAATCCTTCCCGAAGAAGTGAATGTCGTTGTGGTTTTCTTCGATGCGGTCCTTCACAAATTGCATGCTTTTGGCGAGGATGATTAAGTCTGGGGTTGCGTGTTTTGCCAACCATTCAAAACTGTCTGTCTCGTGGTCCACGGCCCTCCCAATGTGGTAAAGCAAGTCCATCTGGTGCATTAACAACCATTGTTGCGCCTTCTCCAAACCTTCCGCTGCATTGATCATCGCCATCAAATGGGCATATCCATTTTCCATCAACCAATCGCGTGAGTGTTGTACCAAATAAACGGCATTCGTAGCATGAAACAAAGCCTCATATCCATTTTCCTTAAGCCAAAGCTGAATCACCTTATCGCCTTCAATGGCCTTTGCCCACAGCAACACCACATTCGCTGGAAACTGGATGGGCTTCAACGCTACTTGTTGTGGCGTTTCTGTACGTTCTTTTTTCTTAAACCATTTCATTAGAAAAACCATAGTGCCACAAAAATAGCAGCGAAAACACATATTAAATCGACCAACAACATCGTTGAAAGCGTGTACCGCGTGTTCTGCACCTTAATCGATCCAAAGTACACCGCAATGACATAGAAGGTGGTTTCCGCACTGCATTGGAAAATACAACTTAACCTACCCGTCAAGGAATCCGGTCCATACACCCGCATGGCATCCAACATAAATCCCCTGGATCCACCAGAACTAAATGGCCTAAGCATCGCCACAGGCAAAGAATCCGTAATTTCTTTGGATACCCCAATGTTTGAAAACAGGAAGGAAATGCCATCACTGACAATTTCAAACAAACCACTGTTCCGGAAAACTGAAATGGCGACCAACATCCCAAGGATGTAAGGAAAAATGGTAACCGCGGTCTGAATCCCGTTACGGGCTCCGGAGACAAAGGAATCAAAAACATTGGTATCGAGCGCCTTAAATTTTTTCTCTTTCACAAAGGCAAAAACCAAGGTAGCCAATACAATACCCAAAAGCAATACCCCAGAAAAGTTCCCTGTAAAACTGTTTTTCCCTATAAAATCCAACCCATTGATGTACCACAACAATCCAGACATTCCACCCAGAATGGTAAAAATTACGGCAATCAACAAGCCGCTTAGCAACTTTACTTTTTGCCTAATCCCCACAATGATTAGCGCGGCAATCGTACCTATAAACGAAGTGATGATACACGGCAACATGACATCGGCGGGATTGGCAGCATGTTCAGATGCACGGTATCCAATGATCGAAGTGGGTATTAACGTAAGCCCAGCTGCATGCAAACAAAGAAACATAATCTGGGCATCACTGGCGCGGGTTTTTTCTGGATTGATTTCTTGCAAACTTTCCATCGCCTTCAGTCCAAAAGGTGTCGCTGCGGAATCCAACCCCAAGAAGTTGGCTGCAAAATTTAAGGTCATGTAAGAAATCGAAGGATGGTCTTTTGGCACCGAGGGGAAAATCTTAACAAAAAACGGACTTAACCAGCGGGCTAAACCTTGAGAAGCCCCTGAATCTATGAGCAATTGCATCAATCCCGCAAAAAATGCCAAATAGGCGAGCAAGGGGAGAATGGTATCGATGACGCTGTTTTTCGCGGTAGGCAGAAGTCCATCTGTTTTTTGTACCCCACTGAAAATCTTCACCGATTTCTCTCCCAACACATAGGTTGTATCGACATCGTCAAGGTTTTTATTAACGACAACTGTACCTGAAACCTTTAGGGTATCTCGAAGGGATTTAGGCAATTGAAAAAGGTACTTTTCATTGCGCAATATAGCATCGTCTTTTTTCCCATTGATGACGTGGTCAATGGTGTACGAATCATTGAAGAACAAGCCTCCTAGGATAAAAACCAAAGAGGAAATAAAAATTATAAGCCAAAATCTACTCAGTACCATTGAACGAATATCGCGGATTTTTTTTGATTGAAAACGGAAAGAAAAAATTTCTTTTAACATAGGTTATGGAAAACCTCCAAATGCCTACCGTCTAAACAAAGGTGCTACTTTTGTGTTTTTAAAATTATGAAAATTGAATTTCATCCCGAAGCAACCCGAGGGTTTGCAGACCACGGTTGGCTAAAGGCAAAACATTCCTTTAGTTTCGCATCTTGGCAAAATAGAAACCGTATGCATTTTGGTGCACTGCGGGTTTTCAACGACGACATCGTGGCGCCGGGAATGGGTTTTGGCAAACATCCCCACGACAATATGGAAATCATTACCATTCCTTTGCGTGGACAGCTCAAACACGAAGACAGCATGGGGTTTTCGGAAGTGGTGAAAGCTGGAGAAGTACAAGTCATGAGTGCAGGCACAGGCATTTACCACAGCGAGTTCAATGCCAGCAACAAAGAAGACATCAACCTTTTTCAAATATGGATTTTCCCGAACGTACAAGAAGTGGCGCCGAGGTACGGTCAATTTAAATACGATGTAAACGCCACCAAAAACAACTTTCTTCAATTGGTGTCCCCTGATCCTGAAGATGAAGGGATGTGGATTCACCAAGACGCCTGGATTCACCTCATTGAAATGGACGAAAATACCACACAAAAATACCACCTCAAAAACCCGGAAAACGGGGTCTATTGCATGAACATTGACGGCCACAAAGCCATTGGAGAGGAGCAATTCGGATTCAGAGACGCCGCAGGCATTTGGGAAACAGACGCTTTCGAAATACACGCCTTTCAAAAAGGAAGGATGCTTTTAATAGAAATACCCATGAAATTTTAACCATGAACAATACCTTGATTCAATCACTGGAATGGCGCTACGCTACCAAAAAATTCAACCCTGAAAAACACGTTTCCGAGGAGGATTTTCAAACCTTATTGGCATCCATTCGCCTTACACCTACGGCATTCGGTTTACAACCTTTTAAGGTATTCAACATCACAAACGAAGCAGACAGAGCAAGGCTCAAAGAAATCGCTTTCAACCAATCGCAGGTTGTGGACGCGTCACACGTACTTATGCTTTGCAGCTACACAGAATTGAACGATGCATACTTGGACAATCACTTTGAATGGATGGCCGCATCCAGAAATGTATCGATTGAAAAGTTAGATGGATTTAAGAACCACGTAAAATCCTACGTTGCCAGCTTGAACGCTGAACAATGCGCCAACTGGACCTCGAAACAAGCATACCTCGTCCTTGGACAATTGCTCCAAACATGCGCATTGATGGGCATTGATGCTACACCCATGGAAGGATTCAACGCAAAAATGGCGAACGAATATTTTAAACTTAGCGAAGAAAGTCTTCAAGCGGTCCTGTTGTGTCCCATCGGTTACCGCGACGAAAACGACCCCTACCTTTCCAATCCAAAATTTCGAAAACCGTTGGATCAAATTTTTGGAAACCGCTAATTAACATTGTTTGGTGCAAAAGAAAGCCGAGGAAACATTCGTTGAGTAGGCAATAGATTCCCTCAAATTCTTATATTTGAAGGCATGTTAAAGTTTTTGGGTTCCTTTGTTTTAGTCATTCTCACTTCCTGCCCCCTCTTGGCTCAGGTTGAAATCAGCGCGGAAGATTCAGTCGAAATAGCTACAATTCAAAAACAATGGTCCGAGGATTCCTTTCAAAAAGGTGCATTGCAACAACATCCGATTTCAAAAATCAATGACATTTACTACGTATCTTTCCTAGGGAAAATCAACGAAAATTTCGACAAGGGAAGTTTGTTATCGAATCAATTCATCGTAGGAAATCCCATTCAGTCGATTGTGAGTTTGAAAATTCCGGTGCAAAAACTAGGCGACCTTTACCAACTTCAAGGGGTACAATTTTTGGCTTTGGCATCTAAAATCAATCACCAATTGGACAAAGCCATTCACGACATCCATGCAGACAGTGTTCACATGGGCCTGGATTTGCCGCAAGGATATAAAGGGACAAACGTTTACATCGGCGTTACCGATTGGGGGTTCGATTATACCCATCCTGTTTTTTATGACAGCACCTTAACCCAGACGAGAATTGCTGCTGCGTGGGACCAATACAAAACTTCAGGACCGCATCCGAACGGGTTTAATTATGGAACGGAATACAATGGCGCTGCCGCGTTGCTTGCAGCCGGAAGCGATACCTCAAACATTTACAACTACGCTACCCACGGGACCCACGTTGCAGGCATAGCGGGAGGTACGGGTGCAGGGTCTGTTTACAGAGGGGTAGCCTACGATGCTCATTTTTTGTTTGTAACCTTCTTAGTCGACGAGGCTGCCGTTTTGGATGCTTGGGAATGGATGTACCAAAAAGCCCAGGCAGATGGAAAAAGGTTGGTAATCAACATGAGTTGGGGCTTGTACCATTTCGGAACCTTGGACGGAAACTCATTGTTAAGCCAAGCCATTACGGCCTATTCAAACCTAGGTGTAGTGTTCGTGAATTCAGCAGGGAACAATGGGAATGTGAATTTTCACCTCAAAAAAACCTTTGCCAATGACCTTCTTAAATCAAAAGTAGATTTCTATTCTTATGGCGCCAATGCAAACATGTGGGGACAAAGCATACACGCGTGGGGGGAAGTAGGACATTCCTTTCAGGGTGGAATCATTGTCGCGAACCCAGGCAACACAACCCTTGTGGAAAGCCCTTTTTTCAATACAAGCAACACCAATGCCTACATCGACACCTTTTTGGTGACAGGCGCAGATACCATTTGGTATAACCTCTCAGCAAACGCTTCCCATCCTTTAAATGGTAAACCACAAATGCGATTAAGGGTTAAATGCCTGAACACCAGTCTTAAAATTATTTTAAAAGCCACCGCTGATTCTGGCACTGTACATTTTTGGAATGTCACAGAACTCTCGAATGACGTTGGAAACTGGGGAATGCCTTTCTCCTATGCAGGTTCAGGAACTGTAGGTGGAGACGCAGACAATGGCATATCAGAACCCTCTTGCGCAGATGATGTCATAAGCGTTGCCGCTTATGCGCCTTCCTACACAACACCCGGAGGATCCTCTGCCGGCGGTGGTTTGGCAGGATTCTCCAGCCACGGGCCGAGGTACGATGGAACCATGAAGCCCGACATTTCTGCACCAGGCGTATCCATTTGCAGCGCCATGTCTTCCTTTACCGATGTCGCTTACACCAGCGTTTCCAACATCGTTTTTAATGGCACAACCTACCATTTCGCAAGACTTTCAGGAACCTCCATGTCGAGTCCTGTTGTTGCCGGTGTTTGTGCACTTATGCTCGAAGCAAACCCCTATTTAACCGCATTTCAAGTGAAAGACATCCTACGTAACACCGCAAGGATAGACAATTTCACAGGCAGCATTCCTGCGGCTGGGAGTCCGACCTGGGGAAAGGGAAAAGTAAACGCATACGCTTGCGTAAAAGAAGCGCTAAACTTGGTGGGAGCGATTGAAGTGAACCTTCCAAAATCTTGGAACTTGTACCCGAATCCAGTGGCAGAAGAAATACATTTCACCCTACTGGAAGACCTCCCTACCTCATGCAGAATTGTAAATTCAAAAGGTCAATTCTTTGATTTACCGATATACGATGGAAAGGTAAGCTTGAAAAACATCCAAGCTGGAGAATACATTCTTCAAATTCAATTGAACGGTCATTTAGAACAAGAAACTTTCCTAAAAGTCAACTAATGGATTTTTCGATTCGGGAAATTGCCAAAGATGAGCTTCATAAAATTGCCCAGCTTTCTCAAGAAATTTGGCCCATAAGCTATAAAGAAATCATTACCGAAGCACAAATCTCCTACATGTTGCAATGGATGTATTCTGAGCGCACCTTACAAGAAAACCTGGTTGATGGGCATCGTTTCTTTTTAGCCGAAACAACTGAAAAACCCCTCGGTTTCGTAGGATTTCAATGCGTCAACGGAGAACATAAATTCACAAAGCTTCATAAACTCTATGTATTGCCAAACCTGCACCACAAAGGAATCGGGAAAGCCTTGAGCGCATGCGTAATTGAAGAATCAAAAAAGTGCGAAGCTCAGTACATTTTACTCCAAGTAAACAAAAAAAATCCAGCGATACATTTTTATAAAAAGCAAGCATTCTATATACACGAAGAAGCCATTTTTGACATCGGAAATGGATTCGTAATGGACGATTACCTAATGAAATTGGATTTGTAATACCCAAGACTTATGCTAAAAATTGACATGCACACCCATATTTTACCGAATTCAATGCCCAATTGGACAAAAAAGTTTGGGTACGGTAAATTCATCCATTTGGAATCAAATCCAGACGGATCTGCAAACATGATGGAGGGAGGTGAATTTTTTCGCAGAATTGAAGACAATTGTTGGCATGAAAACCTACGCATACAAGAATATGAAGCATACAACACACAAGTTCAAGTGGTTTGCACGGTGCCGGTCATGTTCTCTTATTGGGCAAAACCCCAAGATTGCGCCGAATTGTCAAGGTTTTTAAACGATCACATCGCATCATTGGTGGAACGTTTCCCGAAAAACTACATCGGATTGGGAACGGTTCCCATGCAAGACGCAACCGAAGCAATCAAAGAATTGGAGCGAATGAAAACGATGGGCTTGGTAGGCATCCAAATTGGCTCGAACATCAACGATGAAAACCTAAATGAAGAAAAGTTTTTTCCAATTTTTGAAGCGTGTGAAAAATTAGATTTAGCCGTAATGATTCACCCTTGGCAAATGATGGGTTTTGACAGCATGAAAAAATACTGGCTTCCTTGGTTGGTGGGAATGCCCGCAGAAACATCGAGGGCTGCATGTTCAATGATTTTTGGTGGAATCCTTGAGCGATTGCCGAATTTAAGGGTATGTTTCTCCCACGCAGGGGGATCTTTTTTACTGACCTTGGGAAGAATTGAACACGGTTTTAATTGCCGGCCAGACTTGGTGGCCATCGATAATGCCATCAATCCACGAGAATACCTAGGGAAGTTTTGGGTTGATTCGATTACCCATGACCTCGATGTACTGAAACTCATTTTAAAATTACAAGGTTCTAAACGTGTGTGTTTGGGTTCCGATTACCCTTTCCCCTTGGGTGACCTTGAAATTGGAAAGTTCATCGAAGAAAGTGACTTGTCTATGGAGGTTAAACAAGATATTTTTCAAAATGCCACTTTGGAATGGTTGAAGTTGGATGAAAAACAATTCAAATAGCGATACACTTTAAGGATTTTTTTACGATTTCCGCCTTGCGCTTCACTTCTGCCAAATCCTCCCCGATGATGGTAACATGTCCCATTTTCCGAAAAGGTTTCGTTTGTTTTTTACCATAAAGATGGATGTAAACGCCTTTCATTTCCAATACGTCCATCATCCCTTCGTAGTGCGCTTCACCCATGTGGTTGATTTCACCCAAAATGTTTAGCATCGCGCCAGGCACCCTCAAATCGGTTGCGCCCAATGGAAAATTCAAAACTGATCTTAGGTGTTGGGAAAACTGAGAAGTATAACAACATTCAATGGTATGATGACCAGAATTGTGGGGACGAGGAGCCATTTCATTGACGATCAATGCTCCTTCGGGGGTGAGAAAAAACTCTATGGCTAAAATACCCACCATGTCTAAATTCACGATGATCTTCTTCGCTATTTCCTCAGCTTTAGATGCAATCTCCAAGGATACATCGGCGGGTGAAAACTGAAATTCAACCAAATTTACTTCTGAATTGAACTCACATTCCACCAAGGGAAAACAACGTATTTCACCCGAAGGGTTTCGCGCAACAATGACTGAAACTTCTTTAGTGAAGGGAATTAAATCTTCAACAATGCTTGGCGTATCAAAGGAATGTTCCCAATCTGTTTGGTTTTTTACAACCCTTACGCCTTTCCCATCATAGCCTCCAACGCGCATTTTATGTACGAAAGGAAAAGTTGTATTTGTAGGAAGTTCCGATTTGTCTGCGATGCACATAAAGTTTGCGGTAGGGATTCCATGGTCTACATAAAATTGTTTTTGTACACCTTTGTCGCGGATGATTTTAAGCACCCGGGATTGCGGAAATACCTGCACCCCTTCTTTTTCCAGTTGTTCAAGTGCTTCAATGTTTACGTTTTCGATTTCTACGGTGAGTACCTTATGCTTTCTTCCAAAGTTCAGTACACTTTCATAATCGGTAATTGAGCCAAGGGTAAACGTTTGGGCAAGGGTTGAACAGGGGGCGTGAGGATCGCTGTCCATGCAATGAATGTCAATGGACAAATCAATGGCTTCCTGAATTAACATTCGTCCCAATTGTCCTGCCCCTAAAACACCTAAAGAATACTTCACTGTAAATTTCTTTGGGCAAAGATAACCATTCATCGCTATTTCCGTTTGCAAACAATAATGCGCTTATTTCCTAAATTTGCAACAAGTATGAATAAAACAGTTACGCTATACGACAAGTCCTTTGAGATTTACCTAGATGAGAAGCAAATCCACGAATCAGTGCAATCCATCGCCAACCAATTAAACGAGGATTACAGGGGGCAAAAAGTCCTATTTATTTCGATTCTCAACGGTTCTTTTATGTTTACCAGTGACTTGATGAAATTGGTAGAAGTAGAAATGGAAATCTCTTTTATGAAAGTTCGCTCATATGTCGGGACCGAGAGTTCGGGAAGGGTGGATGAATTGATTGGGTTAACGACGTCGGTTACCGGTAAAAATTTAGTAATTTTGGAGGATATTGTTGATACAGGAATTACCGTCGACAAAATAATCAAGCTTCTTCAAATACAGAATCCGAATTCCATTGAAGTATGTGCCATGCTGTTTAAAAAGGAAGCCTTTCAAGGACAACAGCCACCCAAATACTTTGGTTTCGAAATTCCCAATAAATTTGTTGTGGGTTACGGACTTGATTATGATGAAGCTGGAAGAAACCTACCTGAAATTTATCAGTTAATAGAAAAATAAGATCATGTTAAACATTGTACTCTTCGGTCCTCCTGGCGCAGGTAAAGGAACCCAATCGGAAAGGTTAATTTCTACATATGGATTAATTCATCTTTCAACGGGTGATATTTTTAGGTATCATTTGAAAAACAATACAGAACTTGGCATTCTGGCTAAATCGTTTATGGATCAAGGGAAACTCGTTCCTGATGAAGTAACGATTGACATGCTGAAAAACGAGGTGATGAAACAAGAAAATCCAAAGGGATTTATCTTTGATGGTTTCCCAAGAACCATTCCCCAAGCCACGGCGCTGGACCATCTACTCGAGGAGATGCATACCGAAATCAGCATAATGCTCGCTTTGGATGTTGAAGAGGAAGAATTAAAGGTTCGACTTAAAAACCGTGCAATTGTGAGTGGCAGAGCTGACGACGCAGACCCCGAGGTAATCTCAAAACGCATTTCAGTATATAAAAACGAAACGGCTCCGGTGAAAGAATTTTATGCCGCTCAAAACAAATTTGTCTCCATTAACGGAATTGGGCAATTGGATGAAATTACCCAGCGGCTATACGATGCGATAGACCCAATAAAATAAACATGGCTTCAGATAACTTTGTAGATTACGTAAAAATTCACACCAAATCTGGAAATGGCGGAGCAGGCTCTACCCATTTTCGTCGGGAAAAATACATTCCCAAAGGAGGACCCGATGGTGGAGATGGCGGAAGAGGTGGACACGTAATTTTAAAAGGTAACAAACAACTTTGGACCTTACTTCATTTAAAATACCAAAAACACATTCGCGCTGACCATGGTGGACATGGGGCAGGTGCCTTAAAAACCGGTGCGCAAGGAACAGATGTGTATGTTGAAGTCCCACTGGGAACCATTGCAAAAGACGGTGAAACCGGTGAAGTTATGTTTGAAATCACCGAAGACGGAGAGGAACAAATCATTGAAAGAGGGGGTCGCGGTGGATATGGAAATGACCATTTTAAATCTCCCACCAACCAAACACCTCGTTTTGCCCAACCTGGGGAAACAGGGATTGAAGGATGGAAAATCCTTGAACTAAAAATCCTAGCCGATGTTGGTTTGGTAGGCTTTCCAAATGCAGGAAAAAGTACCCTGCTTTCTGTTCTCTCGGCCGCTAAACCCGAAATTGGTGCATACCCCTTTACAACCCTTCGTCCAAACCTGGGCATCGTATCTTATCGAGATTACAGGTCATTTATCATGGCTGACATCCCAGGGATCATTGAAGGAGCCCATGAAGGAAAAGGACTTGGATTACGCTTCTTAAGACACATTGAACGGAATTCTTTGTTGCTTTTCATGATTCCTTCTGACAGTGATGATTTAAGAAAAGAATATGAGATCCTACTTGGAGAGCTGAAAAAATACAATCCCGAATTATTACACAAGCAACGCATCCTCGCGGTTACAAAAAGTGATATGCTTGACGCGGTAATGATCGAACAAATGAAAAAAGAACTCCCCTCCGACCTTCCTACCCTCTTCATTTCCTCCGTAGCTCAAAAAGGATTGAATGAATTGAAAGATTTGATCTGGAAATCATTAAATGATTGATTTTCTCGAAAATATCGACGGAAAACTTCTCCTGTGGATCAATGGAATGCACAATGAGTGGTTGGATGTCTTCTTCTGGTACATTTCCAAAAAATACTTTCTGATTCCCGTATATGCCGTTACCTTGTATTTTCTTATACGGGTGTTAAAACCCAAAGGGGCATTATGGGCATTGCTTTTCATTGCACTGACCGTACTTTTCACCGATGTAATTTCAACACAAGTTTTCAAAGAAGGCGTAAAACGTTATCGACCTTCCCACAACCTAGTACTGGGGCCAAAATTACATTTTCACGAAGAAGCTCCGGGCGTGTTTTACAGAGGAGGCCAATATGGATTTTTCTCTTCCCATGCTGCAAATTTCTTTGGTTTTGTTGCCTTTGTCTTTCCATTGCTTTATGCGAAACGCAAAGTGTGGGTATGGATGCTGGTTTTCATTGGAGGCTTGGTTTGTTACAGCAGAATGTATTTGGGTGTACACTACCCGAGTGATGTCCTTGCAGGCATCCTTTTTGGAACGGCTTCAGGCATCTTTTTCCATTGGCTATTCAAACGGCTAAAGTGGGTTCAAACCACTTGATTCACATCAAGAATCCCCTAATCCAACTTCAAATCAAGTCCGCCGGTTCATTACGATCAACAGTATCTGTTAGAAGATTTAGGCATCAACATTCTGTCCATTTATTAAGAGAGGAATTCCTGCGTTATCGTACCTCACACAATTTAAGAATTGGAACCTTATTACACTTCTATGGATACATACCTGGCGTACTTTATCTTGGGATGCAATACGGTTTTGTTTTTTCGTATCTAGTGAATTCCCTTAGACTTTTTGTGCCTCAGTGCTGCCTTAGCAGGAGATAATATAGTAAAGATGAAACGAATTGTCGGCTTGAAACCCTTTTAAAACAAAAATTCCCCCACCGTTTTGAACGCGATGAGGGAATGCAGCGCAAATAATTTAAGGGTTATTGTTTTATAGTTCGGACAGCTCTAACAGCTGATTTAGTTACCCCCCCCAGCCAGATGAGATTATTAACCCAAATTGGCTGCAAGGTTCGACCTACAAATTGTAAACATACATAATATGTATATGTTTCTTCTCTGTCTTGTGGGGGTTTACCTAGACCAACAAGAACATTTTCCTTTACAATAGTTTTAGAAAATGTTTCACTAGTAAAATACAAATTGTAGTTTTTTCCATCATGAAATGTAGATTTATTTGAAACGCAAAGAGAATCATAAATTAATTTTAATTCATCTTTCGTAGGCAATCTCCATCCTTCACCCAATTTAGTACAAGTATAGTTAAGAGCTTCTATAGAAAAATGATCTTCAACATACAAAGGAAAATCATTTTCAGCAACTTCTATGTCACCCAAATTGAATGGACTTCCTATTATTTCCTCTGCGAACTTTTCGCCAAAATAAAAAGGATGCGACCGATAATCAATTAATTTACCATCCATTCTGTAATATAAGTGCATCAACACATCTTGTACCCACACCGAACCCTTGTAATATCCTTGTTCATGGTATTCAAAATAATCGCCAAAAAAATGATCTTTCGCCATAGAAAGAGTATCAATATTTCCTTTTGCCTTTAGCTCACCAGAAGGATAATACAACTCAAATGCGCCTTGATTTTTATTGTTTTTTATTGAATTCCATTGTTGTTTTCTTCCAAGAGAATCGTATAAATTTGTTCCTATCAATGAACCCTCATTGTAAGTTTTAATATTTTTTTTATCCGCATTTCTCCGAGATTTTTCAATTTCAGTTGCACGTTCTTCGTTGAGTATTTGTTTTGGTTCTTTCGTCGTATGGTTCCAGTATAAAATTTCATCTTTGTGTTTTTTCCCTTTCAAATATGTTGTTTCTCGCTCCAAATTACCTGTTTCATAATACGCTATTTCAAGACCATTCTTCACATCATTGAAATAGGTTGACTCTAACTTTTTCTTACCATTTTCATAATAAAAACTTTCACGTTTGTTGTGAGCAAGATCATCATAAATTATAGTTTTTCCTGAATTATTGTCAAACTTGCTTTCCAAATTTAAAACATCATAGTACATTGTCAATTGAATTAACTTACCCTTCTCGTTAAAAAATGATATTTTGATTTTTTTATTACCCTGCCATTCTTCCACCTTTGAAATTTTTCCGTTTTTATGGAACGAAGTATATGGGCCAGCTATTCGTCTAGGATCACTTCCACTTCCTTGATAATTTTCAATTTCAGCAATTATACCTTCATGCACTTGTTTAGATTTTTCACGTTCAATGGTTTTTGCAAGAACCTCTAGGTTGCCTAATTTTTTTTGTTGAAGTTCTTTTTTGTCTTTATGAATCTTTATTAAAGACTGACCTCGATCCCAAAGTGTCTTCGAATCCTCTTTCAAATTTCCATCAATCGCTTTTGCTTGTATTTTTTCCCATTTTTTTATACCGCCAGCATCTTCTGAAATAAAATTAGTCAACTCGCTATAACTTGACAATGTATCTTTCGTTAATTCTGATAGACTTTTATCAAGTAAAGATTTTTCAGCTAGTAATTTATTCAAAACGATAGAATCTTGAAATTGCTCACTATTATAGACAGAATCCAAATAATAAGTTTTGTATTCACCGTACAAGACACCATTTTTAACTCCATAAATTGATTTAATTTGGTTATTCGTGTAGCGACTGAATACCAAGCCATTAAAAACTTGGTCATTTTTATAATACCATCCATCCTTATCAATTTTTAATTCCTTTTCCTCTGTTAAATATTGAGAAGTTGCCACATGATGAAAAAGAGATAAAAAAAGTAGTGCTAAAATTAATTTCATATCGAATTAAATTTTGTGTAGATAAGTTACCTCCACTAATGATTATAGTTTATTTTAATCAAATCTACTTAGTTATCATAAAATCTTCCTTCGACTTTCATTTCAACTTGTTCCAAGTTGCCCTACCCTGAAAAACAGTTAACTTTAAATACCTTTTTTTGTTTTGTATGAGCGCAGATACTGGTTTTGATAAGAATATTCAAAAGTTAAAGAAAAACCTTGAATTCAAGTTGGGGTTTGCTGTCTTAACTTACCATGACTGTAAAAAAGCTTCAACGCAGCTAAAACTGCACAAAATTTCACTTTCGCCCCTAACAATTGGTCGTTTATTTTCTGTTTTTAAAGACACAAAACGCCCATACCATAGCACATTAGATCTTCTCACCCGATTTTTAGGCTATGAATCTTTTTCTTCTTTTTGTATTGATACATCTGACTTAGTAGGGAAGCGCTTGTTTAACCCCTCGTTTGAAATCGTGAATGGATCCTTTCAGGCCTTAGAATTGGCCTGCCAACAAGCAGATTGGAAAATGGTGAAATTTATCCTTGATGAAATCAATCCACACAAAGACGACTATGAATTTCCAATGTTTTTGGGGAATATAGTAAGGAATCATCCCCAGCGCAACGCTTTTATTAAAGCACTTATGGAGGTAGAGGTTGGAAGGGTTTATTTTTTTGAACGTTTTGTAGATGAAGATGACCCCGATGGCTATTTTTCTAATGCCCTCAACCTGTTTTGCTCCAACTACAGAAGAGACATAGGCAGCCAAATTTTTAAGGTTTGCTTTCAATTAGCGAAACAGATTTACCAAGAAAATAAATTTGATGTTTCTGAGTGGCGTTCTATTGATCAACTTGGATTGAATTATAAAGAATTGCACTTTCATCAAGTTTCGCGCTGGTTTGAGTTAAAAATTTTGTTTGCCTCACTTGATTTCAATCCCTTACAAAAAGCGCAGAAAATAGTTGAGGAATTACTTGAAATTCTGCCAAAGTTTAACAATAATGATCAATGTTGGATAATTGCCAGACCATTAAAAGCCCTTGCACACATCGGTCTTTTATATGACGTGCTCGGTGTTTCAGAAATAAAAGAGCAAATTAATAACGTATTTGTCGCCATGGATGGCAGAATTTCTTCAATCGGAGATTTGATTGTTCAATTTGTCTGCCATGCTTTTGTTGATAATCATCAATCTTTAAGTAATCCAAAATCAATTTCATCCTCTCATTTTAACGAAACTTATAGCCGAATAGCCATTGAGTCGGCCACCTCGTTATTGTATGTTCAAGATCCCGTTAAAACCCGAATTGAAAAAAATCTAAGGCCATTTGTCCAAAAAACCGGGAACAGTTGGGTCTTGAATATTATTAAATAGAAACGAATGAGCGTGGCTACTCAAACCACTTGATTCACATCAAGAATCTCCTAATCCAACTTCAAATCAAGTCCGCCGGTTCGAATGTAGGGAATCGGAACTTTCGCCAAAGAATCTTCTAAAACCTTAAGCGTTGCCCTCATGGTCCGAATTCGGTTTGCAAGTACAAGATACTCCGCTTCTGCAATGCTTTTGTTTTTACGATGTGTCGCCGTTACCCCAGCCGTGTTGTCATACAACATGTATTCAACCATTCCCAAACGCCCACTCAAACTTGGAACGGTTTCGAATTCATGGGAGGACAATATGTTATTCCCATAAAGTTCCACAAAGCATGAATCCAACTGATCGTTTAGCTTTTGTATCGTTGTAAGCAAACGCATGTCTGTGTTCGGGTAATTTGTTACCGCCTCTTTTATCGAAGCCACGGTTTCTTTGAATGCAGACAAGAGCGTTCCTGCTCCATTTACCTTTCTGCTCAGTTCACTCACTTCTGTTCTAAACACTTTTAATTCTTCTGGATTTTTCGCGACCAAGGTTTGGTTGTTTAATGCCCTCACCTGAAAACGTTGACCGACAATCAAAGTGTCAATGCTGTCGTTTTTTACTGCATAAACACTCACTTCATAGGTTCCTGCTTTCACCAAATACCCGTTTTGATCGCCTCCCACTTGTGTGGTTGAATTGCTTCGTAAGTTCCAAGTGGTTCTGGAAATACCCTTGCTTGGCGAAGAGGTAAACCTTCTAACTTCCATCCCTACACTGTCATTGATTACCCAAACCAATTTTCTTGCTTCCTCCCTCGCTTCGCGATACAATTCTTCCATGGTTGGATATTTCACTTCTTTTTTATCTTTTTCCAATGCCTTTTCTTTGTCCAATCTTATCTCTTTAAGGCTGGATGCATTGTTTTTAAGGTATAAGGTAAAAACCGCACCAAAACTTGGATTGGAGGAAGCCCAAAGGTTATGACCCTGAAAACCCGTTCCCTCCAATCCCAATGGATCTGCAGGAATGTAAAGCAAGGCATCCTTCACATCAAACAAATGTGCCTTTTTTGCAAGGACCTCCTTGGTGAGATTTCGCAAGGGAGCATAATTGTCGAGTACCCAAAACCCACGTCCAAAGGTAGCAGCCACCAAATCGCACGCGGTTTCTTGAATGTCTAAGTCCATGACCGCAATGGTCGGAAGACCACCAAATTTTGTCCAACTTGTCCCTCCGTTTGTTGAAAAATAGGCGCCAAACTCAGTACCTACAAACAGCAAATTTGGATCTTTAAAATCTTGTTTAAGACAATACACAGAACCCCTCTCAGGTAAATCACCTGCAATGTTCACCCAAGTTTTTCCTTTGTCATTTGACTTGAGGAGGTAGGGTTTAAAATCCCCTTGTCGTTCCGCGAGAAAACAAGCAAAAACCACATTTTCATCAAAACGAGAAGCCGTTAACATATTTACCCTTGTGTTCGTCGGAACCCCAGGAAAGGCAGCTGTTTTAGACCAATCTTTTCCATCGTTTTGGGAAACTTGCACCAACCCATCATCGGTTCCTGCATAAAGCAACCCTTTTTTTACAGGAGATTCATCCAAGGCAATGATGTTTCCATAAATGGTAGTGGAAGCGTTTTTCATCACCGCATCAATGCTCCAAACCTGGCCCATCACAGGCAATTTATTTCGGTCTATTTGCTGGGTTAGGTCCGGAGAAATCACCGACCAATCGTCTCCTTTGTTGGTGGACTTAAAAACTTTATTGGCTGCGAAATAAAGTGTGGACGCATCATGTTTAGAAACCAAAAGGGGCGCATCCCAATTCCATCGGTAAGCAGCCTCGTCTTTCCCTGGCATGGGTTGGATGGGAACTTTTTCTCCAGACGCTTTGTCGTATCGAACCAACCAACCATGTTGTGCTTGTGCATATGCGATGTTTGGATTGCTCCAATCCGTAGCCGACTCAAAACCATCACCACCGTTCGTGATGAACCAATCAGCATTGAGGATTCCATGCACATTCATTGTCCCTGAAGGTCCCCCCATGGAATTATTGTCTTGCGTTCCTCCAAAAATATTGTAGAAAGGCTTGGCATTGTCGGTGGTCACTTTGTAAAATTGTATAATCGGTAAATTGTCATAATACCTCCATTCCGAAGCATGTGTGTAGGTTTCATAGATACCTCCATCACAACCCAACAACCAATGGTCTGTATTGCTTGGGTCAATCCACATGGCATGGTTATCTACATGTTTGTGCGACTCTCCCGTAGATTTAAAAGTAACCCCAGCGTCCTCAGTATGGTGTAAATACGTATCCATTGAAAATACTTTTTTTCGATCCAAAGGGTCACACACAATTTCTTGGTAATAGTTACCACTGGTTGAAAACTTACCTTGTTTTGACCAAGACGCCCCTTTGTTTTTTGACAAATAGACCCCGCCCTTCTCATGCTTTGCCTCAACAATTGCATACACCCAATTAGGATCGGCTGGCGAAACAGCGATGCCAATTCTTCCCATCTCTCCCTTGGGTAAACCTACAGCTATTTCATTCCAGGTTTCGCCGCCGTCGGTAGATTTATACACACTGGATTCAGGTCCCCCGCCTACATACGTATATTCGTGTCTGCGACGTTGATGAGCGCTGGCATACAATACATTCGGATTTTCAGGATCCATTGCTATTTCAGAAATACCGGTTTCATCGGATACAAACAATGTGCGCTTCCATGACTTTCCGCCGTCCGTAGATTTATATACACCACGCTCACCTCCAGCGCTCCATAGCGGGCCATAGGCTGCAACCCATAAAGTTTTCTCGTCGGTAGGATGGATGAGAATGTTTCCGATGTGTTCGGACTTTTTCAAGCCCATGTTCACAAACGATTTTCCGCCATCAATGGATTTGTAGACACCATCGCCGTATCCCACCGAACGTTGGTTGTTGTTTTCACCGCTACCCACCCAAACCGTACTTGGATTCGATGGAGCCAAAGCAACACACGCCAAGGAATAACTTCCGTAATTGTTAAAAATTGACTCAAATGTAATTCCATGATTTTTTGTTAACCACAATCCACCACTGGCGGCAGCAACGTACCACATGTCTTTATTTTTCGGATGAACGGCTATGTCAATTACCCTCCCCGAGGTCAAGGCAGGCCCCACCATTCTAAAGGAAAGTGCGTTGGTGGTTTCCTCGGTAAAAAGCGGGGAACTTGGAATGGTAGGTTTTACGGTTTTTTGTGCGAAAACAGACAAAGTAAGCAGTGAAAATACCAGGGTAATTTTTTTCATAAAATGAGAGGAAAAGAAAAAGGCCAATCTAACGAATGGCCTAAATTTAATTATTTAACTTTTAACCCGCGGACGTAACGGTCTCTGCGTTTAATTTTTTGAAGTTTCTTTTTGGCAACTTTTAAGTATGCGGCACGTGGACTGCCTCTCAAAACATCTATTTTAAAGACTTTACCTCCGTAGTTGATTTTGGGTCCGCCAGCTTGGTTCCACTCTACATCAAAATAATACCGGCGTTGTGCTTCATTTTTTGAAGAAAACTTTAATACTTTTCCTTCTCCTGTTTCGAATCTCACAAAGATTTCTCCTTTTGGACCATAGTCGTCAAAAATACAAGGCGTACCCGCCTGAATGATGATGGATTCTTTTTCGGAACTCGAACTGTTAATCAAGGTACCGTTTGTAGTCGTGGTTTGTGATTCATTTTTCAATTCTTCATCCATCACAATGGTGTGTGAAGTAAAAAACTGAACCTTGGCCAATTTCTCCGCGGAATCCAATGCAAACTCATCTCGAATCTGGTTGTTGTAAGGCACTTGTGTTGCGCATGCAAACAACAATGTGGAAAGCGTGGCAATGATGATCAAATTTTTCATGCGAATATTTTAGACAAAAATAGCAAAAGCGACTCAAACTGTAGAACATTATGGTTAAAATTGTATTGTGGAAAATTGTAGGATTAAGGCTTTTCGGCTCTTTATGGGTATTTCAACCTTTTTTCTCGTATTGACGAGTTGCAATGACGACAAAAAAAAGGAGGTCGATTTTGAGTCCTTACGTCCCAAAGCGAAAACATCCACTGCGCCAAAGGTTCAAGATTCAGATACAACTGAACGCTTTTTAAGCAGGCTCCAAGTGGACAGCATTCAATTGTTTTTTGAAGGTTTTGAACCGGACGAGACCCCTCACTTTTTGGATCGATTTTCCTTTACAAAAAGTGCAAAGGCAGCCGATGGCATTGATCGCAATTCGGACCGTTGGATTTTTAAAAAAGGGGACTTTGCCACCTCCTTTGGTCAATGGTTTTTCAAAGACAGCTTGGCAAAAAAGTCAGCCTTGTACAACTGGTTGGATCACTTTGGGAAAGATAAAAAGTCCGTTTCGCTCTATACCCGAATGAGGTTAAGCAATGAAAACCTTCTTATTTTAATCAATCAGAAATCAATATTGAGCGTTGCATCCTCAGCGCCCATAGAAAGTAAAAAATGGGAAGCATACCAACGGCAAATGCATCCTAAGGACACCATGATGCTCAAAATCTTTCAACGCAAAGGAAATAAATGTGATTGGTACAAGAAATCAGGTAACTTCACCTTTGTAAAAATAGCCATATGAAAATAGTCAACAGGGGATACATTCGAATTACACCTACGCAAAAGTTTTGGGAATGGGCAAGAATCCAAGACGAAGAAATAGACGCGTCCATCGATTTTAATGAGCCCAATGTTTATTTAATTGAAGATGAATTTTGGGACGATGCTTTGGTTCTTGAGAAATACTTTAAAAAACTCTGCACTTTTGAATGCTATCAGGTCACGGAAGATGATGCAAAAATCATAACACCGGAAAGTATCGAGGATTTTATGACGTATTTTCAAATTGAAATTGGAAGCACGGTGATTGATTGTTTAAAAACCCCCATTAACAAGGACTAGACCCTTGGCTTAATCAAGTTTGCATTCAGGTACCTCGCGTCATGGGTAACCTCCTCTCCTATCCATTCTGGAAATTCAAAGGTTTCATTTTCATCGGTAAGTTCAATTTCAGCAAGCACCAGGCCTTCATTGGCACCCTTGAAAACATCCACTTCCCACGTAAATTTTCCCAGGGGAATTTCGTACCGGACTTTTTCAACAAAAGCGCTGCACTGAAGCAACAAGGCATCAGCATCTGACCTTGGAATTTCGTATTCAAACTCTTGACGTTTGAGGGCAGTCACACCCAATTTAATGGTGAGGAATGCCGAATCCCCATAGATCCGTATTCTCAAAGATTTGTCAGGATCACTCCACACGTAACCCTGAAGAATTTCTACCCCATTTTGTAAAAGCCCAGAATTTAATTTGAACTTGTCTACAATAAATTTTCTTTCAATTTCCCACATTTTTCCTCAAATCAAAAATATTCAATAATTTTAAGCGTTGAAAGCAACAAATCTAACGTACCTTGCGTCAGAAACAAAGTTATTTAAACCCAAAAATACAGATATGATACGTTTCTTTTCTTTTGCCATCGGATTAACATTTTGCTCCATTGCTTTTGGTCAAAAAATTACTTCCACCATCGTAGGTAACCCAAAAATTCTTTACAACGAAGGTGGTGTAGTAATTTCCTCCCAACTTGTAACTTGCAACGACGCATCACGTCACGAAATCATGAATTTCGAATTGCTTTCTGTTAAGAATAACAATGATGCTCCCGTTGCCATCAAAATGAAAGAAGACATTTATTACGATGGAGCTTGTAGAACATGTGATAACTACGAATACAATTTCACCCTAAATTTAGAAGCAAAAGAATTAAAATCAGGATCATGTGACCGTGACGGTCATCCTGCTTTGTCGATTTTCTCTTCCATGAACGATGGGTATATAAAGGAAAAATTGACAGACACAAAATTACAAGTGGTTAGGTTACACTAACACACATTCAAAATTGAGAAGACCGCCATTGAGCGGTCTTTTTTTTTACCTTTGGGCATGATTCAATTCAAGACCCGAACCCCTAGGTGGATCATTGTTCTCATTGACTTAGGAATTTCTATTGTATCGCTTGCATTGGCATATTTTATTCGATTTGATTTGAATACGAACGTACAAGCCATGCGAAACGAGTGGATCCAAAATTCAGGGTCCTTTGTTTTTTACATTCTTACCAAGTTTTTCGTATTCTATTTTTTTGGCATTCACAAAGGATTGGTTCGGTACACTTCTACCCAAGACCTTCAGCGCATTTTAAAAGCAACATTGACTTGTACCTTGCTTTTTGTAGTCGTCGGTATGTTTCGGGCATATGTTTTTCATACGACCTATTTGTTTCCCAGCTCCATTCTGGTCATGGAATTCATCATTTCACTTTCCTTTGTATTGGGGAGTAGGTTCCTTATCAAATTGTTGTACCTAGAATCCATCAAAACGAACCAAGAACAGGAAAATGTACTGATTTTTGGTGCAGGAACCATGGGCCTCATCGCTAAAAAAACCATCGAGAACGATACGAGAAACCACCAAAAGGTCGTTGGTTTTTTAGAGGACAATCCGAAGTTGATTGGAAACAGAATCGATGGGGTAGCGGTTTACAGTAATGCAAAAATCATTGAAACCCTCTCTGCTCGAAAAGTGAACCGCGTTATCATCGCAATCCGAAATCCCAATAAAGAATCCTTAAAACAACTCATTGATACATGCCTAACCTACCAGGTGAAAGTGCAAAGGGTTCAAGACCCCATCACATGGGTCAATGGAGAATTGACCCCACAAAAAATCACCAAAATCCCGATTGAAGATTTATTGGGAAGGGACAGCATCCGGTTGAATCAAGATTCTCTGCAAGTTTCTTTTGAAAATACAACGGTTTTTATTTCCGGGGCGGCTGGATCCATTGGTGCTGGTTTGGTACAAGAGATTCTGCAATACAACCCGCGTACTTTGGTGTTATTTGACCAAGCAGAATCACCCATGTATGAATTGCAACAAGCTTTAAAATTACTGGATTTCTCAACCGATGTTCGTTTCGTTATTGGTGACATCTGTGACCTCAATCATGTATCCAACACCTTCGCAAAGTACAAACCACAAATCGTCTTTCATGCGGCTGCCTACAAACATGTTCCGCTTATGGAAGCGAATCCAAAGGAAGCGATTCAAACGAATGTGATAGGAACCATGAACTTAGTAAACGCCTCCTTGAATGCAGAAGTCAAAAAGTTCATCCTCATTTCTACCGACAAAGCTGTAAATCCCACGAACATTATGGGGGCAAGTAAAAGACTTGCTGAGATGTACGCACAGTGGAAAAATACCTTGGGTAAAACCCATTTCATCACCACGCGTTTTGGAAATGTACTTGGATCAAATGGTTCGGTAATTCCCCTTTTTCAAAAACAAATTGAACAAGGTGGACCCATTACATTAACGGACGAGCGAATTACACGCTACTTTATGACCATACCCGAGGCATGCCAATTGGTACTGGATGCATCCTACATGGGGAAAGGGGGAGAAATTTTTGTTTTCGACATGGGAGCATCCGTGAAAATCCTCGACTTGGCTAAAAAAATGATCTTATTGAATGGCCTTGAACTGAACAAAGACATCGAAATCAAAATCACCGGCCTTCGCCCAGGGGAAAAATTGTACGAAGAGCTTTTGGCGGATACGGAACAAACCCAAGCAACACACCATCCTAAAATCCTTATTGCAAACACAAGGTTGATTGAACCCTCCTTTGAAATGGATATTGCAGAACTGTTGCGCTGCCTACAACACGAAGATGCAACGGATTTTGTCCGGGTAATGAAAAAAATAATCCCTGAATTCATCAGCCAAAACTCAGAATTTGAAAAACTTGACCTATGATTCCTCCCTTTAAAATTCAAATTAGGTTTTCTGACATCGACATGCTTGGTCATGTAAACAATGTGATTTACCTAAGCTATTTTGAAATGGCGCGGGTTCATTACTTTACAAAACTCATGGGAACCGATTGGGATTGGCAATCAAAAGGTGTGGTATTGGTGAAAAACGATGTGGAATACCTTAAACCCATCACCCTCTATGATCCTGCTGAAGCTCACCTCTTTGTAAGCAACATCGGTAACAAAAGTTTTTCTTTGCGTTACGAGATCCGTGTTTTAGACCAAGTACATACAACGGGTGGAAGTACCCTTGTTTGTTTCAATAATTTAACGAAGGAGACCATTGAAATACCTGAAGATTTTAAAATCCAACTTACTAAATTACACCAACATGGTTAAGTCCAACTATTCACTATTGCTAGTTTTTTTGTGCTTTTTCACACTTCCGTACGCCCAAACCATGAGCCCCTGCGGAAACAAAAAGGTAATGGCCCAACCCAAAGTATATTTGAATTGCTTCGATAAAATTCAGTACGACGAAGAGATCAATACCTATGTTTTGGCCAAAGACGGCTACAGTCCATTTACAGGCACTTGTCAAACTTGGAACCGCGGTGGATTCCTTATCGAACAAATTACCTGCAAAAACGGAAAGAGAGACGGTAGAGATACTTCATACTATGCTTCAGGATGTATTCAATCCGTACAAGATTATGTCATTGGAATCAAAAATGGTCCCCAATTGGTCTTTTTTGACAGCACGGGTCAGATTCAAAAGGAAATTAATTACGCCATGGATAAATTGAATGGCGCTTCCAAGGAATTTAACCGAAGTGGAGACACCATCATGTTTAGCAATTATAAACTTGACATTCCCGATGGTTTGCAACGAACCTACTACCCAAGTGGAAAATGTTACAAAATCGTAGCATATAAGGATGGTTTGTTAAACGGCATACACAAAACGTTCAACCAAGAAGGTGGACCAGAAATTTTTCTTAATTACAAGGATGGAAAGAAACAAGGAAAATGTGTCTACTACCACCCAAATGGCAAAGAAGCATCCGTTTCTTTCTTCGAAGCGGGTTTGCGAAATGGGGTCTTTACAGATTTTAATGAAGAAGGAACCTTGGTAATGAAAGGAGAATTTAAAAAAGACATTCGGATTGGCGAACACATTGAAAATGACGAAAAAGGAAAGTTGATTCATCAAACCTTATTTGACAAAAAAGGGATCCGCCAGTATGAAATGAGAATGGATGAATACGGAGAAAAACAGGTGATTTTTGACATCAATAAGGTAAAAACCACAGGCAATTCTTCCGAAGTGAAAGAAGATGATGACCCCACAAACATAAAGGGCGACAAAAAAGAAGAGAAGAAACGGAAGAAACGACGGAAGAAGGACAAGAAAAATAAGAACATCTAAAATACACATTCACGTACCATGATAGATTTAAGAAGCGACACCGTAACCCAACCCACGCAATCCATGCGTGAAGCCATGATGCAAGCAAAAGTGGGCGACGATGTTTTTGGTGAAGATCCCTCCGTTAACCAATTAGAGCAATATGTTGCTGAACTTTTTGGCAAAGAAGCAGCCATGTTCTGTGCATCGGGTACCCAAACCAACCAAATTGCCATTAAAGTGCATACACAGCCTGGTGCTGAGGTGATTTGTCACCGTGAAAGCCATATTTACAAGTATGAAGGGGGTGGAATCGCTGTAAACAGTGGTGCCTCCGTGCGATTATTGACAGGCAACAGGGGAAGAATCTCCCATGCAGACATCCAAGAAAACGTAAACAATCCAGAGGACATCCATTTGCCACTCACCCAACTTGTCTCCATTGAGGATACAGCCAACAGAGGAGGCGGTGCTGTGTATGAATATTCAGAAATCCTTGCCATCCGCTCTGTTTGCAATAAATTGGGGATCCCCCTACACCTGGATGGTGCACGTGTGTTTAATGCATTGCGCGTTAACCATATCTCTTGCCACGAATACGGACAGAATTTTGATAGCATTTCTATTTGTTTATCAAAAGGCTTAGGGGCTCCTGTAGGGTCTGTACTTATAGGATCGGAATCCTTTATTCACAAAGCGAGGAGGGTGAGAAAGGTCCTTGGCGGCGGTATGCGTCAAGCGGGAATGCTGGCTGCAGCAGGATTGTTTGCCTTGGAAAACCATGTTGAACGCCTGTCCATCGACCACGACCACGCCAAAATGATTGAAGCGGTTTTACAAGACCTTTCATGGGTAGATTCCGTTCTCCCCGTTGAAACAAACATCGTTGTCGCAATGCTCAACAAGGAATCTGAAAGGGATGAAATACTGGCGACTTTAAAACAAAATGGGATATTGGCCATTGCCTTTGGCCCAGGAATGATTCGCTTTGTTACCCATCTTGACGTGCATACCGCTGACATCGAACGATGCTGTGAAATCCTTAAATCCCTTCGAAACCATTGATGAAAAAATTACAATCCGTATGAAAAAGTCAACCTTACTCCTCTCCCTCCTAATGGTGTCCTTCCAGTTTTTATCGCAAAAAGACCCTTGCCTTACGGATGACAAAAAATTAATCAAAGCCATGGAGCCTTTTAAGAATGAGCAGGATCCTGACAAAGCAGCATTGTTGTTCAAAGTGCTGGTTGAAAAATACCCCGACAACGCAGAACTACCCTACCTTATGGCGAAAAAAGCCTACGCACAATCAACAAAGTTATCCAAAGACCCTAAGAAAGCAAACAGCGCAAATCAATACCAAAAACAAGCATTCATCCTATTCACTTCCTCTTATAAAAAATGTAATTCTTTTCACGCCGATAACCTCTATTTCATCGCTTCCATCATGATTGGAAATGGAGACAGTGAAAATGCCATATCCTACCTACAATCTTTTGTTGATTTTCCAGAGGATGACTTCACAAAGATTTCCAGCGACCATGATGAAAAAAAGAAAGCCGCAAAAACCTTCCTCGACAAATTAGAAGCTTCAAAAAGGTTTACCGACAACCCAGTCCCCTTCGAACCCATTTTAATCGACAATGTCAGCTCTGAATTGGATGAGTACTTTCCAATGATCTCTCCAGACAATGACCTCATGTTTTTTACCCGAAAGGTCAATCGAAAAAGCCTCGGTGACATATCGGACAACATCATAGAAGAATTTACAGTTTCAGAACGAATGTCCACAAAGGAGAACAATTTCAACGGTGGAAGCCCGATGCTAAAACCTTTCAACGACGGGACTTTTTTCAATTATGGCACAGCCAGTCTTTCGGCTGACAACAAGGAAATGATCATTTGCGCTTGTAAAAAGGAAACCGTTTACGGCCAAAATTACCTCAACTGCGATTTGTATACGACCACTTTTAAACGAACAGGAAAAGGCGGAAATGATTTCCAGTGGACTCCTTTGGTAAACATGGGTGAGGGAATCAATACAAAAGACGGTTGGGAAGCTCAACCTTCACTGTCTGCCGATGGAAAGCTATTGTTCTATGCAACCTTCCGAACGGGATCTCAAAACAACGACATCTATTTTTCCGAACGAAAAGACGATGGCACTTGGTCAGCAGGCAAACCTTTCACTGCGGTAAATACACCTGGAAAAGACAAAAGTCCATTTTTCCACCAAGATGGAGAGACCCTTTATTTTGTCTCTGAAACCAGCGAAGCACGTCCCGGATTGGGTGGCTTAGACATTTTTTACATTCGCAAAACGGATAAAGGATGGACTGAACCCGAAAACATTGGCTATCCAATAAATACCTCTGGAGATGAATTGGGTTTGTTTGTTTCGACCCAAGGAAAATTGGCTTATTACTCAAGTTACCAAAACGGGAACTGGAACATTTATGGATTTGAATTATATGAAAAAGCCCAACCCAAAGAGGTAGTGATCATCAAAGGGGAACTGAAGGATGAAAAAGGACAAGCAGTTACCGATGCAAAAATTGAAATTGAAAACGGAATGAATGGTACGAAACAAACCATTCAAGTGAACAAAGAAGATGGAAAATATGCGGCAGTAGTAAAAGTAAAAAAGGAGGAACCGCTTACCGTAACCCTAAAAAAGGAAGGTACAGCCTTTACTTCCCAGGTACTTACCAAAGAAAACCTTTCGTCAAATTCCGTGAAGGTGGACATGAGCGTAGAAAAACTTAAACCGGGAAAATCTTACAACATCAATGACATTCTTTTCGGGACAGATTCCTATGTATTGGCGGAGAAGTCTAAACTCATCTTGTCAAGATTTGCGGATTATTTAAAAGAAAATGGAACCCTGAAGATTTCCATTCATGGACACACGGATGATTTAGGGGATGACAACCAGAATTTACTGCTTTCACAGAACAGGGCCAAAGCGGTAAAGGATTTCATTGTTTCTAATGGCATCGATGCGAAGCGAGTGAGTTCGGAAGGATTTGGGGAGAAAAAACCTAAGGTTCCCAACACGAACAATGAGAACAGGGCTAAAAACAGAAGGACAGAGTTTTTGCTAATCAGTGAATAAAAAAAGGGGCCGAAGCCCCTTGAAGTTATTTTGCTTTTGCAGAGAAATTCTTTTTCTCTCGAATTCTTGCAGATTTCCCAGTGCGCTCTCTGAAATAGAAGATTCTTGCTCTTCGTACCGCACCTTTCTTAACAATGGTAATTTTTTCAATGAAAGGTGTATTGACTGGAAAAATTCTTTCCACACCAATGTTTCCTGACATTTTACGAACGGTGAAAGTTTCCGTAGCACCAACCCCTCTTCGTTGTAAAACAACGCCTTGGAATTGTTGGGTACGCTCTTTGTTCCCTTCTCTAATCTTGTAACTAACGATGATTGTATCTCCAGCCCCAAAGGATGGCAAGTCATTACTCGTTAAAATTTCTTTTTGTATTTCGCTAATTAAGTCCATATCGATTCGTTTTCTACCCGAGTGAACGGGGGTGCAATATTACAAAATTTTTCAGATATTTCTCTTGATACAAATAAATATTTGAAAGAATCAAAAATTAATTGATCAAATACATCATGATTATGACAAACACAATCACACCGTAAATGATGACCAACTGTTTATTCGGAACATCCATTTTGGCTGAAGCACCTTTTGATTTTGATTCTTTGGGCGTAGTTTTCGGCTTTTCAGTTCGCACTGCTTTGGGGGGATTCGGTTCGCTTCTTTGCTCAGACGCTTGGGTTAAACGGTACTTCTTCCAATTAAAGCGATACGAACTTCCTAATACAACTTCATCGTTTTCATCCAACAATGCATATCCTTTCAATCGCTTTCCGTTGATGTAGGTCCCGAACTGGGAACCTAAATCTGTAATAAAAATATTTCCTTCAGGGTCTGCAAAAAGTTCCAAATGTTCTTCAGCCACGTTGTCGTCCGGTATGACGATTTGGTTGCTTTTTCCTCTTCCCACCCGAATGTGTAATCTTTTCGACATTTAACTTAATTATGCTTTGCAATTAATTAACAAAAATAAGCATTTCGGTTCATAAATTCCCGTCCATTCCCCTTAAAATCGTTTGCATAGCCCTTGGTGTTTAACTACCTTTGTAATTCATGGGTAAAATAATCGCAATAGCAAACCAAAAAGGAGGCGTAGGTAAAACTACGACTGCAATCAATCTCGGCGGGTGCTTGGGTGTACTTGAATATAAAACCCTAATCATTGATGCAGATCCGCAGGCAAATTCCACTTCTGGAACCGGTTTTGACCCAAAAAACATGGACAACATTTATGATTGTTTGGTCAACAAAGTAAATCCAACGGACGTAATCGTTGAAACCAGTTGTCCAAACCTTCACTTACTCCCTTCTCACATAGATTTGGTGGGTGCGGAGCTGGAAATGATTAACCTTCCCAACCGAGAGTTCTTGTTAAAAGAAGCGCTGGAGAAAATCAGGGACGATTACGATTTCATTCTTATCGATTGCTCTCCTTCATTGGGATTAATAACTGTAAATGCTTTGTCTGCCGCAGATTCGGTTTTGGTACCTGTACAATGTGAATATTTTGCCCTCGAAGGGTTAAGCAAATTGCTAAACACGATTAAAATTGTACAAGGCAGGTTAAACCCCGACCTCGAAATCGAAGGAATGTTATTGACCATGTACGATACGCGATTAAGACTTGCAAACCAAGTAGTAGACGAAGTTAAAACCCACTTTCAAGACTTGGTTTTCGATACCATTATCCACAGAAACACCACCATCACAGAGGCGTCAAGTCATGGAATACCCGTCGTGTTGCACGATGCTTCTTCCAAAGGGACTGTGAATTACTTGAATTTAGCACGCGAAATCCTCCAAAAGAACAATTTGACAAAAATGGGGAATTCGGAGAAAACAATAGACATAGACAATGGCTTCTAATCATAAAAAACAACCTGCACTTGGTCGCGGTTTAAGCGCCTTATTGGCAAATGACGACAAAGATTTGACCGCTTCTGGCAACGTTGGATTTGGTGGAACCTCGCTCATTCCCATCGATCAAATTGAAGCAAACCCTTTCAACCCAAGAACAAACTTCGAAGAAGATGCGCTTAAAGAGCTAACCGCTTCCATCATGGAGCATGGCATCATCCAACCTCTCACCGTAAGGAAAACAAGCAAAGACAAATACCAACTCATCTCGGGAGAAAGACGTTTTCGGGCCTCTCAAATGGCTGGATTAACTGAAGTCCCTGCGTATATCCGGATTGCAAACGATCAGTCTATGTTGGAAATGGCCTTGGTTGAAAACATCCAACGAGAAAATTTAAATGCCATAGAAGTGGGTATTTCCTACCAACGTTTGATTGAGGAATGTGCCTTAACGCAAGAACAATTGGGAAAAAAAGTCTCTAAATCACGTTCCGACATTGCCAATCACCTAAGATTGTTAAAATTACCCGCATTGATTCAAGCGTCTGTGCGCGATGGCGTAATCAGCATGGGACATGCGCGTGCTTTGCTAAGCATCGAAAACGAAGGAGACCAATTGATTGCATTCAATGCCATCATCGCTCAAAATCTTTCCGTTCGCGAAGTAGAAAATTGGAAGAAAAACCCAAGTCCTGCGAAAAAAGTGGTCACAGGAAAAACGCAACATCCCCTCGAATCAACCTTGCATACCCTCATTGGTTTACCCGTGAAAATTCAACAAAATTCCAAGGGAAAAGGGAAAATGGTACTCTCCTTTAACAACGAACAAGAATTAAATCTTTTGGTCGGAAAGCTTAAGAAAAAATGAAAATCTTTTTCACGGCCATTGCCTTGTACTTTGTCTCTTTAGGCTTTGCACAGGATACGACTGAAAACAAAAAACCCAAAGAAATACACCCCTACAAAAAAGCTTTGTTTTTATCAGCGGTGCTTCCAGGCGCTGGACAGGTGTATAATTCAGTGCATACGGAAGGAAGAAAAAATGCCTACTGGAAAGTTCCTTTGATTTATGCAGGATTGTCCGGTGCCGTTTATTTCATCATTCAAAACCAACGTCAAGTTCAATCGATAAAAACGGAATACAACCAGCGAAAAATAGGTGGGAACTTGGATCCAATATGGATGGATTATGACAACATCGCTTTGGTTTCGTTGTACGATCAATATGCGAGACTAAGGGATTTTTCCATCTTGGGTTTGGGAGGAGTCTACCTTATTCAAATGATGGATGCTGCCGTTGAAGCACACTTTTTACACTTCGACGTAAGTAAAAACCTTGCGTTGGATGTACGCCCTGTACTCATGAACCGGACGACCGCTGGTCTTCGATTTGATTTTAAATTTCGTTGAGATAAGATTACTTTTGTTTGTATGAGGATTGCATTGATTGGTTATGGAAAAATGGGAAAAACGATCGAAAGAATCGCGATAGAACGCGGTCATACGATTTCTCACCTCTTTGATTCAAAAAATCCCTTTGAAAATTCCTCGAACTGCGATGCGGACGTTGCCATTGAATTTACGCAACCTGACAGGGTTGTACAGAACATACAAACCGCCTTTGCACAAAACCTACCCATTGTGGTGGGCACGACTGCATGGCAATCAGCCCTTCCCGAAGTTCAAAAAGCACAAGCCATTCACCAAGGCAGCTTGTTGCATGCATCGAATTTTAGCTTGGGCGTAAATCTGTTTCAATCCTTGGTTTCGCATTTGGCAAAACTCATCTCTCCTTACCCTGAATACGCCATCGAAATAGAAGAAATTCACCACACCCAAAAATTGGATTCTCCCAGCGGAACAGCCATTTCAATCGCAGAGAACATTCTTCAAAACAATGTGAATTACCAATCATGGCAAGTCGTTGAAAGTGAAACAGACCTTTTACAAAACGATGCCTTACCGATTACCGCGCAGCGAATTGAAAATGTACCTGGAACCCACCGCATACATGCGAAATCAAAAATTGACACCCTTTCGCTTGAACACGTAGCACATTCCCGCGATGGATTTGCCTTAGGTGCTGTACTTGCCGCTGAATGGTTACAAGGAAAAAAAGGTATTTTTACCATGCAAGACGTATTACAATTAAATCATTAACTATGGGCTTTTTATTCTTCTATTTGCTAATCCTTATTAACCCAATTCTCGGGCAATGGTGGAAATTATTTGCAAAAATGAACAGACCTACCTGGGAAGCATTCATCCCGGGTTATAACTATTACCAAGTCTTTAAAATCACTTGTAAAAAACCTTTTTGGGCACTGTTGCTTTTAATCCCAGGCATTCATCTCGTGATGATGATGGTTGCCAATGTTAGCTTGTTAAGACGATTCGGTAAATTCTCTTGGGCTGACACCCTTCAAGGCATTTTCTTCCCTTATTTGGCTTTTCATAAAATTGCAAGTGACCAAAGTCTAACCCTCGCAAATCCTACCAATTGGAACAATGCAAAAGAATTGGAATTGAGAAAATGGGGCGATCACATCGTATTGTTTATGTGCCTTCCTGTCATCGGACATGTTTTGGTATTTCTTTTTTCCTTCATCGGCCGAGAAAAACCGGGGGCGAAGACACGTGTAAAAGAATGGGGAGATTCATTGCTGTTTGCCTTGGTTGCAGCGAGCATCATCCGGACCTATGTTTTTGAGCCTTTTCAAATTCCTACCGGTTCCATGGAGAAAACCATGCTTGTTGGGGATTTCTTATTCGTGAACAAATTGGCTTACGGACCAAAAGTACCCGTCACCCCCCTCTCCTACCCTTTGGTGCATAACAACGTTCCATGGGTAAACATTCCGTCCTATCTTACTTTTGAAAAAGGATCCTACACCAGACTTCCAGGATTTGGAAAAGTGCATGCGTTCGACGTAGTGGTATTCAATTATCCATCAGGGGATACTGCTGTCTACGACCCACGCATTCCGGACGGATTGATGGGTCATGATTACCATGGCATCGTCAATGATGAAGCCCTTTGGTTGTTTGAAAACGACCCCAAAACCGTACAAATGGAAGAAGATTTTTACGCGAAATATAAATCAGAATCCCTGAGAGAAAGCGATGACCGCATTGCAGATTCCATGGCACGCTTAAAGGCCAGAGAAGAGGTCTTAGGTTATTTTATCCTGACACAAAACCGCTGGAAACAAGAGGCGCGCGCCAAGTTAAAAAGAGGAGAGTTTCCTAAAAACGACGTAGCGCAAACACATAAAGGATTGATTTACAGACCTGTTGATAAAAGAGAAAATTACATCAAACGTTGCATTGGCACCCCTGGAGATGTCTTGGAAATTCGTCACGCAAAGGTTTATCGAAACGGGAAACCCGCGCCCATTTTTCCAAACCAAACGCTTTTTTACAAGGTCCCGAAAAGCACCGTTACTTTTCCGACGGCTTTTGAAATGGAAGAGCGCTTCGGCATCGAAAACGCACCAGACCAAACAACACGCATGGATTTCATGGAAGCGCAAGATTTCTACCTACTGAACCTAACGGCAAGCGAAAAAAAGGCCATTCAGAAAGCCTTTCCCATGGCTAAGTTTGAGGTATACATTGAAGAGGAACCTTACATCAAAACCAATAGAAAACCAAGCAATGGTGACCTCATCAAAAACCTAAGGGTATATCCTAAAGATTTTTATGTGAACAATACGATGACCGATTTTCAAAGGTTTACGGTACCTAAGAAAGGGACATCAATCAAGTTGACTGCAAAAAACATCGCTTGGTATCGTCGAATTATCACCGCCTATGAAGGTCATACACTGTTGGAGAAAAAGGATGGAAGCATTTACATTGATGGTAAAAAAGCAACGACTTATGTATTCAAGATGAATTACTATTGGATGATGGGAGACAACCGTTACAATTCAGCCGATTCAAGGGTTTGGGGATTTGTACCGGAAGACCACATCGTTGGGAGGGCCTCACTTGTCTGGTTTTCGAAAAGTCCATACAAAGGCATTCGATTTGACCGAATCTTAAAATTTGTAAATTGATTCCACGCTTTCCCACAGCCTACTTCCCCAGCATCCTGTATGTTAGGGAATTGGTGAAATGGCAAAAAGCAGCGATAGACGTTTCAGAACATTGGATCAAACAAACCACGAGGAATCGATGTGAAATCCTTACGTCTTCGGGAATTCAAAAACTCATTGTACCCATTCAACACAGCGAGTCCAAACAAACGATTTCTGCAATACAGGCAGACCTTCAACAAAATTGGAAAACACAACACATACGATCGCTCACAACCGCCTACAAAAACGCACCCTATTTCGAAGATTATGAAACAGAAATTTTCGGATTCATTCACAATCATCCCAATGCACTTTGGGAAGGAAACTTAGTGTTCCTGCAATGGATTTTGGATGAATGGGAAATTCCCATAGACATAGAAGTGGCAAGGGATTTCGAACCTTATGAAGAAAAAGATTTGAGAAAAATACAATGGTTTGAAAAAGAGAGATCTATGAAAAAATACCAACAGGTTTTTGGCTTTGAGAAACCCTTTGTGCCCAACCTTTCTGTTTTGGATTTGCTATTCAATGAGGGACCTATGGGAAGGAACTGGATCTTGGCATAAGCTGCTTGATTCGGTAGCCTTGTGTAACATTAAGATTTTGATTCTTCTTAAAACTATTTTATCTTTGAAGTCGCGATTGAGTTAAAAACTTCGCAAATTTAAAACCGATGCTATGAAAGTTTTATGGTTTTTATCTTTTACACTGCTTTTCCTAAATAACACAATTGCCCAAGTGAGTGTTTCGGGAGGTATGGGACTTATGAATGGCTTTGCTACGCAGCGAACCTCCTATGGATTTAACCTTGGCGTTGAAATTCCAAAATCGAGTGATTTAACTTTTTACATTCGCGCAAGTGCATTTTTACCAAAAGTTGAAGCCGATACCAATTACGCCAACATGACGGCACTGAGTCAAACAACTTTCCCTTCGACCTTAACCGTGCCTTACACCCAAAGGTCTTCAACCTATTTAATTGAAGGAGGAACCAGGTCTTACATGATCAACGATTACGACAATGGCTTTGCGCTTTATGGCGGAAGTGTTTTCGGAGTTGGGGTGAATACGACCAGCGCGAAATTTTCAAAAAAAGACTACACAAACCAATACCAATGGGAAGGGCTGTATTCTTTACCAGCGGGTACGAATGCTAAAGGAAGCATTTACTTTTTAGGAATTGGTGTGCAGGGAGGGATGAAATACACGATTCCGGTAAGGGGTACCATTTTCCTAGATGTAACAGGTCTCTATTCCATTCTAAACGTAGCGAACAATGATGCTGGGGCCCAAAGCATGACCTACGCTAAAATGAATTTTTTAGTCCAATTTGGTTACCGAAGGGATTTCTATTGATTGCTTGATTAAGGCCACCACCTCTTCCACCGCTAAGGACCCATCTACTTCATAATCTGCCAACGCATACAATGATTCTCTTTCTGTAAAGAGGGAGGTGATTTTATCTTTTCTTTCTTCTGCTGACAAACCCTCCAGGAGTGGACGATGGGAATCATTTTTTGCAAGACGCTTTTCAAGCACCGCTAAGGACACATTGAGGTAAACCGACACACATTTATCCTTCATCCATATTTGATTGTTTACATCCAGTAAAAACCCTCCTCCAGTCGCAATTACCCCCTTGTCGACAGTGTCTGATTTTTGCACGAAAGCGGATTCTTGGGCACGAAAGTATTCCCAACCAAACCTTTTGACCATTTCTTCAATTGAAATTTGGTGTGTTAATTCCAATTGTGCGTCAATGTCAACAAAATCAAGGTTTAATTCTTTAGCCAATACGTTGCCCACGGTACTTTTTCCGCACCCCATGAATCCGACTAAACAAATTGGTTTTGAATGCATTAGGATTAAAATAGGTTGTCCAAAAAAAATATAATTTTTAAACAATCAAAAATACCAAAATTAAGGTTGTGTAAACTAAAAATTTAGGATATATTTGCACCCTCAAAAAAGAGATTCCGTAGCTCAGCTGGTAGAGCAATACACTTTTAATGTATGGGCCCTGGGTTCGAATCCCAGCGGGATCACAAAAGAAGTCCACTTCGAAAGAAGCGGACTTTTTTGTTTAATACCGAACCAAGCTTGCTTGAGTGAGGGAAAGAACAAAAAAGTCCGAGCCTTGTGCAACAAGGTGGGCTTTATGCTTGGATTGAGCCCCAATTAGGAACACGAGCTTGCTCGTAATCCCCAAATTTTAATTTGTTTAGTACCGAACCAAGCTTGCTTGCTTGAGTGAGGGAAAGAACAAAAAAGTCCGAGCCTTGTGCAACAAGGTGGACTTTATGCTTGGATTGAGCCCCAATTCACGGAACACGAGCAAAACAATTCGTTGAAACGTTTAATTCGAATCCAACTATTCGTAAATTTAGAAACTAAATTATTAAAAGATTCGGGGCGAACCACAAGCCCGAAACCTTTTATTCCAAACATGAAGACACGAATAGCAATACTTACACTTTTTCTCTTGACTGTGCAAGCGTTCTCTTTTTGCCAAGATTCCATAAATTCAATTCCGAATCATAAGTTTAACTTGGATTTTTCAATGGGACTTCCAACCACATCAGCTGCTTACACAACAAATTTAAGATCCGTTAACCGATCCATTCACTACATAATCGACGATAGGATACCTTGGATGAGGCAACGAGATGGGAAACAAATGTTTCTTAAAGCAACGAGTCGTTTTCTCATATACGCTGCTCTTGATAGGCAAATAGCATTTAATATGATGCTCTATAACCATGAAGTTATTGGTCATGTTGCTAGCTTAAACAATTCAAACTATGTACTTGCAGCCTATTATCAGCCAATATATTTATACCTAACGAGAAACCATACAAAAGCAATTATTCCTATTTTCCTTAATTTTGATAAAGCTAATCACCAAACATTAAATGTTGCGGCTGTTTATTTCAATAAAAATTCAAATTACAATTATCATTTAACGCAAAGTATAAATATCGCAGCATCTGGTATAATGGCTGAAAACTTGCATCGTATTGATTGTCAAGAACAATGGGTAAAAAACAATTCAATACCTTATTCTGATGCTACTACTTACCTAGAAACATCGTTGGATAATTTTCGATACATACAATTAGGCGATGAATATGGATTTGGAGGAGATATGGGTAGTTATTTGTTTAATTTGAATTTACTTTATAATCCGACTCTATATAATAATGGGAATTTCATATACGACAGCATTGTAAAAGATATTGATGAAAAATTCAAGATAAAATCAAGAGATTTTCAAATAGCAAATTACATTACAGCGTTTTCTGACCCGAATCTTTATTTTAGTTTATTCTCAATAGGTAATTTTATTACTAGAGGGGAACGTTTCATGAAACTTCCATTATTAAGAATAGGAAAAGTGAGATTTATGCCTGCTTTTTCTTTGGTTTTAGCTCCTTTTGGGCTAGAATACAACCTTCGCACACCTTTGGTGCTTCCACATCATAAAATGCATTTGCAATTTAGATATGGAGAAGCATATGGCATAAATTACTACGGCTTGGGAATAAAAATGTCAAATCTTTTAGATAAGAATGATTTTATAATATCTCCACATTTCGAAGTATTTTCACAACCTACTATGTATTTTGGCAATTCTAAATCTAGTAACCAACCGTTTCAAGAAATAGGAGGAAATGGTTTTATGGCTGATGTTTTAATTGAAAAAAAATTCACTTCAAGCCCTATGTATTTGAGTGCTCGAATTGGTTATAAAACTTCTGGGTTTGTTTTGGGAGAAAGCTTAAAAGCAACACCGATAATTCAATTTGGTTTTGGAACTGAACTTACCTATTTAAGAAAAAACAAATTGTAAGGCAATCTAAAATGCATTCTACTTAGTATTATATTTTTTACTTTTTATACTGTATCACGCAATCAACAGGATGAAGCCGCAGAGCATGCTGGTCAAATGGACTCCGTTGGAGTCCTAGGTTATACATAAATATCCAATACCTATACCGCGCGACTCCATAGGAGTCGAACAAAGCACAACCAAGATTCGATTAGCAGATTCCTTGTTTAATCTTCAACTGCGATGAGTAGCATATTTGTATTCAAATACAAGTGAACCAACGGATTCCATTAGGGTCTCATAAAAAATGAAGCTAACTTCTTATTTGGAGTGACCGAATTTAATTAAATGCACAACAAGGTGGACTTTATGCTTGGATTGAGCCCAATTTGGTAAATAGATGCGATTATTTTAAACCTTTACAAAAATAAATGACTATTTTAGAATGAAAATAACAAAATAACCTAGATGTCTGACTTGCTGAAAAAAACCAAATTATTGTCCCTTTTTGTTTGGATTTCCTTCATACATCTCTCCCAAATTGAAAACATCGTAATAAATCCATCTATGGTTTACATGAATGTCTATGATATAGAAGACACCCTGGTATCTTGTAATACTTTTAGCATTTCCTCCAAAAGCTATAAAATGGATATCGATAATAACAGTGTCACAGACTTAACATTTACTACTACCTGGGACGCGAATGGATGGGGTGGATCTCTTAGCATAGCGATGGTTGCATCAGACAGCTGTTACTTTGTGAAAGACACCAATGTTATAGATTCCATTGGTTCAATTTCTCCATCCGGCCAGATAGTATATAATCCTGCCATTTATTCAATGGTCAAAAAATTTGAGTTGAATGACACAATTTCAGTAGAAAATTGCAGTCAACAAGCACCGACAAATATTGTTTATTATAATTACGGTAATTTTCCGAGTCTTATCATTTATCATTCCTTGGATTCTTGGATTTCTGGGGATCATTATATTGGTTTTCGTAAGCGAATTAATCAAGTGAACTATTTGGGATGGATTAAGCTGAGTGTTCCTGATTATTATTCTTTTATAATAAAGGAATATGCCTTGGACTCGGAATGTCCATTAGGGTTTTTGGATTCTCCCATATCTCCCATAAAAGTATATCCAAATCCAGTTGTTGACAAGTTATCGATTCAATGGAGTTACCAGGAAAATGCGGAATTAAAGGTATACAATGTATTAGGCTCCAAGGTTTTTGAAACCAAATTAGAAAATGGATTAAATAGCATTGATTTAAAGGATTTGACCCATGGATTGTATTCTATCCATATTACAAGTTTAGATTTCAGTCTTCAAAAACAAATCGTTAAGTTGTAAAAAACAAGCCTTAGATTGAGCCCCATTCCCGGAACACGAGCATGCTCGTAATCCTGTTAACATTTGAATTTATTAAAATACCCACGAAAAAACATTCGACTCCTATGGAGTCGCTTATTGGGGGACGATTGTACTCTAAACTATCCGACTCCGATGGAGTCCTAGGTTATACATAAATATCCTATACCTATGCCGCGCGACTCCAGCGGGATCACTCTGATGTAAGCGCTTTCGTAAGAAGGCGCTTTTTTTTATGCAATCGAGTTGAACTTGTTCAAACAAGATTCATTAAAAAAAAGGGACCGATGAACTTGTTCATTTGCGCTTGCATCCACTGCACGTCGGTCACCTGGGTTGGTGAAAAATCTCTATTCTTTCAATTAATGGATAAATGCTCCAAGTAAGGGTTAGAGGTTACCATTCATTCTAACCATTGTTCCTTGTATGTGGGCTTTTTCAGGTTCATCACATCCATTTTTTTATTCTTTGAAACGCTTGCTCATTCGCATTCCATCTTTGCAAGTTTAAGCTGTTCACGTGGCCCGAGAGCATCGATTTTAAGATGATAAAATGTAAATGCCCATCAGGGATGGGGTCAAGCACCGAATATTTCGGGTGGATGCCGATGTGTGATGCCCCTAGAAATATCGGCAACCTGTGAACTTCTTCCTCTACAAACTCAGCGTGCGTTACCCTTTCCACCAAACCTTCGGGATAGTGGAAAGGGATTGGCGCTTCAACACCATCTTTCACAAGCCATTTCATCGTCAAATGGCCCCAAATGGGATCTTTCATCATTTGGTAAAAACACTTTTTGGAAGTTTCAATAACATAGAGCCGCAAGGCTTCCTCACGTGACGTCATAACCAAATCCGATTAACCCCATTAAACACCTGCAGTTTTTGAATCTTCGGGAAATCCAATACTTCCCCGTGAAAATCGGGGTTGCCAAAAAGTCCGCAAGTGGTTGTGGTGTGATTGATGGGGCGCTTCAAATCCAGTGTTTCATCGATTGGGCTAGGCTGCACGGGAAAAAAGTCGTAGTTCTCGCGTTCATTCAATTTTAGATCGCATCGATGCGTTCCAATTGATTTTTGTCTCTTAAACAAAGCTAATCAAGCTATTTCCTTCAACCTTTATTGAACTTGTAACCCCTTTATCGTTAGACGCCTTGTAGAGTGCAAGCAACCGAAGCCCTTGTTGATGAACACCAAATAATCCGGTTTTTTTGGCGGAAACATTTGCATTTTCAAGTTCTAAGTCGCCAAGTTTCATAAAGTCATTGTAATAATCTGTAAATAATTCTCGATCCCCTTGTCGAGGGATGTATAGGTGTCCACTAATCATAATTATAAATTTTAATTGTAAAAGTTTAAGTTAAATTTCTAAATGCCCTCAACACATCGATTCTCTGGCTCATTTTGTGAAAAGTTGAATGGCCAAGACATGATTAAGATAGTTGATGCAAGAAATTGAATCATAAATAATCCCCCATTCCTATTTTTACAAATTGTAGCTCCAGAAAAGCTTCCATCTTATTTGCCTCAACGCGCAATGTTTTGCCATTTTTAAAAATTAGAAAAAACTGTTTTTTTCATTCAAATAGTTTTAATGAATGGATTAAATTATTTGTATTTCGATTAAAATTGGAAACCAACGTTAATTTTGACGTTAAAAGCCCGTATCGTTTTACCACCGTGGTGTCTTCACTCGGTTGGTACCATTTAAGGTTCGAAATACACAACCTAATTAATAAAAAAAAACTAAAATGGTTACAAAAAACCTAACATTATAAGTATCGATCAATCAAATATTTTTTTAGAGATTAAAACCTGTAAACAGGAAAGAAGAATTTTGGAATCAGCCTGAGGGAATATAAGCGGGGGGGGATTGGAGTGAACAGCAGCAAATTTAAAACTGTCTGAAAAACAGGGAAGTTGACCATTGGTATTATTGGAATTCAGACGGGCCTTGTTACCGTTTAGAACGTTACGATAAAGGGGTATTAATTGACGCACAAAATAAATGTGACTAACCTTCGATCATCCTTGGGAAATTTCAACGGAGAACTAGGAAGAATTAACCAAAATAACCAAACGTCCGGGTGAGGAATGAAGCAAGAAAATAAATTAACACTAATTTTAGCTTAATATCAGTTTATATTCCCTTTATGTCACATGATAGATTGAGAGGTTAAATGGAATCAGTGAAAACCAATATTTGTCGACATCTTTGGAGTGCTCACTCACCTCCAGACCACATCTTCCGATGTTATTTTGACAATTGATGCGGTCTAATATTTATTTCTTATTAGACTCCTCTGCTTTTTTATCCACTTTATCATGATACTCATTGTAGAGAATTTCCAAAGAATCACAGGTAATAGTTGAATCGCTCATTGCCGCTTGGAAAGTTTCAATTTCCTTTTTCATACCCAGTCCCAATGCCAACCTATCAGTATTCTCACCATAAGTAATAATTCCATCCATTAATTCTTGTCTACATTTTGATTCTTCCATTTGTGCTTCTAGCTTCTCAACTTGTGGGTCTTTACACGAAAATAATAGAACACATAAAGAAAAAGAATAAATTGTTTTTTGCATTTTTACTTAGTTATAGTGTTTATTCATAAAATTAACGAAAAATATTACTATTTACATGATTGCAATACCATTCTAATGTATTGAAATCAATCACCTGAAATTTATGAGTAAAAACAACGAAGAGTCCTTGGACTTGTATGACCTTGTATACGATTATTTACACGAATCCTGGGATCCAACCGGAGAATATTCTAATTACTTGGATTAAATAGTGTAATCTTTAATTGGCAATTTGTCTAGGTATTACTCTATTAAAAAGCTCTATTGGCAACATGAAGTATTCTTATTCGACGAATTCCTACTGTTGCTATTTTTTGGTACCTATCCATAAAAATGGATGGTATATTTAATCTTTAGAAAATCCCAATTCCCTTTATCTTCCTGGATAAATTTGAAATATTTGTACGACGGGTATAATGCCTTTGTATCTTGCTTATCTGCATTCTTAATATAAAACTTATCCGTTGGATGAACTAATAATGAGGCATCACCTTCGAATTTCTTTTTACCATTTTCTGTTTGAACGTAGTAATATAAATTTTGCCCGTCTGGATTGTAATTTAGTAATTCTGCTGTTTCGCCAGGAATTACTTTGAACCAACCACGAGTAATCCAACCAGTGTAATTATCCGTAACCGAATAATACCCAAAAGCTACATAAACGGTTCGCTCATAATTGTTCTCAAAAAATATTTGACCCCAATTTTGGAGATAAATTACACAAGTAAATAGAAGAATAAGTAATTTTTTCATGTTCTCAAATGTATATGTAAAATTAAAACGAATCTGTTAACCGTTAAAATATTCATCCCCTTTTTTGCAAAGAATATAGACATTAGTAACTTTACATAAGAAGACTAATATAGACTCAATCCATTAATTAACGCACATGATTGGAAAAACAATTTTAAATTATAAAATCATCTCATTAATTGGGGAAGGCGGAATGGGAACGGTTTACCTTGCTGAACATGCCCTTATGTCGAGGAAAGTTGCGATAAAAGTCCTTCTTCCACAACTCATGAAACATGAGCAAATTCGACAAAGATTCAAAAATGAAGCTGCGACCATGGCCCATTTGGAGCATCCGAATATCGTTTCATTAATCGATTATTACGAAGATGAATTTGGTATGTATTTAATCATGGAGTATGTAGATGGGGTTACACTCGACCATTACATCAGAGATGTTTCCGGACCTATGCCAGAGGAGAAAGCTATACCAATCATGTCACAAATTCTCGATGCGTTCCATTATGCGCACGACAAGAAAATTATTCACCGTGACATTAAACCCGGGAATATAATACTCACACCGAATGGAACTGTTAAAGTATTGGATTTTGGAATTGCCAGAATTATTGGTGAAAGTAACCAACAATTAACTAAAACAGGGGTTCAACTGGGAACAGTCTATTACATGTCGCCCGAACAAGTTAAAGGACTTAAATTAGATCATCGGGCAGATATTTACTCACTTGGTGTTACTTTTTACCAAATGCTTACCGGTCTTCAACCGTACCATAATCTGACAACGGAATATGAAATTTATAACCAAATTGTAAACTTTGATTTACCAGCACCTTCAGAAATTTATCCCGGAGTTCCATCTTATTTGAATCAAATCATTAAAGTTGCACTTCAAAAGGATCCAAATAATAGATTTGAACATTGCGAATCTTTTAAAAATTCTATTATAAAGAAAGGTGCTGAATTGAACAATCGTGATTCAATCAAAACAGATAAAAAACCTCCTGTAGAAGATACTAAAACAAAAACGCCTCAAAAAAACAACATTCCAGATAAATTGCTAACCCGTTCGAAAAGTATTTTGAACCTATCAATTGCCTCCATAATTTTATCCCTAATTCCTATTTTAAATTTTATTGTGTTAATTTTTGGTCCTGTTGTTCTTTTAAGTTCAGCTGACATAATAAAGCAAAAACCAGATTCGGATATAAAATCAAAAGCCAGTTTCGCTAGGCGAAATGCTTGGATTTCAATAACTATTTTTTTTAGCATGTATATAATTTTAGGATTAATCCTATTCAGTGTATTACAGAACGAAAATAATGCAGAACGAATAAATAAATATGAAACTCCTAAATATGAAACTCCTTATAGCCTTCCTGAAACTGATGATTCCAGAAAACAACAAGTAAATACCGATTATGATGAGGATGGCGTATCAAACAACTACGATAGATGTCCCAATGAATCGGGTTCTTCAGACAATAATGGTTGTCCTTATGAAATCTACTGTGGTATTTGTGGTTCACAATGGAATGAACAAAACATTAGCATTTATTCAAAAATTTCTTGCCAAAACTGTGGAGAAGAATTAACGCTTTGTGAAAGAAGTAATGGGATGTATGGAATTACCAATGGTGATGTTTATGATGGAACTTGTGACTGCTCCGATTGTTGGGATGAAAATGAATAAACTTAAAAAACGAACATCAAACTAATCATGGAAATCAATAATTTTAGTACCAATTAAAATATAGCAAAAATGAACGGATTTAAAAAATGTAATAACGGACACTTTTACAAGGAAGGATTGACTAATTGTCCTTATTGTCCATCGGGATCCAATCTTGGTAATAATGACCTTGGCAGTACAGTAGCTGCAGGCTCAGGCGAAACGGGATCACCTGGAAATGCAGACTTAGACAGAACGCGTGTTGTTGGTTCGGAAGGACAAGGAGCTACCCCTGATAAAACTCATGTTGTAGGGACATCGAACTCCGGTCAAGCACCTAAACGAAATTTAGACCGAACGTTTATTGCAGATGTTGAAGAAACAACAACCGAAAGAGGTGAGGTTAAAATTGAATCCGCCCCCCGTTCTACACGACGTATTGTTGGATGGATTGTTTCCTACACGCTTGATCCAATGGGAGTTGATTACCGTATTTTCGAAGGTACTAATACGATCGGTAGGGATGCAAAGAACACTATTCCAATTACCAAGGATCCAACCATTTCCGGTGAACATGTAGTGATTCTTTATCGAAGTGGGAAATTTAAAATAAAAGATAAAATGACAGCCAATGGAACGTTTTTAAATGATGTTGAACTGGAGGTTGAGGAGGCTTATGGTCTCGGAGATGGTGATGTAATACGTGTTGGTAATACAACATTTAAATTTAAATCCGCAGAAGCTTAATTCAATGAATAGAATAATTATCATCTTACTTGCTCTTTTCGCAACAAGCATTTCGTTTTCGCAAAAAAAAGAGCTTGAAATAAAACGACTTAATTTAGAGGATTTTCCCAAAGTTTCAGGAACACTTCGTGTTCGAGATCCTAAGATAACATCCACTGAAAAGTTAAGTTTCGAAGAAAATGGTAAGATAATTCCCGTTAATTTCTCGAGCGTTCAGGTTAGTGATTCCGTTGCGTCTAATAAATTGATTTTATTTTTGGTTTTAAGATCCTCGAATAAAAATTCTTTAGACGATTATCAAGAAATTCTAAGCAATGCGTTGAATACATCAAACATCAGCGCAGGAGATCAAATAGCTATCGCTTCGTTTAATGTAGCAACCAAAAATCCAAGAACATTTGTTTATCCACAACACCCTCGATTTACGGATAACATCAGCTTATTGAAACTACAAATTGATAGCCTAGACTTTCACCCAGCCAACAATGAATACCGAGGAAAAAACCAAGTTTATCTTGCGGTAAATGAAGCTCTTGAAATGCTTGAAAATTACAATTCAAATCTACCAAAAGGAATTATCATTCTTTCCGACGACCGTAACATGGAACCGATTTTTCAAGGAGAAAATCCGGTCGATCGTTCAAAAAAATTAGACATTCCAATTTATGGTTTGATAGTTAATGGCGGCAATATGTCTTTTGAAATTGAAGATTTATGCAATCAAACCTATGGTGAATATTATCAAGTATCCTCAAGTGAAGCAAATAACGCTATTTCAAAAATGTCGGGTTACCTTGTCAATTTCAAAGAACGACATCAAGGTAAGTATATACCTTTCACCTACACCTCAAGCTTCAAAAAAGATGGCGAGGCCCATCCGGTTAACATCTATTATTCAAAAGAGCAATCTGCCTTTGTAATAAACTCCCCTACAAAAACTCTTATAGAATGGGCAGAGGCAAATCCGATATTAGCCGCATTGGTTTTATTATTGACCATTATACTGATTTTAATCATTTTCTGGATTGCTAAGAAAGAAAGAAAAAAAAGAAATTTAGAAGCGGAGGAGAACATTCGCAGAATGGAGTCAATGAAATCTTCCCAACAAGAATCTGATCGAAAAATCCAGCAACAACATGTTGAGATTGAAGCCATCAGAATGCAAGAACAGAAAGCACAACAGGATCGAATTAAACAACAAGAACAATTAGCACAGGAAGAAAAAGATGAGATTCAATTCAGAAAAATGCTTGAACGTGGAAATTTACCCTGGTTTGAATTTTCCGTTGGACAAGAACAAGGTAATTATCAAATCGCAAGTCCGCGCTTAACTATAGGTCGCGATAACTCCAGTGATTGGATAATCGAACATCCAACAGTTTCGAGAAAACATGTTGAACTCACGTTCTTAGATTATACCTATACATTAACTGATCTTGGTAGTTCAAATGGAACCATGGTCAACGGGAACCGTATTACAAGTATAGAGTTAATGCATGGAGACGTTATTCAGTTGGGTGACGTAATTTTAACTTTTCATATCTAATCTGTATGATTCAATTTTCATATTTTTCAAAAACTGACGTTGGGTTGGTGCGCAGTGCTAACGAAGATAACTTAGGAGATTCAATAACGCCTAACGGTCATGTGTTCACAGTATGTGATGGTATGGGAGGCCATGTTGGTGGCGCTACCGCTTCGAAAATTGCTGTCCAAAGTATTCTCGAGTACTTCAACAAGCAAGTCTATGATAATTTAATGGTTGCGTTAGACCGAGCGTTAATATTTGCCAATGAACAAATATATGCCGCTGCTCAAAATGATCCTAGCCTAAAAGGTATGGGTACAACGGCGGTAATTTTAATCATTAAAGAAAATGAATGCTTTCTTGGTCATGTCGGTGATAGTAGAATATATTTAAAATCTGATAATTCCCTGTATCGATTGACTAAAGATCATTCATTTGTTCAAACACTGGTGGATCAAGGCATCATTAAAGATGAAGATGCCGAAAATCATCCTAAAAAAAACCAGATATTAAAAGCATTAGGAATTGGTCCATTAGTAGAACCAACGGTAGCTGCAAGCCCTACCCTAGTGAAAAAAGGGGATGTTTTTATGCTTTGTTCCGATGGATTATCCGGAATGATTAATGATTCCTCTATTCAAATGATGGTGGATAATAATGACCTAGAACTGAGCGCAAACAATTTAGTAAATGCCGCGAATACAAATGGAGGCACGGATAATATCACAGTAACCTTAGTAGGGATTTTGGATAGTCCGCACAATAGCAGTGATTTCACAGATTTTAACCCTAAAGAACTAAAAAAACATTCGGAAGTTAAAGAGAACATAACTTTAACCACATTAGAACCAAAGAAAAAAATAAAACGAATCGCTTGGGTGGGTGGCATATTAGTGCTTTTAACGTCAGTGCTTATACTCTGGAAATACAATTCTATGAGAATTCCCAAGCCGAACATAACCCCAAATCAAAATTCGAATCCACAAAAATGTAAATTTTGCGAAAATGTGAGGAACGAAGCCCCAAAATTAGATAGTACTGGATTGAGTGATTATTTGAACAAAAAAGTAAATGTGAAAGTTGACACGATTGATTGTATCAATTGTCGAATCATAATATCCGATTCGATTTTCAAAAAAATAATTCCTGTAGAAGGGTTAATTTCTGCTGATAACTCAAATTCAACAAACGGATTAAAAAAAAACAATAAAAGACCAAAGGAAAATCAGAAAGAAAATAATTCAGAACAGCGTACGTCAAATCCTTCACCTGTTCAAGAACAATAGGAATATAGAACAAATAGCATTCACATATGAATCATAGAAAAGTTACCGTAGGAAGATCAAAAGACAATGATGTGGTTTTAAGTCATTCATCGGTCTCAAGACATCATTTAGAATTTTTTTTTGATGGAGAGGGGAATGTTTTTCTAACCGATTTAAACTCCTTAAACGGAACCTTTGTGAACGGACAACGGATTAATGGTTCTGCGCAATTATCTGCTTTCGATGTGGTTAACGCAGGAAGCAGCGAAGCGCTTCCTTGGCGTAATTATGCAACCATTGATTCGGTTAGTAATAAGTCAAGCGAAGCAGTTGAAGGAAGAGATTATCATATTATTCAACCAAGTATTCCCCAGAATTCGAACCGCAGCACCTTAAAAACAGTTGCAATAACTCTTGGATCATTATTTTTCCTCCTAGGTATTGTTTATTTTTTTAATGAATACACCAGTACAAACGAAAAGCCAGTCGCTGTTGACCCAGAAAAACCAAATGAAACAGGGAATCAACCGGATAAGAAAAAAGATGGGAAAATCACCTACGATTTTTCTTGTCTTGAAGATAAAAATGATGGCGGCACCACCAAAGTGATAACTGTTATTTCCGAAATGGAAGATGAGATATCTAATAGTTCCGGTCCTGAAGTAACCCTGGAAGAAGAAGAAAACGTTGGGGATGAATTATTAATTCAATGTCGTAATGAATATGAATTCATTACAACAGGCTCGAAATTAAATAATTTACGTAAAATATTGTATTTGCTTGTTTCTAAAATTACTAAGCCTAAAGGCTTCCATTATCAAATCCATTTAATTAAATCAGATGAACTAAATGCCTTCACTGCAGGAGCAGAAATATTTGTGACCACAAAAATGTATGAGTTTTGCAAATCAAACGACGAATTAGCTTGCATAATCGGGCATGAAATCAATCATAATGAACTTGGTCATATCAAACAGCATATTCAAAAACAAAAATTACTAGGTCAAGAGGGTGCAGAATTAGCCTCAATGATGACGATTCCATTTAATCAAAAGAAGGAAACCCACTGTGATTTCACAGGTATTGATCTTGCAATTGCGGCTGGATATAACGGTTGCGCAAATATTGGACTTTGGAAAAGAATGAAAAAAGAGGCGAATGAAGGGGATTTTGATACTATGGAAAACCTATTTCGATCACATCCATACAGCGAAAAACGTGCGATATGTTCTAAGCGTCATATAAAAAATAACTATGGCTATGAATGCGAAGGAAACTAGTTGGTTATGATTACAAAACAACTCAGAAATATCATTATCGCTTTTTTAACGATTGTAATCTTTATATTCATTTTAGTTCTCAGCGTAAAAACCCCAAACATAACCCAAGTTAAATCTATTTCATTTAATTCGGTTGACCAGGGTGTTGTAAGCGCAAATTCCTTGGTTACAATAAAGAATCCAAATTGGTTTTCATATAACATCAAAGATTTAAATGTAGCGATTCGGTATAACGATAAAGTTATTTGTAGCGGTACTTCTAGCGAACCTATTCAACTTACTAAGTCAATGGAATCAACCCACAAATTCGACCTTAATGTTTTTATTGACTCGTTAAAATGGGAAATTCCAAGTATGCTTTTTAAAGATTCAATTCCAGTTGAAATTTCCTTGGCAGGAAAAATAGCTCCTTTTGGACTAACGTTTAGGACAAACTTCACCAAAACCATTTCCACCAAGAATTTAATAAGCCAAATCACAACAAATAATTAATGGATGCAGGAAAGATCGTATAAACTTGGGATAATATATGGTAAACATTTGTTATCAAAATTTGCTTTTAATTCGAATCAACAAGCTGTTTATGTTATTGGTAGAAAAAGTCCGTCGGATATCCTCATCAACGACGATAAAATTTCCTCCCAACACATACAAATCGTTCATAATGAGAATAATGAGATTTACCTACTTGATCTAAATAGCGCAAATGGTACTTTTATCAATGGGGAGCAAATCAAGTCCGGTGTTCCCTATCTTATTACAGCTAAAGATCAAATTTTTCTGGCTACAGAAAAAATACTACTAACATTTTATCCGGATAACTACCAATCTATTTCGATTCAAAAAGATGAACTTGCTAAAAAACGTGCATTGGGAAGCACAAACATCTTAGAACGTCTTAATTCAAAGGGGAAAGTCATTATCGGTAGAAGTTCAGCGTGTGATGTTATTTTATCCGACCAAATCACTGTTTCTAGACAACATGCTTCCATTGAATTAAAACAAGGAAGAATTTACATCACCGACCTTGGTTCAATGAATGGAACGTTTGTCAATGGGAAAAATATTAAAGGCACTGTAGAAATCAATCAAAATGACAAGATTATTATAGGAAGGAATTTAATTCAACTCATAGGTCAAGCCATTGACTTATCTACCGAAGTTGCGATTAAAGCTGTTGGAATTACTAAACACTATGGAAACAATAAAATTGGGTTACATTCTTGTACCTTCGAAATACCTTCCAAGTCGTTAACTGCAGTCATGGGGCCCTCCGGGTGTGGCAAATCCACCTTATTAAAAGCATTAAATGGAGATTCACCACCTACCAACGGTTCGGTCACAATTGCCGGATTAGATTTAGAAGGGAATTTTGATTATTTAAAATCTCAAATTGGTTATGTCCCCCAAGATGATATCGTTCATAAGGATTTAACCGTTTATCAGTCGCTATATTATTCAGCTAAACTTCGACTGCAGGATGCAGAAGAGGCTTTGATAAGTAAAAAGATAAATGAACTGTTGACTGACCTGAGAATTACCCATATCAAAGAAAACAAGATTGGTGCAATCAGTGGAGGTCAAAGAAAACGGGTCGCGATTGCCATTGAAATTTTATCTGATCCATTGATACTTTTCCTTGATGAACCGACCTCCCCCCTAGATCCTCAAACAATTGCAGAGTTTTTAGAAATATTGAATCATTTAGCCAAAAAAGGCACGACTATCATAATGGTTACGCACAAACCTGAGGATCTGAATTACATGAATAGTGTAATGTTTTTAGCCGAGGGTGGCCATTTGATTTATCATGGTAATTCCTCAGATTACCTGAAGTTCTTTAATGTTGAAAATACCATAAAAGCATATGAAGAATTGGCACTTCCCAAAGCCGAAAAATGGATTCAAAAAAGCAAAAACAAACAACCATTAAGTCAAAAGGCATTTTCCAAAATTAAATCTGAAAAAGTTAAAACCAAGTATTTCAATCAGTTTTACTGGTTAACCAAACGATATTTTACTATAAAATTCAATGACATCAATGCATCCATGTTGATGATCGCTCAAGCACCAATCATTGCCATTTTAATTTGTTTGATATTTAATAAAATAGGTCCTTCAGTTCCTTTTTTAATGGCGATTTCAGCCATTTGGTTTGGAACAAATAACGCAGCTCGAGAAATCGTTGGAGAAGCCTCTATTTATAAAAGAGAACGCATGTTTAACCAAGGAATATTTCCTTACATTTTTTCTAAACTCATGGTATTGAGTACATTTTCGCTAGTACAATCGGTTGTATTTGTAACGATTATTGCCATACGGTATAGTGGCTCGGATCCTTCATGGCATCAATCAGGGCTATCCATAGGATGGATGTTTATGCTATCAGTAACCGCTTCTTTGTTAGGATTGTTATTATCTGCTACCGCAAAATCAACGGAAAAAGTAATGTCATTGGTGCCAATTGCGTTAATTCCGCAAATTATGCTGGCGGGAGCATTAACACCCATCAAATCGAATTTAATTGAATTCATAAGCTATTTTACAATTGCCCGGTGGGGAAATGAAGGGTTTTCGAATTTACAAAAAGAGGTTGTAATGACCTATGCACCACCAACGATTGAAGGAGCAGAAGCGCACAAGGTGATTTCAAAAGATGTTATTGTTGATGCCATACCCGAATTAATGAAAAATTTCCATGGGTATGAAGACCGATTCGGAAGCCATGCCGGAACATTACATTTAGATGTGATAATGATGGCTGTTTTGGGGTTATTAATGTTTGTGATTATTCTTATTGCTATGAAACGTAAAGATTCGATTAGGATAGGATAATTGAATAACATTGCTCAAAATAGTCAAAATTCCAAAAGTACTTTCGATTTAAAAACTTAAGTAATATTTTATTTTTCTTATACCTTCAGTTTATCTGTTGCAAAATCAATTGATCAAACAATTTTGAATTTGAAAATTAATAAAACTATAATCGTCCTTTAACCTCTCAAATTTAAAGCATTGAAATTTTTAAGTATTTTCCAATAAATATTGACAGCATGTATTAAAATCTGGAAAAACTATAATTTCATCCTTTGCATAAATAAAGTACTTTTCATTAGAAATTTTCATATAAATATTATGCTGCTTTCCATTTGAAAATTTCAGTTCGTATTGTTTAAATCTGCCCATTTTTATGGTATAACCATTTTTTTTAAAAAATAAATTATATTGAACGCTCTCTGTTATCTTACGTTCTTTAATTTCCGGTTTATGTTTAACATCTTGATTATCAGATGTCAATATCAAGGATTTAAATTCATCACAATCAACAAATCGTTCTTCTCTGTTTTTTTTACATGCAAATAATACAATTGGTTCAAATATACTTTGAACCGAAAATTTTGGAATGTCCTCGTTAACAATTTTAGTGTAAATATCAAATTGAGAGTTAGTATTTACATCGTATGGGACCGTTCCATTGATTGCAAAATACATGGTTACCCCCAAAGAATAAATATCACTTCGATGATCTATTGATTTATCTGCTTTTACTTGCTCAGGACTCATGTAAATGGGAGTCCCCATTTGAGTACCGGTTTGAGTCATTTCATTTCCTTGCCCAAATAATTTGGCAATTCCAAAATCCAGAATTTTTACATGACCATTGGGTAATACATATATGTTTGATGGTTTGATATCCCGATGAACCACGCCTTTTTCATGCGCATATTGAAAGGCAGAAAGCGTTTGAACAAAGATGTCTTTTACTTCCTGCTGGCTCAAGGGCCCATTGCGTTTAATTTTATCGCTCAAATCTTCACCCTCCAAAAACTCCATGACAATCGACAATTGATGCGGCTGTTCATCAAAATCAATAATTCGAGTAATATTCGGATGGTTGAATGACGCCATCATTTTAGCTTCATTCTTAAAACGCTCTCTGATCTGTGCATTCGCAGAAAGTACGGGATTTAAGACTTTCACCGCAACTTGTGTTCCGAGCATTTCATGCTCAGCTTCATATACGGAAGCCATACCGCCTTCACCAATTAAGCGGATTATTTTGTATTTGCCTACAATATTTCCCTCCATCGATAATGAGTTTGAATTAACTAATGTATAAAAATATAGATTTTAATAGTTAAACTATAAAAAGTCTGCAACCTAGTCAATTAAAATTGTGAATATCAATTGGAGTTCGACATATTTATTTAGTTAGGACTACAAAACTTTAATCATTACATATGATGCTCAGGGTTACCCGTGTTACACCAATTTTGATAGGCGTTACCAGAGTTACGCGAGTTGTCACCCGAGTTACGCGAGTTATTTTGATGGAACTGAGAAGTATGGTACACCATTCCCTTTGAAAATGAACCCGAGTTACTCGAGTAAAATATTGGGATGGAAATTAAGTAGTTATTTAATAAAATAAGTTTTGTTGTTTTGGGAGGCTGTATAAAAACGTCGAACAATCGAAAATTTCATATTGAATACTTCACCGATTCGATTCCTTCAATAATTAATCTTTAATCCCATCATTTTTGAGGCTCAGGTATTGGGATAAAGAACGAATTGTGTTGTTAAACCCGCTCACTTTATAAACACCAGTGTATCGTTCCTGATTTCGATGCGTTTATACACGAAATTGTCTATAAAATACTGCTTTTCTTCTTCAGTCCAACCTTTCATTATCTCCAAATCACTTTGAATTGCTTTACGTTTTTTATCGGCCTCTAGCCTTTGCTGTTCATTTTCCGAAATACTGTCGGGAATAATGGGTTTAGAAATGGTGCAACTCACAACCATCAATAACAAGCCTCCGGTTATAAATTTAGTTTTTAACATCGTAAAGATTTTAGAATCAAAATTTTCAACGGACAGCCTATTTTAAGTTACAGTGTTTTTTATACTTGTAAGGAATCTATTAATCGGTGCATTTGGATGCATCAACCTTAGCAAAATGCAAAAACATCACCTTATCTCAACTACTTTACTACGCACTATAAAATAGACTGAATCACCTCCAAACCCTCTGCAAATCGGTTCGAAAACCATTCATTTGTGCCCACTCTGATGCAAGCGCTTTCGTAAGAAGGCGCTTTTTTTTTATGCAATCGAGTTGAACTTGTTCATTGGCGCATACCATTGCTAAAGAGTAGTACTAAGAGAATGCATTTGACATTAAAATCTTGAGTAAGCTACACCCCCAATCCGGCTCCACCTATATCAAAAATTGACATTAAAATCAAACTTAGCTATTTAAAAAGTTTGTTTTAAGCCTAATTATTAAACTTTCAGCTTGGCTTGAATATTGAATAAATAAAATTCTATTTACACATTCAATTTTTTTAACTAATGAGAAAAGACTTCTTGAAGGACTTAATCTAATACTCTTTATGTACCAAGTTACCATTAACCGCCTAACCCGAGAAGAAGTAGAAACAAACACTAAACTTCTCATTGAGTTTGTCGCCCTGTTTACTGCAAAAAACCACCAAGATCTCCTCAAATTGTTCCATCCGAAGGGACGTTTCTTTAACATCCCAGCGCGCGCCACCTTGGATGGGTATTTCTTTGAAGTGCTTAATACCCGCTATGGCGTATCACAACATTTTTGCATGCACGTGAATCACGGGTTTAGCATGGACCACAAACCCGGAGAGCATGTAGTAGAATTTCGTTTTATGGATTTTAATCCCTTCACGATGGGTCCGGAGAATGATCCCAATAAAAACCTAACTCGAGCACTTGGAGAACCTGGAGACGAAGACCTCAAAGAAATGATTTACCGTTTTTCACTCACCTTTAAGGACGGGAAAATCTTCACCCTACGCCACCCAAAACGCTTTACGGCTGATCTTGAATATTTTAATCTTTCCAACTAAACAAAATATGAAAACCATCTCTGTGAATTACAAAAAAATCCTGCTTTCTACCCTTTGTTCGGTTGCGGCGTATGGGCTCATCAATGGGCTCTTAATTGCTATGCCGATATGGAAATATTTGGTCATAGAACTCATCCTAACCATTGGATGGAAACTTACTGAACGTGAAATAAAAAAAGATGAACAAAGAAGCTAAGATTAAAAAAGCATCAGTGGGTGAATTTTCCAAAAGTTTACGATTTTTATATCCCCTATTGGGAATTCACAGTGAGCATTTCAAACCCCTGAAGGTCTATGTTGGCGTTCAGGATTGGATTGATCCAAAAGAAAGATGCTTGGTCTGTGTTTTTGACACAAGCAAGGCGGATTTTGCATATTTTGAAACAGCACAACTGTTTTTTCACGAGGCCTTCAGGGAAGTTCGTACCATCAACGCGCACAAAAGCATCTACCTTTTTAACTTTCCTTACCCACACGTATGGGATTATTTTTTGAAAGGAAAATACAGCCGATTCGGCCTCAAATATAAATCATACATTCTAAGGACCTGTATCAAAGAAAAATGGCATGTCGAAAACATGCGCAGCTTTCTATTCCCTTCTGAATATTTTGAACGCTATGCCCATCTTTTGAATGTTCCGGTTGAATTGCTACATGAAGTTGGCGAATTGTGCAGCCATCCCGATATGAACCAAGAAAACATGCCACCACTTAACCAAGTTTCCAAGCCATGAAATTATTTATTCTATTAATTATTTCCTTGCAATAATGTCATTTCACGATAAAATAATAACCTTTGGTAAATGATTCAAGCGCTTAAACAATTCAAAGAAGAAAGTCCTGAAGAATTTCAGGAATACAAACAGAATAAACATGCTACATTTATGAAGCGCTTTTTAGTTACGGGTGGAACAGGTTTTTTAGGTGGGATACTGATTGGCGAATTGATTGGTCAAGGACATTTTGTAATTGTTTTGGCCAGAAGTGAGCGCAAATCAAAACAACTTTTATCAAAATTCAATTCCGAAGAAAGGAAAAGGATCACCGTGATTAAAGGTGATATTACGCTGAAAGATTTGGGACAATCTCATGATTTAATTCAGGAGAATAAGGGTGAAATTGATACCGTGTATCATTTAGCCGCGATGGTTAAATTCAATGAGGAATTGAAAGAAGAATTGTTGAAGGTAAATGTTGATGGGACAAAAAATACGCTTCAATTGGCAGAGAAACTGGGTGTAAAGCACTTTATTCAAGTAAGTACCGCATATACCTTAGGAAAAGAAATGAAAGGCGAAGAAAAGCTTTACAGTGAAAATCAAGATTTCCACAATCCCTATGAACTTTCTAAGGTGCTTGCCGAACAAGCGGCGATGACCTATACGTCTGTCATGAATGTCAACATTGTGAGACCTTCAATCATTGTTGGAGATTCCAAAACAGGGCAAGCGGATTCAAATTTTGCAATTTATGGTTTCCTACGAGCGCTTTCTGTATTTAAAAACCGCACCCTACACGATGGATTTTCAGATGACTCGTTCAGAATAATAGCATCGGCCGAAGGCACAGCAAACCTGGTTCCCATTGATTATGTGGTTAGCGTATTGCTAGCCGTTCATGCATTTGGAGAAAATGGCCAGATTTTTCATGTGATTAATGCCAATTCCCACACGAATCAACACATATTAAATCGAATTAAGTTTTTCATGCAATATGACCTCTTAACCATTAGCACCGATCCTTATATCGGCTTGGATGATTTAAGCAGTAAAGAGCGTGTACTTAACGATTTGCTTTGGATCTATAAACCCTATCTTGCAACGGATAAGACATTTGATGACCGTCAAACGCAAGCCCTCTTACAAAAGAGCAATCAATTGCCATTAAACATGAATCATGAAATGCTCGATTTGATTTTATCCAGCGGCTTGAGTTAATATCTTAAGGCTTCACAAAGCGAACCACCCCGCGCGATCCATTGGTGAAACTGTAATGCAAAAGATAAATTCCTGATTCCCATTTGGACACCTCAAATTTCATGGTTGATTGACTTGAAATTTCATTTTGATACATTACGCTTCCGTTGATTGCGTAAACTGTAAACTCCCCATTTTGAAGTGAAGAAAAATCCATGTTTGCACAACCGTCTTTGATGCAAATACTTGGTACATATTGCGCTTCTTCAATCCCCAACTGTGCGGAATAAAACTGATCGATGGCCAGTAAGGTATTGTAATTTGTATTTTTTACTGGACAATAGACTTGCAGTGAAGCTGTATAGGCTGCAACCAATGGAGGGTTAACAAGGTAGGGTACTGAATACGTTGCCAATACGGTTGGCGGTACCAATGTGTCTACCACTTGCCACGTTAATGTAATGGTATCCATCAATGCAGGACCTCCACCTTGCGTGTAATTAGAAGCGATGATGTAGGCTCCTCCTACCGCGTTGTAATCCAAACTGCAATCCAATACCGCCTGTGTTCCTAAAGAGTCTATTACATTGGGGATGTTGTTGTTGTTTATGATCAATACCGTATCATTTCCAGGATTTATTGATGCAATCACATTGAAGCTATCACAAGACATACAACCACTTGCGTCTGTAACACAACACGAATACATTCCCACAGGAACATTGGTTAGGACAGAGGCCATACTTCCATTACTCCATTGATAAATATAGGGAGCTGAACCTCCAATTGCAGATACCGTAACGGTACCATCCATGGAAGTGGGCGTGCTTGCTTGTGTCCCACTCAACATAACTTGAAACCCGTTACAAGGATTCCCTGAAATGATGAAAGTTGCATAAACAGAATCGATTGGGGTGTAATAAAAAACGGAATAATTTCCACTGCAAAGATTGGTAATGGAGGTTGTTCCTTGTTGGTAAACCGCGCCATTCATGTACCAAACAACCGTATTTAAGATGACATTATTAGGATTGTTGATGGTAGCTGAACCGTCACACGCATTTGGACTTGTCGCATCCACTACGGTGATTGGATTGACAAACTGAGCTGAAATCGAATTCGAAATCAAAAGAAACAAAACGGCGAAAATCGAGAGTACTATATTTTTCATATTTTTTTTGACTAAGTTAAGACATTAAAGAACTACTTTTCCAATTAGGTCATAGAAATCTGCCTGCGTGACCTCCACGTTGGAATAGGCTCCAAGAGGAATGTAAAGGTCAGGTTCCTTTTTCACCCGAACTTCATTGTCCACCTCAGGAGAATCAAATTCTGTTCGTCCGATGAAATAATCCCCTTCAACTTTGTCAAACAAAGTTTTGAAGACCTTTCCTACTTTTTCTTGGTTCTTACGGAAACTGATACCGGATTGTAAGTCCATAATTTGATCCGCCCGGCTTCTTTTTAATTCCGACGGAACATCATCCTCCATCGAGAAAGCATGTGTATTGTCTTCGTGGGAATAGGTAAAAATCCCTAAGCGTTCAAACTCATTTTTGGCGACAAAATCTTTCATTTGCTCAAAATCGTCTTCTGTTTCACCGGGGAAACCAGAAATCAAGGTGGTGCGCAAAGCAATTCCAGGAACTTTTGCTCGGATTTCACGAATTAAATCTTCTGTTTTTTCACGGGTAATCCCCCTACGCATCGCCTTTAGCATGTTCGTAGATCCATGTTGCAAAGGAATGTCGAGGTAATTACAAATGTTTTCCCTTTCACGCATAACATCGAGCACATCCATTGGGAATCCCGCAGGATAAGCATAATGCAAACGAATCCATTCGATGCCATTTACATCCGACAAGCGTTGAAGCAATTCAGCAAGGTTTCTTTTTTTATAGATATCCAACCCATAATAGGTTAAGTCCTGTGCAATGAGAAGCAACTCTTTCACACCCTTAGCAGCAAGGTCTTTTGAATGTTTTTCAAGCATTTCCATTGGCGTTGAAACATGTTTCCCCCTCATCAATGGGATCGCACAAAAAGAACAAGGACGGTCGCAACCTTCCGCGATTTTGAAATAGGCATAGTGATTTGGGGTTGTCAACAAGCGTTCTCCTACCAACTCATGCTTATAATCTGCTTTTAACGTTTTTAGAAGTTTGGGTAATTCACGGGTACCAAAATACGCATCTACCTCTGGTATTTCAGATGAGAGGTCCGTTTTATAGCGCTCAGAAAGGCAACCTGTCACATACACTTTATCGACCCAACCTTTTTTCTTGGCATCAACATACTGAAGAATGGTGTCAATCGATTCTTGCTTTGCATTCTCGATAAATCCACACGTATTAATGATTACAATTTCAGAATCGGAATTCGATTCATGTTCTACATCAAAAGCATTTGCTTTGAGTTGTGCCATCATTACTTCAGAATCAAAAGTATTCTTTGAGCAACCCAATGTTACTACATTGACCTTGTTTTTTCGTGTGGTTTTCGTTTTCATGTATCGCTTTGGGTACAAAGTTAAGTTTTCCGAATCGAAAAACATTTTTTGAGTTTTTATAATGACTAAATTTGGCGACTTAATAAAGGATATGACCATCAACGAATTATTTAGGTCCTTCACGGATGCAAACTTTCAGTACAACCGATTCATTAAAACAAATTGTTACGACTCAGAATCTTTGCAAAAATTCGATACCCTTTTTGAGTCCATTCGCGTCCAAGTAATCCAAATGGATTTAAGTGAAAGCATCAATGAGGAATTGCAATCCATGGGAAGAATCGATATAGCATTCACCCCAGAAATTTCTTTGATCCGCAAAATTTTTGGTTTCATTACGTTTGGCATTTCCAAGAAGATCTACATCAAAAAGCAAATAAGATATTACTTCCTTTCTTCGATCCACGCTCGGCACATTATGATTCATACTGTACAAATTCACTTAAGTCAGGAGTAATACACCTCGTAACCCGTCTACTCCGCCAAAGGAAGGAGGAAATCTTGCACATTCAAAGGGGTGATCACCCGAAACGAAGCCTCTGGGTATGCGTTCCCAAATGTTTTGGTCAGCTTAACTTTTTTCGTTGGATTCCATTTAAATTCATAGGCATGGAGATTGCCTCCAAATTCTTCAATCAAGTCAATTTCCTGTTGATTCACAGTGCGCCAAAAGAATGAATTTTTATTCAATTGATGGTAGGCGTTAAACTTAACCCGCTCAGATACAAGGAAGTTCTCCCAAAGAAAACCAACATCATTCCGAAGTGCAACGGGACTAAAATTGTTTAAAATGGCATTGCGGACTCCATTGTCATAGAAATAAATTTTTCGACTGTTTTTCAACTCATTTCTTAGGTTACGACTAAAGGAGGGCAAGCGAAAAATAACGAAAGCTTGTTCAAGTAAATTGACATATTTCTCAACTGTTTTCGAATCCAATCCACAAATATTTCCCAATTCATTGAAGGATACTTGCGAACCCATTTGATGAGCCAATGCTTGTAACAACCGGACCAACTTATCAGATTTGTGAATGCGCTCCCAATGCAAAACATCTTTATAAAGATAACTGTGACTGATTAATTTCAAACGCTCCTCCTCTTCACCAGGATTCGTTACGATTTCTGGGTAATACCCATAAACCATGCGATGGGCCAACAGCCGATTTTCCGCCAATAAACCGTGATGTTCAACCATCTCTTGATACGACAACGGGAACAAATTATACTCCCATTTTCTTCCCGTTAGCGGTTCATTGATTCGATTTGCCAATTCAAACGAAGAACTTCCCGTGGCAATCACTTGAACTTCGGGTAAATTATCCGTAATTATCTTGAGTTTGAGCCCAATGTTTTCAACACGTTGTGCCTCATCAATGATGAGAATTTTTTTATCTCCCAACATTGCCTTGATTCCACCAGATGTAAACTCAGACAGAATTTGTTGAATGTCCAATTCATCCGCATTCATCCAATGTATTTCTTCATGGGTGAAAGAAAGTTCTTTAATTATCGTAGTTTTTCCCACTTGCCTAGGACCAAGGATAATGATTGCTTTTTGACGGAATAATTTCTGTCGAATACGGGTTGAAAGCAGACGCGAAATCATTAAAAAATGTATTTATTTGGATTATTTTCCAAATATATATGTATTTTTTCGGATTATATTCCAAAAATATATACTTTTTGAGATTAAATGCATGGCACGATTATGGCAAAACGGTGAAAAATCAGGTAAGATCAATGGCGCTGAATAGACTAAGTGCTGAACCCACCGCGACCCATTGTTGAAAAAAAACAAATTCCAAAACCAGGATTGGGACGGAAAAATTATCTTTGATAAAAAAAGCAAATGATCAAGTATACCCAAGCACTTTTTGTCATACTAGGAATCCTATTTACCAGCTGCGCTCAAAACACAGAAACCAAAAAGACCAAACCTCTGCAGGTACCTGTAAACTCTGGATTTGAATTCAAGTTAAGCGACTTTTTAGGGGAGAACAAGGACCTGGATGCAGAAGTGGAGCGGATATACAAAACCTTAGATGACACCGCAATTGTAGCCCAACTCATTATGCCTGCCGTTGGTAAATACGGTCAAACCCGGGCAACCATAGAGGGACTCATACAGCGACGCACCATCGGAGGTGTATTAATGTTGAATGGTACCAAGGACGAATTCACACAAATGACAAAAGCGTTTGAAGCAACAAATAAAACCATTGGGAATTTACCCTTTTTGTACAGTGCCGATGCAGAACCTAGCCTGGTTAATCGAAAAATAAACGGATCTATGCCCGTTAAAAAGGCCGCTGAAATCACGTCCCTTCAAGAACTAACAGAGGTTGCTAATTCCATTTCGAAGGATTTAAATGACATTGGAATCAACTATAATTTCGCTCCCGTAGTGGATGTAGCTGGAAACGCCACTGTGGGTTACCGAGGCTTTGGCAATAACCCAAGCCAACTCATCCCGTGGTCCAATACCTTCATTCAAGAAATGCAGAACAAAAACATCATTGCAACTGCCAAACACTTTCCTGGACATGGGCTTGTAAGTGGGGATACACACGCTTCCTTGCAAACGATAGACGGAGAATTGAAAGAGGTTAAAAACTACCCAGAACTGATTTCAAACGGTGTCCTTTCCATTATGGTGGCTCACATTGCCGTAATGAACAATGCAAAATACAGTACCGATGGATTGCCTGCTACTTGTGCACCTAAAATCGTTCGCGAATTGCTTATCAACGAACTCAAATTTCGTGGGTTGATTGTTACCGACGCAATGAACATGGGTGGTGTTGTGAATGTACCGAAATGTGCAAGCAAAGCTGTATCTGCAGGGTGTGATATCATTTTAATGCCTGTGGATGCCAATAAGGCACACAAAGAGATTTTAGATCTTTACAGAAAGGATGCGGAATTTAAGAAGCAAGTTGAAATTTCAGCCAAGAAAGTCATCCGAATGAAACTTGCGCTGGGACTGCTAAAAAACTAACCTAGGTAAATCTCAAGTAAACCTTCTGGGCAAGTAATGGTAAGCGTTTTATCTTTTCGATTCACCTTCTTAGAAAGGTCTAAATTGAGAGGTATTAAAATCTCCTTCCTCTGAAAGGTCAATTGCAACAACGGATTTGAAGGATGGTCAATGACTCCGACCACTGTTCCAATGTTTCCTCTTTCTGTATCTATGACTTGAAAGCCCTCAATCTCATGGTCATAAAAGGAGTTTTCGTCCAATTCAGGAAGTATTTCTGCAGAAACCATTACCTTCTTCTTCAAAAGGAACTTTGCATCGCTTTCTGAGTTAATGCCTTCAAATTTTAATGCGACAAAACCTTTGTTTTTTGGCTTGATGGACTCTACAATAAACGGGGTTAACACGCCACTTAATTCTACCAAAAAAAATGAAAAGTGAAGATAATCTGACGGATTGGTAACGTCTAAAAACAACGAAACCTCACCTTTAAATCCGTGAAGTTTCGCAATATGTCCTATTTCAATGTATTCTGTTTCTGCCATTTATTAGGCTACAGGTGCCTCATCAGAATTTTCTTCTGTTGATGCAGGCGTTTCTTCAACTGCAGGTGTTTCTTCAGCTACAGGTGCTGCTTCTTCAGCTACGGGTGCAACTTCTTCAGCTACGGGTGCAACTTCTTCAGCTACGGGTGCTGCTTCTTCAGCTACGGGTGCTGCTTCTTCAGCTACAGGTGCAACTTCTTCAGCTACAGGTGCAACTTCTACAGCTACAGGTGCAACTTCTTCAGCTACAGGTGCAACTTCTTCAGCTACAGGTGCAACTTCTTCAGCTACAGGTGCCACTTCTTCAGTAACCGCTTCAGGCGTTTCTTCTACCGCTTCAGGTGTTTCTTCTACTTCCTCTTCAACAGGTTTGTTTTTCGCTTCAATTTCTGCTGCTCGAGCGGCATTCACTTCCATTTCAGCTCTTAAACGGTCTGCTTTTATTTGCGCTTCTGCTTTGGAAACGCCTTCTTTTTTAACAGAGACTTTATTGTCTTTCTCCATCAACCAAAGGTTAAACTTGTTTTCAGCCTCTTCCATAGTGAAAGCGCCTTTGGCTACTCCTTTGATCAAGTGGTTTTTATGTAAAACGCCTTTGTAAGCCAAGATGGCTTTTGCTGTATCTGTCATTTCAGCGCCAACTTGCACCCAATGTAATGTTCTTTCAAAATCTATTTCTATGGTCGCTGGATTGGAAACAGGATTATACACCCCTAATTTCTCAATAAATTTACCATCTCTTTTCGCTCTGCTGTCGGCTGCGACGATGTGAAAAAATGCTTTTCCTTTTTTTCCGTGTCTTTGAAGACGAATTTTAGTTGCCATGTTGCTTTTATATTTTGAGGTGCAAAACCCCGGTTAATAAATAAATTAGGGCGCAAAGATACAACCTTTTTGAATATCCGCAAATAGCTTTAGGAGATCTTCCAAGTATATTGAATCATTATCGAGCGTGGGGGCTCAATTTTAAGCGGACGTAGCGAATAACTTCGATTCAAGATGTTTGACCCCACCAATGCCAATTTATGGTGTTCATTAAATTTATAGGAAGTCCTTGCATCAAAAATCACATTGCCAAAACGATGTGCATAGAAATAATCCATGTACCGAATGTTTTGCTTATCCCCTCCTGAAAGTGCGGTTGATTCTTCAAAATCTTTAATCACACCATCCATGTTTATCATTTTACTGAAGTACTTCGCGCTTAATCCAAAGCTCCATTTACTTTTAACCGTAATTTCTCCATCAAATTTCACATTGTGAAGAAAGCGATACTTTAAAATTCTGCTGGCAGAATCCATGGAAGTGGAGTTGTAACTGTACTTACGATTCAAGTCGTCGGTCGCGTAGATATAATCTGGATTGAGCGTTTTAGGAACGATGTAGGTGTAACCCGTCAAGAAAGTAATCTCTGTGTTTTTTGAGATTTTTGTTTTTCCTGCCAAGGAGACATCAATTCCTAACACCCTTGACCTTCCGGTATTCAAGAATTTAAAACCCGCAAAACAATCAGGTGCATTGGCCACATCCCAAATCCCGAACATGTATTCAATTGTATTTTGATATTCCTGCCAAAAACCCGCTAAATCAAGGTAGGCATACACCCCTCCTATTTTGAGTCCTTGTTTTATTCCCACTTCTGCATTCCAACTGCTTTCTGGGAGCAACTTAGGATTTGGAAACACCCCGAAATTACCTACACCTGTTTGAATGTATCGCTCCGTTATCGTGGGGAATCGATACCCTTGTCCAAACGATCCTCGCAAATAGGTTTCTTGATACAATTTAAGGTTCACCCCTGCTCGAAAAATTGGTTTTAGTGCGGTAATGGTGTCATTTAACTGAAAATATTCCAAACGCGCACCGACCGATACATTCAATGTTTTGTGAAAAGATTTTTCCATTTGGGAATAGGCAGATAAATTCATTACATGGTTGTTTGGGGTTCCTCCGCCCGCATACATGTTCGCGAATGAATTCACATAATTCCCGGTAAACCCAGCGATAAAATCCAACCCTTTCAGCTGAGGGTAAGTCTTTTTAAACATGTAATCACCATAAAACGTGGTGGCACGGTTGCTTTGATTTGCCGTCATTTCATTTTCATTGTGCAAAATTCGCGTTCGCAAATAGTGATTGCCACTTGTGGCAGTAACCAATTGAACAAAAGGGTCAATGTTAAAAATCAATTGTTTTTGTAAAAAAACAGCTCCAGGATACGCCCGGTACAATCCTGCACTATCATCCAACCATGCAAAGGACATGTTTGAGTGTGACACCATGGCATTCCCATTCACCCCATAACTTAATCCGCTGATTTTTTTCGAACGATACCTCAAATTGTAATTAAAACGAACACGTTTCATTGCCATTTGCTTATTTGAGAAATTTGATACGGTATCTATTACATAGGGACCGGGTTTCGGTGCGCCGATGTAACCATGGTCATAATTCAAATTTCCACCCAGAACCACATCTAAATTTCCATAGGCTTTCGTATGGATGAAATTCACACCAGAAATAACCGGAACATCGCTCCACCATTTTGAATCAGGTACCGAGGGTGCCGAATACAATCCTGTGTAGAAGTTAAATTTTGTAAGCGGCTTAGAAGTTGGGTAAGCCGTTCGAATGTGAATGGAGCCAGACAAGGCTGAACTTCCAGACAATACGCTTGCTGCGCCTTTGATCACCTCTACTTGGCTAATGTTTTCAACGGGTATAAATCCCCACTCAGGTCGCCCGGCGTCCCCCGAAAGCATGGGTACGTCGTCCACAAGCACGGCTACTTTCGCGCCGACACCGAAGGTAAAACCACTTCCTCCACGTATTTGAGGCTCTCCATCCAAGATATTTAACCCGGGGGTTTGATCCAAAGCGGATTCTATGCTGCGCGTATTTTTGTTTTCAATAAGCTCCGGCTTTAAGATGACCATCGTAACGGTTTGCTCCTCCAAAGGCTTGTCAAATTTACCGACAGATACGGTCACTTGATCTTTGGAGATGGAATACGGTTGCATTTTTACGTTCACCGTAGTGGTTTCATTTTCGCTGATTTCAATTTTCAAGGTATCTGAACGCATGCCGCTCGCACGAATCAACAAAACATTGTTTCCAATGGGAAGTTCAATTTTAAAATGCCCTGTAGCATCAGACTGCACGCCTAAGGAAATGTCCCGTTTACAAATCACATTTGCACCCTCAATCGCTACGTTATTGGCATCTACGACCATTCCTTCTAAAGTCCCCTTTTGCGACCAGAAACATGAAACCGAGAGGGTTAATCCAAAAAGTAAAACAAATTTCACCATGGTTATCTAACCACGAATTTCTTTGTGGTAGTTTGTCCCAACGTGTTCGTTAGGGTAGCGAAATAAATTCCTGAAGGGATTGAGATTGTCATTTTCGAAAGCGCTTTACCAGCATACACATTTGAACCGTTTAGGCTGGAAATCTGTAAGTCTCCTAAATAATCTCCAAACAAGGAAAGCGTGCTTTCTTCGTAGTTCACTTGAAAGTCAATTAAGTTTTGGGTTGAAATTCCAACACCAGAATTGTATATCAATTGAATGTCATCGACCAAAACCTCATCGTTTGCTGCACCTCCACCTGGGGTTGAATTGGTGGTAAACGTAACGAGCACAGACGCTGGCACCAAACCTGGAGTTGCCACATAGGTAAACGGCACAGAAAGTCGAGTCCAATTCCCACCTGTAGCGTTATAATTTAGGATGGCAGTAGCAATCACATGAGATTGTGAAGCTGCATCAATGGGATCACGTAAATCATACGCATCATGTAAGATTGTACTGATGCGCGCTTGTTGTGCACCGGCACCTGCTTGTGTATACTTCACCCACGCTACGATTGAATCAGGAGCATTTACGCAGGCTTCTGAAAAATTTGGATCGCTTGATTTTGTATAGTTGTAATTCATGGCATTCGCGGGTGTTGAACTCCCTAAGTTAATTTGACCAAGCGTCATGTTTCCATTGGCAACGATTCCAAAGACGGAGGTTGACCAAATTCGGGCACAATACATACCTGTTGCGCCTGCACGTACACTTGTGGATCTTTCTACCTGTTTGTTTGCAAAACCTGCAAAACTCCCCGAGCCCGTTTTAAAGCTATTCCAATTGGTGGGTTCTTCTGTAGGGGCGCCTACATTTTCCCAAAGTTCCATGTCAGCGTTGCCGATTTGGGATTGTCCCACAGCGAAATAAAAAGTAAAAAGGGCAATGATAACGGTATAAATTTTCATGGTATTCATTTTAAGATTATAACAAATATAAAAAGTTAAAGGAAAATAAATCCATTTTCTCAATTTCAACCAAGAATCTAGGTTATTTTTGTTAAACCATGGAAGATTTACAATACACCGTAATGGAACATTTTCACACCTTACAAGGGGAAGGATTTCACACGGGACGTTCTGCCTATTTCATCCGCTTGTCAGGTTGTGACATTGGATGTGTTTGGTGTGATGTTAAAGAAAGTTGGGATGCGGATAATGGAGAAAAATACACGGTAAATGAATTGTTGGCCTTAACGGCTCAAAATGATTTCATCGTACTCACGGGTGGAGAACCTGCTATGCACGATTTAAATCCGATCACCCAAGCATTGAAAAAACAGCAGAAAACCATCTCCATAGAAACCTCGGGTTGTTACCCACTAAAAGGTGAAATTGATTGGTACACCTTTTCTCCGAAAAAATTTAAAGCACCGATTCAAGAAGCGTTTGACCTTGCCAATGAACTTAAGGTGGTTATTTACCATCCTTCTGATTTTGATTGGGCTACCAAACATGCTGAAAAAGTGAACAAAAATTGCTTGCTTTACCTTCAACCCGAATGGAGTAAATTGGAAGCATTGGGTCCAGACATCATAGCCTTTGTTAAAAGTAACCCGGCCTGGCGTCTCTCGTTACAAACGCACAAGTACCTAAACATTCCCTAATGAAAATAATCTTTACCTTCTTTTTCAGCTTGGTCCTATTTCTTGGTTTTTCACAATCTGGACTTTCCTCCAAAAGTAAAAAGGCCATTAAGTTATTCAAGGAAGCCCAAGTGCTTCCAACCAAGCAATTGGATCCGGTGACCCACAATCCCGATTTCAAGTCAGGCATCGAAATACTAAACAAAGCCATAGCGAAGGACCCTTATTTTTGGGAAGCTTATGTTTTATTGGCTGAATATTATAAAAACCTAAATCAATTCCCTTCAGCGATTAAAAATTATGAAAATGCCTTGCGAATAAAACCTGAACACTCTCGTACGGGATTAACATTCTATAATTTGGGTGCCTTATACCTCGCCGAAGGAAATTACGAAAAAGCGCTTAAATACATAACGGGTTTCATCACCCACCCCAATGCCAACGAGGATTACCTTAAGGATGCGAATGGCATAAAGGAAAGTGCAGCCTTCGCCATTGAATCCATGAAAAACCCTCGCCCATTCAACCCGGAAAATGCAGGGCCTGGGGTAAACACGAACTTTCCTGAATATTACCCCACCTTAACGGTAGATGGGAAAAATTTAATGTTCACACGTGCCTTGCCCTTTGGGAACAACAATGTACAGGAAGACTTTTTTATTTCAAAGTACATGGACAAGGTTTGGCAAAAAGCAGATGCAATGCCAGAAAATGTCAACACTGACAACAATGAAGGGGCACCAACCATTTCTGCAGATGGACGAAAGCTGATTTTTGTCGCATGCGCCGATGAATCTGGATCCTACGGTGAAAACCGCAAAGGAAAAGGAAGTTGTGATTTGTTCTACACGAAGAAAATTGGCAGCAAATGGTCCAATCCCATCAACTTACCTGGAAACGTGAATTCATTCCACTGGGAGACCCAACCTTCACTTTCGGCAGATGGAAAAACGCTCTATTTTATTCGTGGCTTACGAGGTCGAGGAGCAGATACAAAGAACAGTGACATCTTTGTTTCCTATTTACAAGAGGATGGCACATGGTCCAATGCACAAAGATTACCCGACGTCATCAATTCACCCTATGCAGAAGAATCCGTTCACATTCATCCCGACGGGAAAACCTTGTATTTTGCTTCAAGGGGACACGTTGGCTTGGGGGGTTCTGATTTGTTTGTGTCACATTTAAACGACAATGGCCAATGGTCAAAACCGCTAAATCTTGGATACCCCATCAATACGAAATATGACGAGAATTCTTTAATTGTTTCCGCCGAAGGCGATTTGGCATTTTTTGCTTCTGACAGAACAGGCGGGTATGGTGATTTAGACATTTATACGTTTCTATTGCCTGAAGTACTTAAACCCACCAAAACCCTGTATTTCGACGGGAAGGTTTTTGATGCCATCACGAAAAGTCCTTTGCCAGGTCATTTTGAACTGCAAGACATCGAAACAGGAAAACAAGTCATTATCAGTGATGCAGATGCTGTAACCGGATTGTTTACCGTCCCGCTGCCGATTGACCGCCATTATGTTATCAATGTCCAATACCCGGGCTACGCACCTTATTCATTAAGCTTTGACCTTACCTATGCCAAGGACCAAACCTCGTATCACATTGACGTTCCAATGAATCCCATTACAAGTTCCACAGAAAACGTTTTACAAAATGTCTATTTTGATTTAAATAGCGCCAGGTTACGCAAAGAATCCTTTGTAGAACTATTGAATTTTGCAAAGTTTATTCAAGAAAACCCAAGTTTAACTTTTGAGTTAGGCGGACATACAGACACCAGGGGAAATGCTTCTGACAACCTTAAGTTATCTTCAGAAAGGGCAAAAGCCGTCTATGATTACTTGGTCACCACGGCGAAGATCAATCCCTTAAAACTAAGCTACAAGGGATATGGGGAAACACAGCCCCTTGTTTTAGATTCAGAAATCGAAAAACTGTCGACTGAGCTTGAAAAAGAAAATGCACACCAAAAGAACAGAAGAACGGTTTACAAAATACTGAAATGATTTCCTTTCTAAAATTGATTCGTTGGTTGAATCTACTGGCGATTGGCTATACTTTTTTCGGGGTTTTATTCGCGATGAATTGTCATATTTTAGCTTTTGAAAAACAAGTAGATTTTATTCTTTTGGCCCTATCAACGATGCTGATTGCCGGTGCTGGAAATGCTATTAACGACTACTTCGACCTTCGCGCAGATCGCGTCAACAAACCTCATAAAATGGTGATCGGAAGGACAATGAAAAAAAGGTCCGCCATTTTGATACATTGGACGTTGAATTTGATTTCCGTTCTAATTTCTGTTTACCTCAGTTATAAATACCAAACATGGTTTTACATTTTCATTCACTTTTTTTCAACGACCTTGCTATGGGTGTATTCGGTTTACTTGAAGAAAATTACCTTTTGGTCAAATATAAGCATCGCATTATTGGTTTCGTTGATTCCTTTGGTTGCGCTTTATTTTTTGAAACATTCGGGACAATATGAATTTCATTTCATTTATTGGTTTGTAGGCTTTGCCTTCTTAACGAACCTGAACAGGGAGTTGGTAAAAGACATCCAAGACATGCCTGGAGACAAACTCATACATGTAAAATCAATTCCCCTCGTCTATGGTGTTGGCACAGCCAAAAAGATTTCGATGACCTTGTCGTTTCTTCTGATCCCCTTATTTCTCGTTGGATTCTATTGGCCTATTTTCCCTGAACACGAAATGTTTCAAGCAATCCTTTGGACTTCAATCGGAATCGCATGTATTTCTTGGGTTTGGATGGTTTATCCATTAAAACCACAATTCGTTAGCTCGGTATTAAAAATTACGCAGTTTGTTGGAATTTCAGCATTGTATATATTATGTCATTAAAAATCATTTTAGGATCGCAATCACCGCGAAGAAAAGAATTGCTGGGACAAATGGGTTATGATTTCAGGGTACTGGTTTCAGATATTGACGAGACAATAGATCCTGAATTACCCATTCACAAGATCCCTGAATCCATTGCCGTCAAAAAAGCCGAAGCGTTGCGAAATCAGCTGAAGGAAGATGAAGTATTGATAACTGCGGACACCTTGGTTATTTTGGACAATGAAGTGATTGGCAAACCCGCAAACGAAGCTGAGGCTTTTCAAATTTTATCGAGGCTTTCAAATCAAAAGCACTTGGTGATTACGGGGGTTTGTCTGCAGTCCCACGCTAAAACAATCTGCTTCTCTGCAACCACAGAAGTCTATTTTGGCGCCTTAAGCCCTTCGGAAATCCAGTCATACATCAAACTATATTCTCCTTTTGACAAAGCGGGATCGTATGGAATTCAAGAATGGATTGGATACATTGGCGTGGAAAAGATTGTGGGTTCTTATACGAATGTTATGGGGTTACCGACCCACGAACTTTACAATGCACTTAAAAAGTTTATGGCATAAAAAAAGGAGGCATTGCCTCCTTTTAAGATTTTAGGTTCTATTAATTTTGAACCACGAATTCTACACGTCGGTTACGTGCCCATTGTAATTCTTTGTCGCTTGGATCTTCATCTGAAGAGGCTTCTTTTGTATTTGGCATTGAAGCACCTTTTGGGTCAATCATGAAACGGCTTTCTGAAATTCCTCCTTTGATCAAAAGCGCTTTGATGAGTTCTCCACGTTTTTCATCCATGTTTTCTAAGTCTTCTTTCAGGTCTTCAAATTCCTCAGCTGCCCTGTCTTCTTCTTCATCATTGTGGGTTAACACAGTAATTTTGACATTTGGATTTGCCTTCATTTGTTCGATTACATAATCGATTGAGCTTTTTCCAGTTGATGACAAGTTTGACTTGCCAAAAGCGTAATAAATCGTTTGTGCACCAATTTTTTCTGCAATGGTCATTTTATCAGAAACCACAGGTTCGATGGTCATTACGACGGTAGAATATTCGTAGGAAGCTGCAGCAGTATCTGCTTTAAAGCAATGACACTCTGTTTTATTGGCCACTTCTTTGATTCGGATGTTATCGATGTAATAATAGGCTAGAGGTAAAAGCGTTGCCGCCTCTGCACCTGCTTCTAGTTTTGTTATTTTCTTTTGAACCATTGCCGTGGTTTTGTCATTGATCATAAAATTACCAATCACCACACCGGTTTCATCGCCTTTTGCCTTGTATACGTTACAAACTTTATCCCAATCGGAGTAGCTATTGTAAACACGATTTTTGTAATTTGTGATTAACCTTCCTTCTTCAAAATTTACTTGACCGCCTGTTGCCATTTCAATTTTTTCGTATTCAGCGTGATTTTTAACAAACATCATCCCGATGTTGTTGGTCGCATATTTAGAAGCTTCGGCCAAGGAAATGGACATTTCTACACAGTAAAATTTTCCGGGTGTCATTTTTTTCAATTTTCCTTTCGCATCAACAAAAGGAATGGTGATGTAGGTTTTTTCTTTTTGCAACTTTCCTGGTTTGTAGGTCACAATTCCTGCGTATGCATTGTTTTCAGCTTTAGGATTGATGAAAAGCAAACGGTCGTTGGTTGTAAGGCTTTCATCTTTTGGATTCTTAGGCGCTGCAAAACCATAGATGTTTTGTCCTGCACCGTAATCGCCAGATCCAAAGAATATATCTGCAGGGTATTCGACAATGGTTGGTTCAAGACCTTCTATGGCGATGATTTGTCCGGGTTCAGAAATTTCTGAAATGGATTTATCTTTAAAATCTTCGAAGGTACTGTTTAAAAACAATGCACTTTTATCTCCTTTTTTCTGAGCGAATGCAGCATTGCTTACGAGTAAAATCAACAAAGTGATTGCTGCTAGGTTAAGTTGGTTTCGTTTCATGGTTTTTGACGGTTTTAATTAAAACTTTTACTTTTTCTGGATCCACATCGGGATAAACACCGTGTCCCAAATTTACAATATGTCTTTGACTTACAAAGGAATTCAATAATTTATTTGCTTCCGTTTCGATAACTTTATCGGGTGCATAAAGCAAACAAGGATCCAAATTTCCTTGAAGTGTTTTTGATTCCCCAACCAAATTCCTAATTTCCTTCATGTCCATATTCCAATCCAATCCCAAGGTGGTACAATTTAACGTTGCCAAATCCGGCATGGAAGCAATTGCTCCTTTCGAGAAAACCGTAAAGGGAAATCCTGGAAAGTGAGACATAATTCTTTCGATGTATTTAATTCCAAATTCTTGGTATTGTTCCCTTCCAAGGATTCCTGCCCAAGAATCAAACAATTGTAAAGCATCAACACCGGCTTGAATTTGCAACTTCATATAAGCTATGGTAATTTCGGTGATGCGCGCAAGCAATTGGTGTGCCAACTCAGGATGGGTGTAGAGCAATTTCCTAGATTCCGAAAATGTTTTGGAACCTTTCCCTTCCACCATGTAACAGAAGATCGTCCATGGAGCGCCTGCAAACCCAATGAGGGGTACTCGATTGGCTAAATTCGTCTTGGTTAACTTGATGGCTTCGAACACATAAGAAAGTCGATCTGCTACATCAATGTCATCATCTAAATGGACAAGGTCATCAACCGAGCGAATGGTTTTTGAAAACCATGGGCCTTTGGCTTCAATCATTTCATATTTCAAACCCATTGCATCTGGAACGACGAGAATGTCTGAGAATAGAATGGCCGCGTCCACGTCAAGGATGTCGACAGGTTGAATGGTAACTTCCGAGGCCAAGGCTGGGGTTTCAACCAATTCCTTAAATCCGCTTATTTTAGAACGAATCGCCCGATATTCCGGTAAAATTCTTCCTGCTTGACGCATCAACCAAACGGGATATCTTTCAATGGCTTCTCCGCGATGGGCTCGTAAGTATAAATCGTTTCTTAATTGCATGCCCGCAAATATAATCAATTGCCCTTATTATGTCTACCAATTGATGGTTGTTTGTCCGCACCTAAGTAGGATTTCATTGGTCTTGCTAAAATGTCTACAACCAAAAAATCCTCTGTATGCTGAAAGCGGAGAAGGATGTGGAGCCGCCAAAACATAATGCTTTTTCAAATCAAGCAAGGCTGTTTTCGCATTGGCTTTTGCGCCCCAAAGTAAAAAAACGACAGGAGAAGTTCGAGTGTTTAGCAAAGCTATGATCTCGTCAGTAAAAATTTCCCATCCTTTCCCGAGATGACTTTCAGGCTTACCTTCCGAAACGGTTAAAACGGTATTCAACATCAGGACACCTTGTTCGGCCCATCGCATCAAATTGCCATTTTGGGGTACCGCTATCCCTAAGTCACTTTCTATTTCTTTAAAAACATTTCCTAAACTTTTTGGGAAAGGCTTCACCTTGGGTTCTACAGAAAAACAGAGTCCATGTGCGTGACCGAAGGTAGGATAAGGGTCTTGGCCAAGGATAACGACTTTCACTTTATCGAATGGGCATACATTAAGTGCCGAGAAGACCTGGTCGAACGCTGGTAATGTTCGCGAAGATTTTGAAGCATATTCCCTCTCAAGAAAAAAAATTAAGTCCTTAAAATATTTCTTTTCGAATTCGTCCTTCAGTAAGGATTTCCAATCTTCAGCAAGGTTAAGAATCATAAATCTGTCAATACGTCTTGAATTTTTTTCAGGAGATCCGCATGTTTTTGATGTAAGCTCTCAAGACTCAATTTCGAAACTTTTCGCATCCGAACCAATTTCTCAATATGTGATTTTGCAGCCAATGCAATCCCTGCAAACAATCCGATGCATAAAAAGTAAACCACAACAACGGTAAGGTTCAGGGCGCAGTTAAATGGAAGCCACTGAGGCGTAATAAAGAGAAGGGGGAGATTCAAGAAAAGTACGCTAAAGATGGCAGCAACCATTTTCGTGGAACTCCAGAAGACTGGGCGTTTAAATTTTTTCTCCACCCAAGATTTAATGACAAAATAAGGTATACCTGCATGAATCAACCCAAGAAGAATAAACGGAAATAGCAAAACTACATACAGGATTCGCTGGGGAGCTTTCCATCCATGATTTTCAGCTGCGAATCTTTCTGCTTCGGTAATGCCCATCTTTTTTAAAGACATGTTATACGCTTCCAGTTCTGCTCTTAAGGGTTTTAACAATGCAAGTGCTTCCTCATTGCGATTGTTTAGCCACAGTCCTAATTTTTTCCCATACTCCCAACGCTCTGTGACGTTTAAATCTGAATCAAAACAGGTTGGATGAAGGCCTTTTCGTGTGAACATCATGAGGTTTTCATGAAAATCAGTCCATTCTGTATCGTGCACATCAATCAGTATGGAACTGAGGTCTTTTTCTAATGCTTTTGTTAGCTCATTGATCACCTTGGCAGGGTTTGCTTCATATGCTTCGCGGTAATCATTCAACAGAATCCTATTGCCAGCTGAAATAACTAGGTCGCTTCTGCGCAAGTTGACATCGGCATAATTCATTCCAATTGACTGAACATACATTGGGTATTTCCAATCGCAAAATTCCAAAGCAGAAAATCCGATGCGAAAGGGTCCTTTTTTGAGGGGGTTCAGTTTCCTTTGAATTCTATCCTCTGTAAATCCTTCGCCAAAAATCAATATGTTTCTGTTTCCTTTGAGGATTGCGTTGGTTTTTTGAAAAATGACTGCGTTTTTCTCTTTGGTATTCACATTGTCACGTTGACGGTAGATGGGCAGCATGTGTGAAAGCCAGAAAATGGGTTTGGTAAATCGATTAAATACATCCGACCGGGTCATAAAAAAAACAATCGGTCGACGCAACGCAGCAATGATCAATGGATCCATGAAGGAACCTGGGTGATTGCTTACAAAAATGGTCCTGCCAAACCAAAAAGGATTTTTGTTAACCACATGAATTTGCCGATAATACAATCGAAAGGAATATTTAAAGGCAAACCAAAGGAATAGGTAAAGTAAACGCATGTGCGAAATTAGAAATATTCTCCAAGTTTTTTCAACAACGGAATTGAGAATAACTTTATGAAGAAGGCGAACGACCTTTTAATCTTATCCTTATTTTCGTTGCATGCAGACAATCGGAATCTTTTGCGGCGGACTCTCTTCGGAATTTGACATTTCTATAAAGAGTGCTGAAACCATTCTTACAAACTTGCCTTCAAACTACAGGGCGTTAAAAGTAATCGTGTCCGAAGGGGCATGGAAATCTGAATTTAATGGGAAGCAAGGTGTTTTTGATTTAAATACGTGTTCAGCGACCATCGAAGGAGATACCGTTCATTTCGACGCTGCCATTGTGTACATACATGGAAATCCTGGTGAAAACGGTAAAATTCAGGCGTACTTGGATTTGTTTGAAAAACCTTATGTGAATCCGGACGTACTCGCTTCAGCCTTATCGTTTGACAAATGGTACTGCAATCAATTTCTTAAATCCTTTGGATTCCCAGTTGCAAAGTCGGTTTTTTTAGGACAAGGTGAATCGTACGAAGTTTCAAAAATTGTAGAAGACCTTTCGCTTCCTCTTTTTGTTAAACCTACAGGTTCTGGGTCAAGTTATGGGATAAGCAAAGTGAAGCACCTCGATGAATTAGATACTGCCATTGCAAGTGCATTTAAGGAAGGACCAACGATTGTTTTAGAGTCTTTTTTGGATGGCATTGAGGTCACCTGTGGGGTTTTTAGAAACCAAGAATCATTGATGGCATTGCCATTAACAGAGATTGTCAGTGAAAACGATTTTTTTGACTACGAAGCGAAATACTTAGGGAAATCTCAAGAAATTACACCCGCTCGGATTTCAGATGAAAGCCGCATTAAAATTCAAAGCCTAGCGAAGGAGGTTTACAAGGTACTTCGGCTGCGCTCCATTGCAAGAATTGATTTCATCCTTGTCGATGAAACACCCTATATCATTGAAGTCAACACCACGCCGGGATTTTCTAAGGAAAGCATTGTACCCAAGATGTTGGCCGTTGAACAAATGAGCATCTCTACTTTTTGGGAAATCATCCTATCAACCGAACTTGAAGGAAGCAAATCTTAAAGCGTCGAAAAACCATCTACAATCCTGAAAGGGAATTGAGTATTTTCTCCATTTTTGAAACCACATGAGACGTAGCACAGGTGAAGCCATTCACGGTTACAGCAAAAACAAAGTCCCGTCCAGAAAGTGAGTGAATGTAGCCTGCGTAGGATTTAATTCCGGTCATGCTTCCGCTTTTTGCACAAATCTTCCCCTCCCCCATTTGGTCATTGCAAAGGTCTCTGATCGTACCTGAAACCCCAGCGGTCGGAAGGGAAGCAAAATATAGGTTGAAATTCGGAGAATGGTACATATACTTTAACAATTCACAAAAATGAGACGCGGATATTTTGTTTTCCCTTGACAATCCACTCCCATCAAAAATGCGCAATCCTGATGTATCTATTTTACTCCCCCAGTAGGTGTGTTCCACGTTCAATGCGGATGCATTGGTTCCATCTCCTGTAATTTTATATCCTACCCCATTGAGTAAACCTTCGGCGAAAAAATTGACACTTCGTTCGTTGGTCCAAGTTGCAATTTCATCTACATTTCTTCCTTTTTCAGATAACAGCAGCGTTATCATATCGTAATCTGGTCGTTTCAATTTAGCCAAGCGCATGGTTTTGACTTCACCTGTCAAAAGGATTCCCTTTGAGACAAGTACATTTCTGAACACTTCGGCAAAATTCAATTCTGGATCTGGAATGGATCCTTTCACCATGTAACTGGATTTGTAGGCTGGAAGCCTACCACTGGCACTTCGCGAATAATCATAAGGATATCCGTACACATTTGAATGATCCCCCTTGATTCGTGCGGAAACAATCCTACTGTTGAAATACAATTGGGATTGCTTGGGATAGGTGGCTATCAATTTGGCTTTTGTCCCAGGTTTTCCAGTAGCGAAGTAATATTTCAGGATGTTATCGTACCAATTGATTCCCGCGGGAAACGCACCATAATAATTCCCTAGGTCTGCAGCCGACCAACCTAAGGGCGCGCCGTTGTACCCAAAATCTGACCCGTCGATGATTATGTTTCCTTTCACCTCGTGCAATCCCATTGCAATTAATGAATCCGCCCAACGGTTCAAGACATCGAGTTCCAATCCATCGGCATTGAAAAACTTACTTCCTAGGGTGACATCCCCTCCCCCTTTCACCCAAAGATTTCCAGTCAACGTTCCCTTCAAAATGGGCGCATCGGCATAAACCCCCGTCTGAAATTGGTAAGACGGACCTAAGAGTTCATACGCCAGGGCAGTGGTAAACAACTTTGTCGTAGAGGCTGTAGCAAAGGACTTCTTTGGATTCCATTTCAACAAGGTATCCCCAGTTTTTATATCGATGGCCAAGATAGAAATCTTTGAATTTAGCAACACCGGATCCGTGGTTAATTCAAACAAAGCGGCAGCAGGCTCTTGTCCCCATGCCCAACTTTGAAGCATTGCGAAAGCAATATAGCTGTATCTTAGCAGAAATTTCACGGTACAAAATTGGAAAAACAATGGCAATTTCTTTCATCAAAAATTTTAACTTTTCAACAATAGCCTATGACCCAAGATGATTCTTCAAAAATTAAGGTTTTGAGAATTATTAACCGATTCAACCTTGGTGGACCGGTTTGGAATGTTTCCTATTTAAGCAAGCACCTTCCAGAAAATTACCACACAGTATTGATAGGCGGCCTTGCCGACGCTCAAGAGGGCGATGCATTGTTTATTCCTTTGGAGATGCAATTGGAACCCATGGTTTTAAAATCAATGTCCAGGGAGGTCCGCTTTTTTGGAGATGTAAAAGCCTTTTTTGAAATCGTAAAAATCATCCGGAATTTCAAGCCAGACATCGTTCATACGCATGCTTCAAAAGCGGGTGCATTGGGACGACTTGCGGCTTATTTTTGTGGCACCAAAGTAATCGTTCACACTTTTCATGGGAATGTTTTCAAGGGATACTTTAGCCCAATGGTGACCAAAGCATTGGTTTTTACAGAAAGATTCCTCGCCAGGTTAAGCAACCAAATTGTGGCCATCTCTGAAATCCAAAAACAGGAACTGACTGAAGAATTTAACATTGCTCCGGAACGAAAAATTACAGTGATTCCCTTGGGTTTTAATTTGCAAAAATTTGCCCCAGACCCAGAGAAGAGGTCGCAATTGCGACTCCAATGGGAGGTTGCATCTGATGAGGTTGCCATTGGGATTGTGGGAAGATTGACGTCCATAAAAAACCATACCTTATTCATTGACGCAGCGCTATTGGCAATGTCACAATCGGAAAAGAAATATAAGTTTTTCATTGTTGGGGACGGAGAATTGCGAAATGATATCGAAAATTACATTGTTTCCAAAGGCGGAGCATACGCACGGAGCTTTGTTTTCACCTCGTGGGTAAAAAAAATGGAAGAATGCTACCCCATGCTCGATTTGGTCTGTCTATGTTCTTTAAATGAAGGAACCCCTGTCAGTTTAATTGAGGCGCAGGCGAGTGGAATCCCAGTGGTTACAACCGACGTAGGCGGGGTTCAAAATGTGGTTCTCAACGGTCAAACCGGCATCATTGTACCAAACTTTGAGGCTGAGACATTTGCCAACGCAATGCTTGAAATTGTCCAGAATGAAAAATTACATGCGCAAATGTCGCAAAAAGCAATTAAGTTCGTAATGCAGAATTTTTCGATGGAAAAATTGATAAAAAACACAGATGAATTATACCAAAAAATGCGCTCCAGCCATGCCTAAAAATTGGCTTATTTTACTGATATTAACCCCTCTTGTTTTGTTTAATTCTTGCGGAATCATCAATTCAAACAAGCTACTCTACAAAGAGAAAAAGGAAACGTTTCAATTTGACAGCTTAAACATTGCTGAAAAACCCGAGGCCATTCTTCAGGTAGGAGACCGGATTTCATTAACCATCGCTACGAACAATGGAGAAAAAATTGTTTTTAATTCTTTAGGAATTGAATCGAACAACCAACAAAACCAAGGAGGAACGGCGCTTGATTACATCATCAAAACGGATGGAACGGCCAAATTGCCTATACTCGGGAACATTGCATTGGAAGGCAAAACCATTGCGGAAGCTGAAAATTTGCTCACATCCAAACTTTCTTCAGATTTCAAGGACCCATTTGTGCAAATCAAAATAACGAACCAAAGGGTGGTTTTGCTCTTGGGCAAAGGTCATGCAATTATGGTTCCGATGGCGAACAGCAATATGACTTTACTCGAGGTAATTGCGTTGGGTGGAGGGATAAAAGACAATGCAAAATCTAAGGAAATAAGACTGTTAAGAATGGAAAAAGGAAAACGAAAAGTCTACCATTTTGACCTATCAAACATAAAAAATGCAGCCAATGCGGACATTGCCATGGTGAACAAGGACATCGTTGTAATCGACTATTACCCCAGAAAAATCACCACTGCGATGCGGGAAGCGAGTCCTTGGTTAAGCATAATTTCTAGTACCTTTGCTATTTATACCATCCTCAGCAGGCCATGAATAAGAATTCTTTCATAGTAAACGATCAGTTCAACCCTACCATCGTTGGCATTGTCTTGAGACGTCATTGGTATAAACCCCTTATGTTCACCTTCGCTTTTTTGACCCTCGCTTTTGTCTATTTAAGGTATAAAAAACCGGTTTACAGTTCGACAGCATTGTTACAAATCGTCAGAGAAAACAAAGTAAAGCAGGTATTGGGGGATGGCAACCAAATCACCCCTGAGACTCAAAATCTTTCAAAGGATGTCGAATTGTTAAGATCCCCAGTATTGGTTAGAGCGGCGATTGAAAGCATGCACCTAAACACCAGTGTTTACAATCGTGGACGATTTCTTACTGAGGATTTGTTTGGGGTTACGCCATTTTCAATCATCACCTACTACTTAAAAGATTCCTCATTGTGTGAGGTACCTATTTACATAAGCGAGGTTAACAAGGGTACTTATCGTTTACAATACAGCCATAACAACCGAAAGAAGTCAGTTGCGTTCACGCCAAACTCAAAAATTGAGAACGAAGATTTTTCCATTTCGATCAATGCGAACCGCAGGGATGACTTTGCACGATTGGTTTCATCCAGTCAAATTTACTTTGTCTTCAACAATCCCAGTGTATTGCTTAACCAATTGCAACAAGGACTAACCATTACACCCATTGATGAGAATGCGAAAACGATAGAAATATCCTTGAGCAACGCCAATCCAAAGTTGTGTTATGGCTTGGTATCTTCTATTTTGGAAACCTATTTCAATTTCGAGAAAAAACAAACCCAGAACAACAACAATCAAACCATTGCCTTTATTGAAAATCAATTGGATTCATTGTCCATGGTATTAGACGATTCCAAGGAAAACCTGTACAGCTTTCAACGTGATTCCAAATTACCCAACCCTGAATTTGAAGAGGCGAGTATCACAAAAAATATTGGTACATTTTCAGAACGCATCAACGAAATCAACGAGGAGATATCCGTTGTCAACTATGTGAATGCAAAGATTACCGCCGATGCTTCACGTCTTGAAATCTATAAAATCATTCCTGAATTGGCAGGGAGAAAACTGTTTGAAGGATCCATTACCCGACAACTGGAAGACCTCAATAAATTACTCGAAAACAAAGAAGATTTACTCCAGGATGTTACATCAGAGAGCAAGCAAATCCGTTTGATTAACGATAGGATTTCGAGTCGCATCAATTCCATCCGAAAAAGTATGAGTGCAACCTCAGATCGACTAAAACATGAAAAAAGGTTGTTGGACAATGAGTTGGGGAAATATGAAAACAAATACCTCACTTTGCCCGAAAAAACGATGGAATACAACCGGTTGAAATACTTGGAAGACTTAAACCGAACGTACTACAATTTATTTACAGAAAAGAAAATCGAATACCAGTTAAACAATGCAGGGTATACCAGTGAAAATCGATTGTTAAGTGTCCCTGAAATCCCTTTAAATCCAGTTTCTCCCAACCGAAAAAACATTGTGTTTTTAGCCATCGGATTTTCTTTGTTTTTCGGCCTCGCTTTGCTTTTGTTTTACTACTTGACCTACAATGAAATCACTTCTTTGAGCGACCTGAAAAAATTATTGCCTGAGGAAATTGCCATTATAGGAACCGTTCCTTTGTACAGGAAAAAGAAAATGGTACATTCTCAAATTGTGGTAAAAGATTCTCCGAAATCACAATTATCGGAATCGGTGCGTAGCATAAAATCAAACCTGAATTTCATTAACAAAGACGCAAAATTGATTGCGATATCCTCATCTATTTCTGGGGAAGGAAAAACCTTTGTTGTCTTAAATCTCGCCGCGACCTTCGCCTCTGAAGAAAAACGTGTCTTGGTGATTGATTTAGACCTTCGAAAACCTAAAATACACCTAGGATTTAATGTTGACAACAACGTAGGAATGAGTCAAGTTTTGTCAAAACTCATTACCCTGGAAGCGTCCATTCAACACTCGGGAATTGCCAACCTTGACTTTATCACTGCAGGTCCAATTCCACCCAATCCATCGGACTTGATTCAGAGTCCTTATTTTCATCAGATTTTAGAGGAGCTTAAACTTAAATACGACGTTATCCTCATCGACAACCCACCGGTTGGAATTGTTTCCGATGGCATTCAAATCCTTGCCATGGCGGACATCCCGATTTACGTATTCAAAGCAAATTATTCAAAACGAGTCTTTGCCGGTCAAATTCAAAACCTTTTTAAAATTCAAAAAATTGACAAACTTAATGTCGTACTTAATGGGGTAACCAACAATGGAAACCTCTACGGATATAGCCAATCGTATGGTGGATATGGCTATGGACACACGTATTCTGGTTATTATTCCGACGACATCAAAGAACCTTTTTGGAAAAGAATTTTATTTTTTTGGAAAAAATCTAAAAACCACTAAATGGAAATCACAGCCTTTTCAATCGCAGGCCCCTTGCTAATTACCCCAAGAGTTTACGAAGACGAACGCGGGTGCTTTATTGAAACCTTTCAAGCAGAACGATATGCGCAGCATATTCCTGAGCAATTTGTGCAAGACAATTTATCAAAATCAAAAAAAGGCGTTTTAAGGGGTTTGCATTTCCAATCACCGCCTTTCGCTCAAGGAAAATTGGTACAAGTTATGAAAGGACGGGTACTCGATGTAGCCGTTGACATCCGAAGCGAATCCCCTACCTACGGACAACATGTTTTGGTAGAATTAGATGCCAATAAAATGCAACAGTTTTACGTGCCGCCTGGATTTGCGCATGGTTTTATCGCGTTGGAAGAGGACACATTGTTTGCTTATAAATGTACCGCCTTGTATTCGCCTACTCATGAAAAGACCTTGCTTTGGAATGATACAGATTTAAACATTGCGTGGCCAAGTCTTGAGGTAATTGTAAACCAAAAGGACATGCAGGGCACTGCGCTTAAAGATTTACCAACCTATTTTTAGCATGCCCATTCATTTAAAACTCATTCTGTTTTTCTTCATGGGATTTGTGTTGACCTATGTATTCACAAATGGCGTAATGGGATTTGCGAAAACATTAGGTATTCGCAACAATAATGACATTATTGTTAGGTGGGCAAGTACAACAAAGCCCTCACTGGGAGGCATTCCAATGTTCGTAACAATGGTTGGATTGGTTATAGCATTTTTGGTATTAAATCCGTTCACAAATGTATTTAGTGACCCACATTTCCTTTATTTCTTTTTGGCGTTTTGCATGGCGTTTTGCATGGGATTGGCCGATGATGCTTACAATACAAAACCGTTTATTAAATTATTGACACAAATTTGTTGCGGACTTGCTTTGGTTTTTTCAAACCTCATCATTCCCTTCAGTGGGCAATTTGGAGTAGACGCCGTTATCACGTTGTTTTGGGTTGTAGGCATCATGAATTCTATCAACATGCTGGATAACATGGATGGGATTACCGCCACAACCTCTACAGTTTCGCTTATTTTCATTTTAACGTCTACGGTCTTGATTTCCCAATTTCAATTTGACATTTGGGCATTTTTAATCGTTGGTTTCATTGGGTCTTTATTGGCGTTCCTCTTGTTCAACGCTCCCCCTTCACGCTTGTTTATGGGAGATTCTGGCAGCCAAATGATCGGGTTTTTATTGGCTTTTTTAAGCATTAAATACCTTTGGAACCTTGGAACGACCGAAGGTTTTTATCCCCTTTGGGTGCGTACTTTTTTAGTTATCTTAATGCTTTGTGTTCCCTTCATAGATACACTTACGGTGGTCATCAATCGGATACGTCGTGGACAATCACCCGCCGTTGGGGGGAAGGACCACACAACCCATCACATGGTATATGCGGGTTATTCTGAGAAAAAAGTTTGGATCCTAACCGGACTTATGTCGATTGCGATGTGTGGCTTTGGCTTGTTACTCGTGACCCTCTACGATGCAGGTTTTGGGTTGTATGCAGGTTTGGCTTTTACCCCCTTTTACATTGTTTTCTATTTTTTATTTGGAAACACGCAGAAATTTTCTCCACCCGCCCATGAAAAAAACAAAAATTTGGATCAGCCTATTTCTGCTGATCCTGGGAGCATGTAAATCCCCAAATGCAAAAAACAACCCGACTGAAGCGAACCAAAATGTAGTTCACATCAATCAATTGCCTGATATTCCAACAGAAATGGATTTCTTCGGGGAAAAAATCGACCTGAGAGACCAAGACGTTAGGGAACGGTTGGACCGAGAAATCTTAGTCAACGCCTATTTCCAAAGTTCCACAAGTCTTTGCATTAAAAGAGCCGCACGTTTTTTTCCTGAAATTGAGTCAATCTTAACAAAGGAAAAAGTCCCCCTAGATTTCAAGTACTTGTGCGTTATAGAGAGTGGGCTGAGCAACGCGGAGAGTCCTGCAGGCGCTGTAGGATTTTGGCAATTTATGCCTTTCACTGCTGAAGAACACAATTTAAAAATCAATGCAGAGGTGGATGAAAGAAGGGATTTGAAAAAAAGCACCCAAGCAGCCTGCGAATTGATAAAATCGAATTATTCTCTTTTTAACGATTGGGTAGCTGCATGTGCGGCCTACAACCGGGGTCCTGGAGGACTGAGAGATGACATGGCTTTCCAACATGTCAACCATGTATTTGACACGGAATTAAACCCAGAAACAGCGCGATATGTCTTTCGGATTCTTGCCATGAAACTCATTCTTTCAAATCCTAAAGCGTATGGCTATCACATCCCTAAGAACCAATGTTACGAAGCCATTTCAACCAAAAACATCCTTGTGAAGAAAGACATTCCAAACTTGGCTGATTGGGCAGTAAAACACAAAACGAACCGTAAGCTCATCCGTTTGTTAAATCCTTGGATTCTTGGAAACAAATTAACAGGAACATCCATACCCTGCACATTGAAAGTCCCAATTCAAAATGGAAAACTGGGACAATATGTCAACCAATAATACATGAAAGAAGAAGCAAAAATTGACATCTACGGAGCAAAGGAACACAACCTAAAAGACATCGATCTTTCTTTGCCGAGAAATCAATTGATTGTTTTCACAGGGTTGAGTGGAAGTGGTAAAAGTTCACTGGCTTTCGACACCTTGTTTGCGGAAGGACAAAGAAGATACATTGAAACTTTTTCGGCTTATGTTCGGCAATTTATTGGAGGACATGAACGCCCGAACGTAGATAAAATCGATGGTCTTTGTCCCGTGATTTCGATAGAGCAAAAAACATCTTCGAAGTCTCCGCGCTCAACGGTTGGAACGATTACAGAATTGTACGATTTCTTTCGGCTTCTCTTTGCCCGCGTAGCCACTGCGTATTCTATGAACTCAGGATTGCCAATGGTCAAATATTCCGACCAAGAAATTGCAACGATGATTCATGAAAAGTATGGTGACCAAAAAATCGCCATCCTTGCCCCAAAAATAAGGGCGAGAAAAGGACATTACAGCGAACTTTTTGAACAAGTCATTCGACAAGGCTACACAAAGGTTCGTGTAGATGGGAAAATCGTTGATTTGAAACCTGGGATGAAATTGGACCGATACAAAACACACGACATCGAAGTAGTTGTGGATCGTTTCCAAGCAGGACAAGTAACCCTTGACCGCGTTTATCAATCTGTCGTAACGGCAATGAAAATGGGTGAATCCATGCTCATGGTTATGGATTGGGAAACAGGCGAAAGCAGGTACTTTAGCCGTTCATTGATGTGTCCGGCCTCTGGGATTTCCTACCCTGAACCCGAACCCAACTTGTTTTCCTTTAATTCTCCTTACGGCGCATGCACCCATTGCAGTGGACTTGGAGAAGTAAGCGACATCGCCTTGGAAAAAATAATTCCTGACTTTTCAAAGTCGATTCAAAACGGCGGAATTGCACCCTTAGGCGAGTTGAAACACAACTGGTTTTTTGACAAACTGCAAAAGGTAGTCATGGCGATGGGACACACCCTAAAAACTCCGCTCAATAAATTTACTGAACAAGAAATCAACCTTTTGTTTCATGGAAATGTTGACATGGAAGTTAAGCAAAGTGACATTCAAGAACGTTTCGATGGAATTGTTAGCTTTTTACTTAGGTACAAAGATGACAGCAATCCTGCGCTTCAAAGGTGGGTGGAAAGTTTCATGCAAAAAGTTAAATGCCCTAACTGCAAGGGTTACCGGTTAAAACAGGAAGCCCTTCATTTCAAAATTGGCGATACACACCTCGGAACCTTGTCCGCCATGGACTTGATTGATTTGTCTATTTGGGTTGAAAACATTGAAAAATCTCTTGAAAAAGACCAACTTATCATTGCTGAGGAAATCATTAAAGAAATTCGCATTCGCCTAAAATTCATTTTGGACGTGGGATTGGGTTACCTTTCTTTGGATCGGTCATCTAAAACATTGTCAGGAGGGGAAGCGCAACGAATTCGCTTGGCAACACAAATTGGTACAGAATTAATGAATGTGCTGTATATCTTAGACGAGCCCTCGATTGGATTGCATCAACGAGACAATTCCAGACTGATTCGCTCCTTAAAACAGCTTCGAGATGCAGGGAATACAGTGTTGGTTGTCGAACACGATCGAGAAATGATTGAATCTGCAGACTACATTGTGGACATCGGTCCCGGTGCAGGTGTTAAAGGTGGAGACATCGTCTTTTCAGGGAACTTTCAAGAATTGTTGGTAGGAAATGGGGTAACGGCGGATTATTTTAATGGGAAGAAATTCATCGCCATCCCAACCGAAAGAAGAAAAGGAAATGGTAACTTTTTAAAATTGAAAAAAGCTACTGGAAACACCCTGAAAAATGTAGACTTAACCATTCCCCTGGGGACATTGACATGCATTACGGGTGTATCAGGAAGTGGGAAATCGTCTTTAATCAGCCAAACACTCTACCCCATCCTATTGAAACACTTTTACCATGGTGTCGCTGTACCCCTTCCCTATGGTTCAATTGAAGGATTAGAACATTTGGACAAAGTGATCGACATTGACCAAAGTCCGATTGGGAGAACGCCTAGGTCAAATCCAGTTACCTACACAAAAGTATTCGATGAAATTCGCAGCCTGTTTGCCTCCCTACCTGAAGCCCAAATCAGAGGGTATAAACCCGGAAGGTTTTCGTTCAATGTGGCAGGAGGAAAATGCGAGACCTGCAATGGCGGTGGATTGCGTTTGGTAGAAATGAATTTCTTGCCCGATGTCTACGTGACCTGCGAAACCTGTCAGGGCAAAAGGTACAATACCGAAACCTTGGAAGTAAAATTCAAAGGAAAATCCATTTCGGATGTATTGAACTTATCGATTTCAGAAGCCATTCCTTTTTTCGAATCCATTCCAAAGATTCACAGAATACTGCAAACCTTGGGAAGTGTAGGCTTGGGTTACATCACGCTGGGACAGCCCTCTACTACACTATCCGGCGGAGAAGCACAAAGAATCAAGCTTTCTGCTGAATTGGCAAAAAGAGCTACCGGGAAAACCCTTTACCTTTTGGATGAGCCATCGACAGGATTGCATTTTGAGGACATCAGGTTGTTGCTTGATGTGTTACATCGTTTGGTGGACGAAGGAAATACGGTGGTGGTCATTGAACACAATTTGGACATTATAAAAACTTCCGACTACATCATTGACTTAGGTCCCGAAGGAGGCAAAGCAGGTGGAAAAATAATCGCCGAAGGAAGTCCAGAAACCTTAATCCAAAAGTTTACCAAGAAATCATCTACTGCACATTACTTAAAAGCAGAAATAAATGATTCCAAACGATTACAAGGGAATTAATTGGTTTTTTTATTAATTTTGTGAGCGCTTTAAATTAAACGAAACTTGAAACCATGGCTATAGAAATAACAGATGCAAATTTTGATGAATTGGTAATGAAATCAACACAGCCAGTTGTGGTTGACTTTTGGGCTGAGTGGTGTGGACCTTGTCGAATGATTGGACCAATCATTGATGAACTTTATAGTGAATATGAGGGTAAAGCCTTGATTGGAAAAGTAAATGTCGATGCAAATTCCGGTGTGGCTGCCCAATTTGGCGTACGCAGCATTCCTACCGTTCTATTCATTAAAAACGGTGAAGTGGTTGACAAATCTGTAGGTGCGGTACCGAAGGCTACCTTGTCAGGTAAATTAGACGCCATACTTAATTAATTGAAAGCCATTCTTTTGGCTTTTACATCACATGGATAAATTAATTCGAAGACTGAAATACTACGGTATAGGCTTCGGCATAGGACTGATTTTCGTAATCGTAATATTCAAACAAAAAGGGTGTTCTTGGACCCCTCAAAACCGTGTTAAAAGCGCGATTTTTCAACGCATTGTTTTCGTAGATTCCCTGGACCGCGCTTATCTAAAAGCGAAACACATCCAACCCAAGGACTTGAAGAAAATGATTCAAAACGCGACATTGTCTTTCATGGACAGCAAGCGCCATGGAAATGAAAAAATCTACCAACTCTACTCCAACTTTCCCAATGGAAAAGGAATCACCTTCCTGGTTGCACTGCGGGAACAAAGTTTTGTGGTGGATATCGATTTTGTGAATACCAATTTCAAAAAGTACGTCCCCCTTCAAGGCAAGGCAACCCCTTTTCTCTATACCAAAAAGGAGAATTGGTTTTCGGGAAAATGGAAATCCTATAAATTCACGAAAATAAGTGCTTCTGATGCACCCGAGAAAATCACGAAGTATTTCCTAAAAAACGGGTATTTGGATTGTGGGTTTACAAATTTCAACCAGGTCCAACCCGTTCACAAAATAGATTTTTTCACCTATGTAAACGCGACCCCACGAGGGGAAACACGGGAACACGTTACCTGTGAAGTGATTTGGTTTCAAGAAAAACTCAAAATCAAGGAAATAGAAATTTTTCAAGAAAGTAACATTCAAAGCGAACAATTTGTTAATAATTAAGTGCGCTAACCCCAAACAGATGTTCTATTAATTCTAATTTTGAAACATGGAATTTACAGCTGGACAAATTGCTGAAATATTAGAAGGTACGGTTGAAGGAAACTCGGATTCCAAAGTAAGCGGTTTGGCGAAGATTGAGGAGGGTGAATCAGGCATGTTATCGTTTCTTTCAAATCCAACCTACGAATCATACATCTACGCCACAAAGGCCAGCATTTGCATTGTTAACGATGGTTTTACACCTTCAAAACCACTTCCATCTACGCTTACGTTAATTCGTGTCGCAGATGCCTATGGCTGTTTTGCAAAACTCCTAGAGTTATATAATCAAAGCAAAAAAAGACAACCTGAAATAGAACAACCTAATTTTATTCATGCCACAGCGAAATTGGGGGAATCGTTATACATTGGTGCTTTTGCCTACATCGGCAAATACGTCACCCTCGCGGATGGCGTATCCATTCACCCAAATGCTTTTATTGGTGACCATGTGAAAATCGGTGCAAATACGATCATTCATGCAGGTGTGAAAATTTATGACAGCTCTATCATCGGTGAAAATTGCATCATCCACGCAGGTACTGTCATTGGCTCCGATGGGTTTGGCTTTGCGCCAGACGCTCAAGGGGTTTTCAGCAAAGTACCTCAAATTGGAAATGTTGTCATCGAAGACGACGTTGAAATTGGTGCAAACACGACCATTGACCGGGCGACCATGGGGTCTACCTATATTCGAAAAGGCGTAAAAATTGACAACCTCTGTCAAATTGCGCACAACGTTGACATCGATATGCATTCTGCTTTGGCTGCGCAAGTAGGCATCGCCGGGTCCGCAAAAATCGGTAAACATGTGATGATTGGTGGACAAGCCGGGATCAGCGGACATTTACACATTGCAGACGGCACAAAAATCGTTGCACAATCAGGGGTTCCTGCCACTGTAAAAAAAGCCGAAACCTTAATGGGCTCACCTGCCATCCCCTTATTAGATTTCAAAAAATCATACATCGGGTATCGCAGGTTACCGGAAATATTGGACGATGTAAGGAACCTAAAAAAAGAAGTGCAATCACTTAAGGATACGAAAGGATAATTCAATGATAGAAAAACAAAACACACTCAAAGATTCCGTCTCCTTACTTGGGGTTGGACTCCACACAGGAGAAAAGGTAACGCTGCAAATCTGCCCTGCTCCCGAAAACCATGGCTATAAATTTCAACGGATCGACCTTGAAAACCAACCCATTATCAATGCAGATGTTGATTTGGTGGTTTCTACCGACCGCGGTACAACCTTAGAATTCAAAGGTGCCCGTGTCTATACCACAGAACATGTACTTGCCGCTTTGGTTGGTTGTGGAATTGACAATGCTTTAATCAAAATTGACGCACCAGAAATCCCTATTTTAGATGGAAGCTCTTTACCCTATGTGAGAGCCATTCAAGAGGTAGGAATCCAAGAACAAAATGCAGAAAGATTGTACTTCGAATTGGACGAGAACATTCCGTGGGAAGACTTAGACAAAGGGATTGAGTTTTTAGCCATTCCAAACAAGGAATACCGTCTCACCGTAATGGTGGATTACAATTCTCCCATCCTCGGCACACAACATGCAAGCATGTACCATATTGGCGAATTCAATACAGAAATCGCACCTTGCAGAACCTTTGTATTTCTCAGGGAATTGGAGTTTCTTGCCAATAACAACCTGATCAAAGGGGGCGATTTAGACAATGCAATTGTATTGGTAGACCGCATAGACATCTCTAAAGAAGAATTGGACCGATTGGCAAAATTACTTGGAAAAGAAGAACTGGAAATTTCCATTGATGGAATTGGGGTATTGAACAGCCTGAAACTTCAATATGAAAATGAGCCTGCACGTCATAAATTACTCGACATCGTCGGAGATTTGGCATTGATTGGACGTCCCATTAAAGCACATATCCTTGCTGCACGTCCCGGTCATTCTGGAAATGTACGTTTTGCAAAGGTGCTGAAGGAACAAATCAAACACCAACAAGGCAAAGGGAAATTTTTCGACCTCACCAAGAAACCGCACTACGACATCAACGACATTGAAAAACTCCTTCCTCACCGTTATCCCTTTTTATTGGTGGATAAAATCTTGGAGATTCATGAAAACACAATCATTGGTGTTAAGAATGTAACTCTTAATGAACCCATCTTCACAGGCCATTTCCCTGGAAACCCTATTTTCCCTGGCGTTTTGCAAATTGAGGCCATGGCGCAAGTAGGTGGAATTTTTGCCCTAAGTAAGGTCACTGCCGCACATTTATACTCTACCTATTTCATGAAGATTGACAAAGTGAAATTTAAATCGAAAATCATCCCTGGGGATACCATCGTATTTGAATTAAACTTGCTTTCCCCCATACGCAGAGGCTTGGTGGAAATGGGAGGTGTTGCTTACGTCAACGGAAAAGTGGTGCTTGAAGCAGAGATGTTGGCACAAATCATTAAAGACAAAACAGAATGATTTCACCCCTTGCCAGTGTGAGCAATCAAGCAAAAATTGATCACAACGTACGTATTGATGCTTTTTCAAACATTCACGAAAATGTTGAAATTGGCGAAGGAACCATCATCCATTCGAATGTGTCCATATTTCCAGGTACACGCATCGGTAAAAATTGCGAAATTTTCCCTGGTGCGGTCATTGGCGTCATTCCACAAGATTTAAAATTTGATGGAGAAGATACTACGGTAGAAATTGGCGACAATACCAAAATCAGAGAGTGTGTAACGATTCACCGGGCGACCAAAGACCGATGGAAAACCGTCATTGGATCCAATTGTTTGTTAATGACCTACGTCCACGTAGCCCACGATTGTCAAATTGGAAACCACGTAATCCTTGCAAGCTATACAGGCCTATCTGGACACGTTGTCATCGATGATTTCGCCATATTAGAAGGTAAAGTTGCGGCACAGCAATTTGTTCACATTGGGAAACACGCATTCATTGGCGGTGCTTCGCTGGTGCGAAAGGATGTTCCTCCTTACATAAAAGCAGCACGAGAACCCTTAACGTTTGCAGGTGTGAATTCGGTTGGATTGCGCAGAAGAGGATACACAGACGAGCAAGTTCGACTCATCGAAGACGTTTACAGATGCATCTATGTTCAAAACAGCAATGTTTCGAAAGGGATAGCCGCAGTATTGGAAACCATCCCAGAAACGGACATACGCGATGAAATCATTGCTTTCATTCAAGGGTCTGACAAAGGCGTAATAAGGGGAATGATATAACATGTTTCGACGCGGAGAAATTGTTACCTTAAAAATAGATGCTTTTGGATTTGGAGGTCGAGGCATCGCAAAAATACCCACTGAAAATTCTTTCTTCATTGTGTTTGTAGACAATGCTTTTCCAGGACAAACGGTCAATGCGAAAATCGACATAAAGAAAAAACAATACGCAGAAGCGAAGCTTATAGAGGTGATTGAAAGATCTCCACTAGAAATCCCAAGTGACTTCCAAGAAATCTCCGGAGCGCCGTACATATTCGTACCCCGAGAAATTCAAAAAAAGGAAAAAATCGCTTCAACCCTTACCACCTTCTCAAAAATCAGTGGCATCAAAGACATTGAAACCTATTTTGACGGATTTATCGATTCTCCTGAAGGGTATTTTTATCGAAACAAAATGGAATACAGCTTTTCCAGAATCGGTCACGACTTACACACGGGGGAAGACATCGAAGATGCTTTCGTTTTAGGTTTTAAAAGAAGAGGAACTTGGTGGAAGGTTGAGAATTTGGAAAAACCAAGTGGTTTATTCGATGAAAAATGGGAAGAAAAACTCATCGAAATTTGTAATTTCTGCAAAGAAACCCAACTCCCCGCATGGCACCCCCCTCAAAAAAATGGTTTTTTCAGACACTTAGTCGTTCGAAAGTCCTTCTTTGAAGACAAGTTTCTGATCAACCTTGTAACGTCTTCCGAAGACAGTCACTCGTTTGATTCTAATGCTTTCACGCGAAAATTGATTGATTTGCATGGCGATAGAATCGGTGGGATTCAGTGGACATTGAACGATGATGTTGCCGACCGCTCCAAAATAGAAAATGGCCAGACCAAAATCCTATTCGGAAAGAATTTCGTGGAGGAAAAAATTGCCGGTTTGCGCTTTCAAATGCGGATGGAAAGTTTCTTTCAAACCAATCCAAAATGTGCTGAACGGTTGTATGACAAAGCCATTGACTATTTGTTTGAGGGATTGAATACAGAGAAAGAAATCCTTGATTTGTTTTGCGGAACAGGCACCATCGGTCAACTCATAGCCAAAAGAGATTCCAACTTAAAAATTACGGGGGTTGACATCGTAGAAGAAGCCATTGTGGACGCAACTGAAAACGCACGTTTGAACGGCATACAAAACGTAAACTTCCTCGTGGGCGATGTGGGTAAATTTTTAAAAGAACACCCCCACTTTATCGGGAACATTGACGCCATTATGCTCGACCCTCCACGTGCAGGGATTGCCCCAAAAACCCTTCAAAAAACCATTGATTTAGGCGCGCGTTCAATTGTTTACATTTCCTGCAACCCTTCGACGCAAGCCAGGGATGCGCAAAAATTATTGGAGGCAAATTATACCCTGGAGAAATTTTGTTTGGTGGACCAATTCCCTCATACCGGTCACATTGAATCCATTGCTAAGTTCACGAAAATATGAAGGTAGAACTCATTTCAATTGGCGATGAATTGCTCATTGGTCAGACCATTAATACCAATGCCGCGTGGCTGGGACAAGAAATTTCAAAAATTGGGGGAAGCGTTGTAAAGGTTACCACCATTTCAGACGATGCCGATGCCATTGTGAAAGCCATATCAGAACTTGACAGTGATTTATGCATTGTCACGGGCGGACTTGGCCCAACCAACGACGACCTTACCAAGCACATTCTTTCGAAATATTTTGACCGTAAGCTCACGCTTCATGAACCAACGTTAAAGCACATCGAGGAATTTTTCAAACGTAGAAACCGTCCCATGTTGCAAGCAAACATTGACCAAGCCATGCTTCCGGAAGGGTGTGAAATTCTTTTCAACCGAATGGGTACCGCAGCAGGCATGTGGTTCCACGAAAAGAACAAATCACTCATCAGTTTGCCCGGCGTTCCTTTTGAAATGAAAGGGATTTTTACGGAAGAGATTATGCCTAAAATAAGGGAAAGGTTTTCATTGAATAGCCTTTACCACAGAACGATTTTAACCCACGGAATGGGGGAAAGTTTTTTAGCCGAAAAAATCAAAGAGTGGGAGCAAAAACTACACGATGACAAATTGTCCTTGGCGTATTTGCCTTCTCCAGGAATTGTAAAATTGAGAATTACTTCCCATCGAGGAAATGCAGAAAAGGAAAAAATCAATGGGTACATTAAGGAATTGATTGACATCATTCCCACGCTTGTTTTCGGGTTTGAGGAAGAAACCATGGGTGTAGCGTTGGGGAACCTTCTTAAAAACCACAAGCGAACCATTGGAAGCGTGGAAAGCTGCACGGCAGGAAACATAGCCTCTGCGCTGGTTGACGTTGCGGGTTCCTCGAAGTATTTCAGCGGAAGTTTATTGACGTACCAAACAGAGATGAAAACCCGTTTACTGGGAATTTCACAAGAATTTATACAAACGCATGATGTTGTAAGTGAAGAAGTTGCGATCGAGATGGCCATGCGAGGAAAAGAAAAACTCAAGGTCGATTATTGCATCGGAACGACAGGAATTATGGGGCCTAACGCAGGGGATTCTCAACATCCTGTGGGGACCGTTTGGGTAGCCATTGCCACCCCGAAAAAAGTGTTTGCTCAGAAATTTAACTTTGGAGACAATCGCTCTCGCAACATAGAAATGACTACATTAGCATCCTTAAATTTAGTTCGATTGACACTATTGGAAGAATTCCCAGATGATCATATAAAAATTCTTAATTGAATTTGTTTTTAATCGAAAATTGTAGTTACTTTGCGCTCGCTTTAATCAAAAAAAGTAATTTTACCCATGTCTCGAATTTGTCAACTTACAGGAAAATCGGTGATGGTAGGAAACAACGTTTCTCACTCAAATCGAAAAACAAAAAGAAGGTTCTACCCTAATTTGGTAACCAAAAAATTCTTCATTCCAGAAGATGGCTCTTACATCACCTTGAAAGTTTCAACTTCAGCGTTGAGAACTGTGAATAAGAAAGGCATTACGGCATGCTTGAAAGAAGCGAGAACGAAAGGGTTTTTAAAATAATCCTGTTGAGAAACAGAGAAACATTAGGAAATGGCTAAGAAAAGTAAAGGAAACAGAATTCAGGTGATTTTACAGTGTACCGAGCACAAAGAATCTGGGATGCCAGGAATGTCTAGGTATATCACAACCAAAAACCGTAAAAACACACCAGACCGATTGGAGATTAGAAAATTCAATCCCGTTTTGAAAAAGTATACACTTCACAAAGAAATTAAATAGTAACCCATGGCTAAGAAAGTAGTTGCATCCTTGCAAAAAGGGGGCGGTAAAGAGCATACCAAAGTAATTAAAATGGTTAAAACCACTAAAAATAATACCTATTCTTACAAAGAAGAGATTGTACTTAACGACAAAGTTAAAGAGTGGTTTTCTAAAAGCTAGTTTTCAATTATAAACACATTGTCCCGGTTTACCGGGATTTTTTTTGCCCAAAATTATGCGGATTTTTAATTTTTTTACCAAAGGAAAAAAAGATGATTTGGACAAAGGTTTGGAGAAATCAAAACAATCTTTACTTTCCAAGTTAACCCGTGTTCTTGTTGGGAAATCGCATGTAGATGAAGAAGTTTTAGATGAACTCGAAGAAATACTTATTTCCTCTGATGTAGGCGTAGCCACCACATTGAAGATCATTGAAAAAATTCAAGCGCGTGTCTCGAAAGATAAAGTACTCAATACAGCTGAACTTAACCGAGTTTTAAAGGAAGAAATTACTTCCCTCCTCTCCGACAGTACGCTCTCCATAGAAACAAACACAGTACTTCATCCCAATGAACCCTATGTTATTATGGTCGTTGGTGTAAACGGCGTAGGAAAAACCACAACCATCGGGAAATTGGCACATCAGTTCAAAAGCAATGGACTCAAGGTTGTTTTAGGAGCTGCGGATACGTTTCGAGCTGCGGCAGTCGACCAACTCATCATTTGGTCAGAACGCGTAGGGGTTGACATTGTGCAACAAGGAATGAATGCAGATCCCGCCAGCGTAGCCTTTGACACCCTTCAATCTGCAAAAGCCAGTGGGGCTGACGTCGTAATCATCGATACGGCTGGACGATTGCACAACAAAGTAAACTTGATGAATGAACTTACGAAGATAAAGCGCGTGATGACAAAGGTGTTCCCAAATGCACCCCATGAAATTCTGCTTGTTTTGGATGGTTCAACGGGACAAAATGCCTACGAACAAGCCAAGCAGTTTTCCCAAGCCACCGAAATCAATGCCTTGGCAATCACGAAGTTGGATGGCACAGCCAAAGGAGGCGTAGTGATTGGTATTTCAGACCAAATGCAAATCCCAGTTAAATACATTGGCGTGGGAGAAAAAATGGAGGACCTCCAGATATTTGATAAGCATGCCTTCGTGGACGCATTGTTCGGTACTTCGTTGAATTCATAACGATTTTCTGTTAATCTTTCCGATAGTTTCTCTCCTTTCATTATCTTCGGGAAAATTTTTTATGAAGTCCTTACTCCTTATTCTTCTCGTTTTTTATTGCAGCTTGATCTTCGGACAAGACTTTGTTGTCAGAGGTTATGTTTCCAATGCAAAGAATGGTGAGCCCTTGAGCGGTGAAAAAGTTACCCTTCTGTCCGCTGACAGTGCGTTGGTAGCTGGGGCAATGACCGATCAAAATGGCTTGTTTTCAATACCCAAGTTGAAAAAAGCAAACTACATCCTTAAGTTTAGCATTCCGGGGTACAAAAAAACATACGTTTCTGTATTGTTTGAAACCGACAAGAAAATTATTGACATTCCCGTTAAATTATCTCCAACAGATTTAACCTTTGATGACGTAGTGGTTACCGCGGAATCAAAAACTAAAAAAACAAAACCAGATGTGGGTACCATAAAGTTCGACAAAGGTGCCGTCGAGCGCATCCCAGTTTATGGTGCTGAAAGCGATGTTTTAGGTGCCGTTTCTGTAACCCCGGGCGTTACTGTGACCGGAGACCAAGGCGGACAGTTTTATGTGCGTGGAGGGACCCCCATTCAAAACAAAACCTTGTTGGACGGAATGACCATTTACAATCCATTTCACTCCATTGGATTTTATTCCATTTTTGAAACGGAACTTGTAAAATCTGTTGACATCTACACGGGTGGTTTTGAATCCAAATACGGCGGTCGAGTTTCTTCCATAATGGACATTTCGTACCGAGACGGTGACCGCGGAAAATTCGGTGGAAAGGTATCAGTATCCCCATTTCTTGCAAAATTGGTGTTGGAAGGCCCACTTAGCAAGTCAAAAAATGGAAAAATATCTCCTGGATCTTATGTCTTTTCAGCAAAACACAGCTTGTTGGATTACACATCTAAATCTTTATACCCTAAGGTCAACAATGGCGATGGACTTCCTTTTAATTTCACAGATTTATATGGGAAAGTGAGCTTTACAAGTGAGGGAGGTTCGAAGGTAAGTTTCTTTGGTTTTCACAACCAAGACTCCGTGAATTACAACATTGCAGACTTAAATTGGGAAGCATCGGGCGGTGGAATGAATTTTTTAATGGTTCCCTCGAGTTCTCCAGTGATTGTTCGCGGACATGTGAATGGATCTAATTTCAAAACAACCTTCGCAGAGGACTTAAACCAACCAAGGTTTTCAAAAATCGGTGGATTTGATTTGGGATTTGATTTCTCATACTTCATGAAAAATGAAAGTGAAATGAACTACGGATTTAATTTTTGTGGGTTCAACACCGTCTTTCAAACCTACAACGAGGTGCAAAGAAAAATTGAAGCGAGTAACTTCTCCACCGAAATTGGCGCCTATTATAACTACCGAAAAGTAACGAAAAACGAAAGATGGGTCATCCAAGCGGGGATACGTGTCCAAGCCTATGCCTCTTTAAGTACCATATCACCAGAACCAAGGCTGGGTATTAAGTACAACATGACAGACAAGTTACGCATCAAATTTTCAGGGGGAAGGTATTCCCAAAACTTCACCTCCGCTTCAAGTGACAAGGATATTGTCAACCTGTTCAATGGTTTATTGTCTGCGCCTGTAAACGTTCAAGAGAACTTCATCAACGAATATGGAAAAAGCAAAAGCATCCAAAATGGACTGCAATACGCTTGGCATGCCATCCTGGGAATGGAGTTCGATGTACAGAAAAACAGCTCCTTGAACATTGAAGGATACTACAAATACTTCAGCCAACTGAGCAACATCAACCAGAATAAACTTTACGAAGATGTTGCACAATTCGAATTGGTTGACGATGTCTTTAAAAAGGATTTCATCATCGAATCTGGCAAAACCGTTGGGGTAGATTTTCTTTACAAGTACAACAACAAAAGGTTGTTTTTATGGGGGGTCTACTCATTAAGTTATTCAACCCGTTGGGATGGTTTCAGTAGCTACTTCCCTGTATTTGACAGAAGACACAATGTAAACCTTGTAGGCTCATACCAATTTGGGGCAAAGAAAGACCTAGAACTTAGCATCCGTTGGAACCTAGGGTCAGGATTGCCTTTCACCCCAACGGCAGGATTTTACCAAGGAGAAACGTTTTCGAATGGGGTAACCACCGATTATGTAACCAACAACCCATCCACCATCACCACGCTTTTAGGCACCTTTAACAGTGAGCGCTTGCCATACTATCACAGGTTGGACATCACGGTGAAAAAACAGTTTAAGTTTAAAAACAAAACCACGATGGAAATCACAGGAAACATAACGAATGTGTACAACCGAAGCAACATCTTTTACATCAATCGAATTACCTCAAAAACCATCTACCAATTCCCTATTTTACCCAGTCTAGGAATCAGTTACAAATTTTAGATGACAAAAATTCATCCTTTTAGGGCAATACGACCGGTTCGTGACAAGGTGCATTTGGTGGCAACACGTCCATATTATTCCTATAAAAAGAATGTGCTTCAGGCCAAGATTCAAGACAATCCTTTTACGCTATTGCACATAATCAATCCTGAAATAGGCAACACAAAAAACACCCTTAGCAACAGCATTGAGCGTTTCAAATTGGTTACAAAACGATACCAAGAATTTTTGGAGAAGGAAACCCTCATCCAAGAATCACTGCCCAAGCTATACGTGTATCGCCAAACCACTCCTACGAATACTTTTTCAGGAATCATAGCCGGCGCAGATGTGCAGGAATACCTGGATGATAAAATAAAAAAACACGAGGAAACTCTTACCGATAGGGAAAATATGTTTACCCAATACCTCGATGTGGTGGGTTACAATGCTGAACCTGTTTTGATTGCCTACCAAGACAACACGGACATTGACGCACTGTTAAACGAAACTTTCCTTTCAAATCGACCAGAGTATGAATTTTCAACAACCGATTTGATAAAACACGAACTGTGGATTGTTCCTAACCATCTACATCAACCTTTTATAGATGCGTTTGAAACCCTTCATGCGGTATACATTGCAGATGGACATCACCGAAGCGCATCCTCTGTTTCCCTTTACAAAAAAAGAACCTCCACCCACCAACCCTTGGGTTCCAGCGCATCATTCCTCGCTTATTTTGTTAAAGAAAGTGCTTTGAACATTATGGAATTTCAGCGCTTGGTACGAAACCAAAAAGATTTTGACCTAGAAAAATTTCTTTACAGCCTCGGAAAACTGGGAACGATAACATCCCTACCTTCCTCAAGAAAACCGCTTAAAAACCACGAAATCACTTTTTATGCAAGTGGAAGATGGTTTGCCTTCGAATGGAATGCCATTGAAATCGATACGGATCATCCTACCTTATCGCTCGACGCAGAAATGCTTACGGTAAAGGTCCTTGGTTTATTCAACATTCGCGACCTAAAAACCTCGCAAGATGTCGAATTTTTTCCTGGAAACATCCCATTGTCAACGTTGGAAAAGGAAATCGATCAAAATCACTTCCAAATCGGGTTTTTCCTCTACCCTGTCAACTTTTCTCAGGTACGCAAGGTCGCGGATGCAGGCATGTTCATGCCGCCAAAATCGACTTTTATTGAACCGAAATTAAGAAGTGGCCTTACCATTTTAGACATCAATGATCCACAATAACCTCACAAACATTCGGTCAAAAATGGGCGAAAACGTGACCTTGGTCGCTGTGTCGAAAACCAAACCCATGTCCATGTTACAAGAGGCCTACGACGCAGGTCAACGTGTTTTTGGCGAAAACAAGGTGCAAGAAATGGTTGAAAAATATGAGCAGATGCCCAAAGACATCAAGTGGCACATGATCGGTCATTTGCAAAGCAATAAAGTGAAATACATAGCACCTTTTGTGGACCTCATCCATGGGGTTGACAGCTTAAAATTGTTGGAAGAAATCAACAAGCAGGCAAAAAAGAACCACCGAATCATTTCATGTTTACTCCAGTTTCACATCGCGCAGGAAGAAACGAAGTTTGGGTTATCGCTCGAAGAAGCAGAATCCCTATTGTCGGGTGAAGCTTTTCCGGCATTGCAAAACATACAAATCGCTGGCGTGATGGGAATGGCAACTTTCACAGAGGACACCGAACAGGTACGCAAAGAATTTAAATCCCTTAAATCACATTTTGAAGTGTTGAAAAGCAAATACTTCCCACTGCAAAACACTTTCACAGAAATATCCATGGGCATGAGCGACGACTATCAACTTGCAATGGAGGAAGGCAGTACCTTAATTCGTGTAGGAAGTAAAATTTTTGGGAGCAGGTAGGAATGGGTATTTCCTGCGTAAACATCGAACAATGTTACCGCAAGAAAACCGAAGAATCGAAATCACTTATTCTCATACACCAGCATACTCAATTTCTCTGGATGCAGGTATTTTTGACAAACTGCAAAGATTTCTTCGCAAGTAACCGATTCAAACTTTTTATAGATTTCCTCCAATGAATCCAATTTATTAAACACCAACAAGGTTTTTCCATTCCCCAAAGCTTTGGAAGAATTTTGTTCCCAACCGATGCTCAGCTGACTTAAAAATTGGTATTTAGATTTTTTCAATTGAAGTGGCGTCATGCCTTTATCGTACAAAATCTGTAGCTCCTTCTTGGCCAATTCGATTGATTTATTGAGGTTTTTAGCATCAGAGGAAAGCAATACACCCCAAAAACCGGTGTCTTCATACGAATTGTAATTTGCCTCTACGTGGTAGGCAAGTCCATACTTTTCTCGGATGCTCAAATTCAAACGTGAATTCATGGCAGGACCTCCCAAATAGTTAATGATCAAATGCATCGCCGAGCGCTCATCGTCGCGGTAATTTGGAGCATCTGCCCCTAAAATCGCATGGGATTGGTAGTTTGATTCTTTTTTCCGAATTTCAAATGGCGTGACCGTTACAGGAGGATTTTCCAAAACAAGATTCGCATTTCTGGGCATGTCCTTCAACTTTTCTTCTGCTTTCTCGATCAGTTTCGACTTTGAATAATTTCCTACATAGGAGATTACTAAATTTTCAGCGGTAAAAAAGGTGGCTACAAAATCTAAAAGATCCTTTCTGGTAAATGCTTTTACGGTTTTTTTACTGCCTAAAATGTTGTTTCCGAGCGGGTGGTTCGGATAAAAGAGGGCGTCAAATTCATCCATCATCTTATCTACAGGGCTGTCTTTGTAGGAATTGATTTCATCAATGATGACTTCTTTTTCTTTTTCAATTTCTTTTTCAGGAAAGGTTGAATTTTGCACCAAATCTGACATTAGATCCAGGGCACGAATGGTATACCTGTTGAGGAAGGTTGCATGAAGACAAATTTCCTCTTTTGCTGTGTAGGCGTTAAGGTCTCCCCCAACCTCATCCAAACGCGACAAAATATTCAGCGCGCTTCGTTTGGTCGTACCTTTAAAAATACAATGTTCGAGGAAATGCGCCAAGCCCACCTTGTTCGCACCTTCCCAACGGGAACCGGCTTTAAAAAAAAAGGCGAGGTGTCCCACCCTGCTGTTGGATTTCACATAGCAAAGTCTCGAACCATTGGACAGGGTTATGATTTCGGCATTGTTTTCTTTCATGTTCTTATGGATTCTTGCGATACATGGACCAAATCATACCCTCTCTTTCAAACACTACCCGGTCATGAAGTCGCGAAGGTCTGCCTTGCCAAAATTCCATGCGGTTTGGGCTGAGTGCATAGCCTCCCCAATGCGGTGGACGCGGAACTTCTGCTGGGAATTTTTTATCGTAGGATTCAAATCTTTGGGTGATTTCAACTGTATCTTGTAATTTTTCAGACTGTAGGGAAGCCCAAGCTCCCAATTGACTGGCTCGAGGACGCGAGGCAAAATAAGCATCACTTACCGATTCGTCAATTTTTTGAACCGTTCCTTCGATGCGAATTTGGCGTTCCGAATCTGGCCAAAAAAACAACATGGAAGCGTGGGGATTCTTTAGAAGCTCTTTGCCTTTTTGAGAATCATAATTTGAATAAAACACAAAGGACTCAGAAATTAATTCTTTCAGGTATACCATTCGTGTGGATGGGCAACCCTTGTCATTTACTGTAGCCAAAACCAAGGCATTGGCTTCTTTTTCACCGTTGGCAACTGCGGCGTCAAACCAAGCATTAAAAGCTAAAAAAGGATCTGTAAAGTCGAAAGAAATCGCTTCACCTTTACTGAAATCCTCATGTTTGTCTCGGAAATCCGATAAATTATTCTTCATCTTCTGAACCAAATGAATCTTCCAATTCACTTTCATCTGTATCGGCAATGATTTCTTCTTCTGATTCATCTTCAAAATTGGTAAACACTACACCTTTTGCTGGCGGCGTTTCTGTTTCTGAAAGGGTTACAGGGTGTGCGGGAGAGGCAACATCTTCATCTCGGTAAGGAAAAATCTCTACAATGGGCGAAATGATAATGGATTGGATTTGGTAGTCAATCATCAAGGTAGCTAAACTTTCTTCCATTCGGATGTAGGCATCTTTTACATCGTTTGCTGAGACCAAAAAGTTTTGGTTGACGGTTTTTTTCTTGTCGCCATCTTCCTCATCAATCCCGTAGGTGATTTTACATTTGTACCACGTTTCTGCATCCTCGTATTGAAAAATATCGTGTAAATCGGTTCGGGTAATTCCTGTGACCATAAATTCTCCGCGAATCATGGCGCCCAATTCTTCATAGATGCGTGCTTCTGCATCGGTAAAGGTCATGGCGGCTAACAAATAAGGTTCTGTAACCCGCTTCAACGTGCCGTTTTCTAATTGTTTTGTATACTTAACTTTTACGGTAAACCAACTGTTCATTTTCTAATTTTTAGCTAACAAAGATACGCTACAAAAACCCAACAAAGCAGGTTGTTGAAAAGTAATTTTACAAGGACTTAGGAGGCTATTTTACTGAAAGGAACCGAATCCAAACGGCAATAAATCCTGTACTTTCTCAAGCATCATCGTGCTTCCATCTTGGTTCACCATAATGATTCGGATGGGGGATTTCTGACGGTTTTCGGATTCTAGCATCACCTGACGACAACCGCCGCAAGGAGACAATAATTGATCCATGGGCATCAAATCTCCTTTGGCGACAATGCACAAAACACGTACAGCGATACCTGGAAAGGCTGCGCCTGCATAATTCAAGGCAACCCGCTCTGCACAAAGACCAGAGGGATAGGCAATGTTTTCTTGGTTGCTTCCGCAGATGACTTCTTGGTTATCCAACAACGCTGCTGCACCCACCTTGAACTTGCTGTAAGGCGCATAGGCATTCTCCATGGCCGCAAAGGCATCTTTCACAAGGCTTTGATCTGCCTCTTCAAGTGCATTCCAATGATGAATCAAACGGTAGGTAAACTGAAAGGACTTTTCTTCCTGCATGGTAAGGGATTTTAGAAGGTAAAATTACAGAATTTGTTACTGAAGTCTATGGTTCACAATTTGAGAAACCTTTTCAATGAAATGTTGGGGTTTAAATGTCCGCCACTCAAGGTCGTCCAGCGGTCCACCCATGGCCATGTATTGGTCGATGTGAATGCGTTGAAATTCCTTAGATACGTGGTCAAGCATGTTCACTGCAGCAATCCATCCGTCTTCGATGTCATCAAACCATTCCTCGTAATAGCAATCATCCGAATAATGAAAATTGAGTACGTTTTCAAAGATGAGGATAAAGCACTTGACGCCTTCATTGATCAAGGGGTTAATGACATTGGATTTCAGTATCATGATGTCGTTTTCAATGGCATCGTTCCATTCGCCAATGCACTCAATTATGGCTGTATTTTGAAGGTAATCGACATACAACACTTTGAGGTATAAGGTACTTGAACCGAAGGAATCCCATTGTGGGTGAATGACATAGTTGTAAATTTTGTTCGAAAACTCGAATTCGCTGTAGGTCCGCCTATAAAAAGGAGACTGAACATCTTCTGAGGCGATGTAATCCCCCCGCCATCTGTAAAAAGGCTCAATTAAATGCATGTACAAAAGTAGCATTTGTAGAAAAGAAAATCGCATTTTTCATTCGTTGAATCAACCTCATCTTAGCATTTATTTACGAACCGAGGGGCTGATAATTTTAGTAACTTGGTCCAACATTATAAGGCGGATGGAACACTTAACATCAAGAAAAATTGGAAGTTTTACCCGTACAAAACACGTTCTCCTCACCCTATGTCTCTCGTTTTTAGCCATATGCGCTTTGGGTCAAAATACCATTCAAAACAAACAGGGCCTGTATTTCGAGTTGGCAGGTTCCGGTGGATTGGGTTCTGTTAATTACGAGCGTTTCTTTTTGTATGCATCACCTTGGACACTTTCATGGAGCGCAGGATTGAGTTTTGCTCCCATCGATAAAAACAACGGCACTGGCATCGTAATTCCCGTCATGCTTCACTCCACCTTTGGCAAAAAAGCACTCAAACTCGAACTGGGAATCGGGCAAGGAATCACCCTTACGACCAAAGGCAGTTTATTCGCTTTGACCACACTCGCCGTAGGCACACGCATCCAAGCCAGTGGTTCTCGATGGTACTACCGCGTCACCTTTACCCCGCTCATCTCATACCTTGTTGACTTTCAAGTACAACCTTGGTGCGGCATTTCCATCGGCTATGCTTTTAAAAACAAAGCGATATGAAGAAATGCATAACCTCCGTCCTAGTCGTTTTACTTTGCCTAGCGTGCAACAAAAAAAAGTTTTTCAAGGGACCTGATTTTTTCCAAGATGATTTTGAATCGTATGTTTCCTTGAATGAAATGTTTCCAGAGGAAGACTCATTATGGTCATTCACCCAACGGACACGGGCGCAAAACACCCTAAACTTGGATACAACACATGCCGCTTTTGGAAATTCATCCCTAAGGTTTTTTGCGCAAAAATCGGATGACCAAGGCGCCTCAAAAAGCAGCATTGCCAAACAAAACATGGCATTTTGGGAAAACGAAACCCTGCGCATGCAAGGTTGGTATTTTATCGAAGACACGAATGCGTTAAACTGGCTTTTTTTAATGGACATGGAGGAACAAACAGCGGTGGGTGCTGGACCTGGTATGCGGTTGGCGCTGGTAGATAATAAACTCAGGGTGGAATACAAATTCAATGAAAAGGACCTGATACAGCAAGTGGGACAAGAAATTGATTTCCCCAGGAATGAATGGGTAGAACTCACTTGGGAAGTAAAACTCTCCAGAAAAGACAAGGGGTCGGTTAAACTTTGGCAAAATGGTCAATTGCTCATAAACCGCGACCACATCCGAACCCTTCCGAAGGACTTGCTTTATTTTCAACAAGGAACAAAAGGAATGTACAGCAGTTGCGAAATAGGAATTACGGCAAATTCGAAAGACAGTGACTTAACCTTGTGGGTTGACCATATACGCTTTGAAAAAGTGAATTAAAAGTCGTAAAACCCAGAGAAAATACTAAATTTATGGCACCGAAAAGGGCGGGACCGTTTTCCTCTTTTTTCCAATCCAAAAAAAACATCAACTCCTTAAATCCAAGGCCATGAATGACATCATTTGTCCAAAATGCAAACAAGCTTTTAAAATCGACCAAGCAGGTTTTGCTGAAATCCTCAAACAAGTGCGCGATCAACAATTTGACGATGAGTTAAAAAATCGTTTGCAAATTGCTGAAAACGAAAAACAAAATGCCGTAAAACTCGCTGAAGCCAACCTGCGAAATGCCCTGCTTCAAGACATCGCAACCAAAGACCAAGAAATCGCAGCATTGAAAGCAAAAAGTGAAAAAGAACTTTCGGATAAACTCAGCCAAAAAGAACTTGAAATTGTCGAAATGCGCTCCAAAATTCAGAATGCGGAGGTTGAAAAACAACTTGTATTGTCAGAAGCCACCAAACAACTTGAAAAAGAACGCGACCAATTGACCAACAAAGTCGCAACCATTGAACTGGAAAAACAAAACCTTGAAGGCGCATTGAGACAACAATTTACAACAGAACTTCAAAGCCGAGATGCCATCATTAAATACAAGGATGATGAAATTGCCCGGGTCAAAGACATGAAAGCAAAGCTTTCTACGAAAATGGTTGGAGAAAGCTTGGAGCAACATTGCGAAATCGAATTCAATAAACTTCGAGCCACCGCATTTCCCAATGCTTATTTTGAAAAAGACAACAACATCGATGCAGGGAGCAAGGGAGACTTTATTTTCAGGGAAAACGACGCTGCAGGGAATGAAATCATTTCCATTATGTTTGAGATGAAAAATGAATCCGACACCACAGCCACCAAGAAAAAAAATGAAGATTTTTTCAAGGAATTGGACAAAGACCGCAACGAGAAAAAATGTGAATATGCAATATTGGTAACCTTGCTCGATGCCGACAACGAGTTGTATAACCAGGGAATTGTAGATGTTTCTTACAAATTCCCCAAAATGTATGTGGTAAGACCGCAGTTTTTCATTGCAATCATCACACTCCTTCGAAATGCAGCGTTGAGCTCACTAAAATACAAAGCTGAACTGGCTTTGGTACGAAGTCAAAACATTGACATCACAAATTTTGAAGATAAAATCAACAAATTCAAGGATGGTTTTGCAAGAAATTACGACATCGCAAGCAGAAAATTCAAGGATGCCATTGATGGCATCGACAAAACCATTAAAGAATTGCAAAAAACCAAAGATGCCTTGTTGTCCTCGGAAAACAACCTCCGTCTCGCCAATGAAAAAACAGAGGATTTAACCATCAAGAAATTAACCCATGGCAATCCCACCATGAAAGCAAAATTTGACGACCTGAAGGATTAAGCACTTTTCATTCGGTATTATTGAATTATCTTCGCAGAAAAAAGATTGGGAAAGGACAAACTCAGGAAATTTGCCGCGATAAAAACCTTCGACAACGTACTCGAACCTGTACGTGGGGAATCCTTCCCCATCAAAGGCAATTGGCGAAAAGATTTTTTTAAAAACGACAACCCCATTGTCGTTGAATTGGGCTGTGGAAAAGGCGAGTATTCCGTAGGAATGGGAAAAATGTTCCCAGATGTGAATTACATTGGGGTAGACATCAAAGGAAACAGAATTTTCATTGGCGCCAAACAAGCCATTGAAGAAAAAATCTACAACGTTGGTTTTTTGCGTACCCGAATTGATTTCATTGAGGCATATTTTGGTCCCGAAGAAGTAGATGAGATTTGGCTTACCTTCTCAGATCCACAACCCAACAAACCCAGAAAAAGACTCTCCTCTCCCCTCTTCATTCACCGCTATCGCAATTTTTTAAAGAAAGGGGGACGCGTACACGTTAAAACGGACAGCGATCTTTTGTTTGATTACACCTTGGAACAAATAGAATCCGAAGGCTATGAACCCTTGGACATCCGGACCGATTTATATGCAACACTCGCCACGGAATCCGATGCAGAAAAATCGCAAATCTTTAGCATTCAGACCTACTATGAGAAACTCTTTTCTTCGAAAGGACACATCATAAAATACGCATGTTTTAAGATTCATTAAACCAAATTCCGCGATGGAACCCCAAAACCTCAAAAACAGCACCTACATCGGGTCTATGGGCAGAAAAAGCTTATTCGACCTTGAAATCCCATCCAATTGGAACCGCGAAATGTTGATTTTTGTACACGGTTTCATGGGATTTAAAGATTGGGGGGCGTGGCATTTGGTTCAGGATTATTTTGTCTCCAAAGGATATGGTTTCGCCAAATTCAACCTTTCTCACAACGGGGGTACCGCGGAAAACGGAATTGATTTCCCTGATGAAGAAGCCTTCGCAAGAAACACGTATTCAATAGAAATTCAAGATGTCATACTTTTTCAAGCACACCTCACTTCCCTTGTCAGCGAGCCTTATAAAACCACGTTGATTGGTCATTCACGCGGAGGAGGAGCCGTGCTTTTGAGTGCACAATACCGTATGCCCGACCGCCTGGTGATGTGGGCAAGCATCTCCGACATTGAAATGAGATTTCAAAAAAACGAGGCCTTAACACAATGGGAAAAGGAAGGCGTAAGAACCGTGAGAAATGGAAGGACGATGCAGGATTTACCTCAGTTCTTCGAACTCTATCTTGATTATGAAAAAAACAAAACGACCTTAGACATCCAAAAAGTTTGTAAACAATTGACGATTCCGACCTGTGTTGTGCATGGTTCTGCAGACGATTCGGTTTCCATCGAGGAAGGAAAGAACCTTGCTTTGTGGTTGAACACGCCTTTGCATACCATTGAAAAAGCAAACCATGTATTTGGCACCAAACACCCCTGGAATGCCTCGGTGCTTTCCAAAAGCATGACAAGGACTTGTGAAATCACACAATCTTTTATCGAGAAAAATAGATAATTTTTCTTGTTTTGGTCAAATCTACCTACATTTGCAGATAGGGTAAGTCTTTTACGACCAGCTCCCTCTTAACCCTCCAGGACGGGAACGTAGCAAAGGCAGGAGGTTGTAGCGGTGCGATAGAAGTAGCTTACCCTTCTTTTTTTAACCCTTTTCGAGCCATGAAAATCATTCTACCTTGCCTTTTTTTGCTTTGTATTTTTGGTTGTTCAAAACGCACAGCTTGTTCGAATGCGGTATCCGGCACCATGAAAAACAGAAGTGGATTGGATGGTTGCCAATGGGTCATTGAAGCCAACGACAAAGTATACGAACCTATGAATTTGCATGATTTCAACAGCGAATTATTGGTGGACAACACGAAGGTTGTTTTTTCCTTCGAATCCTTTCCGGTTGCGTCCATTTGCATGATGGGGGAAACCATAAAATTGAACTGTTTAGAAAAGAAATAGTGCATAACGACCCTAAACAGCTTTTTTAAAAACATGCTCAACCACATCATTTCGTTTTCAATTAAAAACAAACTCATTATTGGGCTTTTTATCATTGGACTCATCGGCTATGGCAGTTATCAATTTACCAAACTCCCAATTGATGCTGTTCCAGACATTACGGACAATCAGGTTCAAGTGATAACCACCGCGCCCTCACTTGGCGCTCCAGACATTGAAAGACTGATTACTTTTCCCATTGAACAAGCCAACAGCAACATTCCCGGAATAAAGGAAATACGTAGTTTTTCACGTTTCGGGCTTTCACTTATCACAATTGTTTTCGAGGATGATGTTGACATTTATTGGGCCAGACAACAGGTAAGCGAACGATTAACACAGGCACAAAGCCAGATTCCTAAAAGCTTAGGCACCCCCGTTTTGGCACCGGTAACATCGGGTTTGGGCGAAATTTATCAATATGTAATACGGGCCAAAGGTGTATATAAATTAAAATACGATGCTACAGAATTAAGAACCATGCAAGATTGGGTGGTCAGAAGGCAATTGCTAGGGGTTAAAGGAGTGGCCGACGTTAGCAGCTTTGGAGGTAAGTTGAAACAGTTCGAAATTGCTGTAGATGCGAATAAACTTCAAGCCTTAAACATTACCATCAATGATATTTTTACTGCGGTAGAAAACAACAACGAAAATACGGGAGGGGCTTACATTGAGAGGAAATCAACGGTAATGTACATAAGAAGTGAAGGGCTTATCGGAAACATCGACGACATCAAAAACATCGTTGTCAAGAACACTTCTGAAGGGATTCCAATTCTAATTAATGATGTCGCAGAGGTAAAAATTGGCAATGCAATTAGGTATGGCGCTATGACCTACAATGATGAAGGTGAATGTGTAGGAGCCGTAGTTATGATGTTAAAAGGTGAGAACAGTAATGAGGTGATTAAAAACGTAAAAGATAGAATTACACAAATTCAAAAAACCCTACCGAAAGGTATTGTCATTGAACCGTTTTTAGACCGAACAAAAATGGTAAACAGCGCCATTGGAACCGTTGAGAATAATTTAATGGAGGGTGCGCTCATCGTGATTTTTGTCTTGGTGTTATTCTTGGGGAATTTTAGGGCTGGATTGCTCGTTGCATCTGTAATCCCATTGGCCTTACTATTTGCCGTTATTATGATGAACCTATTCGGCGTGAGTGGGAACCTCATGAGTTTAGGAGCATTGGATTTCGGATTGATTGTAGATGGGGCGGTAATCATTGTTGAGGCAGTAATGCACAGTTTGGTTCATAGTAAAAAAACAAACGCAATTGGAGGAATCGGCCAAAATGAAATGGACACGACGGTTAAACGTTCAGCCAGCAGAATGATGAACAGTGCTGTGTTTGGACAGATCATTATCCTTGTCGTCTATTTACCCATTTTTGCACTGGAAGGTATTGAAGGGAAAATGTTTAAGCCCATGGCACAGACCGTCGCTTTTGCATTGTTAGGTGCGTTTTTACTTTCCTTGACTTACATTCCCATGATGAGCGCTTTATTTCTCTCTAAAAATTCAGCTTACAAAAAGAATTTGTCAGACCGAATGATGGAATTTTTCATTCGCATTCATCAAAACACCCTAGGCAAGGCATTGAAATACCCCAAAACCATTTTAACTATAGCAATGTCGTTCATGGCCATTTCATTTTTCGTGTTTTCTAGAATGGGTGGAGAATTTATTCCCGAATTACCTGAAGGAGATTTTGCAGTGGAAACAAGATTGTTAACAGGTTCAAATATACATACCACGGTTGATGCTTGCTTAAAATCTGCGCATATTCTGAAAAAATTTCCCGAGGTGAAAAAAGTAGTTGGCAAAATTGGAAGCGGTGAAATACCCACTGACCCAATGCCTATGGAAGCTGCTGACCTGATTGTCGTTTTAAAAGACAAGTCTGAATGGACCACAGCAAGTTCATACAATCAGTTATCCGAAAAAATGGCAAAAGCGCTGGAAGATGTCCCAGGGATTCAATATGGTTTTCAATATCCTGTTGCTATGCGATTTAATGAATTAATGACGGGATCAAAACAAGACGTTGTATGTAAAATTTTTGGTGAAAACCTAGATACCCTTGCCAAATATTCCAAACAATTGGGTACCGTAGCCAAGAAAATAAAAGGCGCCCAAGAAATTTATGTTGAAACTGTCAATGGTTTACCACAACTTATTATCAAATACAGACAAAGTGCGATTGCACAATACGGTTTGAATATTTCAGACATCAATCGAGTGGTTAACATCGCTTTTGCAGGTCAAAGCAGCGGACAAGTTTTTGAGGACGAAAAACGATTTGATTTAGTGGTACGTCTTGCTGGAGATAAGCGGCAAAAACTAGAAGACGTTCAAAACCTGCTGATCCCTACCCCATCAGGAATACAAGTTCCATTACACCAGGTTGCAGATGTTTCCTTAAAAGAAAGTGTCAATCAAATACAGCGGGAAGATGCAAAACGGAGAATTGTTGTAGGTTTTAATGTGAAAGACAGAGATGTGCAAAGCATTGTCAAAGATTTACAAACCAATGTCAATAAAGAAATCAAACTCCCCGCAGGTTATTATGTAACTTATGGGGGGGCTTTTGAGAATTTAGAGGTCGCAAAAAAACGTCTCTCCATTGCCGTACCCCTTTCACTGCTGCTGATTTTTTTATTTTTGTATTTCGCCTTTGGCTCCATCCAACAAGGATTGCTTATCTATTCGGCCATTCCCCTTTCTACCATTGGAGGCATCCTTTTCTTATCTTTAAGAGGCATGCCATTTAGCATCAGTGCTGGGATCGGTTTCATTGCTTTATTTGGCGTGGCGGTATTGAATGGGATTGTATTGATTGCTGAATTTAATCGTTTGAGAGATGAAGGCGAAACAGATTCAAAAAACATCGTTTTGCTGGGAACAAAACACCGTTTACGCCCGGTGCTAATGACCGCATTCGTAGCCTCGCTTGGTTTTTTACCCATGGCACTTAGCCAAGGGGCTGGCGCTGAAGTCCAACGCCCACTTGCTACCGTTGTCATCGGAGGATTGTTAACAGCCACTTTCTTGACTTTGATTGTTTTGCCTATCCTCTATGTACTTTTGGATAAACTGGGCAAGAAAAAAACGTCTAACAAGACAAGCATACCGACCCTTATGGTTATCCTAATTTTCACTTTTCACAATGTGAATGCGCAACCCGAAATCACGTTAAAAGCAGCTTTAGACAGCGCATTGCAAAACAATTTATCCATAAGAAACGCAAAATTAGAAGCTGAAATTCAAAAAAACATGATGGGAGCCACGCTCGACCTCCCTCAAACGAATGTATCCTTTGAATATGGACAAATCAATTCCTTTTACAACGATACCAAATTTGGGATTTCGCAATCCCTAAATTTCCCAACCGTCTACAAAAGACAGAAATTGATTCAAAAAGAAACTTTTACCAACGCTTTACTCATAATGGGAAAAAAGGAGGCAGAACTTAAAAGAGAGGTCACCCTTGCATTTTACCAATTACGATACCTTCAGGAAAAACTACGGATTCTCTCCAAAATTGACAGTTTGTATTCTTCATTTTTGGATAAAATCAACCTTCGCTATGCCAAGGGTGAAACAAATGCCATAGAAAAAATTACGGCGGAAACACAGCTTGGTGAAATAACTTCGCAACAAAAGCTCTTAAAAGCGGACATCGAATCCCTTATTCTTCAATTCCAATGGTTACTTAATACCCAAAAAAAATACCTTCCTTACCCAAAAGAACCTAACCTGGTTTTCATTGAAATCTTGGACACCACTGCCTTAAGAAAACATCCGGAGATAAAAACACTTGAACAAGAAAACAAACTGTCGCTGGAAAACACCGCTTTGGAAAAATCTAAATTATTACCAACCCTCAACCTCGGCTATGGAAACCAAAGCATGTTAGGTGTAGGGGCAAACAACCAATTATATTCAAGCAGTACAAGATTTCACTCGCTCCAATTTGGGATTGGTGTACCCTTATTCTTTAAACCCCAACGATCAAGAATACAAGTAAGCAACGTGGCACAATTGATTTCACAAAACAATTATTTGTTGGGAATTGGAAAGATTCAATCTGAATGGGAAAGTAATCAAATGAAATATAAGGCGCAACGAACAAACGTTGCGTATTATGAAGAAATTGCCTTAAAAAATGCCGCATTAATTACGAAGATTGCGGACTTACAGTTTAGTAATGGCGATATTAATTATTTAGAATGGACACAATTGATAAACCAAAACATTTCTATTCAAAGCAATTATGCAGATGCCATTTACAACCTAAATACAACGATTATCCAACTCAACTACTTAACCAATCCTTAAAAATGAAAGTCAAATTTGTACTTTTTTTATCTTTAGCACTCCTCTTAGCTTGTCAAAACAAAGCGCCAAAAAGTGTCAAAAAGGAAGTGATTTCGACTGGAAACTCAATTGAGCTGACAGATGCCCAACTTAACAATGCAGACATTAAACTTGGCAAAATCGAATGTAAAACGATCCCAACGAGAATCAAGGTGAATGGAAAGATTGAGGTCCCCCCTCAAAACATGATTTCTATCAGCGTTCCCCTAGGTGGGTATCTAAAAAACACAAAACTTCTTCCAGGAATGCAAATTCACAAGGGTGAGATTCTTGCCGTTATGGAAGACCAACAATACATTCAACTCCAAGAAGATTTTCTGATTGCGAAAGCACAATTATCTACCATAGAAGAGGAATACAAGCGACAAAAAGATTTGAATCAAAACAAAGCCGCCAGTGACAAAGTCTTTCAAAATGCACAATCTTCCTATCTATCTCAGAAAATCATCATTAGATCACTCTCTGAGAAGTTAAAAATGATTGGCATTAACCCAAATCGGCTCAATGAAAACACCCTGTCAAGTACCATTAAAATCGTTTCCCCAATCAATGGGTTTGTCTCCCAAGTTAAGGTGAACATCGGAAAATACGTTGCCCCCTCCGATGTAATGTTTGAACTCATTGATCCGACAGACATTCATTTATCGCTTACACTTTTTGAAAAAGATTTAAAAAACATATCCATTGGACAAAAGCTCTATGCTTACAACAATTTTGACCTTGAAAAAAAATACCTATGTCAAATTTTAGTCATTGGAAACGATGTTACGCCTGAACGAACCATTCAAATTCAATGTCATTTTAATTCATATGAAAAAAACTTAATTCCAGGAATGTATATGAATGCCGACATAGAAGTGGGATATAAAAATGCATACGCAATTCCTACAGATGCCATCGTTTTGTATGAAGGTGGTTACTATGTTTTCACACAGATTCATAAACATTTGTTCGAGATGAACAAGATAACCGTTCAAAACACACAAAACGACCTGACGCAAATTACATTTGTAGACCACCAAGATTTGAAGAACAAAACGTTCGTTACCCAAAACGCATATACTTTGTTAATGAAAATGAAAAACAAGGAATAAGCTTATATTTTTTAATCACGTCTTATGAGAACCCTTTTAAACACCCTTGTCCTGAGCATGCTTCTTTTTTCTTGCCAAAGTCAATCGGTCAAGAATGATACGCACAAAGAAGAGCCGAAAAAAGCATCTGAGGAAACCCCAAATTTCATAAACCCAACTGGAAATACCATCACCTCGCGTTTCAATTTACCCGAAGGATATGACTACACCCATCTACAGGAAGATTCTTGGGGGGCTTTTCTGCGGGATCTGCCGCTCAAACCCGATGGTTCAGTAGTGAAAAAATACAACGGAGAAACAAAACCAAATTTTCAAACCTATTTAGCCGTGGTTAACCTTCCCATCGGACATAAAGATTTACACCAATGTGCCGATGCTGTGATGCGACTGAGGGCAGATTACCTTTTCAGCCAGTCAAGATTTAACGAGATTTCATTTCGTCAAGCAAGCGGAAAAACACTCAAGTATTCCACTTGGTTAGGAGGTAAAACACCTGATAAAAACAATCTTTGGACCTATTTAGAATCTGTTTTCAATACTGCCAATACCACCTCGCTCGATCAGCAATTAAAACTTAAAGCCATAGAAACCCTTGAGATTGGGGACGTTTTCATCACTAAACCCATGAATGGGCAATTATATGGCCATGCCATCATTGTTGTAGATAAATGCATGAACAAAGAAGGCAAAGTTAAATTCATATTGGCTCAAAGCTTCATGCCAGCTCAAGAGATTCAAATCTTAGACAACCCTTTACAGCCTGGATGTCCTTGGTATGACCTTGATTTTGGGCAAACGATTCAAACCCCTGATTGGAGTTTTACTTCCAATCAATTAAAATCATTTGAATGAAAACACTTTTAATTACCCTCGGATTGTTTTGTCTTTTGTTTACAACTTCCTGTAAAAAAGGAGGATGTATTGAACACGAAAAATGGGCCTGTGAATTAATCGACGTCAACCCAAACTACTACGACCCTGTTTGTGATTGCGAAGGAAATACCTACCAAAATGAAGCGGTAATTCAATGCCTAGAAGGCAAAACAAAATATAAAAAAGGAAAATGTAAATAGCGTATTCGTCGCACTAGATTACGTACCTTTGCCTCGATGAAGATTTCAGCTTCTATTTACAGCGACGCGCGTCAAAACCTTCAGCAAACCATCTTGGCATTGGACGAACATCAGGTAGATTTACTCCACGTTGATTGCAATGATGACCTAGCCGTATTTGACGACATCCTACAAATCAGAACCTGGTGCTCACTTCCAATTGACCTGCACATCATCACGCCTACACCTTCTAAATTCTATCAAAAACTTTTGGATGTCCCTGTAGAATATGTCACTTTTCAACTGGAGCCTTTGGCTGAACCTTTGATTTGGCCCGCAGGGTTATCGGCCGCCAAAGGCGTAGCCGTTACCACCCCCACCTCCATCGATGCATTTGATGCCCATACGGATTGTGATTTCATTCTGATCATGGCCACCATTCCCGGTCAATCTGGAGGCGTCTTCGATAAAGAAAATTTCAAGAAAATAAGAACCTTCAGAAAACGATACCCCCACAAATCCATCCACGTGGATGGCGGCGTAAACGGGGAAGTTTCCTTCATCCTCCGAAACATGGGGGTGAGTACTTCTGTTTCGGGCTCTTACCTCTTCAAAGGTCCCAGCATCGGTCACGCCTTGCTCAACCTCACATCGAGAAACATGGCCTCTGCATTCCAAATTTCGGATTTCATGATCCCATTGGAAGAATGTCCAGTCGTTATGGATGAAACCACCCACCTTAAAGAAATTCTTGAAACCATCGAAAATGGCAAATTAGGTTTCTGCCTCGTGGGTAACGAAGACCGTCAACTCAAAGGTTTGATTTCCAGTGCCGACATTCGCAAAGCCTTGCTCAAGAAAATTGACAACCCAAAAGACATCGCATTGACCGATATGATCAATACCCATCCCGTGACCATAGAAGGGAAACAAACGGTACTTGAAATGCTTAAAAAAATGAAGACCTTAACCTTCCCGATCATGTACCTACCAGTGGTAGATTCTACAGGGAAAATGGAAGGAATTATTAATTTTGTAAACCTGATAAAAGGGGAAATATGATCATTCAACTCAAGAAAAAAACGCCGCCAGCCCAAATTCAATCCTTGGCAGAAAACATCAAAGCCTTTCACATTCACGAAAACGATGATTTCCTAATCACCAGTTCTTCCTTGAAAGAGGTCCCTGAAATCGCACAAACCTTCACCGAACATTCTTGGGTTTTCCCTAACGACATGCAGTTGGCCAGCCGTGCCTTCAAAAAGGAAACGCGAACGGTCCCTTTCGGAAAAGTAAACATTGGAGGAGATAGTAAAAACACCATCCTCATCGGAGGCCCTTGTTCGGTTGAATCCGAAGAACAAATCCGCAGTGCAGCACAATTGATTAAAGGCCTTGGCTTAACGGCCTTACGTGGAGGTTGCTACAAACCCAGAACCAGCCCCTATTCTTTCCAAGGCATGGGTCTGGAAGGACTCACATTGCTCGCTAAAATGCGCGATGAATTTGACTTAACCATCATTACGGAAGCGAGAGACTCATCCCATATACAAGAAATCATTGAACACACCGATGTGATTCAAATTGGCGCCAAGGCAATGTACGACCAAGGGATTTTGAGGGCATGCGCAAAAATCGACAAACCCATTTTGATCAAAAGAGGTTTTGGCACCACGCTTCAAGAATTTGTACAAGCAGCAGAATTCATTTTATCCGGCGGTAATTCAAAGGTCATCCTTTGCGAACGCGGAATCAGAACCTTTGAAACAGCAACGCGATTTACCCTGGATTTATGCGGTGTGGCGTGGCTAAAAGAACACACCAACTTACCCATCATTCTCGATCCTTCACATGCAATGGGCTATGCCTATGGTGTAAATGGATTGGCAAGGGCATGCGTTGCCATGGGAATTGATGGCTTATTGATTGAAGCCCATCCGAACCCTAAAATCGCCAAATCAGATGCTTCTCAACAATTGAATTATGTGGAATTCGAACAACTGCTAAAAGACATCCAACCCATTGCTACTGCTGTGGGGTATAACATCGTATAATGATACACTTAGAACAAAACATCAAAGGACTTTGTGCAAAAAATGGCATCCACTACGACGACTTCTTGAGCGATTTGGAAGTTGACGAAGTTCATGAACTTACCCTTTTCGACCTTCAAGCGATTTCCGAAGAATATGCCATAGATTTAATGGCGCTCATGTTCAAACCGCTCTTTAATGCCGAACACCTTAAAAAGAAAATCAAACAAATCAAATTGCTCATTCTCGATATTGATGGGGTGATGACCGATGGTGGAATGTATTGGACAGAAAGTGGCGACCAAATGAAAAAGTTCAATACCAAAGATGGTATGGGCATTATGGAGCTTACGAAAAACAATTTTCAAGTAGGCATTATTTCGTCCGGATTTACCAAGGTTATGGTTCAAAAACGCGCTGAGCTTTTGGGAATTCAACATTGCTATGTAGGTCGACAACCAAAAATGGACATCTTAAAAGAATGGTGTGAAACCTTAAAAATCGAATTAAATCAAGTGGCAATCATCGGTGACGACATCAACGACCTTCCCGTCATGCGTGCGGTTGGGGTTTCTGTATGTCCATCTGACGCCATCAACGAAGTGAAATCTACCTGTCAGATCATATTGACCAAGGCAGGAGGTATGGGTTGTGTTCGCGAATTCATAGATGCCTACCTACGCCCTTAACCATCGAAAATCATTATTTTATGAAACAAACAACGATCGGAATCATCCGCGAAGGAAAGGTTCCACCCGATTTCAGAACCCCACTTACCCCTAACCAGTGTGAAGTGTTGGAACAGATTTTCCCCAACGTCAAAATCAAGGTTCAAAGCAGTCCCATTCGGACGTATAAAGATGAAGAATACCAAAACCTAGGCATTGAAGTCGTGACGGATTTGACAGCATGCGACCTTATTTTTGGTGTGAAAGAAGTGCAAATTGAGGACCTGATTCCGAACAAAACCTTTGTTTTCTTTTCCCATACACTTAAAAAACAACCATACAACCGCGCATTGCTTCAAGCGATTTTACAGAAGAACATTCGTTTGATCGACTACGAAGCCATTCGCGACAAACAACAAAAACGATTGGTAGGATTTGGAAGATATGCTGGAATCGTGGGGTGTTACAATGGGTTTTTGACCTACGGATTGAAAACAAAAACCTTTACATTAAAACCAGCGAATCAGTGCGAAGACCGCAAGGAGGTTGAACAAGAAATGAAAAAGGTGGTACTTCCAAACAATTTTCGCGCAGTAATCACAGGTTTTGGCAGGGTGGGTCATGGCGCAAAAGAAATCATTGATTTATTGCCCATCAAGGAAGTAAGCCCCGAAGAGTTTCTTGAAAACAAACACAATGAAGCGGTGTATTGTCAACTGGATTCAAATGAATACTACCAACATGTAAACGGACATTTTAACAAAAGAGAATTTTATGAAAATCCTTCGGAATACGTTTCGATACTACCTAAATTTTTGGCGCACGCCGACATGTATATCCCCTGCCATTTTTGGAACAACCGTGCACCCAACCTTTTAAGCCAAAGCACGCTCATCGAGAACAAACGTCTTAAGGTGGTCGCCGACATTTCGTGTGACATTGCGGGACCCATTGCTTGCACCATCCGTCCTTCAAAAATCAGCGATCCGATCTATGGATACCAAGCCCGCACCGGTGAAGAAGTAGATTGGCGCGATGAAGATGCCATTGCAGTGATGGCCGTGGACAATTTACCTTGTGAATTACCGAAAGATGCATCGGAAGACTTTGGAAGCGAATTGGTGAAACATGTATTTCCTGTATTGCTAGGAGAGGACCCAGACCAAATCATGCACCATGCTACTGAGACTACCTTTGAGGGAACGCTTAACGAGCCATTTTTATACCTAACGGATTATTTAAAGGGCATTTAACCCACTTAGTAGGGGTTACTTTCATTTTCCTTTGAGAAGACCCATGGCTCCTTTGCGATTCTGTTCTCTGATAAGGAGGATCCAAAACACGGCAGCAAGAATGAAAGCACCGGGTAAGATCAACATGCCCATGCGTAAATCGGCGAAATTATCTGAAACCCTTCCTACCAACTCCGGTGACCATAAATCGCCAAAAGCGTGAATGAGGAAGATGCAAATGGCCATGGCGCTGGCACGCATATTTGGAGGAACGCTTTCAACAATAACGGTATTGATGGGTCCGGTAGATTGAAAAAGAAAAATCATGGTAATCACAATGGTTACCATGCTCGTCAATTTATCGGTGGTTAAAAAAGACACAAAGGAAAAAGGCACCGCAATCAAGACAGAAATGGCCAAGAGTTTCGCATAACCCGAAGCAGACTTTTTACGCCACTTATCTGAAAAATGGCCGCCAATCAAGGTCCCAATAATTCCGCCAACCACCAACGTAGGTCCTAAAAACAAACTGGCATCTTGAATTTTCATGTGGTGCACCCTAGACAAAAAGGAAGGTCCCCAATAAGAAAAAGCGCCCATTGCAAAAGTGTAGAAAATATACCCCAAGCAAGCCAACATGTATTCCCTATTTTTAAACAAGGACATGATTTGACTCACTGTCACCTTCTTAACTTCCTTCATTACTTCCTCACTTTGACCGCGTTCCGGTTCCTTCATTAGCAGCAACAGAATCGCCAATACAAATCCTGGAAGTCCGGTGATAAAAAAGGCAGCACGCCACCCAAGACTTGCCGCAATGATGCCTCCCAGCGCAAAGCCTAAGGCAGCGCCAATGGGAATGGCTAAATAGAAAAAATTAATGGCTTTGTTTCTGCGTTTGGACGAATAGGCATCCGAAATCACGGCAGGACCAATGGCGCCAAAACTCGCTTCCCCTAATCCTACCATAATGCGACAAAAGACCATAAATGAATACACCTGTGCGACGCCGGAAAGACAGGTGCCTAAGCTCCACCCAATCACCCCAATGGCCATGAGTTTTTTGCGCGACAAACGGTCTCCTAAATATCCAAAAATTGGAGAAGTGATGAAATAGCCGAGCATAAAAGCCGTCGCCAAACGTCCCATATCGCCGTCGTTTTTGATTTTCAAAGCTTCCTTAATGGGCTCTAAAATCGAAGACAATACAAATCGATCAATAAAATTAAACAGGTTGACAATGGAAAGTAAAATCAAAACGCGTCTTGCACCCGGCATCGTGGTGTCTTTACCGGTCGTTGTTGAAAGGTTGTCCGTATTCATTGCATCGCTAAACTTCATAACATAATAGGATTGGTTGAGACAAAGTTAATTTTTAAAATAGGAATCGGTTTTACTATTACCACAAAATTACCTAGTTTATAAATTTGTTAAGAACATACGATATTCAGTTTTTAATTTAATTTAGCATCCTTAATTGATGGGAATGAGAGCTATTATTGAAGCAGCATGGGAAAACAGGGAACGCCTTCGGGATCCTGAAACCATTAACGCATTGGAAACCATTATCTCCGACCTAGATCGGGGAATACGCAGGGTTGCTGAACCAGACAGTGAAGGCAATTGGATTGTCAACGAGTGGATCAAAAAAGCCGTCGTTTTGTATTTCCCCATTAAGCAAATGAAAATCATTGAAATAGGTCCTTATGTATTTCATGACAAGATGCCTTTAAAAACGAATTACAAAGATTTAAACATTCGCGTAGTCCCCGGTGCAAGTGCACGCTACGGTTCGTTCATCGCAGAAGGCGTAATCCTTATGCCCTCTTACGTGAACATCGGTGCGTATGTAGATGAAGGCTCCATGGTGGATACCTGGGCGACGGTAGGAAGTTGCGCGCAAATCGGAAAAAATGTTCACCTCAGTGGAGGTGTTGGCATCGGCGGTGTATTAGAGCCGCTTCAGGCTTCTCCCGTTATCATTGAGGACAACGCATTCATTGGTTCACGTTGCATTGTCGTCGAAGGCGTGCGAGTGGGTAAAGGTGCTGTACTTGGAGCCAATGTAGTTTTGACAAAATCCACGAAAATCATTGATGTCACCAAAGAAGAACCCGTTGAATTCCGCGGATTTGTACCTGATCGCAGCGTAGTCATTCCAGGAAGTTACGCAAAAAAATTCCCTGCAGGTGAATACCAAGTCCCTTGTGCTTTGATCATTGGACAGAGATCAGCTTCTACCGATTTAAAGACCTCGCTTAACGAAGTGCTTCGCGAATATAAGTTGGCAATATAAATTTCCTTACCTTTGCCATTTGGCACGCATGGCATTGACTTCTTTAACTGCGCTGTCTCCAGTAGACGGACGATACCACTCAAAAACACGCGCACTTCAACCCTATTTTTCTGAATTTGGGCTGATAAAATACCGGGTGCGTATTGAAATCGAATACTTTATTCAACTCATTCAAGCTGAACTTTTTCCTGCAGGAAGTTTTTCAGACCAAGACATTGACCTCATGCGGTCGTGGTATCAGAATTTTTCTGAATCCGATGCCCAATGGATTAAAGACAAAGAGAAAATCACCAACCACGATGTGAAAGCCGTTGAGTATTTCCTAAAAGATAAATTCACCACCCAAGGTTGGGGAAGCGCATCAGAATTCATTCACTTCGGATTGACCTCACAAGACATCAACAATACAGCCATCCCATTGTCTTTAAAAGAAGGGATTCAAAACCATATTTTCACCAGTTACGAGGCCGTCATTCAGCAACTTCGTCAATATGCCCACACGTGGAAAGACATTCCAATGCTGGCAAGAACCCACGGTCAACCCGCCTCCCCTACCCGATTGGGAAAGGAAATTCAGGTATTTGCGGAACGATTAGAAATTCAACTCAACCAAGCAAAATCCATCCCTTACTCCGCTAAATTCGGGGGTGCTACAGGGAACTTTAATGCCCACCACGTTGCCTATCCAGACCGCGATTGGGTAGCCTTTGGAAATCATTTTCTCAGTGAATTGGGCCTTCACCGCAGTCAAACCACTACGCAAATTGATCATTATGACAACCTTGCTGCGTTGTTTGATGCCTTGAAACGCATGAATACCATTCTGATGGATTTAAACCGCGACCTTTGGAGCTACATCAGCATGGATTATTTCAAGCAAAAATTAAAAGAAGGTGAGATAGGATCCAGTGCCATGCCCCACAAAGTAAATCCCATTGATTTTGAAAATGCTGAAGGAAACCTCGGCATTGCAAATGCGCTGTTCGAACATTTCTCAGCAAAACTGCCCATTTCAAGACTCCAAAGGGATTTAACCGATTCGACCGTATTGCGCAACATCGGAGTGCCTTTGGCCCACACGTTAATTGCCTTAGAATCTACCCAAAAAGGCCTAGGAAAATTGCTCTTAAATGAAGTGAAAATTCAAAATGACCTAGAAAACAATTGGATGGTCGTTGCCGAAGCCATTCAAACCATTCTTCGTCGCGAGCAGTTTGACCAACCTTATGAAGCGTTGAAAGCGCTCACCCGCACCCATCAAGCGATTACCCAATCTACAATCCATGCGTTCATTGACAACCTAGAGGCATCCGATTCAATCAAAACCGAACTTAAAAACATCACACCATGGAATTATGTAGGCGTACAACTTGTAAAATAGTCGCATTTGTTATTCTCCTCGTTCAATTTTCATACGCACAAGAACTTCCCGTAAACTGGGGACCGTTGGAGTCTAAGCCAGGGAATTTATTGGAAATCATGCCCATACGTTCTGCGGATTTTTATACGTTGCGTTACACTGGCGGTTTGTTTGGTTCCTACCGCTCCACCTTGCACAACCAACTTACCTTTGTCACCCAACAAAAAATTAAACCCGTTACCGAAACAGGTTATGGAAATGTAGATGGAGGTATTTATTTCGCAAATAAGTTTCATGTATTTCTTAGCGATCGTGGCAACGGAACCATGACGCTTTATTCTCAAACCCTTGACGATGCGTTGGCCGTTTCAGCCCCTTCAGAACTTCGTGCAAGTTATTCCGACGCAAGAATGGGCGCACGTCCCAACTTCAACATCATGTGCTCTCAAAACCGAAGGTTTTTGGTGGTTTATTATGACATTCCTGGAAAAAAAGAAAACCGAGATGTGTATGGATACACCGTTTTTGATTCTACATTTACGCAGGTTCAATCAGGAGAATATGCTTTGCCATTTGATGGAAATTTAACCACCATCAACCAACACCACATCACAAATGAGGGAGATTATTTATTGGTGGTAACGGAACACAAAGACAGAAACGACCGCTTTTTTGGGAAGGATTACGAAAATTTCAAAGCCCTTCACATTTTTAAAATCAAAGAAAATACGCTTAAGGAATTCAATGTCAACTTGGAGGACAAAAGAATCGATGACATCATGGTAACTTCCAATGACGAACAGCAGGTTTCAATGACTGGATTGTTTGGAAAAGGAGGAAGGTCAGGTGTTGAAGGGATTTTCACCATCATGGTAGACCTCGCCAAAGACACCATTACCAATTATAAATACGTGAATTTCGGTCCAGATGTTCTTCGTGAATCCCGCACCGACAAGCAGATGAGTAAAATGGAATTGCGTTGGAAGAAAAAAGGAGAGGCGCCGCAAATTTATTCTTACAAACTTCGACAAATCAATGCCTTGGCCGATGGATCACAAATTGGATACATAGAACAATATTATGTACGTCGGGTCACCAACTACGATACCCGAACCGGCGTAACGACTACCAATTACTACTATTACTACATGGACATCGTCGCCTTCAAAATCTTGAAAGACGGAAGTTTTGCTTGGGCAAATAGAATTCCAAAAAGTCAAATCTCACTCAACGACAATGGTCCTTACAGTTCGTTTATTGCGTTCAACAACGACCAAAAGGCCTACCTAATTTTTAACGACAGCAAGAAGAACTATGACGATGCAAATTATTTCAACCAAGCGCAAAAGAATGTTTACGGTTTCAACCTAAACCCTCGTAAAAATGTAGTTGCCATCAATTCGATAGACCTAAATACGGGCGCCATGGAACGCAAAGGATTTTTCACGCGAAAAGAACTTTCTGCGATTGTAGTACCCAAAATGATGAAAGTGGATTGGATCAACAAAGAGGTTTTATTATATGCAATTAACCGTAACCGTGAAAAATTTGGGATCATTAGCTTTAAATAAAAACCTATTCATTTGTATCGCTTTGGGGATGCTTTGGGGGTGTAAAACCGACATGGATAAAAATCCCACGGTTACTGAACGGATAGACGTCTCTGTCACAGATGACCATTCGTATTCGAACCTAAAAAAAATTCGAACCAAACACCTTGTTTTGGATTTGGATGTGAATTTCAAAAACAAAACCATCTACGGGGTCGCCCGACACCAAATGGAGAACCTGGGCAGCACAACCGCGGTTTTTGACATCAAAGGATTGGTGATTCAAAAAGTTACGGTGGGAAAAAAAGGGCATGAAAAGGAAACGGATTTTGTCATTGGAAAAATGGACAAAGATTCAGTCTTAGGTCAACCCCTCATCACAAACATTCCTGAAGCCACAGAATACATTAACATTTACTACCAAACCACGCCACAATCCGATGCGCTTGCGTGGGTAGATTCTGCATACACCTCCTCCAAGAAACACCCCTTCCTCTACACCCAAGGAGAAGCCATTTTGACAAGAACCTGGATTCCCTTGCAGGATTCTCCTTCCAACCGATTTACCTACGAAGCCAATGTCAAGGTAAACCCCGGACTTCTTGCCTTGATGAGTGCGGAAAATCCAACCAAAAAAAATCCGAATGGCGAGTATCATTTTGTAATGAACCAACCCATTTCTTCGTATTTGATCGCCCTTACCGTGGGTGACATCGCCTATCATCCTTACAACAGTCGTTGTGGCATCTACGCCGAAAAAGAAGTGTTGAACAAAGCTGCTGAAGAATTTAAAGATTTACCGAAAATGGTCTTGGCTGCAGAAAAATTATACGGTCCTTACCAATGGGAGAAATACGACGTGATGATTCAACATTATTCCTTCCCCTTTGGTGGCATGGAAAACCCCAGACTCACCTTTGCCAGCCCTACGTTAATTGCAGGGGACAAATCCTTGGTTTCCGTCATTGCCCATGAACTGGCGCATTCTTGGTCGGGGAACCTTGTTACCAACAGTACTTGGAATGACTTCTGGCTGAACGAAGGGTTTACCGTCTATTTTGAGGAACGCATCATGGAATCACTCTATGGGAAAGAAACTTCCGATATGCTGGCCGAAATTGAGTTTTTTGAGTTGGAAAAAGAATTAAAAGACATCGCTACCGGTACAAACCCTGAAGATTCGAGGTTGTTCCTCCAACTTAAAGACCGCGATCCCGACGATGGAATGACCAATGTCGCCTATGTAAAGGGAGCCTTTTTCCTAAAAACGTTGGAACGAAAAGTGGGACGCAAGAAATTTGACGCTTTTTTAAAGAAATATTTTTCAGCGTTTCAATTTAAAACGGTGAACACCCAAAAATTCGAGCAATTTTTAAAAAGCGAATTACTCGATCCCAATAAGGTTGAATTTAATACAGACGAATGGATTTACCTCGAAGGGCTTCCTAAAAACTGCGTAAAAATCAAAACCAACAAGCTCGTAGACATGCAAGCTTTGGCAGTAAATGTTGGCGAAAATCCAATGTTACTCGCACCACAAAAAATGTACAAGTGGGTTAAAATCAAAGGGAAAAAGAAGAAGAAAAAAGTCGCCTATTTTGTTCAAATCAAGCGACAAGACCATACTGTGCAAGAATGGCAGCATTTCATTCGTTCGTTGGACGCTAACATTTCCATTGAAGACATGCACGTCATTGATCAATTTTTACATTTCAAGAATGGTGGGAATTGCGAATTGATGTTCGAATGGTATGTACTGAGCATCCAACGAAACGACAAATCCATACGACCTGCGTTGGAAAAATTCTTAATGTCGGTGGGACGAAGAAAATACATCCTTCCGTTGTACAAGGAGCTTTTCAAAAGGGAGTCTGATAAAATTTGGGCTGAAGGGGTTTTCAACAAAGCGAAATTCGGTTACCATTTCGTTTCAAGAAAGTCAATTGAATCGGCGTTGAATGCGAAATAAGTAGGCTTAATTTGCCACTTCGCTCATGTAGCGAATGCGCACCAATCGCAACTCTTCTTCGGTATAGGTTCCTTCAAATTCTTTGTAAGCCTCAACGATTCCATCGGTTTCTGCCTCGTTAAAGTATTCGAAAATCTCTTCCTGATCCGTCTTGTCCAAGAGGTCATCGATGTAATAATTAAGATTCACACGGGTTCCAGAGGCTACAATGGTTTCGATTTCTTCGAGCAATGCTTCAAAGGTCTTTCCTTGCGAAGCGGCGATGTCTTCCAAAGGCAACTTTCGATCGATGTTTTGAATCAACTGCACCTTGAGGCCTGATTTATTCACCAGCGATTTCATGAAATAGTCTTGCGGACGGTCGATGTCATTCTCTTCAACATATTGCGCAATCAATTCCACAAAGGGTTCACCAAAGCGTTGGGCTTTCCCAACCCCTACCCCTTGCACATGGGTAAGTTCTTCAATGGTGATTGGGTATTGCAAACACATGTCCTTCAAAGATGGCTCTTGAAAAACAACAAAAGGAGGCACCTCCATTTGTTTTGAAACAGACTTTCTTAGGTCGACCAACAATGTATACAACTCCTCATCAAACGCAGCACTTTTGGCCGATAGAAGGGTCATTGAATCGTCATCATCGGTATTGGAAAAATCATGCTCTTTCAACAACATATATGAGGTTGGATTTTTAAGGAAATCCCTTCCTGCATCAGTGAATTTTAAGACACCAAAAGATTCAACATCTTTGTATAACAATCCCCCTAAGGCCACTTGTCGAATCACAGCATTCCAGAAATGTTCATCTCGGTCGCTTCCTTGGCCAAAACCTGGCAATAATTCGTGTTTAAACGCTTTGATTTCTGAGGTAGCCACACCCGATAAAAATGCGCAATAATGCTTCGCTTTTACCTGTTCGTCCAGTTCCATGACGGCTTGCAAAAGCTTGACAACGGCTTCTTTTCCTTCGCGTTTTTCTCGTGGGTTTTTACAGTTGTCGCACTTCTCGTGGCAATTTTTCGCGTCGAATTCTTCTCCGAAATAATGCAAAATATATTTACGTCGGCACAGTGAAGTTTCAGCATAGGAAACAATTTCACTTAGCAATTGCCGACCAATTTCTTGTTCTGTTAAGGGTTTTCCACTTAGAAATTTCTCTAATTTCTCGACATCTTTGTAGGAATAAAAGGCCAAACATACTCCGATACCACCATCACGTCCGGCCCTTCCGGTTTCTTGGTAATAGGATTCCAAAGATTTAGGAATGTCGTGGTGAATTACATAGCGAACATCCGGCTTGTCGATTCCCATTCCAAAGGCTATGGTCGCTACAATGATTTTGGATTCTTCCATCAAAAACATGTCTTGATGTCTTGCCCTTGTGTCTGCATCTAAACCTGCATGGTAAGGCAAAGCGGGTATGCCATTCACCTGAAGTAATTCTGCTATTTCCTCGACTTTTTTACGGCTAAGACAATAGATGATTCCACATTCATCGCTGTGTGATTTCACATAACGAATGATTTGCTTTTCAACATCCTTTTTGGGACGTATTTCATAAAACAAGTTGTCACGGTTGAAGGAGGCTTTGAAAACCTTGGCATCCAACATGTTTAAGTTCTTTTGGATGTCGTGTTGAACCTTTGGGGTAGCCGTGGCGGTTAAGGCAATGACAGGTACGTTGGAAATCTTTTCAAAAATTTCTCTAAGGCGTCGATATTCAGGGCGGAAATCATGTCCCCATTCAGAAATACAGTGGGCTTCATCGATGGCGAAAAAAGAAACATTTACGCTGGAAAGGAAATCGATGTTTTCTTGTTTGGTGAGAGATTCTGGTGCAACATAAAGCATCTTTGTCACCCCAGACACGATGTCTTTCTTCACATTGGCAATTTCGTTCTTGGTGAGCGAGGAATTCATAAAGTGGGCGACTTTTCCGTTGTCGCTGACAAAGCGCATGGCATCGACTTGGTTTTTCATAAGTGCGATGAGGGGAGAAACAATGATTGCGGTACCTTCCAATATGAGCGCTGGAAGCTGGTAACACATGGACTTTCCTCCGCCGGTAGGCATGATGACGAACGTATTTTTTCCTTCTAGAATGTTTGAGATAATTTCCTTTTGTTCACCTTTGAATTTAGAGAATCCAAAAAAGTGTTGCAAGGCACCATGTAAATCCATTTCCTGTTCTGTGTATGTAAAAGAATTTTTCAAAGAAAAATTGATCTGGTTGAGATTAAACGGATGTAAAAAAACACCCTAACTGTATTCAAATTTACAAACTAACAAAGGATAAACCTATATGTTTCGCCTTTAATCAATCTTTTAGAAAAATAAATCTACCCGTTGAAAGCCACCACTTGGGTAATCTCGGGCATGTGTTGTTTCAGTAGCGTTTCTATGCCACCTTTCAAGGTCGCTGTGGAGGATGGACACCCAGAGCAAGCTCCTTTTAGGACCACCGTTACCGTTCCTTCCTTGAATCCAACATAATCGATTGCGCCACCATCATTTTCAACGGCAGGGCGTACATATTGATCTAGCAAGGCGATGATTGGCTCATCCAGTTCGCTGGGCTCCGCAACCGTTTTGGTTTCAGTAGAGACCTTTTTTTCTACCGGAATAGGCATTTGGATCAGTACTTCCTTTCCTTCACCCAGAAACTCACGCACGAACTCACGCAATTCCATGGTGATAAAATCCCACGGCACATTGTCGGTTTTGGTGATGGTCACGAAATTTGCGGTAATGAAAACACTTTTTACAAAAGGAAAATTAAACAAAGCTTCAGCCAACGGAGAATAGCCTTTTGCCTCAGATTTTTGGGTAAATTCAACGGAATCGCCACTGCCCAAAAGGTATTTATTGGCAACAAATTTCATGGTCGCCGGATTGGGGGTCATTTCTGTGTAAACCGTAACAGGTACATTCATTATTCAGTTTTTAGGTTATAAAATTACTTGTTTTTATTCGCCACCTAACGACAATTGAAAAAAGGTTTCAGAACTTTTCACAGAACCCCGTTCAAAGGTAGGATTTCCGAAGCCATCCAACCTGGGGTACTTCACTGCTTTGGACTTATCGCGGTGCAAGCACGCAGCATGCCCGATGTTGTTTTGAAATACATTCCGAACCCCTTCAGCATCCATACCACATTGAAATTTAAGCACTTGCCCTAGCCCTACCAGATATTCAGTCCCTACATACAAAATACCATGACTTGTTTGACCATAAGAAAGATTGGAAAGGTCCTTAAAATAGGATGTTTTGCCCTTCACAAGCGCTTGTTGTGCACCCACACCTGAAGTCTCACCAGTCCATAAACGCAAGCCAAACGTTACCGCATAAAAAAGTTCGCGGTGACGAAAAACCAGGTTTGCTGTTCGGAAACGATCCTTTCCTTGACCCGCAAAAAAATCATTTTCGAAATACAAACGATTCCGATGGGCTTCAAAGGCAAAAGCACCTGACGACTGAGAGGTTCGTGCGTTATCGGCGTAGAACAAATATGAATACCCAAATTGATGTGTATACTTCGAATAATTTACAGCATTGCCCCATTCAAAATCGCTTATACTTGCGGCCTTTCCTCCCCCATAAAAAAGACCGGCATACGACCTATTCTCCCAAAAACACTTCCTTCCTCCCAAAGATTTTAGGTAAAAGGAAATGTCATTTCCCGCCGTACATTGAATGTGATTAAAGGTTAGATAACCATGAATCCCCAGCCCCACTCCTTGGATGTGACTGCCTATGTTTATCGATGCTTTTAAAGCGATGCCTCCCGTTTGGGCGTAACCCACTGAGGACACAAATAAAAGGATTGACATCACCCATTTCATGGACGGGCTCATTGTTACTTCCCTTTGAGCGCCATGGCCTTTAGGGTATTCATCATCAAAGAGGCTATGGTCATAGGCCCGACACCACCTGGCACAGGGGTAATCATGCTGCATTTTGGCGCTACATTTTCAAAATCTACATCTCCCGAAAGGCGCCATCCTTTGGGTTTGGTAACATCCTCGATGCGCGTTGTACCCACATCTATGACCACCGCTCCCTCGCGAACCATGTCTGCCGTGACAAAACCAGGTTGCCCTATGGCGGCTATCAAAATGTCCGCATTGAGACAGACCTCTTTTAAATTTTCGGTACGAGAATGCGCCAAGGTAACGGTACAATTTCCAGGGTTGGCATTTTGACTTAACAAGATGCTCAATGGCATTCCTACAATGTTGCTTCGACCAATGATTACACAATTTTTCCCTTCGGTTTCAATGTGCTTTCGTTTGATTAACTCCATAATTCCCGCAGGGGTTGCGGGCAAAAAACCGGGTAAATTGACCACCATATTCCCCAGATTCCTAGGGTGAAAACCATCCACATCCTTCAAGGGATCAATGGCTTGGGTGATTTTTAGGTCATCGATTTGGGCAGGCAATGGCAACTGAACGATAAATCCATCGATGCTTTTATCTTCATTCAATGCCTGTACTTTTCCCAATAATATTTCTTCGGAGACCGAATCATCGTATCGAATAAGGGTGCTTTCAAATCCTATCTCTTCACATGCTTTTACTTTCGCACCTACGTAGGTCATAGAGGCGCCATCATTGCCGACAAGAATGGCAGCGAGGTGAGGGATTTTCAATCCAGCTTTTTTTCGCTCAGCAACGGCTTGTCTGAGTTCCTCCTTAATTTCTTTGGCAATTGCGTTTCCGTTGATTATTTCCATACTGCAAATTTACGACAAAAAGGATTTCAGGCATTCATTCCTAATAATCACAGGTTATGTATCTTTGTCAAAATGAAAACCATGCGGAAATTATTACTGATTCTTTTGTTTTTACCTTTTCTAAGCATTGCCCAAGTTGAATTCAACGGTTCAGAGGTTGGACTTGAGATTTTTGCAGGCGCCTCAAATTTAGGGGGTTCCATAGGTGGCGATCTCAAATACGCAGCGGTGTTAAATGAAAACTGGGCCGTGGGCCCCTCCTTTCGATACCAAAGAACTTGGTCGAATTTTATGGGACAACAAAACAAATTTGCCATTTACGGAGGAGGTGTTTTCGCCCATTACCGAATTAAGAACACCCTGTTTTTAGGACTTGAATATGAATTGTTACGGAGTCCTTATAATTTCGTTAACTTCAATTATTCGACGAAGAACTTGGCTTCTACACTCTTTATTGGTGGAGGCTTTTCGAGGGATTTCAAACAAAAAATCAGGATAAACGGAGGCATATTCTACGATGTTATCAATGCGTCCAACAGTCCTTTCCGTTCGAGTTACGGTTTTAAAATCAAAGACCAAAACGGAGCCATTGTTAAAATCCTTCCCATCATCTACCGAATCACCTTCTTTTTCCCGTTTGGAAATACAAAATAATGAAAATAGGCATCGTATTATACCCCACTTTTGGTGGGAGTGGTGTTGTAGCCACAGAATTGGGTAAAGCGCTGGCGAGAAAAGGACACCACGTGCATTTCATCACCTATTCTCAACCCGTGCGACTCGGGCGATTTCAAGAAAACATTTTCTACCACGAAGTAGCGGTTTCTGATTACCCTTTGTTTGAATTTCAACCCTATGAAACCACCTTGGCTTCAAAGATGGTAGACGTGGTAAAACACGAGAAATTAGACATTCTCCACGTGCATTATGCCATTCCCCATGCCTCTTCGGCGTACATGGCAAAACAAATTTTGGCGACAGAAGGCATTCACATTCCCTTCATAACTACCTTGCACGGAACGGACATTACCTTGGTGGGAAGAGATCCTTCGTTTATTCCGGTGGTTACTTTTTGCATCAACCAATCGGACGCAGTGACCACGGTTTCTGAAAGCTTAAAGCGGGATACACTGGAACATTTCAAAATTACCCGAAGCATCGATGTAATCCCCAATTTCATTGTTTCGGATGATGTTCTTCCTACACCCAACCAAGAAACCAGACGTCATTATGCGCCTGATTCCGAAGCCATTTTATGCCACGTATCCAACTTTAGAAAAGTAAAAAGGGTTGAAGATGTCATCCGTATTTTCGAAAAAGTGAACGCCCAATCCCCTTCACGCCTCCTTATGGTGGGGGATGGACCTGAACGTTATGGCTGCGAGCAACTATCAAGGGATTTAAAACTTTGTGACCGCATCTTTTTCTTAGGAAAACTGAGAGACACGAGACAAGTATTGGAATTGTCCGATGTTTTTCTACTGCCTTCTGAAAATGAAAGCTTCGGGCTTGCAGCATTGGAAGCCATGGCAGTTGGTGTTCCCGTTATTTCATCAAATACAGGCGGAATTCCCGAAGTGAATACCCATGGTTTCTCAGGATTTCTTTCCAATGTTGGCGACGTAGATGACATGGCTTCAAATGCCTTACAACTTCTTGATCCCACGACAAAACACGACTTTAAACTTCACGCATTGGAGCGTGCAAAGGATTTTGCCTTGGACAACATTGTCCCCATGTATGAAGCCATTTATGATAAACTGGTAAATTTAAAAACATGAAAATTGGTGTATTGCTTTCGGGTTGCGGCGTCTATGACGGAGTGGAAATACAAGAGGCGGTACTGACCCTTCTGGCCATTGCGCAACGGGGTTGGGAATCTGTGTGCATTGGCGTAGATCAACCTCAATACCATGTCATAAACCATCTTACGGGCGAACCGATTCCCAATGAGCAAAGGAACATGCTGGTTGAAGCTTCACGCATCTCGCGAGGTAAAATCCAGAACATTTCGCAGGTTTTCCCAGCGGACATCGACGCATTGGTAATCCCAGGAGGCTTTGGAAGTGCCAAGAATTTTACAACGTGGGCTTTCGAGGGTGCGGAAGGAACCATTTTGCCTGAAGTAAAACTGCTGCTTGTCAACATGACCAATGTCGGCAAACCCATCGTGGCACTTTGCGTGAGTCCTGTGGTTGTGGCAAAAGCATTTGAAGACGCCCATCATCATCCTACCTTAAGCATCGGTTCATCCGATTTCCCTTCGCCGTATAACATCCTTGAATTTTCAGAAGGATTGCAAAAAACTGGGGCAAAAGTTGTAGAAAAAAACATCCAAGAAATTCTTGTAGACTCGGAGAACAAAATCATTTGCGCTCCATGCTACATGATGGACGGCGGTCTTTTGGATGTCCATTCGAACATTCAGCAGGCAATGGATGCCTTAAAAACCTTGCTTTGAGTTTTGATCCCAAGGCATACGACCAGTGGTTTCGCGACCGTAAGTTTTACCTAGACGGGTTAACGGCAAATACCCTATTTCCCAAAATCCGTCAAGGCGACCGCACCGCCATTTCTTCGGCCATCACCTTGTTAGAAAGTAAAAATCCGAAACACAGAAGCGAAGCAGACCAATTGATTTCGATGTGTCTTCCATACGCAGGAAATTCTTGGCGATTGGGAATCACTGGCGTACCGGGAGTTGGAAAAAGTACCTTTATCGAATCGTTCGGGAAATTCTTCATCGACGAAGGACATAAAATCGCAATCATGGCGATCGATCCAAGCTCCTCCTTAAGTGGTGGAAGTATTTTGGGCGACAAAACAAGAATGTCCGTTCTTTCCAACCACCCCAACGTGTACATACGACCTACGGCAACAGGCAACAACCTTGGCGGGGTGGCGCAACATACCCGAGAAACTGTAATCGTTTGCGAGGCAGCAGGATTTGACCGTATTTTTATAGAAACCGTGGGGGTTGGACAAAGCGAAACGGTGGTTCATTCCATGGTGGATTTCTTCCTGTTGCTAATGCTTGCTGGGGCAGGCGACGAATTGCAAGGCATCAAACGTGGCATCATGGAAATGGCAGATGGGATATTAATTACCAAAGCCGATGGTAACAACCTCAACCCAGCCAAAATCGCCCAAAGGGATTTCCAAAATGCTTTGCATTTATTTAGGCCCAACGAAAATGGCTGGAGCCCGAAAGTGGCATGTATTTCCAGTTTGGAAAACACGAACCTAGACCTTCCGATGCGTTGGCTAGCAGAATTTTTCGAAAGCGCTGGGCAGAATGGAAGTATGGAGAAAAGAAGAAGCGCTCAAAATGTACAATATTTCGAGGACGCACTTTCGATGAGAATCCATTCCCACATTGCCAATGACCCAAAGACAAAAGAAAGGTACGAAACACTGAAGGAAGCGATTTTAGAGGCTAAAAAATCTCCTTTTCAAGGTGCAGCGGAAATGTTTACGTATTTAATCAATCAAGATGGAATTTAAAATAGCGGGGGATTACATTGAGTTAATTGCCTTATTGAAAGCTACGGGCATCGCAGAAACTGGTGGGCACGCAAAACACATTGTCGAAGCAGGAGAAATCATTCGAAATGGGGAAGTAGAATTTCGAAAACGTGCTAAACTGATACCTGGGGATACCATTGAAATTGGAGACGAGACCATTCAATTGGTTTAAGCTTAGGTCGCTACCTATTGTTTCTCCAATCATTCCATTCTGCAAAGAACTTCTAAAGTTTTTCCTATAGCTAAGTTTCCAATAAGTAGGGATGTCATGCGTTTGATTCGGCGCAAAACGGTTGGTATATCCATCAACCCAGAAAAACACACGAATGGAATTGGAAAACATCAAAAACAGCATCCTTGAAATTCGAGGAAAGAAAGTCATTCTCGATTTTGAATTGGCGAAAATGTATCAAACAGAAACCAAAAGATTAAAAGAATCAGTTAAAAGAAATGCACGACGTTTCCCTGAAGATTTCATGTTTGAACTTACGCAAGAGGAATGGACCCACTTGAGGTCGCAATTTGCGACCTCAAGTTGGGGTGGTAAACGTTATCCTCCCTTTGCCTTCACAGAACAAGGCGTTGCAATGTTATCGAGTATACTTCATTCAGAGATTGCAATCGGTGTTAATATCGCGATTATGCGGGCCTTCGTTATGATGCGCCAGTGGGCATTAAACCACCATGAATTAACCGAACGACTGAATGCACTGGAACAGCAATACGGTCAAAAATTCAAAGACATCGAACAGGCCTTGTCCTTCTTGATTCAGAAGGACAAAAACACAACAAACCAACAGCAACGAGACCGAATCGGATTTAAAAAATAACCTTATGGAATTGGAAAACATCAAAAACAGCATCCTCGAAATACGAGGGAAGAAAGTCATCCTTGACTATGAATTAGCGAAACTTTATGAAGTGGAAACACGCGCACTGAAACAGGCCGTTCGGCGAAACATCGAGCGATTTCCAATAGACTTTATGTTTGAATTAACGGAAGAAGAAATGAAAAACTTGACATCACAATTTGTGACGTCAAGTTGGGGTGGAACTAGACATCAATCCTTTGCGTTCACAGAACAGGGAGTGGCCATGTTATCCAGTGTACTCAAAAGTAAAAAAGCAATTCAAATCAACATCTCCATCATGCGGGCATTCGTGATGATACGGCAATGGGCTTTAACCCATCAAGAATTAAGCAAGCGCCTGGATGCCTTAGAACAACAATACGGTCAGAAATTCTCCGACATTGAACAGGTCTTGAATTTTCTGATTCAGAAAGATCAAAAGAAAACGCAGCAACAACAAAGAGATCGAATTGGATTTAAAAAATAGCAATATGGAAATAGAAATCATCAAGAACAGCATTCTCGAAATACGAGGAAAAAAGGTCATACTTGACTATGAATTGGCGAAACTTTATGAAGTAGAAACACGCGCACTGAAACAGGCGGTTCGGCGAAACATCGAGCGATTTCCGGAAGATTTTATGTTCACGCTAAACCTAGATGAATGGAATGCTATAAGATCACAAATTGTGATGTTTAACCATGGGAAAGGGAAATTTCCAAAATATTTACCCTTTGCCTTCACAGAACAAGGGGTCGCTATGCTTAGTGCTGTATTAAATTCAACGCGGGCAGTTAATACCAGCATCTCCATCATGCGGGCTTTTGTGGTCATGCGTCAATGGGCATTGAATCACCATGAACTGACCGAACGCCTGAATACATTGGAAAAACAATACGGTCAGAAATTCTTAGACATTGAGCAGGCACTGAATTTTCTGATTCAGAAAGATCAAAAGAAAACGCAGCAACAACAAAGAGATCGAATCGGATTTAAAAAATAACAATATGAACACTACAGCACACATCACCCAATTTAAAAACTTCTTAACCTACCGACGCTACAGTCCAAATACCATCAAAACCTACACGGATGCACTTGAGGTTTTTTTTCGCTTTCATCAAACCAAGGAGCCGGAAAGATTAAGCATTGAGGACATTATTGAATTCAATACCGCATATATTCTTCAAAAAAATCTTTCAGCGAGTTACCAGAACCAAGTGATCAATGCCATTAAGCTCTTTTACCGAAATCGCTTCAATCGGTTTATGGACCTAGACAACATCCAACGTCCTCGCAGGGAAAAACGGCTACCTAATGTACTAAGTAAGGCCGAAGTTAAGGCTATCATTGAAGCACCCGTGAATCTAAAGCATCGCGCCATGTTGAGTTTAATATATGCCTGTGGCTTGCGAAGAAGCGAGTTACTTAACCTAACCTTAAAAGACGTTTTATCGGATCGCAATTTGCTGTTTATACGACAGTCCAAAGGGAAAAAGGACCGCGTGGTTCCTATCAGCGACAAAATCATTGACATGTTGCGTGAATACTACAAAGCGTATAAGCCGAAAACCTGGCTTTTTGAAGGACAATTTTCCAATACTAAATATTCTGAAATGAGCTTAGCAAAAGTGCTTAAACAAAGTGTAGCAAAAGCCAAAATACATAAAAACGTAAGCTTGCATTGGCTACGACACAGCTATGCCACGCATCTTCTTGAAAGCGGAACGGACCTGCGCTACATACAGGAATTGTTGGGGCATTCGAGTTCGCGGACCACCGAGATTTACACCCACGTAAGTACGAGAAACCTGCAGCAAATTCGTTCGCCTTTTGATGATTTATAAATGGTTTTTTCTATATTTATAGAAGTTACCATTAGTATACCAATACAACACATTTATAACCGCTTGAAGTACTTTTGGTAAGGTTATAAGTAAGTT
>Ga0214921_10000072_pt1 | contig 183533 bp, 171 predicted proteins | sample LL1505_MetaG_FD_177992 | JGI IMG/M metagenome (GOLD analysis project Ga0214921, IMG submission 177992) | Freshwater microbial communities from Lake Lanier, Atlanta, Georgia, United States - LL-1505 | ecosystem: Environmental > Aquatic > Freshwater > Lake | place: USA: Georgia | collected... | reverse complement strand
CCGTGTGAAAGTAGGACATCGTCAGGCTACTACCCCGAAACCCCCGTGCCCCACGAAGGCCCGGGGGTTTCCTTTTGGGGAAGTGATAAGTAGCCGGATATGTTGGCCAGAGCACAAAAACTCCTGCTGATCGTCTTTATGGCTGCTCTGGGTGTCTGGATGTGGACATCTGTTCAGTATCTGAATCCCGTGTGGATGATGGCCGGCGTACTGGCTGTCCCGTTGATTCACGCAGGCGCGCTGGCGTTCGAGTTCATGCTCATGTACCGGGCGAATCGCACGCAAACGCGACATGGCGTTCGACCATGGAATGTCCTGACGGCATGGTGTGCTGAGACGCTGATCTCGGCCCGGGTGTTCTATTGGGAGCAGCCGTTTCGATCTCAGAAGTTCAACGTTCAGCCCGTATCTCAGCAAGGGCAGCGCGCTGTCGTGTTGATTCACGGCCTGCTGTGCAACAGAGGCTTCTGGAACTCCTGGATGCTCGAACTGCGCAAGCTCGACATCCCCCACCTAGCCATCACGCTTGAGCCGGTGTTTGGGACGATCGACGATGGGTGTGAGGCGATTGATGCCGCTGTGCGTCGGGTCACGCAGGCCACGGGTCTGACCCCTGTGATCGTGACGCACAGCATGGGAGGCTTGTCAGTGCGCGCATGGCTGCGCAACAGATCAGCTGATGACCGCGTTCATCGCATCATCACCATCGCCGCGCCGCACCAGGGCACTGCCTTGGCGCGTCTGGCCAAGACCGATGTCGCCAAGCGCATGCGAGTTGGCAGTCCTTGGTTGACTGCGCTGGCTGCTGTTGAGCCGCCGTCGAGATATCAGCTGTTCACCTGCTTTTACGGCCACTGCGACAATATCGTATTTCCGATAGCGAACGGCACGTTGCCTGGCGCCGACAACCGCCACGTCTCATGGTCGGGGCACATCCAGATGGCGCATCGCGATGAGGTTTTTCGCGAAGTTGTTCGCTGGCTGAAGTGATGCCTCGGGAGCGCCCCTGGGCGGCGGACTAGGCGTCCAGTCCGCGCAACAGGCTGAGCGTGGCCTCGGATGACAGGTTGAGCAAGTGGGCGACGTCGCTGACGTCGTCGGGAATCGCAGGGTTGTCCCATCCGCCGGAGGTGTGACGCGCGAGCCGCACACCGAGCATGACGCATTGCACGTTCGGTTGCTTGGCGTGCTTGTCGTTGGTGATGCGTACCAGCAGATCCGGTAGGCGCCACTCCAACATCAGCGCATGCTGAAGATCGATCAGTTCGACATTCAGGCGCTTGCGCTGCTCAGCGCTTGATCGCAGCGATGGGTCGGCGCGTTGTGCATCGCGTATGCCGAGCGCCAGATCTGGCGCTTGGCACCACAGCAACATCTCGGCGAAGTCATGAAGCAGAGCAGCCTGATGAATGATGGCTGCATCTGGATCGAGACGGTGCACTGCAAATGACAACGCGAAGTTTGCCGACCGCCTGGCCCGGCGCAGCACTTCGTTCAATCCGGCCAAGGCTTCAGGGCGATCCGCCAGCAGGTCATCAAGCACGGGCTGCGGGCCAAATGCTCGAAAGAAGGGCGAGATGCCCATCATCACCAGCGTCGAGGTCACTGTCTCCGGTTCAGTGACCACGCGAGCCGAGCGATTCTTGGCGCCGTAGGCCATCACCTTCAGCGTCATCAGCGGGTCGTCGGCGATCATCTCGCCGATCAGGTTCGCGTCGACATCGTCCTCGCGCTCACGCATCGCCTCCAACGCATCGGCCGTGTCCGCCATCACGGGAATCTCGGCGTCACGGAAACATGCCACCCAGGCCGACAGGTCGGGCAGCGGCTGCGTCAGGCGGGTGAACTCGGTCGTCGGTGTGATGTCGGACATGGTTCGGGCGTCGCATACAGAGCTTGCATGCACTCTTCTCAGCGGTTTATCGACGCCAACACCTCGAGTTGTATCAGGGTGTTCCCTCGCTCACCGCTTCAGGAGCGAGGCTCTGAGCGGCACAGCGACTTGCTTGTTGACGAACTGCGTTGTCGCCACCCGGCTCAGATCCACCTCGTCGGCGCGATAGAGCCCGGCTTTGACCATCTGCTGGTAGAAGTCACGGATGCGCGCCGGGTTCATCGCGCCGATGCCCTGCGTCAGCGCTTCGCCCGAATCGACGATGCCTTGTTGCTTCATCAAGGCCACCGACGCCTCCAGTTCGGCATCGCTCATCTCGGGGTTGTCACGTTTCATAAGTGCGTGTGCGGCGCTGCGATCACCGTACAGGTAGTTGACCCAGCCAATGATCGACGCATCGACAAAGCGCTGTACCAGCGCGGGCTGCTTCGCCACCATCTCCGTTCGTGCCTCGATCACCGTCGAATACGTGCTGAAGCCGTGATCGGCCAGCAGGTGCACGACCGGCTTGAAGTGCCCTTGGGCCTCGACATAGATCGGCTCGGCCACCGAATAGCCCTGCTGAATCGCCTTGGGATTCGCGAGGAAGGGGCCGAGGTTGTAGTTGTATGGCTTCAGGGCCTCGTCGCGGAATCCATGCACGACCTTCAGCCACGGCCACCAGCTGAACTGCGCATCCTTGGCGATCAGCGCCAGTGGCGCCGATTTCAGCGCCTCGAAGTTGTCGTAGCCCTGGCTCGGGTGCGCGATCAGTGCCTGCGGGTCCTTCTGGAACATGCTGGCCACGACGATGGTGGGCACGCCGTTCTTGACGTTGTCGAAGCTGTGCAGCAGGTTGCCGGTCATCAGAAAATCGATGCGTCCTGCCGGCAGCAGCGGTCGGTTGTTCACCTGTGGGCCGCCTTGCAGCAGCGTCACATCCAGGCCGTATTTCTTGTAAGTGCCATCGGCGATCGCCTGGTAGAAGCCACCGTGCGCCGCCTGTGCCTTCCAGTTGGTGGCGAAGCGGATCTTGTCTTGAGCGTGTGCCAACGCAGCTGAAAGGCAGGTCAGGGCGATCAGCCCGCGGACACAGGCGACCGCACCCATGCGAAAGCGAAAGGTTGACATCAATGGCTCCTGGACGACGTTGAGTTGCGAGGCTGCTCCAGCGCATGCCAACGCGCCAGCAGTCGGCGCGACAGCGCGTTCGATGCAGCGAAGATCATCAGCCCTGTCGCCACCAGCAGCAGCAAGGCGGCAAACATCTTCGGTGTCTCGGTGCGAAAACTCGCCTCCAGGATGCGTGACGCCAACCCGGTTTCGCGGCCAGCCGCGCCCGCCACCATCTCGGCCGTGACAGCGCCGATGAGGCTGAGCCCGCCCGACACCTTCAGCCCGGCGACGAAATAAGGCAGCGCACTCGGCATCAGCAGCAGCCGCAGCCGTTGCATCGGAGTCGCGCGATACAGCTGGAACAGGTCCCGCAGCAGCGGGTCGGCCGCGCGCAAACCCATCACCGTGTTCGACAGGATGGGGAAAAACGCCACGATCCAGGCGCACAACAGCAAAGCCGCGGTGGTGCTGTCGATGTAGATCAGCATCAGCGGCGCGATCGCGACGACCGGCGTCACCTGCAGCACCACGGCCAATGGCAGCAACACCGCTTCGATCCGCGGCGACAACGCGAACACCGCGGCCATCAGAACGCCGCCAAGGCAGGCCAGTGCCAGCGCTCCGAAGGTGATCTTCAATGTGAACCACCAGCTCAGCGAGAGCGAGCCGAGGTTGGCGATCAGCGTCTGCAGTACCACGCTCGGTGCGGGCAGGGTGTAGGCGGGAATCTCTGCGATTCGCACCAGCGCTTCCCAGGCCAGCAGCCAGCCGATCACGCTCAGCAGCGGCAGCCAGCGCCTCACGCGCCGAGCCCGTCTGCCGCCGAGGCGACTTCCAGGGCATGCGTCACATCACGACAGATCTGTGCGTAACGCTGGGAGGTGCGGAACTCGGCGGTGCGAGGCAGCGGCTCGTCGACGACGACCTCGGCCACGATGCGGCCTGGCCGTGCCCCCATCACCAGCACGCGCTGACTCAGGAATACCGCCTCGAACACGCTGTGGGTAACGAACAGCACCGCCAGCGCATTCGAGTGCCACCACGCCAGCAGATCGGCATTGAGCCGCTGTCGAGTGATCTCGTCGAGCGCCGCAAACGGTTCGTCCATCAGCAGCACGCGCGGCTGCGTGACCAGGGCGCGGGCGATCGAGGTGCGCATGCGCATGCCGCCGGACAGCTCGGCCGGGAAGGCCGACGCGAACTCGGCGAGCCCTACCAAGGCCAGCACCTGCCGCACCTGCGCCGTGGCCTCGGCCTTCGACCGCCCCGCCAGCCGCAGCGGCAGCCAGACGTTGTCGAACACGCTGGCCCAAGGCATCAGCGTCGGGTCCTGGAACACGAAGGCGGTGTCGCGTGTCGTGGCACTGCCGAGGGCCGGGGACTCGATCTGTCCGCCCGTTGCTTCATCGAGCCCGGCGACCAGCCGCAGCACCGTGCTCTTGCCGCAACCCGAGGGCCCGAGCAACGAGACGAACTCCCGCGCGCCGACCTCGAACGAGATGCCCTGCAGCGCCTGCGTGCCGCTGGCGTAGCGCTTGACCACATCGCGCAGCGTGATCGTCGGCGTGGCGGCTACCGATGTGCTCATCTGCTCTGCGAAAAGATCATTGAAACGCCACTTCGGCAAAGCTGCGCAGTTTGCGGCTGTGCAGCTGATCGAAGCCTTGCTCACGCAGCAACTCGAGCGCGCGGATGCCGATGCGCAGGTGCTGATCAACCCGTTCCCGGTAGAAGTGGTTGGCCATCCCGGGCAGCTTGATCTCCCCGTGCAGCGGCTTGTCGCTGACGCACAGCAATGTGCCGTAGGGCACGCGGAAGCGGAAGCCGTTGGCGGCGATGGTCGCGCTCTCCATGTCGAGTGCGACCGCGCGGCTCTGGCTGAAGCGGCGATCCGGCGTCGTCGCCACATGGTGAGAGGGCAGCAACTCCCAGTTGCGGTTGTCGGTGCTGGCTACCGTGCCGGTGCGCATGATGCGTTTCAGCTCATAGCCCTGCAGCTGAGTCACCTCGGCGACCGCCGCTTCCAGAGCCACCTGCACTTCGGCCAGCGGCGGGATCGGCACCCACAGCGGCAGGTCTTCATCTAGCACATGGTCCTCGCGCACATAGCCGTGTGCGAGCACATAGTCGCCCAGCTGCTGCGTGGTGCGCAGCCCGGCGCAGTGGCCGAGCATGATCCATACATGCGGGCGCAGCACCGCGATGTGGTCGGTGATGGTCTTCGCGTTCGAGGGGCCGACGCCGATGTTGACCATCGTGATGCCGGCGCGGTCATCGCGCAGCAGGTGGTAGGCCGGCATCTGTGGCAAACGCGGCGGCGCCCGGCCCAACTCGTCGCCGTCCCGGGTAGGCAGGCCTTTCCGCCTCGTGATCACACCACCCGGCTCGACGAAGGCGGTGTAGGGGCTGGTCGGATCACTCATCGCCGCCTGGCCCAGGCGCACGAACTCGTCGATGTAGAACTGGTAGTTGGTGAACAGAACGAAGTTCTGGAAATGATCGGGTGCGGTGCCGGTGTAGTGGCGCAGCCGGTGCAGCGAGTAGTCGACGCGAGGTGCGGTGAACAGCGACAGTGGCTGCCTTACCTTGCCGTCCTTGCCAGGCTCAGGCTCGTAGGTGCCGTTGGCAATACCGTCATCCATCGCGGCCAGATCGGGCAGGTCGAACAGGTCGCGCATCAGGAGGCGGCGCGCCGGATCCAGAGCGCCTTCGAGGTGGTCGTTGTCGGCGAGCGAAAAATGCACCGGGATTGGCTGCGTGCTGGTGCCGATCTCGATCGACACCTGGTGGTTGCGCAGCAGCAGGTCGAACTGTTGTCGGTAGTAGTTGCCGAACAGGTCGGGCCGCGTCAGCGTGGTCTCGAAGAGTCCGGGGCCGGCGACGAAGCCGAAGCTCAAGCGCGAGTCGGCCCGCGCAACGGTGTCGGTGCGCACGCGCACGCAGGGGTAGCAGGCGCGGACCCGCGTGGCCAGCGTCTCACCGGCGACGAAGCGCCCGAGTGCATCGCGCAGGTAGGCCACGTTGCTCTCGTAGATGCCCCGCACATGGGCCAGTGCCGCATCGGCGTCATCAAAGTGGCTGGGGGCGATGTAGGGTGGGGCGATCGACATGGGCGCGCTTTCCTGTGACAGCCCGCATTCTCACCGTCGAGACCGCGCCCCGACGCTAAAGGCCCAGGCGCTCGCAGATCTCCAGTACTGCGGCCGACTGGTTCATTGTGTAGAAGTGCAGACCGGGCACGCCAGCGGTGCGCAGCTGGTCGCACAGGTCGGTGATGACGTCGAGACCAAAGGCGCGGATCGATTCGCTGTCGTCGCCGAAGCCGGCCAGCCGCAGCCGCATCCAGCGCGGGATCTCGGTGCCGCAGCCATCGGCGAAGCGCATGATGCCGCTGGCATTGGTGATTGGCATGATGCCAGGCACGACCGGGATGTCGGCGCCGAGTGCGTAGGCCTCGTCGACAAAGCGGAAGTAGGCGTCGGTGTTGAAGAACATCTGCGTGATCGCGCTGTTGGCGCCCGCCTTTACCTTGGTGACATACGCCTGCAGATCAGCCCGTGGCGACGCGGCCTGCGGATGCATCTCCGGGTAGGCCGCGACCTCGATGTGGAAATGGTCGCCGGTCTCCTGGCGAATGAACGACACCAGGTCGCTGGCGTACCGGAACTCGCCGGATCGGCCATAGCCGCTGGGCAGGTCGCCGCGCAGCGCGACGATGCGACGCAGCCCTGCGGCCTTGAACTGGGCCAGTTGTTCGCGCACGCCCGTCGTGCTCGCGCCGATGCAGGAGTAGTGCGGCGCCGCCTCGACCTGCTCTGCCTGGATCGCGCACACCGTGGCCAGTGTCCCGTCCTGCGTGCCACCGCCCGCGCCGTAGGTCACTGAGCAGAAGTCTGGCTTCAACACATACAGCTGTTGCCGCACGGCGGCCAGCTTGACCACGCCTTCCGGCGTTTTGGGCGGGAAGAACTCGAGGCTCAGCGGAGGTTTGTTGCTCATGGTGATTCAAGGGGCTGAGCCCACACGAAGAATTCGGTGTTGCCTGCGGTGACCCCATGGCCACCGCCCGTGACCGCGCTCTGGAAATAGTCGCGAACGGTCAGACCGTTCGCAGCGCAGGCCTTGCGAATGCGCGTCTCGACGTCCTGAAAGCTGCGCGCGTGCTTGACGATGCCACCCTTGCCAATGTGTTCGGGCTGCAACTCGAACTGCGGCTTCACCAACAGCAGCAAATGCCCCGCTGGTTTCAGATAACGACGCAAGGTCGGCAGCACCAGCGTCAGTGAAATGAACGACAAGTCACCCGTCACGATGTCGAACGAACCCTCGGCATGCGCAGTGGCGAATGTGCTGCCAGACACGTCGCGGGCATTCACGCCCTCATGGCATTCCACGCGGGGATCCGCGGCCAATTGCGGGTGCAGCTGGCCGTGTCCGACCTCGATGCCGACGACCTTTTTCGCGCCACGCTGCAACAGCAGGTCGGTGAAGCCGCCCGTGCTCTGCCCCGCATCGAGGCCCTCGGCCCCGTCGACCGAAAAACCGCAACGCTCAAGCGCGGCCGCCAGCTTCAGCCCACCGCGTGACACGAAGCGCAACTCGGCGTCGTCGGTGACTTCGACCTGACAGCCCTCGGGCAGATCTTCGCCTGCCTTGCGCGGCACGGCCCAGCCCTTCGGGCCCAGCCAGCGCACCGCTCCCGCATCGATCAGCCGCTGCGCGGCCGATCGCGTGGGTGCGAGACCACGTTGTAGAAGCAGTTGATCAGCGCGCATCAGAGAAGACCAAGCCACTCGCCGCGGAAGGGCCCCCCGCCCGCTGGCGAGGCGCCCCTCGGGGCAGGAGCGAAGCGACTGGGCGGCTCAGTACCGATACGTGTCGGCCTTGTACGGTCCGGCCTTCGATACGCCGATGTAGCCGGCCTGCTCGTCGGTGAGTTCGGTCAGCATTGCGCCGACCTTCTTCAGGTGCAGCCGGGCCACCTTCTCGTCGAGGTGCTTCGGCAGCACGTAGACCTTGCCGTTCTCGTACTGACCGCTCTTGGTGAACAGCTCGATCTGCGCGATCGTCTGGTTCGCGAAGCTGGCCGACATCACGAAGCTCGGATGACCGGTGGCGCAGCCCAGATTCACCAGCCGGCCCTTGGCCAGCATGATGATCTTCTTGCCGTTAGGGAATTTCACGTGATCGACCTGCGGCTTGATCTCGTCCCACTCGTACTTCTCGATCGAGGCGATGTCGATCTCGTTGTCGAAGTGGCCGATGTTGCAGACGATGGCCTCGTCCTTCATCGCGAGCATGTGATCGTGGGTGATCACGCGCTTGTTGCCCGTGGCCGAAACGAAGATGTCAGCCTTGTCGGCGGCGTAGTCCATCGTGACGATCTTGTATCCCTCCATCGCCGCTTGCAGCGCGTTGATCGGGTCGATCTCGGTCACCCACACCTGGGCGCTCAGGGCACGCAGTGCCTGCGCCGAGCCCTTGCCCACGTCGCCGTAGCCGGCAACCACCGCGACCTTGCCGGCGATCATCACGTCGGTCGCGCGCTTGATCGAGTCGACCAGCGATTCGCGGCAGCCGTACAGGTTGTCGAACTTGCTCTTGGTGACGCTGTCGTTGACGTTGATCGCCCGGAACATCAGCGTGCCGGCGGCGCTCATTTCGTTCAGTCGGTGCACGCCAGTGGTGGTCTCTTCGGTCACGCCGATGATCTGAGCGCCCTTGCGGCTGTACCAGGTCGAGTCCACGGCCAGCTTGGCCTTGATGGCGGCGTAGAGGCAGGTTTCCTCTTCGCTGGTCGGGTTGTTCAATACCGACGCGTCGGTCTCGGCGCGCTTGCCCAGGTGCATCAGCAGCGTGGCGTCGCCGCCGTCGTCGAGGATCATGTTCGGGCCTTCGCCTTCGGAGCCCTTGGCGCCGAACTCGAAGATGCGGTGGGTGTAATCCCAGTAATCGGCAAGCGTCTCGCCCTTGTAGGCAAATATCGGTGTGCCCTTGACGACCAACGCCGAGGCGGCGTGGTCCTGTGTCGAATAGATATTGCACGAGGCCCAGCGCACGCTCGCACCGAGCGCCTGCAGCGTCTCGATCAGCACGGCAGTCTGGATCGTCATGTGGATGCTGCCGGTGATGCGCGCACCCTTCAGCGGCTGGCTTTGGGTGAACTCTTCGCGGATCGCCATCAGACCGGGCATCTCGGTCTCGGCAATCTTGATTTCCTTGCGGCCGAAGTCAGCTTGCGACAGGTCGGCGACGGCGTAGTCGGCGGTGGGTTTCAGAACAGCGTTCATGTCAGGCTCCAATGAATGAGGAACCCGCACGGCTTCACAGGGAACGGTCGATGACGGACTCACTCACCCACGAAGAACCATCGTGCGGGTGAGCGCGGTTGCAATGAATAAATCCGAGCCTGGGACACTGACGTGCCTTGCAACGCTCCTCGGGACCAACGAAGTGTAATCGGCCGCAGCGCGACCGGCTTGAGGCAATGCCCCTACGGCAACGGCCGCGAAGCTGTCTGCGCGGTGTCAGCGGGTGGAAGGCAACGCGCTGATCTGCCGGTCGTGCCAGCGGCTGAGCATCCACTGTGCTGCCATCGCGCCCAGCCAGGCGCAGAACATGTCTTTCTGGGTGTCGAACGGATCACCCTGCGTGCCGAGGAAGTCTTGCGCTCCGGCGCCCATCGCCTCGGCGGCACCCCATTCGATCAGCTCGTACAGCGCGCTGAAGGCCAGGCAGATCGAGGTGACCAGCAGGAACAGCCAGCCGCCGCGCATCGACGGTGTGGCCAGCGGCGTGCGGCGCAGCAGGATTTCCCGCGCCACGATGGCCGGCACGAAGCCCTGCATCAGGTGGCCGATGCGGTCGTAGTGGTTGCGGGTGAAGCCGAACGCGTCTTCCATCCAGAAGCCGAGCGGCACGCGGGCATAGGTGTAGTGCCCGCCGAGCATCAGCACCGCCATGTGCAAGGCGATCAGGCCGTAGAGCAGCGGTGTCAGCGGGAAGCGCCGATGCGTTGCCAGCATCAGCGGCAGCGCGATGAAGACCGGCGCGACCTCCATCGCCCAGGTGGTCTGTTCGTAGGCGCCGATCGCCGAAGCGATCAGCAGCGCTGCGAGTGCCGCGGCATAGGCAAGCACTGCCGGGCGGGTCATCAGCGGGGGTGGCTTACAGCCCTGCCGCTGCCCGCAGCGTCTGCACCTTGTGGCTGCGCCGCAAGGTCGCCCGATCGTTGCGCGAGCGCCTGCTTCACGGGCCTGCTGCGTTCCGCAGCGTGGCGACCTTGTGAACGCTGCGCGCCCCAAGGTTCAGCATGCGCTGCGCGCATGGGGCTTACAGCCCTGCCGCTGCCCGCAGCGTCTGCACCTTGTGGCTGCGCCGCAAGGCCGCGTGATCGCAGAGCGATCCCGTGTTTCACAGGCCCGCTGCGTTCCGCAGCGTCGCTACCTTGTCTGCCCGTTCCCAGGCGAACTCGGGTTCGTCGCGGCCGAAGTGGCCGTAGGCGGCGGTTTTTTCGTAAATCGGACGCAGCAGGTCCAGCATCTGGATGATGCCCTTGGGTCGCAGGTCGAAGTGCTCGGCGACCAGTGCTGACAGCTTGTCGTCGGGCATCACGCCGGTGCCTTCGGTGTAGACCGTGATGTTCATCGGCTTGGCCACACCGATCGCATAGGCGACCTGGATCTGGCACTGCCGCGCCAGCCCGGCGGCGACGATGTTCTTCGCCACGTAACGCGCCGCATAGGCTGCGCTGCGGTCGACCTTGCTCGGGTCCTTGCCGCTGAACGCGCCCCCGCCATGCGGGCAGGCGCCGCCGTAGGTATCGACGATGATCTTGCGGCCGGTCAGGCCGCAGTCGCCTTGCGGGCCGCCGATGACGAAGCGGCCGGTCGGGTTGATCAGGTAGCGGGTGTTCTTCAGCCACTCCTTCGGCAGCACCGGCTTGATGATTTCCTCGATGATGGCTTCGGTGAACGAGGCCTTCATCTTGGTCGCGGACTCGCTCTGATCGGGCGAGTGCTGAGTGGAGAGCACGACGGTGTCGATGCTGTGCGGCTTGCCATCGACATAGCGCATCGTCACCTGGCTTTTCGCGTCGGGGCGCAGGAATGGCAGCCGGCCGTCCTTGCGCAACTGGGCCTGGCGCTCGACCAACCGGTGCGCGTAATAGATCGGCGCGGGCATCAGGTCGGGCGTTTCGTCGCAGGCGTAGCCGAACATCAGGCCCTGGTCACCGGCGCCGATGTTGAGGTGGTCGTCGGAAGCGTGGTCCACGCCCTGGGCGATGTCGTTGGACTGCTTGTCGTAGCAGACCATCACCGCGCAGCCCTTGTAGTCGATGCCGTACTCGGTGTTGTCGTAGCCGATGCGCTTGATGGTGTCACGCGCGACCTGGATGTAGTCGACATGCGCATTGGTGGTGATTTCACCGGCCAGTACCACCAGACCGGTGTTGCACAGCGTCTCGGCGGCCACGCGGCTGCGCGGGTCCTGCTTGAAGATCGCGTCGAGAATTGCGTCCGAAATCTGATCTGCCACCTTGTCGGGGTGACCTTCGGAGACGGATTCGGATGTGAAAAGGAAATCGTTCGCCACTCTTAAACTCCGGTTGGTTGCAACTTGCGTTGCCTGCCCACATCTGGAGGTTCGGCGAACGCTTTAGCGGTTTGTTGAGCTGTTGCCCGGCAGGAACCTGAAGACATGGAAATGTCTTGAAGCAACCCGCAATCGCCCCGCAAGTAGTTCTTTAACTCGGCGACGAGCCGATTCTAGCGATTCGATGACCCGCTTCCTGGCGATTTTCGTGACCGGCTCTGTGCGCTTCTTGGCGCGTTTCCCGCTGCGCTGGCTGCAGGCTCTGGGCGCACTGGTCGGCTGGGCCTACTACGCCATGTCTTCGTCCCACCGCGAGCGATTCCGCGCCAACGCCACCCGGGCCGGCGTGCCCTGGGTGCAGGCCAGAGCCGGCATCGCAGCCACTGGACAGATGATGATGGAACTGCCGCCGCTGTGGTTGCGCCCGCCAGGTGCTCCGCTGCCGATGCCGGTGCAGTGGCAAGGCGCCGAACTGATCGAAACGGCCCAGGCGGCCGGCCGTGGTCTGGTGATGCTGACGCCACACCTCGGCTGCTTCGAGGCGATTGGCCAGTCGTATGCCGAACGCTATGGTGCGCGCTGCGGTGCCATGACGGTGCTGTACCGGCCGGCGCGCCAACCCTGGTTGCACGACCTGGTCGAAGCCGCACGGCGCCGGCCCGGGCTTGAAGCCGTGCCCGCCACATTGGCCGGGGTGCGCCAGATGATCCGGGCGCTCAAGCGCGGCGAGGTGGTCGGCCTGCTGCCCGATCAGGTGCCGCCCAGCGGTCTGGGCGTCTGGGCACCGTTCTTCGGCCGGCCGGCGTACACGATGACGCTGGCGGCGCGGCTGGTGCAGCAGACCGGTGCTGCGCTGCTTTTGGTATGGGGCGAGCGGCTGCCGAAAGGCGCCGGCTACCTGGTGCGCGTCAGCGAACTCGGCGAGCCTCTACCCGATGACAACGTGGCCGCTGCCACGGTGATCAATCGCGCGATGCAGCGGCTGATCCTGCAATGCCCGCAGCAATACCTGTGGGGCTACCACCGCTACCGCAAGCCGCACGCGGCGCCCGTTCCTCCACGGGAGGGGACATGAAACCCGTGTCGCGCCGCGCGAAGCGGCAAAAGCCCTGGCTGACGCGTTGGCTGACCGCTGCATTGACCCATGGAGTGCTCGCTCTGCTGTGGCTGCTGCACTGGTTGCCGCTGGGCGTGCTGGCACCGCTGGGCCGCGGGCTCGGTGTCGTGCTCTGGACGCTGGGCCGCGCTCGTCGCCACATTGCCTTGCGCAATCTCGAGCTGTGCTTCCCCGGGCGCTCCGAGTCCGAACGACGCTCGCTGGCAATGGAGCATTTCAAGCTCCTGGGCCGCAGCCTGCTCGAGCGCGGCCTGCTGTGGCATGCCTCGGCCGAGCGCCTGAGGAGCCTGATTCATGTCGAAGGCCAGCCTCATTTCGCCGACACCCACCCAGACGCGCTGATGTGGTTGGTGCCTCATTTCCTGTCGCTCGATGTGGCGGCTGTTGCCATGCGGCTCACAGTGGTGCGCACTGCCTGCACCGTCTACCAGTCACAGAGCAATCCGGTGTTCGATGCGGCCGTTCACCGTGGTCGCGCCCGCTTCGGCAAGAACCGCCTGTTTTCCCGGCACGAAACCGTCAAGCCGCTGTTGCGCGCCATCAAGGAGGGCGATGCGTTCTTCAACCTGCCTGACATGGACTTCGGCCGCAAGGACTCCGCCTTCGTGCCCTTCTTCGGCGTGCCCGCAGCCACGCTGCTGACCTCGTCGCGCATGGCGCAGCTGCTGGGCATGACGGTGCAGCCGATCGTGGCTGAGATGCTGCCCGGCGGCCAGGGCTACCGGGTGCGGTTTTTGGAGCCGTGGACGAACTTCCCGACCGACGACGCGCTGGCCGACACCGCCACCATCAACCGCTGGATCGAAGACGAGATCCTGCGCAACCCGGCGCAGTATTTGTGGGTGCACCGTCGCTTCAAGACCCGTCCGCTCGGAGAGCCCGGCCTGTACTGACTCGCGGGCCATTGCACTCGCATCGATGACGATAATCACCGCATGAAACTCCGGTTCACCAAGATGCAGGGCGCCGGCAACGACTTCGTCGTGCTCGACGCCACCCGCACGCCGCTGAACCTCAGTGCCGAACAAATGCGCCGCCTCGGCGATCGCCGCTTTGGCGTCGGTGCCGACCAGATCCTGGTGGTCACGCGAAGCGACACGCCCGGTGTCGATTTCGGCTACCGCATCTTCAATCACAGCGGCGAAGAGGTCGAGCACTGCGGCAATGGCGCGCGCTGTTTCGTGCGTTATGTGCGCGAGCAGGGGCTGTCCGACAAGACCACGCTGCGCGTCGAGACCGTCAACAACCTGCTGGAGCTGCACCTGCAGCCCGACGGCCGCGTCACCGTCGACATGAACGCGCCTGTGTTTGACCTGCCGCGCGTGCCCTTCCATGCGGCCGGTCTGCGGCCGCACCATGTGAAGGTCAAAGGTGACCGCAAGGGCGCCACATTCGACCTGTGGCCGCTGGCCATCAAGGGGCGCGCTGTCCAGGTGGCGGTGCTGTCGATGGGCAACCCGCATGCGGTGCAGTTGGTCGATGATGTCGACACCGCACCGGTCGAAGTGCAGGGCCCGCTGATCGAGCACCACACCAGCTTTCCAAAGCGCGTCAACGTCGGCTTCATGCAGATCGTCTCGCGCGATCACATTCGCCTGCGGGTGTTCGAGCGCGGCGCGGGCGAGACACTCGCCTGCGGTACCGGTGCCTGTGCGGCGGTGGTGGCGGGCATTCGCCTCGGGCTGCTCGATCCGGTCGTGGATGTGGATGCACGAGGCGGCCGGTTGACCATTGAATGGAAGGGTGCGCGCGACGGGCTGAGCAGCCATGTGTTCATGACGGGCCCGGCCCAAACTGTGTTCCAAGGAGAGATCGAACTGTGAATCACACGACTGAACCAACCACCGTGGGCAGCGCATCGTGAGCAGCCCCACCGGAGTGCAAGGCATCACCGAGGCCGACATCGCCAACTACCTGGCGAACACGCCTGGCTTCTTCGAGCGGCATGCCGAATTGCTGAGTTCGATCCAGCTCAGCAGCCCGCATGGCACCCGCGCCGTGTCGCTGCAGGAGCGGCAGATGGACCTGCTGCGTGAGAAGCACAAGGGCCTGGAGCAGAAGATCATGGAGATGATCCGCCATGGTCAGGAAAACGTCGCCATCGCCGACCGGCTGCACCGCTACACCCGCGCACTGATGCTGACGGCTGACGCGTCCGACCTGCCTGAGGTGGTGGTCCGTGAGCTGAAGCAGCAGTTCCTGATTCCGCAGGCCGGTATCCGCGTCTGGGGGGCTGCTGCCGGGCATGCCGCAGTGCCCGTTGAGCACGAACAAGCGCGCGAATTCGCCCGGGAGGTCAGCGCCGATGCGAAGAGCTTCGCCTCCAGCCTGACGCTGCCCTATTGCGGCGCCAACGTCGGCTTCGAAGCGGCGGCCTGGCTCAAAGACGCTGCCACCGTCGCGTCGCTGGCGCTGATCCCGCTGCGCCACGGCGCCACCACCGACGCGTTCGGCTTGCTGGTGCTGGGTTCGCCCGATGCCACTCGTTTCGCGGCTGACATGGGCACCGAATTCCTGATGCGCATCGGCGAGATCGCCAGCGCCGGTCTGTCGCGCTTGATCCGGGCCGAGTGACTGACACCGATGACGGCGACATGAGCTCTCCTGTCGCTGAAGTCGCTGCGCCGGTACCGCCCGCTCTGCTTGACGATTTGGCGCGCCACCTGCAGCACCTGCAGGTCGAGCGGCGGCTGGCGGAACGCACGCGGACGATGTACCGCCTGGCCTTCGAGCGCCTGCAGCGTTGCGCCGAGGCCGCTGCGGTGCCCTTGCGCGAAGTGCAGCCGCACCATGTGCGGCGCTGGGCTGGGCAGATGCATGCGCAAGGGCTGGCGCCGGGCAGCATTGCGATCGAGCTGTCGGCCTGGCGCAGCTTCTACCGCTGGTTGGGCCGCGAGGGCCTGGTGACGCAGAACCCGGTGGCTGGCGTGTGCGCGCCGCGAGCTCCGAAGCCACTGCCGAAGGCGCTGGCGGTCGATCAGGCGGTGGCGCTGGCCGAGTTCCAGGACGACCTCACCGAGCGCCGCGACAGCCCGGCACTCGCCGCGCGCGACCGATGCATCACCGAGCTGCTGTACGGCTGCGGACTGCGAGTGGCCGAGCTGGTCGCGCTTGATGCGCAGCCCGGACCGCAGGCCATTGGCTGGATCGACATCAGCGATGCCACCGCGCATGTGCGCGGCAAGGGCGACAAGCCGCGGAGCGTACCGGTCGGCGGCGCGGCGCTGAAGGCCTTGCAGGACTGGTTGACTCTGCGCCTGCAGATGGCCACGCCGGGCGAGCCGGCGCTGTTCGTCAGCAACCGCGGCAGCCGCATCACCACCGGCCAGGTGCGCTCGCGGCTGAAGCGGCGCGCGCAGCAGGCTGGCCTGCCGACCCATGTGCACCCGCACATGCTGCGGCATTCGTTCGCCTCGCACCTGCTGCAGTCCAGCGGCGACCTGCGCGCGGTGCAGGAGCTGCTGGGTCACGCCAACATCACGACGACGCAGGTCTACACCAAGCTCGATTTCGGCCACCTGAGCAAGGTGTACGACGCGGCGCACCCCAGAGCCAAGCGCAAGGACTGATCGGCGATGAAAGTCATCAAGCTGCGCGACGGCAAGGAGCGCTCGCTGCTCAAGCGTCACCCCTGGGTCTTCGAAGGCAGCATCGCCAGCGGCCGCGCCGATGCGGGCGAGACGGTGCGCGTCGAATCGCACGCCGGCGAGTTCCTGGCTTGGGGCGCGTACAGCCCGGCCTCATCGATTCGTGTGCGCGCCTGGAGCTTCGCCGCCGCCGAGCGCATCGATGCCAGCTTTTTCGAGCGCCGCATCGCTCGCGCTGTGGCGGTGCGTGCGCGCTTGCCCATCGACAGCGATGCGGTGCGTCTGGTGCACGGCGAGGCCGACGGCCTTCCAGGGCTGGTGGTCGATCGCTACGGCGACACGCTCAGCGCCCAGTTCACTGCCGCCGGTGTCGAGCGCTGGAAGGGCGTGATCGCCGACGCACTGCTGAAGGTCACTGGCTTGCAGCGCCTCTACGAACGCAGCGACGCCAGCGTGCGCGAGTTGGAGGGCCTGTCGCCGATCACCGGGTGGCTGCGCGGCGCGGCTGCTGAGACGGATGACACCGTGATCACGATCAGAGAACAAGGCTGGCAGCTGACAGTCGATGTGGCGCGCGGTCACAAGACCGGCTACTACCTCGATCAGCGCGACAGCCGAAAACTGTTTGCAGACAGCGTGCGCCACTTCGGCGTGCAGCGCGCGCTCAACTGCTACAGCTACACCGGCGGTTTCAGCGTCGCGGCGCTGGCGGGTGGCGCGGCCGAGGTGACGAGTGTCGATTCCTCGGGCCCAGCTCTCGAACGAGCCAGCGCGCATGTGACTTTGAACGGCTTCGATGCGACGCGCCACACCGCCATCGATGCCGACGTGAACGCCACGCTGCGCCGCTTCATCGACGAAGGTCGCCGCTTCGATGCCATCGTGCTCGACCCGCCGAAATTCGCGTCCACCGCCGCCCAGGCCGAGCGTGCCGCGCGCGCTTACAAGGACATCAACCGCCTCGCGTTCGGGCTGCTCGAGCCCGGCGGCTTGCTGTTCACGTTTTCGTGCTCGGGTGGTGTCAGCGCCGATCTGTTCCACAAGATCGTGGCCGGTGCCGGTCTCGATGCCGGCATCGATGGGCAGATCCATGCGTGCACCGGTGCCGCGCCCGATCACCCGATGACGGTGACCTTCCCAGAGGGCGAATACCTCAAGGGCCTGGTGATCGTCAAACAGATCACGTGATTAATGCCGCATTTGGTCGATTCCGCTGCCTCTCGCCCCGCGCACCTCGCCCGCAGCGACGCTTGGCTGCGTAGCATCGGCTTGGCTCTACCGTAACCCGGAGATTTCTCATGTGTGGCATCGTCGGCGCCGTCAGCAGGCACAACATCGTCCCGGTACTGATCGAGGGCCTGAAGCGGCTCGAATACCGGGGCTACGACTCCTGTGGTGTGGCCGTTCACCAGCGCGGTGGCCTGCGCCGCGCGCGCAGCACCGAGCGGGTGGCTGAACTTGAAATCAATGTCGCGGCCGAGCAGGTCCAAGGCGGCACCGGCATTGCGCACACCCGCTGGGCCACGCACGGCGCGCCGGCGGTCCACAACGCGCATCCGCATTTCTCGTCCGGTCCGGTCCGGTCCGACGAGGGCGGTGCCAGTGATGGCGTGGCTGCCGTTGGCCGCGTGGCGCTGGTGCACAACGGCATCATCGAGAACCACGACGAACTGCGCGACGAACTGCGCCGTCTGGGCTACCGCTTCGACAGCCAGACCGACACCGAGGTCATCGCCCATCTGGTTGACCACCTCTACGACGGCGACCTGCTGGCTGCAGTGCAACGCGCGGTGCAGCGCTTGCGTGGCGCCTATGCGATCGCGGTCTTCTGCCGCGACGAGCCACAGCGCGTGATCGGTGCGCGCGCCGGCTCGCCGCTGATCCTGGGCATCGGCACCGGCGAGCGGCTGGGTGACCACTATCTGGCCAGCGACGCGATGGCGCTGGCGGGCGTGACCGACCAGATCGTCTATCTCGAAGAAGGTGATGTGGTCGACCTGCAACTGGGCAGCGTGGCCATCACTGCAGGTGTCGACGGCCGCTTCCACGCGGTGCAGCGCCAAGTGCGCACGGTGCAGGCGCATTCGGGTGCGGCCGAACTGGGGCCCTACCGCCACTACATGCAGAAGGAAATCTTCGAGCAGCCGAAAGCCATCGCCGACACGCTGGACGCGGTGCAGGGCATTTCACCCGCGTTGTTCGGCGAGGGTGCCGAGCGCGTGTTCCAGCACATCGACTCGGTGCTGATCCTGGCCTGCGGCACCAGCTATTACAGCGGCTCTGTCGCGAAGTACTGGCTGGAGAGCATTGCCAGGATCCCGACCAGCGTGGAAGTCGCCAGCGAATACCGCTACCGCGACAGCGTGCCGAACCCGCGCACGCTGGTCGTGACCATCACGCAAAGCGGCGAGACGGCGGACACCCTGGCCGCAGTGAAGCACGCTCGCTCACTCGGTATGTTGCACACCCTGACGGTGTGCAATGTCGCCACCAGCGCGATGGTGCGTGAGTGCGCCCTGTCGTACATCACCCGCGCCGGTGTCGAAATCGGCGTGGCCTCGACCAAGGCCTTCAGCACCCAGCTGGTGGGTCTGTTCCTGTTGACGCTGACGCTGGCGAAGACGCGCGGCTTCCTGTCGGCCGGGCAGGAAGCGGAGCATCTGAAGGCGCTGCGCCACCTGCCAGTGGCGGTGCAATCGGTGTTGGCGCTCGAGCCTCAGGTGATCGCTTGGGCCGAACAATTCGCCAGCAAGGAAAACGCGCTTTTCCTCGGCCGTGGCCTGCACTACCCGATCGCGCTGGAAGGTGCGCTGAAGCTGAAGGAGATCAGCTACATCCATGCCGAGGCCTATCCGGCTGGCGAGCTGAAGCACGGCCCACTGGCCCTCGTCACCGCCGAGATGCCGGTTGTCACCGTGGCACCGAACGACGCGCTGCTGGAAAAGCTGAAGAGCAACCTGCAGGAAGTGCGCGCGCGGGGGGGAGAGCTGTTCGTGTTCGCCGATGCCGACACCCGAATCGAATCCGCCGAGGGCCTGCATGTGATCCGCATGCCCGAACACTACGGCGCGCTGAGCCCGATCCTGCACGTGGTGCCGTTGCAGCTGCTGGCGTACCACACCGCGTGCGCACGAGGCACCGATGTCGACAAGCCGAGAAATCTCGCGAAGAGCGTGACCGTTGAGTAGCGTGGCCAGGGGCTGATTCACTTTCCCCGTCCGTCCCGCTTTTCCACTCGCAGAGAGGGGGCCGCGATGAGCCAGGAGGCAATCAAGCAAACGGGAACATCGGGGGACAAGCATCAGCAAAGAAGAATTGCTCGAGGCGATTCGAAGATCGCCTGTCAAGCACTTTGCGTATCAGAAATACCCAAACTCTGAGATTGGGACGGTAATCGTAGCGCTCTAGTTAATGTCGAGCCGGCTGGCCTTGCCGGTTTTGATTATTTCTGTCACAGCATTCATCACTTCCTTTTCTTTGCCGCGGAAGCCATGCTCAGTGAAAGCTTCGCAAGCTGGTCCTTGAAAGCCCGTGCCGCCGGATACGGTAACCAACGGAATACCATGTTTTTCGGCGATTGATTTAGCGCTTGGATATGTTGTTAGGGCGCAAGGGTCACTGCTGTGATGAATAAAAAACTGTGGAATCTGCGACTTCTTGTAATCGAAGCCACCAAGTTCACGGTAAGAACCTTTTGCATAGGGGTCAGTAATTGCTGATGTATGAATAGCACCAGCATAGGCGGTGGGGTTGTGTATGGGCATGAACGACGAAGAAATAGTACCCATACTCGTACCAACAAGCCAGACCTCACTGATGGAAGGTACACGTTTTTTAACTTCGGCAATCAATTTGTCGACATCTTCCTGTCGCTGCTTTGATGCTTGGTAGTAACTGACGCAATAGTCGCCGCTTTCAGATTGACAGTCGACGATCAAACTTGCAACGCTTTCATCGACCAAGAATCGACGAGCTCTGATCAAAAAATTCCCAGTCAACTTGGACCCAGTCATGACGCCGTTTTCGACAACAGGCCTGACAACAGACGGTGATCCAGGCAATAAGACCGCTAGTTTTGTTGGATTGTTTGAGCCTTTTTTAGTGGAATAGACGCCTACTTGTTTTTTGTTATCCGACAAGTCGACCGAAACGAGCTCTTCACTCAATCCTTGGGCGTGTCCGGGTACGTTTTGAGCGAAAGAAGCCGTGGCTGGAATCAGTGCTGCAACGATGGCGGCGCGGTAGAGGTAACGGTTTAGGTTTTTCGAGGAATACATCTGCTTTGAAGATTTAAGAGTCCTTTATGTCTGACTCTTGCTGCATATCGGTGCGGAAATCTCAGTATCGCCCCCTGGCCAATACAACCCGTTACCGTCGAGTGACGGGTCACAGTCTTCGCTGACGAACGCCTCAGTCCTTGCTGCGGCGTGCCGCCATGGCGCGACGGCGGGACAGGATCCACCAGGTGTTCAGGCCGGTCAGAACCATGATGGGCCAGAGCATGGTGCAGGTCAGCGTCCACATCAGGCGCCCATCCAGCGGGTCGTTCTCGCTCTTGTCGCTCTTGCGCCTCGGCCCTTCGCTGAACAGGTGTCGGTTCGAGTAGGTCACGAGGCCGAAGCAGAAACCGAAGATGAGAAACAAGGCGATGGGAAGGTTCACGGTGTGTTCCTTGGCGGGCTTATGTCGATTCGATCAGCGCGCTACTCAGCGCAGACGGGTCAGGAATTTCATTCCCGCCACATGCCAGTGTAAGCATCAATTGTCAGCATGAAGTGTCAAGTAATGCCGACAGCACTGGAGAACTTGTCGATCAAGTGACCCGGTTCAGCGCTGTGAAATGCCAACACGCGAAGTGGGCTGCAGTGGCAGCAGGGCCAGGCCCGCAGGCCGTGGCCGCCGCGAGCTCAGACGCCCGACGAACACTTGCCGCAGCCACGCCGCCCTTGCCTGCATCGTGCGCAGAACGTGCGGGCGGCTGAGCGTTCGCTATCGCACCGACAGCCGGACTCAGAAGGTCGATCGTGTGCGCCGGGCTATCCCGCGATGGCCGAAGGCATGGAGATCAATGCAGATGGACACGCGCATGGAACGACTTCTTCTGGTTGCCGCCATTGCCGGGGCGGCAGTGATCGGCGGTTGCAACAAGCCGGGACAGCCGCTGCTGCCGATGCCGGCCGCCTCGACTCCCACCGGCAATGTCGCTGACATCGACGTGACCGAAAACGTGAAGACAGCGCTGCAACGCAACGATGCGCTCAAGGCCTTCGATATCGGCGTGGTGACGCTCAAGGGCGATGTGCGCCTGAAAGGCGTGCTCGACAACCAGTCGCAGATCGACGAAGCGATCCGCATTGCACGCGCCGCCGCAGGCGCACACACGATTCACGATGAACTGACGATCAAGAAGTGAGGCAGATCGGCCTGGCCACCTGATCGCGGCGCGGGCGAATTCAGCGCACCAGCAAAACAGGTGTCTTGCAGTTGGCGATGACCTTCGTGGCCACTGAGCCCATGACGACATTCACCAGGCTGCCGTGCCCATGTGAACCCATCATCAGCAGGTCGAACGAGCCGCCGCTGGCATGCTTGGCGATGACATCTGCGGCAGAGCCTACCTTCGAGACAAACTCGGCTGCGATACCGCGCTGCTTGAAGAAGGTTCGGATGGGCTTGAAGATCTTCTCTGCTTCGTCGTCGTAATAGCCCTTGACCACGTCTCGGCCCAGTACCGCGGCAGCCCGCGGCGGGATGCTGGGTACTGCTGTCAGCACCACATAGCGATGGTGCGCTCCCAGCCAGTCTTCATTGGCGGCCACGTAACCCAACATGCGCTTGGTGTAAGGACTGCCATCGGCAGCGAGCAGGATGTTCATGTCGTCTCCGGTTGACTGCGGTGGCCCATTCTGTCTCCCGCGAGCACGCGCAATTTGCGTCAGATCAAATCGAGCCGCACGCGGGGCGCGTCCCGTAGCCTACGATCTGCGAAGTCGAGGGTTGGCCTCGGAAGACAAGGCGACGATGCCACAACCGTTTACCGATGGGGTGAAGCGCCATGAGTCGCAGTCGCCTGCCCTCTGAACTGCAGGCGGCGCGCGACCAGTGGTCATGGCGCGGTGCGTCTCGCCCGGCCTTTGCCGACGTTCCCGGGCCCGGCCAGGTTTCGGTATGGGACTACCCCAGGCCGCCCGTCATCGTGCCGGACACGCGCGAGATCGTGATCCGCTGGGGCACGATCGAAGTCGCACGGACGCGGCAGGCCGTTCGCGTGCTCGAGACCTCGCACCCGCCCAGCTTCTACCTGCCCTGGGCCGATGTGGCGCATCAGCTGTTGAGGCAGGAGCCAGAGACCGGATCGTTTTGCGAGTGGAAAGGGCCTGCGCAGTACTGGACACTGGTCAATGGTCGCCAGCAGCTGCCGCGCGTCGCCTGGCGCTACACGCAGCCGATGGCCGGTGCCGAAGCCTTGGCCGATCGCGTGGCCTTTTATGCGACCCACCTCGACTGCCAGGTCGACGGGCAGCCGGTGCGCCCGCAAGCCGGTGGGTTTTATGGCGGGTGGATCACGGCCGAACTGGTCGGCCCGTTCAAGGGCGAGCCGGGCAGCGGTGGCTGGTGATCTGGCCGTCGATCGCGGGCCGTCCCATCACCCCATCACAAGTGCAGCCGGGCAACAGACGGTGCCTGACCTGCGCGGCTAGTAGTGCGGCGGCAGTTCGTCGCGCAGGCTGCGGAACGCACCATCCTCAGCCGCTGGGCGGCGCTCACGCAGTTCGCTCAATTCGCGCTGCAACCGGTCGATCTGATCCTGCTGTCGAACGATCACCTGGTTCAGCTGGTCGAGCATGTCCTCGGTGAAACTGGCCTTCACCTCCAGATCGGTCAGTCGGTGTTCGATGCGATCCAGGTGGTCCATGGGGGGAAGATTGTCCTGAGGGAGCGCGATCCTAATCGGCTCTTCGGTGCAGCATGGCGTGCAAGGTCAGCCGAGCGCGTTCGAAGTCGAACTGATTGATCTGCCGCGCCAGCAGCTCACCTTGCGCGCCGCCCACGGACACCAGCAGATCCATGTGCAGCATCAGCGTCGTCTGCACCGCGGTGTCGCTGACCGCCAGCGAGGCATCGAGCTCGCGCAGCACTGCGCGCAGACGATCTCGGTCATGGGCCGACGAGACATGCAGCTCCGATTCCGGCGCTGCCTCCCCTGACGCGGCCCCGTCGAGTGGCTGGCGCGACGCAGCGGCAGGCGCTGAGATGTACCGCTTGGGCCGCCTGCTCAACCATTTGAGCAAGGCCTGGTGCAGGGTGCTCGCGTCCAGCGGCTTGGTGATGAAGTCGTTCATGCCCGCGGCCTGGCAGGCCCGGCGGTCCGTGTCGAACGCGTTGGCGGTCAGCGCCAGGATGGGAATGTCGCTCCAGCCCGGCAATTGCCGGATCGCGCGTGTTGCTTCCAGGCCGTCCATGTTGGGCATCTGCAGGTCCATCAGCACCAGGTCGTAGGCTCCGGCCCGCGCGAGCTCCAGGGCCTGGCGCCCGTCAACGGCCAGATCAACCGCAAGATCGACGCTGCCAAGCATCGCCAGCGCGACCTGGCTATTGATCTCGTGGTCCTCGGCCAGCAGGATTCGAGCACCGGCATGGTCCTGTTTCAGCGCGGCCTCGGGGCTTGTGCCAGGGCGATGTCTGACGGGGTGGGCACTCATCTCCCCGGCGCGGTGCAACCTTGCGGTGAACCAGAAGGTGCTGCCGACGCCGAGGGTGCTCTCGACGCCGGCCTCACCGCCCATCAGCCCTGCCAGCCGCCGCGTGATCGCGAGGCCGAGGCCAGTGCCTCCGTGCTGGCGGGTGGTCGAGGCGTCGGCCTGTTCGAAGGGTCGGAAGAGTCTTGCGATTTGCTCTGCGGAGAGACCGATGCCACTGTCTTCGACTGAAAAGCGCATCAGCAGATCGTCACCGTCATCGTCCAGCAGCTGTGCTTTCAGAACGATCTGGCCGCGTTCGGTGAACTTCACCGCATTCGATGCGTAGTTGAGCATGGCCTGACGCAGCCGGGTCGGGTCGCCGCGCAGCCACTGCGGCGCTTCGTCGCCATCCACCTCGATCTGCAGGCCCTTGTAGTTGGCCGACTCGGCGATGATCGACTTGACGCCGTCGAGGATCGCTGACAGGTGGAAGGGCACGCATTCCAGGTCCACCCGCTCCGCCTCGATCTTCGACAGGTCCAGCACGTCGCTGATGATGGACAGCAGGTGCTGGCTGGCGGCATCCATCTTGTCCAGCCGCTGTACCTGATCCGGCGAGGCGCCGGATTGCCGCAACAGGTAACTCAGGCCAAGGATGGCGTTCATCGGCGTGCGGATCTCGTGGCTCATGTTGGCCAGGAAGGCGCTCTTGGCCCGGTTGGCGCCTTCGGCTGCATCGCGCTGATGGCGCGCCCGCAGCGTTTCGATGCCGAAAGACAGGTTGTGTGCCAGCTCTTCCAGGAGTTTGACCTCATCTCCGGAGAAGACAAAAGGCTCATCCGCATAGATGGCCAGTCCGCCGATGGTGCGTTGCCGGTCGGTCAGCGGCAGCACGATCATCGACTGGAAGCCGGATTCCACTGCGCGCTCGATCCAAGGCGTCAGGTGCGGGTGGGCCAGGAAGTCCTGCTCAACCTGGGTGCTTCCGCTGGCGATCGCCAGGCCCATGGGTCCCTTGCCGAGGGGCGACGACTCATCCCAGGACACGCCGATCCCGTGGAGATAGCCGGTTTCGTCGCCAAAGTGCGCGGCGCAGCGCACGGTCTTGTCCGTGTCGCTCTCCGCCATGCCGACCCAGGCCATCCGGTAACGCCCCTCCTCGACCACCGCCCGGCACACTTCGTTGATGTAGGCATTCTCGTCCTGGGTCTTGGAGAGACCCAGGTTGCAGGTGCTCATCACCCGCAGCGTGCGGTTCAGCCGTTGCAGTTGTTCGTCCGTCTGCCGGCGTGCGGTGATGTCCCGTGACAGCAAGATGAAGTGTGGCGGTGCATCGGGCGGCATGGCCTTGCGCGACACCGACATCTCAAACCATCGCAGCCCCTGTGGCATGACCCGCGAGACCACGCGCCCGGTGGATCGACCGTCGCGATGGGCTTCCCGCACGGCGTCCATGACGGCCTTCGCCTCGTCGGGCGGCAGCGCATCGGTGATCTGCTTGTTCAGGTACTGCCCTTTCGGGGCGGCCAGCAGCTCCGGCCGAAGTGACTGGTAAGACAGGTAGTTGCCGTCCAGGTCGAGCTCGAAGAGCAGGTCCGGTATGGCCTCGAGCGAGGCCCTCAATGTGGCCGCGCTCTGGCGCAGCATGTAAACCATGTCCCGTCGCTCGGTGACATCGGTCTGCACGCCCAGCACACGCGTCGGCTTGCCCTGCACATCTCGATCGACGATGTGGCCCGACACCTCCAGCCAGCGGTAGCTGCCGTCCTCATGCCGAAGGCGAGCCTCGTACGCATAGGAGGCCTCTGAGCCGGGGGCCAGGGCGTTTTCGGTGACCGCAGTCACCGCTGCCCGGTCCTCGGGATGAACCCGGTCGATCCATTGCTGGCTGTTGACCTGGTCCGGATGGGGCTCCTCGCCAAGCATCGTGAAACAGGTGGGCGTGAAGAACCGGTGATCGGCGACAAGGTCCCAGTCCCACACGCCGATCGCCGCCGCCCCGGTGGCCACCGTCAGCCGTTCGGCCAGTTGCTTGGCTTTGCGCTCCTCCTGGGCGACCCGCCGCCAGGCTCGGGCCACGTAACTGCTCAACAGGAGTAGCGCGACTGAAGCGGCCGCCCATACCAACGAGGCCAGCCAGGCCGTCTGTCGCCAGCCCGCCAAGATGCGGTCGTGGGACCGTCCGACAACGACCAGGAAGTCGGGCTGCGTCGACAGCGCGCGGAAGGCGAAGTCGCGCAACACGCCGTCATAGGCACTGACCTTCTGGAACTGGCCGGCCGACTGCCCCGCTTGCGCGGCGCTGACCAGTGGCAGTTCGGCATGGACCTTGCCCATGACGGACTCGTTGTACGGGCTTCGCATCATCAGCACACCATCGCGCCGGATCATCGCTACCGAGCTGTCCAGCCCGAGATTAATCGAGCGCCAGAGCTGCTCGAAGAACATCGGGTCGAGCGCGACGACGACGAAGCCCTGCAAGCCTTGCCCGGTGCTGGGTTGCAGCGGGCGCGACGCGCTCATGAGCCATTCGCCGGCGGTGCCGCTTCGCACCGGCGTGCCGAGGTAGAAGCCAGCCTGTGGTTGGTCGCGGTAGGCTTTGAAGTCGTCGCGGTCGGACAGGTCGACGCCGATGTTTCCGGTGTCCGAGTGGTAGACGGTGCGGCCCTGCGCATCGAGTACCCACATCGCACGCACAAACGGCATCGACTGGATCTGCTCTTGAAGCAAGGCCTGCGCGGACGAAACATCGAGCGTGCCGTTCAACTCGGCTCGAGCCAGTTGCACGGCGGCCAGTTGGAGCCGCTTGTCGGTGGCCTGCAAGCTGCGCGCAGTATGTTCCTCGATGAGGAGCGCGAAGGATTCGGTGGCAAGCTGGCCGTCTTCTATCGCATGGCTTCTCAGGTGGGTCAGCAGCAGCGCCAGCATGGCGCCCGTGACCAGCACGACGCTGGCCGCAAGCCAGACCACCGAGCGAACGGTGCGAGGGTTCGCTGGCCGGTCGCGCGTGAGCGACGGCAGGCTGGGGCCTGCTAACCCTTCCATGGCGCTAGTCCCTAGGCATCGATTGTTTCTTCGTCCCGGTGGCGCTCTGCAATGGCGACGAAATCATCGAATGCGGCCAGGAAGAAATCAACCACGTCGGGGTCGAAATGCTGGCCACGACCCTCGGTGATCAGGCGGCGCGTCTCGGCGTAGGTCATCGCTTCCTTGTAGACCCGCTTCGAGATCAGCGCGTCGAACACATCGGCCACCGCCATCAGGCGGGCCGAAACCGGGATCGCGTCGCCGATCAGGCCGTCGGGATAGCCGCTGCCGTTCCACTTTTCATGGTGCCAGTGGGCGATTTCCTTGGCCAGCGTCAGAAACTCAAGCGGCGCATCGACGTCCTGTTCGGCCTGCTCGATGGCATTGCTGCCGCACTGGGCGTGGGTCTTCATCACCACCCATTCGTCGGCCGTCAGCTTGCCGGGCTTCAGCAGGATGTGGTCGGGGATGCCGACCTTGCCGATGTCATGCAGCGGTGCCGACATCGCCAGCAGTTCGATGTAGCGTTCGTTGATGAGCGCTGAAAATCTTGGATGGTCCTTCAACCCGAGCGCAAGCCGTTTGACGTAGCCCTGCGTGCGCAGGATGTGGTTGCCGGTCTCGGGGTCGCGCACTTCAGCCAGATGAGCCAGCGCGCGGATCGTCACGCGCTGCGTCCGGTCGTTTTCCGCCATGCGGCGCGCGACTTCAGCCTCCAGGGCCGCATTGCGATCGTGCAGCCACTCGCGGGCCAGCTTGGCTTCGAGCTGGCAGCGCACGCGGGCCAGCACAACTGCCGGTTTCAGCGGCTTGGCGAGGTAGTCGTTGGCCCCTTGCTTGAGACCCCGCTCCTCGCTGCTTGCGTCGCCGAGCGCCGTGAGGAGGACCACCGGGATGTCACGCGTCGCTGGATTTGCGCGCAGCCTGGCCAGCACCTCATAACCGTCGAGCCCGGGCATCATCACGTCGAGCAGGATCAGATCCGGCCGTGGCGTGCCCTCGGCCACGCGCAGACCGACTTCCCCGGAGATGGCCGCCAGCACCCGGTAGTGCGGGCACAGCAGCTCATTCAGAACGAACAGGTTGTCCGAATCGTCATCGACGATGAGGATCGTGGCGCTGGTGTCGACTGTCATGCTTGCGAATACCTGAGGTGATGCTGAGGAGTCTGAACTTCGGGCATTGAGGTGGCAACCTTTGGGGCCTGCTCGCTTTCAGTGTATCGACGCCAATTCGTAAACATTGACCGGTTTGGCTGGTTTTTTGGGTAGTGATCTTCCGAAAAACCGGTCATGAAAGCGGCCGAGAATCCCATGAATGAAGAAACCCACCGCGAAGGTCTCTCCCGGATGCACGTCGAGTGCGCGCGCCGCAACGCCCGACGGCCACGCCCAAGAGAGACGAGTTCTGAATCCGCCACCGAGCCGCTGAACACTGCCGAGCCGCAGGTCCATGGCGACGTCATCTTCTTCCCAACGAAAGCACCCCATGAAGCTCCAGGACAAAGTCTGCATCGTCACCGGCGCCGCCAGCGGCATCGGCAAGGAAATCGCACTCGTGTTCGCCAAGGAGGGCGGCAAGGTCGCCATTGCGGACATGAACCTGGCGGCGGCACAGGCCACCGCTGACGAGATCACGAAGGCCGGCGGCACCGCGATGGCGGTGGCGATGGACGTGACCAGCGAAGACCAGGTCAATGCCGCGGTCGCGGCGGTGGTGGCCGCTCATGGCGGGGTCGACGTGCTGGTCAGCAATGCCGGCATCCAGATCGTCCACCCGGTCGAGGATTTCCCGTTTGCCGACTGGAAGAAGATGCTGGCGATTCACCTCGACGGCGCTTTCCTGACCACCAAGGCCTGCGTGCCGCACATGAAGGCCTCGGGCAAGGGCGGCAGCATCATCTACATGGGCTCGGTGCACTCGAAGGAGGCGTCCTTGCTGAAATCAGCCTACGTCACCGCGAAGCACGGTCTCATCGGTTTGTGCAAGACGGTCGCCAAGGAGGGTGGCAAGCACGGCATCCGCGCCAATGTGATCTGTCCCGGTTTCGTGCGCACACCGCTGGTTGACAAGCAGATTCCCGAGCAGGCCGCAGCCCTCGGCATCAGTGAGGACGACGTGATCAGGAAGGTGATGCTGAAAGAAACCGTCGATGGTGAGTTCACCACCGTGCAGGACGTGGCCGATGTGGCGCTGCTGTTCGCCGGCTTCAACTCCAATGCGCTGACCGGCCAGTCGCTGGTCGTCAGCCATGGCTGGTTCATGCAGTGAGGGCCGGGCTGCTTCAGCAGCGACGGCGCTTCAACAGCCGGCCGTCAGCGGGCGTGGCGTGACCGGACAGACGCTTCAGAAGCGTCGAGCAATGTGCACTGCGCCTGCGGATCCGTGCTCGACCAGTGCGCACCAGGCCCGCATCAGGGGGCCGGGTGGCTTCGTGCGGTGCGACAGGGCCTCGTCGCGGTGTTCGCATTCGTCGGCCTGACATTCCAGCAGCAGTGACCGCAAGGCGGCGTGCTCGGTGCGGTCGGCTAGGCGGTCGATCTGCTGCTGGTAGTGCCGGTCGACGAAGGTCTCCACCGCGGCGATCGTCGCGTAGACCGCACGCGGGCCGAACAACGCGGGCAGCGCACCGGTCAGAAAACCCGCAGCGCGCCAGGGCACCAGCAGACGGCTGCGTTGCGACACCGGAAGCAGTTGCTCGACCAGGTCCAGGTGACGCTGCTCGGTCTGGCGGTGTCGGCGTGCGAAGTCGCACACGCCTTCGTCGCGGGCGATCGCCAGTACCCCGTGATAGATCCACACCGCGCCGCTTTCGCCCGCGTGATCCGAGCGCAAGTCACCGATCATGTCGATCGGGATCTCGATCGGGGGCGCTACCACCGCGGGGGTCGCCGCGTTTCCTTTTGGCGATGCATCCTTGCGCTCCAGCGCGACCGCGACCCGCTGCATCGCCGGGCGCACACGCAGGAAGCAGCGGTAGGCAATCTCCATCAGGAACGCGATGCCTGGCAGCGCACCGAGCCGGGCCAGCCAGCGCCAGCCTGGCAGCGTGGCCCACAAGGCGATGAAGGCGCGTGCGCCACTGAGCACCGTGCCGTCGCCTTGCTGTACGTGAAACCGCGCGAGGTAGTCGGCGCGTTGGCCACCCGGGGGCAAGGGCGAGTTCGCGTCGCTGACATCACACCAGCGCAGCGGCTGCAAGGGGGTCAGGCCACGGTACACACCGACCTCCCGACGGCACAGCGGGCAGGCGCCGTCGTACAGGACGGTCAGTGACGGGCTGTCGTCGGGTTTCAGATCGGGCATGTGGTGCATGTTGCCCGCGGTGCGCTGCCGCCGCTGCCGATCCGGCCTATGCACGTCGGCTTCGCGCGGTCTTGTTCTTGACACCGCGGCACTGGGCTGCTGCGAAACGAGGTCACTTCAGGAAATCACGCACGCGCGCGATGGATTTCTCTGCCGCCTCCTCCTGCGGCAGGTGACCGACGCCTGGCAACGACACCAGGGATGCGTTCGCGATCGCCTTCACGTAATCGGCTGAATTGGCGAACGGGATCATCGCGTCGGCCTCGCCCCACACCAGCAGGGTCTGCGCCTGGATGCGGTTCAGCAGCGGAATCGGGTCGACCAGCGTGGTCTGTCGCATCCGCGCGATGAGCGCGTCCCGGCTGCCCGGGGCCAGCATCAGCTCGTGATAACGCGTCGTCAGGTCGTCGCTCAGGAACGAGGCATTCGCATAGGCGGGCTCCAGACTCATGCGCAGCAGCGGCTTGGGCATCACGTAGCGCATCAGCCCCAGGGTCATCGGCACTTCCGGTGCCTGGCCGTACTCGAACCCCGGGCTCGCGAAGCCGTCGGGCGCGACAAGCACCAGCTTGTCCACCCGTTCCGGGTGCGTCGCAGCGAAGGTCCATGCGATGCGCCCGCCGATCGAATGGCCGGTGATGCTCGCGCGCGCGACGCCGAGCCGGTCCATCAGCGCGATCAGCACCTCCATGCTGCGCGCGTCGCTGTAGTTGCCACTCGGGTCGGGGGCGCTGAGACCGGAGCCGGGCAGGTCGAAACGGATCACGCGGTGGTCGACCGCCAATGCCTGTGCCCAGGGCTCCCAGCTGTGCAGGCTGCCGCCGAAGCCGTGGATCATGATCACCGCTGGCGCGCCCTTCGGGCCGCTGTCGCGAACGTGGAGTCGAATGCCATCGACGTCGACGATGTCACCGGGGGCCGCCAGGTAACGAGCCTCCAGCGAAGCCAGATCCTTGTCCGGGGTCCACAACCAGAAGGCGGCGAGCAACACGAGCAGCACGACAGAGCCGGTCAGTACAGCGAGTTTCAAGAGAAGACTTTCAGGTGGAGTGAATCGCAGGGCGTGCCGTATCGAAGGCGTAAGCCTTGGGGTCGGGCTGCCGCACCGCATTCACATACTCACGGGTGTAGCCTGGAAACACCGCAAAGACCCGACCGTTGTCCAGGCGATACCAGCTGCGGCACTGGCTCCAGACCGATGTGGCCAGACGCGCCTGCAGGCTGCGGTTGTGCTCACGCATCGCCTCTGGGCGCACGTCGATCCAGCGGTGGCCGCCTCCGCGAACCGCCTTCATGCAGGCGATCGCGTGATCGACCTCGGGTTCGATGTACAGCAGCGTCGAGGTGTGGCCGGTGGCGGTGTTCGGTCCCAGCATCAAGAACAGGTTCGGGAAGCCCGACACCGTGATGCCGTGGTACGCCTGTGGACCATTGGTCCAGGCGTTGGCGAGCGTGTGGCCTTGCAGGCCCGTGATGCGGATGGCCGACAGCGAATGCGCCACGTCGAAGCCGGTGGCGCACACCAGCGCGTCGATCGGTCGCTCGCGGCCATCGGCGGTGAGGATGCCGTGCGCGGTGATGCGCTCGATGCCTTCGGTCACCAGCTCGACATTCGGTTGGCACAGGGCCGGGTAGAAGTCGTTCGAGTAGATGATGCGCTTGCAGCCCAGCGGGTAGGTCGGGGTCAGCCGCTCGCGCAGGCTGTCGTCGCGGACCTGCCGCCGGCGTTGAGCGGCGGCGGTGGCCAGCAGCCCGCGACGTGCCAGCGAGCCGTCTTCGAAGCCGCGTCGACCCCATTCGAGCACCTGAGTCCAACTCCAGCGCGCCATCGCTGCACAGGGTGGCAGGTGCGCCAGTGCGCGATCGAGCGCGGTGTAGCGGCGGTCCATCCGCGGCATCACCCAGTTGGCAGTGCGCTGGAACAGGTGCAGTTGCTTCGCCTGTTCAGCGACGGGTGGCACCAGCTGCGATGCCGTGGAGCCGGTGCCGATCACCGCCACCCGCTGGCCGTGCAGCATGGCGCTGTGATCCCAGCGCGCCGAGTGCAGACGCAGGCCCAGGAAGTCGTCAATGCCCGGGATGTCGGGCCAGCGTGGCCGGCTCAGCGGTCCGGAACTGCACATGAAGAAGGGCGCGTGCAGTTCCTCGCCCTTGTCAGTGCGGATCTGCCAATGGCCCGTGGCCTCGTCGAAGGCGGCGTCGGTGATCTGTGTGCCCAGGCGCAGGTGCGCCAGCAGCCCGAATTTCGCGGCCACCCGCTGCATGTAGGCCTGGATCTCGGGCGCGCTGGGGAAACGGCGTGACCACGTGGGGTTGGGCGCAAAGGAAAACGAATATGCCGGCGCCGGCACATCGACGTGCGCGCCGGGGTAGGTGTTGTCCCACCAGGTGCCGCCCAGCCCTGGCTGCTTCTCCAGGATCACGAAGTCATGGATGCCGGCCTGCTTGAGCTTGACGCCGGCGCACAAGCCCGACATGCCCGCACCGAGGATCACCACTTCATGGTGCGCGGACTGCGGCCTCGCGCCAGCGCGAGCCGTGGCAAGTGCCTGCATCACGAAACGAGCGATGCGCTCGAGGGCCTCGTCGGCACTGCGCAGCACACCGCCGTGGGTCTGGAACACATGCCATCGGCCGGTGGTGACTTCGCAGTGCGTTTCGACCCCGGCCGACTGCAGGGCGGCTTCGAGCAGCAGTGCCTGGCCGTGCAGCAACTCGTCGGTGCCGGCCTGGATCAGCGTCGGTGGCAGGCCGCTCAAGTCGGCGAACAGTGGGGAAACCTGCGGTGCATCGGCCGAAGTGGTGTCGCCCAGGTAATGCGCGGCGCAGGCGGCGGCCCACGCGAGGCTGAGCATCGCCTCGCCGGGCGGCTCGGCCGCAGGCGCATCGCGCATCGCCAGATCGACCCAGGGCGACAGCAGCACCAGGGCACCCGGCAGCGGCAAGCCGCGGTCGCGCAGCGCCAGCGCGGTCGACAGCGCCAGCCCGCCGCCAGCCGAGTCCCCGGCGAGGATGACGGGGCGGCCCGCGGCTTCAGCGCTCAGCGCGCAAAACGCAGCGATGGCGTCATCGAGCCCGGCCGGGTACGGATGCTCCGGTGCCAGCCGGTAATCGAGCGAGAACACTGGCAGCCCGGTGATGCGAGCGAGCCGCGCGGTCAATGCGCGGTGTGTCGCCGGCGAGCCGATGCAGAACGCCCCGCCATGCAGGTAGAGCACCACACCGGGTGGAGAACGGGGCGCCTGCGTCGAGCGGCACCATTCGCCGGCCACGCCGCCGACCATCTCAGCATGGACCGAGACACCCTTTGGCATCCGTGTGCTGCGCGACAGCGCGCGCAACCAGCGGCGCTGGAAGCCGATCGAGAAGCGCGGCGAAAAAACGGGCTTCAGCAGCAACCTGAGCGACGCACGCAGCATCGCTGCAAGCAGCGCGTCGATCAGCCCCTTGGGTTCAAGAACGGCCATGACGGGCCCGCAATGCAAAGGAGGCGATCGTAGCCAGTCGTTCGGTGCCGCCGATGGGCCGGGCCCGTTGCGACCGTCTCGACACGGCGCGTGGCGTGCACGCCGCAATCGACCGCCGCCACCGGCAATTCCGCACATTCCCTTGCATTTGGGTCGCAAATTGAAACATCGTGATACATCGTTGAGTCGCGTCGCCATTAGTCTCGCCGCACCACGTGGACATTGACGGATGGGGGTCCGTGCGACGATGAACGATTACCTGTTGTGGGGCGCTGGTGCGGCGCTGCTGGTACTGCTGCTGGTCGTGCAGCTGATCCGGCGGCGTGCGCGGCGGCCCGTGGGCCGAAGCGAGCGAGCCGACAGGGTCGCTGAGCGCGCCTCGCCGCCGATCTCGCGCAGCGCCTCCGAGCTCGACACCATCAGCGATGTCCACGCACTGAATCCAGCGCGGCCATCGTCCAGCGACGATGTGAGGTTGCGCGCCGAACGCGAAGCCGCCGAACAGGCCGCTCGCGCAGAGGCCGACCGGGAAGCCGCCGAGTGGGAAGCGCGCCTCGTCGCGCAGCAACTCGCTGACGAGGAACGCGAGCGTGCACGCATCGCCGCCGAGCAGGCGACTGCGCAGGTCATGGCGTCTCCGCCGGAGCCCGAGCCTGTCGTCGACACCCAAGCCGCCGAGCAGGCCGCGCTCGAGGCCTTGGCGCGCGAGGCCGCCGAATGGGAGGCTCGCCTGGCTGCGCAGCAACTCGCCGATGCCGAGACCGAACGCCAGCGTGTCGCGGCTGAGGTCGAACGTGCGGCGGCCGAAGCTGCTGCCGCCGAAGCTGCGGTGCAGGCGCAGCGTGATGCGCAAGCGGCTGAACTGGCCCCATTCCGGCTCACGCTCGAACCCGAAGCCGCGGCTGAAAGCAAACCGATACTCCCCGAGGTGCCCGTCACTCGCACGCCGGAGCAGTGTCTGGTGATGATCGCCGACGACTCCAAGGTGGTCCGCATCAAGACCAGCCGCCTGCTGGCCAAGCACCTGTACCGGGTGTCACTGGCCGAAGACGGCCTCGACGCCGCGCGTCAGATCGAGCTCGCGCTGCCCGACGTGCTGATCACCGATGTCGAGATGCCCGGCATGGACGGCTTTGAACTGACGCGCCAGGTGCGCAACAACCCGCGCACCGCTCACATCCCGATCGTGATGATCACCGCCGACGATGTGAAGCACCGCGCCGACGCGTTCGAAGCCGGAGTCAGCGTGCTGCTGAGCAAGCCCTACCCGGAGGACGAGTTGATCTCCTACCTCCAGTCCACGCTGACCCGCGAGGTGGCAGCACCCTGACGTTCGATCGCCCGGCGCTGGCGAAGCCGAACCGCGTCGCCCAGGGCGATTGACGGTCTTTGATCTGGATCAAGCGCCGTGGGCTGAAAGTTGCTGACCATCGGGACACCGATGACGACAGTCAGAACATTCAGGACCTGCTCATGAAAAGCTCACTCAACGCCGACAAGCGTGCCGCGCTGGCGCATGTCCTGCACGCCCGCCAACAGGCACTTGAGCGTCAGATAACGCTGCACCGTCAGGGTCAATCGCGTGTCGACTTTGCCCGCGACACGCTGACGCAGGACGGTGATGATGCGCCCCAGCGCGCAAGTGACCGCGAAGTCGATCAGGCCTTGTCGGACATCGACACGCAGGCCTTGGCAGCGGTTAACGAAGCGCAACGCCGCCTGCAGTCTGCCGACTATGGTGTGTGCGTCGACTGCCATGCTGCGATTGCCTTTGCGCGCCTTCAGGTCGAACCCGACGCGCTGCGTTGCGTGGCCTGCCAATCCCTCCGAGACAGGAGCATGTGACATGAGCCTTTTCCATGCCGTCGTCTGGACCGACCACCAGTCCGCCCAGGTGCTGCAATTCGACTCGGAGCATGTCAAGGTGCACAAGGTCAAGGCGCATTCGCATCCCACGGCGCAGCATCGCAGCGGCGTGCGCACGGAGCACGAGTTTTTCGGGGCTCTGTGCGATTCGCTCGAAGGCATCACCGAGGTGCTGGTCACCGGCTCGCACACCGCGATTGCCGATCTCCGTCACTACATCGACAAGCACAGGCCGCACACGGCTGCGCGCGTGGTGGGCTACGAGGTCGTGGATCACCCGACTGAGAAGCAACTGGTGGCGCTCGCGCGCAAGTTCTTCCTGGAGAGTGACCGCATGTCGGGCGTGCCGACGCCGACCTGAGCGGCCAGCGCCCCAGCCCGTGTCGATCAGGTGGCGACCGGGGTGGCTGCCACCAGATGCTCGGTCAGGAACCAGGCCTGCAGTTCATTGGTGCGCAGCACATCGCTGACCAGCAGATCGTTGGTACCCGAATCTCCGGTGTCGGCCACGATCTCGGCGTTCTTGCGCGCCGCAATGATGATCATCTCGTGCGCTTCGGCCAGCCGTGACAGCTGCACCAGTGCAGGCTCGCGGCCGCGGGGTGGGCGCGGGATGCGCGTGGTCTCGGCCACGTCGGCGGCCATCGCCAGCGTGACGCCACCCAGCACCTGGATGCGTTCTGCCACCAGATCCACCAGTTCAGCCTGCGCCTCGTAGTGCTTGTCGAACAGCAGATGCAACTGATCAAAGGTCGGGCCGACCACCTGCCAGTGGTGCTTCTTGTACAGGTCGCGCAAGGTCATCGTGTCGGCCAGCGTCTGGTTCAACAGCGCAACGCTCTTGGTGCAAACGGATTCGGACAGGCCGTTCGGCAGCTTGACGATGGTGCCGTACTCCTGTGTGACGACGCCATGCTGATTCAAGTGCGGCGCCACACTGTCGGAGGCGCTGCGGGAATCGGTATGTGTCTTTGACATGAATGGCTCCTGAAAAGTGTGTCGAGTCAGTGTGCGCAGCAGCATGGCGGCGCCGGCATCGGAGGCAGCCGCGATGCGCCATCGGCGCCGTCCTACAGACCTAAAATCGCGCGCAGGCGGGAAGGGCGCACCGTGCGCGACGCCGTACCAATGACCGGAGCCTTCCTTGCGCCCTTCACGTTGCCTCGCCTTGTGTGTCTCTGCAGCCCTGATGAGCGGCTGCGCGACGTCCACCGTGACCAACCCGGTCACCGGCTTGCAGGAGCGCACGGTGATGAGCGTGGCCAGCGAGATCGCCGAAGGCAAGAAGGGACACGCGCAGGTGCTGCAGGAGTACGGCGTCTATCCAGACGCCAAGCTGCAGGCCTATGTGAATGACCTCGGCCAGCGTCTGGCCAGCCAGTCCGAGCGCAGTGAACTGGAATGGCATTTCACGGTGCTGGACAGCCCGGAGATCAACGCCTTCGCGTTGCCTGGCGGCTATGTCTACGTGACACGCGGGATCATGGCCTACATGGACAGCGAGGCCGATCTGGCCGGTGTCATCGGCCACGAGATCGGGCATGTCACTGCCCGTCATGGCGCCCAGCGCGCCACGCGCCAACAGACGGCTGGTTTGGGTGTGCTGGCGGCCACCTTGCTGGGCGTGGCCCTGGAGGGCGCGGGCGTGCCGGGTGCAGGTCGAGTGGTGGGCCAGGTGTCGCAAGGCATGGCCGCGGGCTACATCGCCAGCTACGGCCGCGAGCAGGAGTTGCAAGCCGACCAGCTCGGCGCCGAGTACCTGTCTCGCAGCCGTTACGACCCTCGCAACATGGTCGACGTGATCAAGGTGCTGAAGAACCAGGAACGTTTCGCCGATGACATGGCGCGCGCCGAAGGCCGCACGCCGCCAGCGCACACCAACTGGCTGGCCTCGCACCCCAGCAACGACCAGCGTCTGGCCGAAATCACGCAGATTGCCGATGGCTACCAGGGCACCTACCTCGACGACAGCCGCAACCGATACCTGCAGGCCATCAACGGCATGACCTACGGCGAAAGCCGCGAGCAAGGGCTGACCCGGGGCCAGAATTTCTATCACGAGGAACTTGGCATTGCGCTGACCGCGCCAGCGGGCTGGAAGATCCAGAACAGCAAGGAAGCGATCACGCTCGTCAACGCGGAAGGCGCGGCCGGGCTGGTGGTCAAGCTGGTGCCAGCCAAGGCGGGCAGCTCGCACGCGGAGATCGTGCGCAATGTGCTTGCGCCCATCAGCGGCCGCGCCGAACCGCTGACGCTGAACGGCTTGTCGGCGACGCATGTCGTGGGCGTGCGCAGCGACCAGCAAGGCCAGCCTCAGTCCTTCGAAGCCACCATCGTCAGCGGGCCCGGCGCACAGAACTACCTGCTGGGCTATGTCTCAAAGGACGCCCAGGCCCTCAAGCGCGCCTACCGCCAGATGCGGGAGGCCGAGGCCTCGTTTCGCGCGCTGACCGCTGCCGACCGGGCCGCAGCGCGGCCCTGGGTCATCAAAACCGTGCCATACCCGGGCGGCCCGGGTGGTGGTTTTGCGGCGCTGGCAAAGAAGTCACCGCTGGCACAAGCACCGGAGCAGCAGCTCAGGTTGATCAACGGCGTCTATGCGGGCGGCGAGCCGAAGGCGGGGCAACCGGTGAAGGTGGTGGAGTGAGATGCGTTTGATGTAGACCTTCGCCGACCCTGCCGAGCACGAATGTTGCGTTGCAACACGCAACACACTGGAATCCTCATGCTCATCCGCATCGGCTACGACATCGAGCTCGCGGTCACCGCGCCCACAGCGCTGATCTACCTGCTGCGCGTGCACCCGAGCCGCGAGCACGACCTCCAGGGGCCGGAGAACGTGCATCTGCAGCCGGGACTGGTCGCCACCGAGTACTTCGACGGATTTGGTAATCGCTGCGGTCGGATCCAGGTGCCGCCGTATGTGTCGACGGTGCGCCTGACAAACCAGGCCATCGTCCATGACACCGGACTGGCCGATGCGGTGTACTTCGACGTCTATCAGCACGCACCGGAAGAATTGCCGACAGAGGTGCTGCAATTTTTGCTGCCCAGCCGCTACTGCGAGGTCGACAGTGACCTCCTGGGTTTCGCCTGGGCGCAGTTCGGTGGCAGCCCGATGGGCTGGGGCCGCGTGCAGGCGATCTGCGATTTCGTGAACCAGCGCATCCGCTTCGACTACAACCAGGCGCGATCCAACCGCAGCGCGCTGCAAGGCTTTCACGAGCGGACCGGCGTATGCCGCGACTTCGCGCACTTGGCCGTTACCCTGTGCCGCTGCATGAACATCCCCGCGCGCTATGCGACCGGCTACCTCGGCGACATCGGTATTCCGCCGGTTCGCTATCCGATGGACTTCAGTGCCTGGTTCGAGGTGTATCTGGGTGCCACGTGGCACACCTTCGACGCGCGCCACAACACGCCGCGCATCGGCCGGGTGGTGATGGCTTACGGGCGCGATGCGGGCGATGTGCCGATCACGATGACTTTCGGGCCGAATGCGCTGACCCGCTTCGAAGTGACGACTGACGAAGTTTGTTGAGCGCCGCGTTCTGCTCGTCGGCATGGCCCTCGAGCATTACTGGCCGGCCTTGCTGCTTGCCTTGGCCAGTGATAACCGTGCCGAACTCTGCATCGGTGCGTAGCACAGGCCCGCGGCTGCGCATCCCTGACTGGTCACGGTGAGTGTGAATGCAGCAGCCTCGGATTTGATCGGCAGCCGGATCACGACGCGCCCGCGATGGGTTTCGAGGTTCTTGCCAAAGTTCTCGTCGAATTTGAACTGACCTGGTGGGATCACCGGCTTGCCAAGTTTCACTGCGGCAGGGACTGCAGCGAAAGCAAAACGTTCGCGGTACAGGGAGTAGCCGTCAGCCACGTTGAAGACAACCTCGACCTGGTGCGCATCGATCGTGCGGGCCTCGAAGCGAAACGCCTGCTCTGGCGGCAGAAATTCGTCAGCGGCCACAGCCGCCGTGCCGCAAAAGCCTTGCGAAACCAGCAGCAGCGCAGAGAGGTAACGCAGCAGGAAAGTGGTCATGGGTGTGAAGTGTGGGCAACAGGCACGAAGTGCCAAGCAAGAGATGCGGTGATGCCATCGACGCTGCTCAACAGCGCCTGCGATGGAAACGGGATGTCAGCCTCAGGTCGTCCGGTGGCGTCTGCGGCGTTTGACCGCGTGCGCCGCACGGGCCACTGCCTGCGCTGCTGCGTCACGCAAGTCAGGCGACGAGCCGCCGGCGCGAAACGAATTCGGCGGTGTTGCAACCCGACGATTCAATGCCGCGATCGCACTGAACGCCGAAGCCACGGCGATGAACAGGCCCACACCGCCGATGGCACAAAGCACCAGGAGAACGCCGTGCTCCCAGGGATGGGTCAGTGCGGCAAACCCAACCGCCGCCAGCATCGCCAGCAACAACGCGCGACGTCGGCCGATCGGCCCGAACATCGAGCCCAGTGCCGTGCCGTAACCCAGCAGGAAAACTGCGGCGAGCAGGTGCTGTTCCAGTGTCAGCTGATTCAGGGTCTTGTCGAGTTCGCTCATGGCTGAATACTCCTTGCCGTGGGTAGCGAGATTGCGCGCTGTGGTCGCGCATCGCAAGTGGTTACTGAGAGGTGGTCAACGAGCTTGTGAAGCCCATCACGTTGACCTGTTGCCATTTGCCACATGGACGAAGCTCAGGGTACCGGCGATTGATTTCAAGCACATGAATCAGGGAATTCGGCAGGCCCCGCTGGTGGGTTTCAGTGGGCAACTGGCGTGCCTGTGCGTGGCGAGCGCGCGCGGATCGGTGCTAGCGCGACGACATGGGCCAGGGTCGCTGCGCCGGCCGCATTTGCTCCCAGGCCCGAGCCAACTGAAGCACCCCGAGATCGTCAAAGCGCCGTCCGACGATCTGCAGGCCGATGGGCAGGCCCCTGGCGGTGTACCCGGCGTTGATGCTGGCTGCAGGCTGCTCGCTCATGTTGAATGGCAGCGTGTAGGCGATGTGCTCGAACGGCCGTGCGGGGTCGTTGGTCGGGCAGGGCAGCTCGGCAGCAAATGCCGGTATCGGTGCAACGGGCGAAAGCACGAAATCGAAGGGCTGGCAGGCGGCCACCGTCGCGGCGCGCATCGCCAGCGTCTGGTGATAGCTGCGCAGGACCTCAACTCCGCTGAGGCTCGCGCCGCCCTCGGCCCACGCGACGATGAAGGGCAGTACGCGGCGCTGTTGCAGGGCATCGAAGGCCTGCAGGTCAACCCACGCACGGGTGCGCCAGAAGCGATCGATGCCGCTGGCCATCTCGCGGTCGACGAAGGGGGCCAGCGGCTCAACGATGGCGCCTGCAAGCTCGAAGGCTTGAGCGGCCGCCGTGATCGCAGCCAGGATCTCTGGCTCGCAAGGCAAGCCCCAGCCCGCATCGAGCATCAGACCGATCCGCAGGCCACGCAGCTCGCGCCCCAGTGACAGCCACTCGATGCGTTCTGCCGGCAGGCTCATGTGGTCGCGCCAGTCGGGCTGGCTCAGCACCGACATCATCAGCGCTGCATCGCTGGCGCTGCGCGTGATCGGGCCGGCGACGCGCGCGGGGTAGGGCACCCCGATCGGCACGCGTCCATGGCTGGGCTTCAGGCCGAACACGCCACACCAGCTGGCAGGCAGCCGGATCGATCCGCCGATGTCGGTGCCCACCTGCAGTGGGCCATAGCCTGCCGCTGAAGCCGCAGCCGCGCCGGCACTGCTGCCGCCGGGGTTCAGCCGCAGATCCCAGGGGTTGCGCGTCAGCGGGTGAAAGCTCGACAGGCCAGAAGAGAGCATGCCGAGGTCGGGCATCGTCGTCTTGCCCAGAATGACCGCCCCAGCCTCGCGCAAGCGCGCCGCAGGGGGCGCATCGGCGGATGCTGGTACCAGTTCGGTGGCCGCACACCCCAGCGGGATGGGCGTGCCGAGTGTGGCGATGTTTTCCTTCACCATGGCCGGCACGCCGTCGAGTGCGCCGATCGGTTCGCCGCGGTGCCAGCGGCGTTCTGATGCCTGCGCCGCGATCAGGGCGGTGGCGCCATCGACGGCAAAGGTCGCGTGCAGCGCGGGCTCACACGTGGCCATGTGTGCCAGCACATCACTCACCACTTCGACGGGGCTCAGCGATCGGCTTCGATAAGCCGCCAGAAGCTCATGGGCGCCAAGCAGATGAAGGGCTGCCATGGTCCGCTTGGCCCTCCTTGTCTCCCGTGCAACTCAGGTGTAGCGCCCTTCGTTTTCGACCAGTTCGCACCCCTCGATCAGGAAGAGGCCGTCGGGCTGGCGCTCCAGCGTGTAGGTCGCGAGCCAAGCCGCGCCCTGTGTGTCGGTCATCTGCACCCCCAGCACCACCACGCCGTCGATCAACTGAGGCTTGAGAAAAGCCACTGATGCCGGCCGGTAGACCACCGCGTAGCGCCTTCGCACGAGGTTGATGAAGTTGTCGGGTGAACCCAGGTGCCTGCGCGCGCCGGGTGACGCCAGCAAGAAAGCCCGCCGCGCATCGTCGGCTGCAAAAGCGTCAAGTTGCGCCTGCACCACCGCACGCGCCTTGACCGCCAGTGCGGCCGGTACGTCATCGGCAAAGGCCGCAGCGCCTGTCAGGCCCAGACTCAGGCCGAGACCACAAGAAATCAAGGCGCGACGGTGAATCAGGACGTTGTTCATGGCGACTCCAGAGGGCTGCTTTCGGACAGATCATGCCGCGAACGCGGGGAAAAAACATCTGTGACGTCCCTCCCTGCGTTTCGGGTGCGTAAATGCACACGATCGGTCCATTTCAGTGGATTTCAACCCCTGAATGCGGGGTGCCTTGGCCGCGACTTTCGACCCTGAAACTGTTACAAATACAAACCGACGTTAGGCCGTTGAAACAGCGCGAAGGCGCGATGTGAAGAGCGCCCGCCCCCTATTTGATGATGCAACCAACGGCCAGATACCCCCGCCCTCCATCGCTATCGCCATCGCCATCGCCGTTCCCCGGGATCGCCGATCGACGCGACTCTGCGACCGGCGCGCTGCGCCGCCGCGGCGACCGCGATCCGGTGGCAGAACTGCAGTCCCTGCTGGACAAGTTGCCTTCCCTGGTGGTGCGCCTGCACCGATCTGCGGCTGGCCAGTGGGCTGTCCCTTACGCCTGCAGCGCGTTCGTCCGTCTGTGCGGCATCTCGATGTCGGTCTTGCGTGTCGATGCCCGCGCGCTGCTCGATTGCGTGCATGGCGAGGACCTGCGTCGCATCGAGCGTGACTGGTACCAGGTCACCGCGTCGGCCCAGCCGATCCACGAGTCCGTGCGTCTGCGGCGCCGCCACGGGCCCTGGACCCGCTTCGATGCGAGCGCTCTGGCCGATCCGGCACCCGATGGAGGTGTCTACTGGAATGTGCTGCTGCGGCCGCAGTCGTCGCCATCTTCCGCGGACGCAGATCTGCAGCAACGGCAAGAGCGCTGGCAGCTGGCCACTGCGGCCGCCGACATCGGCATCGTCGAGCTGGATGTGGCGGGCGGCACCCTGCACCTTGATGCTGTGGCCTGTCGACACCATGGCCTGGATTCGGAGCCGCATCTGGTGGAGGTGGAGGCTTGGATGGCCCAGGTGGTCGAGGCCGACCGGGCTGCGGCTCGGGCCCTCTGGCTACCCACCGCACTGGCGGAAGACCGAATGCGCCTGTCTCTGGGTATCGAAGCAGGCACAGAGCATGGCATACGCACGTTGGAGTTCGTGCTGCAGGCGGTGGAGGGGCAGCAGCGGCTGGTCGGTATCTGCACGGATGTCACCCAGCGGCAGACGCTGGATGCCTTGAAGCGCGACAAGCTCGACGCCGAGAAGGCCAGCCGCAGCAAGAGCGAGTTCATGTCACGGGTCAGCCATGAATTGCGGACGCCGTTGAATGGCATCCTGGGCTTCGCGCAGCTGATGGCACTCGACAGCGAGGCGCCTCTGCCGCCTGCTCAAGCGCAGCGCCTGGAGGTGCTCCGACATTCCGGCTCGCGGTTGTTGTCGCTGATCGACCAGCTTCTTGAGGTGTCTCGCATCGAGCAGGGGCGTCTGCGCCTGCGTCACCGGCCGACCGACGTGCGGCTGCTGGTCGAACGTTGCGCGGACGAGATGATGCCGCTGGCCCAGCAGCGTGGCATCGAACTGATGGTTCAGATCCCGCCGAATGCGCCTCCAGTGCGCGCTGACGCGGAGGCGCTGGAGCAGGTGTTGACCAACCTGCTGTCCAACGCCATCAAGTACAACCGGCCGCGGGGTCGCGTTCGGGTGCGTTTCGAGGCCGCTGAACAAGGGGTGTTGACTGTCGATGACACCGGCATCGGGATGACCGAGGAGCAGCTCGGCAAGCTGTTCGAACCGTTCAACCGTCTCGGCGCCGAGCGAACCTACACCCATGGCAGCGGCCTGGGGCTGGCGATCACGCGCAAATTGGTACGTGCCATGGGTGGCAAGATCGACGTGTTGTCACGCCCGGGCAAGGGGTCGCGCTTTGCCGTGTCCTTGCCGCTTTCCAAGGCCGGCAAGGTCAAGCCGGCGCAGGATGTGCAGGCCAAGCCCGAGTTCCCGTCCGTGTGGGACAACGGGGTCGAGCAGGTGGTGCTGTACGTCGAGGACGATGAAGTCAACACCATCCTGATGGAGCAGATTTTCCGTTCTCAGCCCAACTGGCGCTTGCTGACGGCGGCAACTGGCCCCGAAGGCCTGGAGATTGCCGACCAGCATGAGCTTTCCCTCGTCTTGCTCGACCTGAACCTGCCTGGCTTGTCTGGTTTCGAGGTGCTCGAGCGCTTGCGGTCCCGGGAGCACACGCGGCATCTGCGCTGCATCGCGCTCAGCGCCGACGCGCTGCCGCAGCAGATTCAGCAGGCGGTGGCGGCAGGTTTCGACGACTACTGGACCAAGCCCATCGATGTCGCGGTGGTGATCGGCAAACTGAAAGACGAGTTCCGATTGCTGTCGGAGTCGCGTTGAATTCGCTTGTACTGGTAAAGGTGGTTTCCGATGGTGTCGCGGCGCTGGTAGCCTTGCTAGTGGATATTTCGCAGCCTCGGATCGTGATGTTGATCACTCAAAGTTGGGCGTCAGGACTATCCGTCTGGACTCGCCGCTCAACTTTCTGGTCCCGGTGCCGATCCTTCGATCACGCCACGCCTCGTCGGCCTGGTTTGACGGCAGCAGTCATGCAACTCACCCTCACACTGCAAAGTTCTGCACAGAAATCGCTCCGGCCGCCACTGAGCTGCTGCTTCGCCAGCGCACGTGCGCCGGGGGCGCTGCGGTGACAGTGAAGCGCACGCCTCATGCGGTCCGAGGCGGGGCGGCAGGCTCTGCGCCGTCCAAGCCACGAGTCATTGCTGCGCAGTCGACACCGGGTGGTGCGGCAGGTGAAGATGGCGACAGCCCGTCGATCGAGATGTCCCCGCTGATCGAGGGATTGCTCGACGCTGCGTGGCTGGTCGAGCCGCAGAGCCTGCGCGTGCTGGCGGCCAATTCGCAAGCGGCGGCCTTGCTGGGCATCGATGTGTCCGCGCTGTGCCGAACCGATGCCCTGGCCCTCGCGGCGACGCCGCAGGATGTGGCGTTCTGGGAAGCGACACGCAGCGGCGCGATGGACTCCGCCGACGTACAGACGGTGCTCAGCGATGCCGAGGGCAAGTTGGTGCCGGTGCTGCGCCGTGTCACCCGCATCAACCCGGGCGCACTGGCCGATTCGCGCTACGGTGTCTACTTGGTCGTGATGCGCGACCGCCGTCCGGAGTTGCGCGCACAGGCTGAGCTGGAGGAGCGCCTGTCGGAATTGCGCGCCACGCTCGACTCCTCGACCGACGGCATCCTGGTGCTCGACCTGAACGGCGGCATCGTCAACTTCAACCCCCGTTTTGCCACCCTCTGGGAGTTGCCTCAGGCCTTGCTGGCCGAGCGCGACAACGTCGCTGTTGCCGCCTGGATGCTGCGGCGCGTGGCCGACCCAGTGACCTACAGCAAGCGCTTGCAGGCGCTGACGGAGTCGCCTTCGCTTGAGGGCACCGACGTCCTGAACCTGCGCAGTGGCAAGGTGTTTGAACGCCGCTCGCTACCGCAACGCACCCGGGGCCAGACCATCGGGCGCGTTTACGCCTTTCAGGACGTGACCGAGAGCCACGAGGTACAGCGCCACTCGCAGCCGCCGTCCAGCAATGACGCGCTGACCGGCCTGCCGAGTCGACAACTGGTGGCCGACCGTATCGACTATGCGCTGGCGCTGGCGCAGCGCGAAGGCATTGCGTTCGCTTTGCTCCACCTGAACCTCGACCGTTTCAAGCCCATCAATGATGCGCTCGGCCCGGCCGCTGGCGATCGCCTGCTCATTGAGGTCGCCAGGAGACTGACGGCGACGATGCGTCAGGTCGACACCGTCTGCCGCCTTGGCGACGACGAGTACCTCATGCTGCTGCATCAAGCCGACATGCAGCGTGCCGAAGGGGCCGCCCGTCGGGTCGTCGAGTCCCTGCAGCCACCTTTCGTGATCGACGGGGTGAACCTGACCGTGACCGCCAGCGTTGGCATCTCGCTGTATCCCGGCGATGGCAGCACAGCTGAAGAGCTGTTGCAGGCGGCCGATGCGGCGATGGCCGACATGAAAGCGGCCGGTGGCGCGGGATTCCGCTTGCATCAGCAACGCGTCGGCGCCACGGTGGTCACCTTGCGCACCCGCATGAAGCTCGACCTGGCGATGCGCCAGGCGCTGGCGTCCGGTCGGTTCCGGCTGCATTACCAGCCGCAGGTTGACCTCAAGAGTGGCGAGATCGTCGGCGCCGAGGCGCTGATACGCTGGCGCGATCCTGAACTGGGTGATGTCTCGCCCACCGAGTTCATCCCGGTCGCCGAGCGCAGCGGCTTCATCGTCGCGATCGGTGCCTGGGTGCTTCAACAAGCGGTGCAGCAGGCGGCCCTCTGGCGCGAGCAGGGCCGCGAGTTGCTGATGTCCATCAATGTGTCTGCGCTGCAGTTCCAGCAGGCCGACTTCGTCGACAGCGTGGCTCGCGCACTGGCTGAAGCCGGGCTCGAGCCCCAGAAGCTCGAACTGGAGCTGACTGAATCCCTCCTTGTTCAGGATGCGCAGGAAGCCCTGCAGCGCCTGCAGGCGCTGGCGGAGTTGGGCGTCAAGCTGGCGATCGACGACTTCGGCACCGGCTACTCCAGCCTCGCCTACCTGAAGCGTTTCCCGATCGGGCGGCTGAAGATCGATCGCAGTTTCATCCAGGGGCTGCCCGACGACGAGGTTGATGTCGGGATCGTCAACGCCATCGTCAACCTGGGCAAGGCGCTGCAACTCGACATGGTGGCCGAAGGTGTGGAGACCGAAGCGCAGCGGCTGTTCATGCTGAATACGGGTTGTACGCAGTACCAGGGTGGGCTGTGCGCGCCAGCGCTCGATGCCTTGTCGTTCGATGCGCTGCTCGATCGCGGGCCCGATTTCGAGCAGGACCTGCCGGACACCGGGGACTGGATCGAAAGCGGTTCCTGAGCGCAGGTGCTGCTGTTCAGCTGGGCGTACTGCTCCCGGCGATTCAGAGGAAGCGGCCCAGCAGGCGGCGCGACCGCGGGTCCAGCGCTCTGCGGTCACGCACGATGAACTGGATGCCATGGCTGTCGGCGATCCACAGTGCCCCGTCGTTCAATCGCCGGATGTCTTCCTCGCCCTTCAGCACGAAGCTGGTGACCCCCCGGTCGGTGTCTACCTGCCAGATGCTGGGGGTCGAAAACGTCGACACCGACACGATGTGCCGTATCACCGGCGTGAACTCGCGGCTGAGCAGTTCCTCGGTAATCAGCGCGCGCAGCGGCGGAGGCAGCTTGTCGAGTGCCTCGACCCAGGCGACCTCGCGGCCATCGCCATCGACCAGCGAAAGCCCCTCGTTCGGCGCCGCGATCGGAAATGCCCGCACCGGCACCACACCCGGGTGGCGCATGCCGTCAGCGGTGGTCAGCACCAGGCGACCATGGGCATCTCGCTCCAGTTGAAAGGGCTGAAAGGACGCCTCGTTCATGCGGGCAACTCGCTGTGACTCGACGCCCCGGCCGCCGTTGCCGATGGGGGCACCTCGATCGGGCCGCTGTGCGCCACCCAGCCGTCCGTCGCGGCCTGACGCGCTTGTGCTTCGTGCAGTCGCCAATAGGCACCGCGCCTGGCCATCAACTCGTCGTGCGGGCCGACCTCGACGATCTGCCCTCGGTCCATCACGACCAGCCGATCCGCCTTGCGCAAGGTCGACAGCCGGTGCGCGATCGCGATCGTCGTGCGGCCCTGCACCAGGTTGTCGAGCGCATTCTGGATTTCCTTTTCGGTCTCGGTGTCCACCGACGAGGTGGCCTCATCGAGGATCAGGATGCGCGGATCGATCAACAGCGCGCGCGCAATGCTGATGCGCTGGCGCTCACCGCCGGAGAGTCCCTGGCCGCGCTCACCGACCAATGAGTCGTAGCCCTGCGGCAGTCGCAGGATGAATTCATGCGCATGCGCGGCGCGCGCGGCGGCGACGATGTCTGACCGGCTGGCGTTGGGTTGGCCGTAGGCGATGTTTTCGGCGATCGTGCCGAAGAACAGGAAGGGTTCCTGCAGCACCAGACCGATGTGGCGCCGGTAGTCGGCCACGCCGTAACGACGAATGTCGATGCCGTCGACCTTGATGGCGCCGTCGGTCACGTCGTAGAAGCGGCAGATCAGATTGACCAGCGTGCTCTTGCCCGAGCCACTGTGGCCGACCAGCCCGATCATCTCGCCGGGCCGAATCTCGAGCTGCAGCCCGCGGATCACCGAGCGGTTGCCGTAGCGAAACCCGATGCCTGCCAGTTCGATGCCGCCCTGTGGCTGGGCCAGCGGCACCGGAGTCGCTGGCTCCGGGACGTTCGACACATGGTCGAGGATGTCGAAGATCCGCTTGGCGCCCGCTGCGGCCTTCTGTGTCACCGAGACGATGCGGCTCATCGAGTCGAGCCGACCGTAGAACCGACCGATGTACGCGATGAAAGCGGTCAGCACGCCCACGGTGATCTCGTGCTTCGACACCTGCCAGATGCCGAAGGCCCAGACCACCAGCAGACCGATCTCGGTCAGCAGCGACACCGTTGGCGTGAACAGCGACCAGGTCTTGTTCAGGCGGTCGTTGACCTGCAGATTGCTCTGGTTGGCCGCCTTGAAGCGCTGTGCTTCCCGGCCTTCCTGCGCAAAGGCCTTGACCACTCGGATGCCCGGAATCGTGTCGGCCAGAACATTGGTGACCTCGGACCAGACCCGGTCGATCTTCTCGAAGCCGGTGCGCAAGCGGTCGCGCACGGTGTGGATCATCCAGCCGATGAATGGCAGCGGCAGCAGCGTGACCACCGCCAGCCAGGGGTTGATCGAAAACAGGATGACGGCCGTCATCACGATCATCAGCACGTCGGTGGCGAAGTCGAGTGCATGCAGCGATAGAAAAACACAGATGCGATCAGTTTCACTGCCGATGCGCGCCATCAAGTCGCCGGTGCGTTTGCCGCCAAAGTAGTCGAGTGACAACTGCAGAAGATGTTCGAAGGTGGCGGTCCGCAGGTCGGCACCGATCCGCTCGCTGACCAGCGCCAGCAGATAGGTCCGCGCCCAGCCCAGGCCCCAGGCCAGAACGGCGGCCAGCAACAGGCCGCCCAGGTAGAGCGCGACATGCATCGGATCGATCTGCTGGCCGTTCTGGAACGGGATCAGGATGTCGTCCATCAGCGGAATCGCCAGATAAGGCGGCACCAGCGTCGCGGCGGTCGAGGCCAGCGTCAGGGCGAATCCGGCCGCCAGCTGCTTGCGGTAGGGGCGTGCGAAGCGCCACAGGCGCAGCAGCACCCAGGTCGAGGGCACCGCCTGGACTTCGCGGCTGCACACCTGGCAGTCCTCGCTGTCGGGGGGCAGCGGCGCCTTGCACGACGGACACAGTGCGGGGTCATCGTTGCTCGAATGATCCTCGGACGTGCTGCCTGCCACCAAACGGCGGGCCTGCTGCATTTCAAACAGGTTCACCAGGCGCAGTGCGTAGACGTTTTGCGCCAGCGTGAAGCGCCAGAAGGCCAGCCGGCCGCGGTCGTCGTGAAGTGCCAGCGTGCCGACTCCGCCGTGATCGCTGTGCCGCAGTTGAAGCCGCCCGGCGGCAGGTTCGTCCAGTTGCCAGCTCGTCCATGCTGCCGGGCTGGCGTCTGCCCCGGGCTGACGCGCCAGCAGGCGGCGATCCGTCAGTACCAATTGCCCGTCGGCGTACTGGAGTTGCGGTGACAGGTCAACCAGCAGCGTTCCGAGCGCGTTCTCGTCGCACTCGAGCGGCACATCTCCCGGGTTCACGGGGACAGGCAGCGCAGGATCAAGGGCTTGAATTGGATGGGAATGCTGCATGTGAAGATTGCGTCGCCGACGGAACAGATGCCATTTCCATCGAACAGGGCCCGCGATTCTCGCCGAGAGGCCCGCCTTGAGAACACCATTCCCAAAACATGAAGACATTCGACGACATACGCCTGCTTCGCATCACTTACCTGCGCGGCCCCAACATCTGGACCTACCGTCCAGCGTTGGAAACCTGGCTGGATCTGGGAGAACTGGAAGACCACCCGAGCCACCTGCTGCCAGGCTTCAATGAGCGCCTGGTAGCCCTGCTGCCGGCCCTGGTCGAACATCACTGCGGTGTGGGTGAGCGAGGCGGCTTCCTCGAGCGGCTGCAATCGGGTACCTGGGCCGGCCATGTGCTGGAGCATGTGGTGATCGAGTTGCTGAACCTGGCGGGCATGCCCACGGGCTTCGGCCAGACCCGCAGCACCTCGCAGCGCGGTGTCTATCGCATGGTGTTTCGTGCCCGTGATGAGCATGTGGCCCGTGCGGCGCTGACTGCCGGTCATCGCTTGGTGATGTCCACGATCAACGACGTGTCCTTTGATCTGAGCGCCGCCGTCGAGCAAGTTCGCGAGAGGATCGACGACTGCTATTTCGGCCCCAGCACGGCCAGCATCGTCGCGGCCGCGACCGAACGCGGCATTCCGCACATCCGGCTCAATGCTGGCAATCTGGTGCAACTGGGCCATGGTGCGCGGCAGCGCCGCATCTGGACGGCGGAGACCGAGGACACCAGCGCGATCGCTGAAGGCATCGCCAGTGACAAGGATCTGACCAAGACGCTGTTGAAGTCATGCGGCGTACCGGTCCCCGAGGGCGAGGTCGTGTCCAGTGCCGCCGCTGCCTGGGAGGCCGCGCAGGCAATCGGCCTGCCGGTCGTGGTCAAGCCCACCGACGGCAACCACGGCCGCGGCGTCACGCTCGACCTGACGACCCAGGAAGATGTCGAGGCTGCCTACGCGGTGGCCGAACCTGAGGGCAGCGATGTCATCGTCGAGCGCTACATCCGCGGCCATGAGCACCGCCTGCTGGTGGTGGGTGGCAAGCTCGTTGCCGCGGCACGCGGCGAGTCGGCCTGCGTCACAGGCGACGGCTGCTCCAGCGTCAGCCAGCTGATCGACACCCAGATCAACTCCGATCCACGGCGTGGCATGACCGAAGACCACCCGCTCAGCCCGATCGACCTCGCCACCGACGGGGCCGTCATGCTCGATCTGCAGCGCCAGGGCCTGACGCCAAGCGATGTGCCTGCTGCCGGTCGCCGTGTGCTGATCCAGCGCAACGGCAATGTCTCGATCGATTGCACCGACGAAGTCCATCCCGAAGTGGTTCATCAGGTGGCGCTTGCCGCTCGCGTGGTCGGGCTTGACATCGCAGGCATCGACGTCGTGGCTGAAGACATCTCGAAGCCATTGCACGTGCAAGGTGGCGCCGTGGTGGAAGTCAATGCCGGGCCAGGTCTGCTGATGCACCTGAAGCCCGCAGAGGGCATGCCGCGCCCGGTCGGGCGCGCCATCGTCGATCACCTGTTCCCGGAGGAGGACAGCGAAGGCAAGAGTGGGCGTATCGACATCGTCGGCATTGCGGGCTCGGTTGGTACGCACACGATGGCCAGGCTGGTGGCCTGGTTGCTGCACCTGAGCGGTCGCCGCGTCGGGCTGGCCTGCCGCGACGGGCTGTTCCTGGGCAGCCGACAGATCGACCGAAGTGATGGCGCGCGTTGGGAGGCCGGCCACCGACTGTTGATGAACCGCAGTGTCGATGCCGTCGTGATCGAGAACGGTGCCCCGTCGGTGTTGAATGATGGGCTGGCGTACGACCGCTGCCATGTTGGCGTGGTCACCGACCTCGCGCTGCCGCCGCACGATGCGGCCGTGCTGGCCACCCACGATGTCTATGGCTCTGACCAGTTGGTCAAGGTGCTTCGAACGCAGGTCGATGTCGTCACTGCCAGCGGTGTCGCGGTGCTCAATGCCGCTGACCCGCGCATTGCCGACATGGCTTCGCTCTGCGACGGCGAGGTGATCTTCTATGCCCGTGACGGTGGAAATGAAGCACTGGTGGCGCACCGCGCCACAGGTGGTCGAGGCGTCTTCCTGCGCGACGGCTGGGCCGTGCTGGCGACAGGATCCGCCGAAACGGTGTGTGCGAATGTCGACCATGCCAGCCGCCGGTTCGCTGTGCCGCCACACGCCGTGAAGCCCGTTGCCGATCCGGCTGAAGTCCTGCTGGCTTCGATCGCCAGTGCCTGGGCACTGGGCATTTCTCACGAACTGATGGCTGCAGGGATCGAGACTTTTCCAGTGGCAGTCACCACCGGCGTGATTGCGGCAGTTCAAACCACGGCCGATGCATCGCCGAATTCGCCGGCCGCTGGGCCCATCGGCACCCCGACGGAGCCGCTGTTGGCTTCGGTCTGATGTAGTTTGCGCCTGACCGATGCGTTGGGCAGAAAGCGCTTTCGATGAAAGTCACTCGCGTTCGTGCTCTGCGCGGACCCAATCTCTGGACGCGCCACACCGCCATTGAAGCAGTGGTTTCCTGCACCGCACCCGAGTGTGTGCTTGAAAACATTGCGGGATTCGAGACCCGCGTACGTGCGCTGTTCCCGGCCATTGGCGCCTTGCATGCGGCCAGCCAGCAGCAGCCCAAGTCGCTGGCGCATGTACTTGAGTCTGCCGCGCTGGCCCTGCAGGCGCAGACCGGCTGCCCGGTGACGTTCAGTCGCACCTCGGCCACTGTCGACCCCGGCATCTACCAGGTGGTCGTCGAATACAGCGAAGAGGCGGTCGGGCGACAGGCGTTCGAAATGGCACAGGCGCTGGTCAAGGCGGCGGTGCACAACCGACCGTTTGATGTCGATGCGGCCATCAAGGAACTGCGGGCCACCCATGAAGACGTGCGCCTGGGCCCCAGCACCGGCGCCATCGTCGATGCTGCCGCGGCGCGCGGCATCCCCTGGCGACGGCTGACGCAAGGCAGTCTGGTGCAGTTTGGCTGGGGCTCGCGGCAGCGCCGGATCCAGGCCGCCGAGGTCGATGCCACCAGCGCGGTGGCCGAATCCATCGCGCAGGACAAGGACCTGACCAAGAAACTGCTGCTCGCTGCGGGCGTGCCGGTGCCGTACGGCCGGCCCGTGTCGAGTATCGAAGAGGCCTGGGCTGTGGCGCTGGAAATCGGCCTGCCCGTGGTCGTGAAGCCGCAGGACGGCAACCAGGGCAAGGGCGTCACCGTCAACATCGTGAACCGCGAGCACCTGGAGATCGCCTATCGCGTGGCCGCCGACATCGGCGAGGTGATGGTCGAGCGTTTCCTGCCAGGCAGTGACTACCGTCTGCTGGTCGTCGGTGACCGCATGGTGGCCGCTGCGCGGCGTGATCCGCCACAGGTCCTGGGTGATGGCGAACACACGGTGCGGCAACTGGTCGATCGGGTCAACGCCGACCCGAAGCGCAGCGACGGGCATTCGACCTCGCTGACAAAGATTCGCTTCGATGACATCGCGGTGGCGCGGCTGGGCGAACAGGGTCTGACGCCCGAATCGGTACCCGCCAAGGGCCGTCGCGTTGTGCTGCGCAACAACGCCAACCTGAGCACCGGTGGAACGGCGACAGACGTCACCGACAGCGTCCACCCGGAATTGGCGGCTCGTGCGGTGACCGCTGCGCAGACGGTCGGGTTGCACATCTGCGGAGTTGACGTGGTGTGCGAGAGTGTGCTCCGCCCTCTGGAAGAGCAAGGCGGCGGTGTGGTCGAGGTCAATGCAGCCCCTGGCCTGCGCATGCACTTGGCGCCGTCGTATGGCAAGGGGCGGCCGGTCGGCGAGGCAATGGTCGCCAACCTGTATGCGCACGGTGAGGACGGCCGGATTCCGGTGGTGGCGGTGACTGGCACGAACGGCAAGACGACAACAGTCAGGCTGATCGCGCACCTCTTCTCGACGAGCGGTCTGCGGGTTGGCATGACCAATACCGATGGCGTGTATGTCGAAGGCCGGCAGATCGACAGCGGCGATTGCAGCGGTCCGAAGAGTGCTCGCAATGTGCTGATGCACCCCGATGTGGATGCTGCAGTGTTCGAGACCGCGCGTGGCGGCGTGCTGCGCGAAGGGCTGGGCTTCGACCGCTGTCAGGTCGCGGTGGTCACCAACATCGGCAGTGGCGACCACCTTGGCCTGAACTACATCACCACCGTCGAAGACCTCGCGGTGCTCAAGCGCGTGATCGTGCAGAACGTGGCGCCGACCGGCTATGCCGTGCTCAACGCGACCGACCCCAACGTGGTGGCGATGGCCGCCAACTGCCCGGGTGAGGTCATCTTCTTCGCTGCCGATCGCCAGCACCCGGTCATGGTCACGCACCGTGCACAGGGACACCGTACCGTCTGTGTCGAAGGCGAGTGGCTGGTCGCATCGCAAGGCGCTTGGCGCGAGCGTGTCGCATTGCGCGACGTGCCGCTGACGCGCAACGGCGCGATCCGCTTCCAGGTCGAGAACGTGATGGCCGCGATGGCCGCCGCCTGGGGAGCCGGGCTGTCCTGGGACGCGGTGCGGCGCGGACTGGCCAGCTTCTCGGGTGACGCCGACAACGTCCCCGGCCGTTTCAACGTCATGAGCTTTCGCGGGGCCACCGTCATCGCCGATTACGGCCACAACCCTGACGCCATGCGCGCACTGGTCTCGGCTGTGGAGGCACTGCCGGCACAGCGCCGCTCGGTGGTGATCAGCGGTGCGGGTGACCGCCGAGACGAGGACATCCGCGAGCAGACGCAGATTCTCGGCAACGCCTTCGACGACGTGCTGCTTTACCAGGATGCCTGCCAGCGCGGGCGAGCCGATGGCGAGGTGATCCGTCTGTTGCGGGAAGGTCTGGAAGGTGCGAAGCGCACACGGCGCGTCGAGGACTTTCGGGGTGAATTCGTCGCCATCGATCAAGCACTCGACCGCCTCGAGCCGGGCGATCTGTGTCTGGTGCTGGTCGATCAGGTCGATGAGGCGTTGGCCCACTTGTCGAAAAGAGTCGCCGCCACCTGACACGGCCGGACCACTGCGAAGCGGCGATACCCTCGAACCAGGGTCGTCCGCTGATGGAGGGCGATGGCTGCATCGCGGCAGGGGTGGTCAGCCGTATCGCCTCGTACTCAGCCAAGGCAAGAGTGGCTCGGTCATCGGCGAGCATGCCCTTACGCCTCACGACCAGAGAGCGGTGCAGGCCCGAAAGCGCTGCCGAACTGGTTGACGAGAAGCCCGGCCAGCACGCACGCCACGCCAGCCCACTGCGCGTGGGTCAGACGCTCCGAGAGGAAGAACGAACCGGCCCATAGGCCGACCACTGGCACCAGCAGCGAGAACGGCGCTATGCGACCGGCAGGATGACGCTGCAGCAGGCGCATCCACAAGGAGTACCCGACCAGTGTCGCGAGCAGCGACAGGTACCCGACAGCACCCCATTCGCGTGCGCCCATGGAGGCCAACGACCGCCAGCTCGCATCCACGCCGTCCAGCGCCGTTGCAATCGCCAGGAACGGCAGCACCGAGACGGCGCTGCTCCAGACGATGAAATGAAGCGGATCGACTGGCGTCGCACTGCGCCCCATCAGGCGCACCAGCAGATTCGAACCAGCCCAGGACAAGGCAGCAGCCAAGGTCAGCACGAAACCCAAAAGGGTCATGTCGTGCGGTCCGCTGCCATGGCTTGCAGCAATCAGCGCGAGACCTGCGGCGGCCATCAACAGCCCGACGCCATGGTGGATACGGGTTCGTTCGCCGAGAACCGGAACAGCCAGCAGCACGGTGAAAAGCACCTGTGCTTGCAGCACGGTCGAGGCCAGTCCCGAAGGCATACCGAAATGAAGTGCGGTGAACAGAAGGCCGAATTGACCGAGTCCTTGAAGAAGTCCGTAGCTCACGATGAAGCGCCAGGAGGCGCGAGGCCGCGAAACGATCCACAGCAGCGGTAGCGAGGCCATCGCGAAGCGCAAGGCGCCGAGCATCATCGGGCTGACCGCCGCCAGCGCCACCTTCATCACGACAAAATTCAGCCCCCAGATGATCACGACGGTGAGCGCGGCGAGCAGGTCTCCCCGTGACAGTCCGGGGTTCATTGCTGGGTCAGAAACGCGTCATACGCAGCGACGAACTCTTCGCACCGTTCGAAGTAGGGCAGGGCACCGGTCGACATCACAGTGAACGTCCAGTTCGGCAGATCCGCATACGCGGCCTTGTGGCGGTAGTCGATGAAGTCGCCGCGCACGCCGTGGACCATCCACACCGGAACGGCCAGTGACTGATAAACACGGGTGATGTCGGCGCTGAACAGGTAGGCGCTGACGAACCAGTAGGGGGCAAACTTTGCGCCAGGCTGGCGTGTCGTCAGAACGTCGTAGTCGAGCATTCCCTCATCGATCCCGGCGCTGCCCCAGGTCTTTTTCAGAAAGTAGCGGATCACAGAGCGCTTCGTCAGCCAGCGGTAGAGCCCGTCACTCCAGCGCGGGTTGAAAAAGACTTGTCGCAGCCAAGCCATTCCACGGGTACTCCCTGGCGCACCCATGAACGGTGCCCCTCGATTGAAACCGGTCGGGCTGACCAGCCCGACGCTGCGAAAGCATTGGGGTGCTTCCTGCGCCGCGCGCGCGGCGTACTCGCAGGACAGCGACACGCCGACGATGTCGATCGGTGCATCACCATGCAGGCGCTGGATCTCGGTGACCATGGCATGGACTGCATCGGTCATCAGGCGCGGAAGGTAGGGGCGATCGCTGCGCTCGGAGAAGCCGAAGCCTGGCAGGTCGGGGGCGTAGACCGGGCGCTGTTGTCGGTAGTGCTCGAACAGCGGCCGGACCTCGTAGGCCGAAGCCGAGGCGTTGATGCTGTGCAGCAGCAGCAGCGGCGTTCTGTCGGCGCCGGCACTCGCGCCTTCGGCGTGGCCAGCAGCATAGAAGGACAGTCGACCGGCTGTACTGTCAATCTCGATGCGCTCACCGGACAAGGCCGGGGGCAGTGCGGGAGCGCTGGATAGGTCAGACATCGATGGGCTCAGCGAAGCGCTGCCGCGTGTGGCCAGACCGCCTTCATGGCCGCTTGAACACCACCACATGCTGCCAAGGCAGCTTGCGCGATGTGCGCTCCCAGACCAGCGACTGACCCGCAGCTTCCAACCGGATCTGCTGCTCCGTCATCTTGTGCAAGGTCTTGATCGGAACGCTGAAGTCCTCGCCCCGGTACTCGACGAACACCACGCGTCCGCCGGGCCGCACCGCGCGCACGATGCTGGTCAGCACCTCGTGCGGATACGCCAGCTCGTGATAGACGTCGACCATGATCGCCAGATCGATCGATGCTTCAGGCAGCTTCACGTCATCCTCGGCACCCAGCACCGGAACGATGTTGCCGTAGCCAGGGCGTTTTGCGGTCGTCTCGAGCACCTGCAGCATCTGGGGCTGAACTTCGATTGCAAAGACCTTGCCTTCGGGACCGACCTGCAAGGCCAGGCGCCGCGAGTAATAGCCGGTTCCGGCCCCGACGTCTGCCACATTCATGCCGGGCTTCAACGCCAGTTCGGCCATCAGCAGGTCGGCGCGTTCCTCCTTCTGCCGCTCGGTGCGCTCCAGCCACGCCGCGCCGTCAAATCCCATCATCTGCGCGATTTCGCGTCCGTGGTAAACCTTGCCGATCCCGTCGGCGCTGGGCGTTGCAGAGCGGTAACGCTCGGTCGGTTGCGCCTGCATCGCCGCCACCAGGCAAAAGCTCAGCAACAACGCCAGCCAGGCGTTCCGTGTGCTGTAGACCATGGCCAACACGCTGCGTATCTTCATGACGTCAAGTGGGGGTGATTGTTGAAGAAGCGCCACATCTCGCGCGTGGCATCGGGTCCGCTGGGATCGGTGTACGAGCCCTGCGCACTGCCACCCGACCAGGCGTGCCCGCCTCCATGCACGACCCAGAGTTCGGCCTGGGTGCCGGCGCCTTTCGCACTGGCGTACACCGTGCGTGTGTAGGGCCGGCCCTGTGCAGACACGCCCTGCTCGACACTTGCTGCCCCGGCTGCGCCAGGACCGCCGTGCTGTGCTCCGCCAAGGGCCGCTGCAATGACCTGGGCACCGTTGCCGGGGTGAACGATCTCGTCGGTATCGCCGTGGAAAACGATGGTCGGCAGCGGTGCTGTCGCGCCGGCCGTGCCGATGGCTGCGTCACCAGGCTCACCGCGATGCACCGTGCTGGGTGCTGAGATCGGTGTCTTCGGTCCGTTCTTCATCGCCGACAGAGCCGACATCAGATCGCTCGCCGCTCCGCTGGCCAGTCCGGAGTGGATGCCGACTGCCGCGTACAGGTCGGGATAGGCCTGGCCGAGGATGGCGGCCATTGCACCACCGGCTGACAACCCTGCGACATAGACCCTGCGGGCATCGAGACCGTGCTTGGCTATCACGGCTCGCGTCATGCCGGCCAACAACGCCGCTTCACCATGTCCGCGCTGCTGATGGCTGTGTTCGAACCAGTTCCAGCACCGCTGCGGGTTGGCGTCCTGTGCCTGCGCGGGATACAGCACCGCAAAACCCTGCTCGCGCGCCAGCGTGTTCATGCCCGTGCCGAGCGCAAAGTCGGCCGGGTCCTGAGTGCAACCGTGCAGCATCACGATCAGAGGAATCGGGGTGTCGGACGAGCCAGCTGGCGTCATCGGTGGCAGGTACAGCAAGTAGCTGCGGATCAGTCCAGCCTCGCCGTGCTGGCCGGCAAGTGTCGAGCCTCCTTCACGTGCCGGCGTGCGCGCGAAGGGGGCGGCGGTGACGCCGGTGTTGTCAACGTCCGTCACGCAACCGTCGATCACTTCCGGAGTTGCCCGCTTTTCAGAGGTCGTCGGCAGCGGTGCAGGACGGTGCCCCAGTGTCTGCTGGATCACCTGCGCGGCCTCGACCAGGCGGCCTGCGCGGGTCAGCCGCGTGACTTCTCTCATCCAGCGCTGAAGGGTTTCGGACATGCTCGCTTTCGTGGCGACAGGGTGGGCCGTTCAAGGAGGACAAAGCGGATGATCCACCAGGGTGAAGTCATTTCAGCCGCTCCGCCAGCGCCTGTTTCACTTCGGCACTGGCATGCAGCGCGCCCAGCACCTCCAGAGACTCGATCGTGTCGAGTGCCAGTTCTGGTGTCACGTCGTGCGCGATCGATGCCAGGCCAACCACCCGCAGGGTGAGTTTCTGCCCCGATTGCTGCAAGGCCAGAAGGTCCTGGCGGCAGATGTGTTGCAGGCCCAGCACGAGCATCTTGCGGGCCACCACTTGCTTCAGCGCGTCGCTGTGCTGCGTCAGCAGGTTTCGGATGGCCGTGCGGATGAAATCGGTTCGGTTGCCATAGAAACCCTCGCTGACCAGCAGATCGACCTGCCCCAGATCCACATGGCCGAGGTTGATGGTGATCTTTTCCGAATCGATGGGCTTGGCCGCGCGGCCGGGCTTCTTGGGAGCCTTGGTGTCTGACTTGCTCACCCCTGGCTTCGAGCGCGAGGATGGTGTGCCGGCAGCGACGGTTGCATTCATGACTGGAGTCTATCCCCATCCAATTACCATCCATTGGGATGGTTATTGTTCGCAAGGCAGCCGCTGCGCCCACACCTGCCACCCCCGCACGGTTGAGCTTTCATCTGTACGCGGTGCCTTGCCTGCTGATGGGCGCTGCGGTGAGGCATGGCCTGCTGTTCACCAGGCATCTGGTCGGCCCTTGAAGCTCAGGCGCCAAACCCCATCTGCCTTGTCTTGCGAGAACACTCACCTCAGCGACCATGACCAAACAGACTCTTTCGTTCCAGGCCGAAGTCAAGCAGATCCTGCACCTCGTCACCCACTCGCTGTACTCCAACAAGGAAATCTTCCTCCGTGAGCTGATTTCCAATGCGTCCGACGCTTGCGACAAGCTGCGTTTCGAGGCGCTGAACCGACCTGAGTTGTACGAGGACGCGCCGAACCTCGAAGTGCGCATCAGCTTTGATGCCGAGGCGAAGACGCTGACCATCCGTGACAACGGCATCGGCCTGAGCGCCGACGAGGCGGTGGCCAACCTGGGCACGATTGCCAAGAGCGGCACCCGTGAATTCATGGCCAAGCTCGATGGCGACCAGAAGAAGGACGCGCAGCTGATCGGCCAGTTCGGGGTCGGCTTCTACAGCGGCTTCATCGTGGCCGACCGCATCACGGTCGAATCGCGTCGCGCTGGCACCTCGCCGGGCGAGGGCGTGCGCTGGAGCTCCGAAGGCACCGGCGACTTCGAGATCGAGACCATCGAGCGCACCGAGCGTGGCACCGATGTGATCCTGCACCTGCGCGACGGCGAGGACGAGTTCCTCAGCGGCTGGAAGCTGAAGTCGATCATCAGCAAGTACTCCGACCACGTGTCGCTGCCGATCCTGATGCGCAAGGAGGAGTGGGACGCCGAGGCTGCCAAGCAGGTCACGCGCGACGAATGGGTGCCTGTGAACAAGGCCGCAGCACTGTGGACGCGCAGCAAGAGCGACATCACCGAAGAACAGTACAGCGAGTTCTACAAGCAGATCAGCTACGACACAGAGGCGCCGCTGGCCTACACCCACAACAGAGTCGAGGGTCGCAGCGACTACACGCAATTGCTGTACATCCCGGCGAAGGCGCCGTTCGATTTGTGGAACCGCGACAAGCGCGGCGGCGTGAAGCTCTACGTCAAACGTGTCTTCATCATGGACGACGCCGAGGCGCTGATGCCGGTTTACCTGCGCTTCGTGAAGGGCGTCATCGACAGCGCTGACCTGCCGCTGAACGTGAGCCGCGAACTGCTGCAGGAAAGCCGCGATGTGCGAGCGATCCGTGAGGGCTCGACCAAGCGTGTGATCAGCATGCTCGAGGCACTGGCAAACAGCGAGGACGAGGCCGAGCGCGCCAAGTACAAGACCTTCTGGCGCGACTTCGGCCCGCTGCTGAAGGAAGGCGTCGGTGAGGATCACGCGAACGTCGAGCGGTTGTCGAAGCTGCTTCGCTTCGCGTCGACGCACGCCGATGAGGACGTGTCGTTCGCCGATTACCTGGGTCGAATGAAGGAAGGCCAGGAGGCTGTCTATTACGTGACCGCCGACAGCCTCGCCGCGGCCAAGGGCAGCCCGCAGCTGGAGATCTACCGCAAGAAGGGCGTCGAGGTGCTGCTGCTGACCGACCGTGTCGACGAGTGGATGCTGAGCCACCTGCACGAGGTGGAAGGCAAGCCGCTGCAAAGCGTGGCCAAGGGCGTGGTCGATCTGGGCGCGCTGCAGGACGAGGAAGAAAAGCGCCAGGCCGAGCAGGCCGCCGATGCCTTCAAACCCGTGCTCGAGCGCCTGAAGTCTTCGTTGAAAGACCGTGCGAAGGATGTGCGGGTCACCACGCGCCTGGTGGATTCGCCAGCCTGCCTGGTGGTGGAAGACGGCGACATGAGTGGCCACCTGGCGAGGCTTCTGAAGCAATCGGGGCAGACTGGCTTGCCGTCATCGTTGCCCACGCTGGAGATCAACGTCCAGCACACGCTGGTCAGCTCGCTGGAGCAGAGTCCGCATTTCGACGACTTGGCGCAGATCCTGTTCGATCAGGCCGTCCTGGCCGAGGGCGGCCAGCTCGAAGACCCTGCTGGCTACGTCAAGCGCGTCAACCGGCTGTTGACGCCGGCTTGATGCAGGCGATCAGGGCGCCGCGACTTGCTGTCTGAGCTGTTGCGCCAGTTGCTGCCAGTAGCCGCTGGTGCCGAACCACGGAAAGCTGGGCGGGAAAGCCGGGTCGCGCCAGCGCTTGGCCAGCCAGGCGCTCTGGTGCACGATGCGCAGCGTGCGCAAGGGCTCGATCAAGGCGAGTTGGCCATCGTCGAAGTCCATGAACTGCTCGTAGCCGGTAAGCAGTGAGCGCAGTTGCGGCTTGGCGGCGGCTTCGTCCCCAGACAGCAGCATCCACAGGTCCTGGATGGCCGGGCCCATCAGGCAATCGTCCAGGTCGACGAAGTGTGGGCCCGCATCCGTCCACAGCACGTTGCCGACATGGCAGTCGCCGTGCAGGCGGATCGGGTTCAGATCGCCGATGCGGTCGAACGCGCGCTGCACCTCGGTCAGCGCCGCGTTGACGGCGTCGTGCCATTCGGGCTCCACCTCCGACGGGATGTTGCCGTGCGCAAGCAGCCAGTCGCGGCAGTCCCAGCCGAACTCGGCCACCGTCAGGCTGCGACGATGCGCAAAGGGCTTGCGCGCGCCGACCGCATGCATGCGGCCGATGAACCGGCCAATCCACTCCAGCGTCGCCGGCTGCTCGAGTTCCGGCGCGCGGCCGGCCTTGCGCTGGCTCACCGCGAAACGGTAGGCGCCTTCTGGGATCTTCACGGTGCCCAGCGTGGGCGGCGCACCGCTCAGCGCGACCTGCAGCGGTGAATCGGGTTCGGCCGCCAGGATCAACGGCGCCGCTACTGGAATCTCCTCGGCGGCCAGTTCGGCCGAGAACGCGTGCTCTTCGAGGATCTGCGCGTCGCTCCAGCGTTCGGGCCGATAGAACTTGGTCACCACCGCCGTACCGTCGATCAGGAACACCTGAAAAACGCGGTTTTCGTAGGAATTGAGTTGCAGAAATCGACCATCGCTGCGCAGACCGACGCCGTCTAGCGCATCGAGCATCAGCTCGGGCGTCAGTCCGGAGAACGGGGTGGGTGAAGCGGCGACAACGGGAGGGACTTCAGGCACCCAACGATCGTATGCGATCGATCAACGTCCACTGGCAAGGCGGACGGGGGCCCGTCTCCATCGGGCGTCGTCAGCCGCCTCGTCGGATACGGCAGCGCCCTTGGTCTGGTTGCTCGAAGGTGCAACGGGCGGCCACTCAGGCAGATCGGGCGGTGACTCGCTGTCAGGTGCTGACGCTGACCGCTCATCGCTCGTGAAGAAGGAGTCTAGGAAGACGCTCTGGTCGTGCCGCGCCGCGGGAGGATCGGACGGGTGGGGGGCGGCCATTCGGTCGACTACTGCAATCACTGGCGCTGCTGGAAGCGACGGCACGGGTGAGCTCACGGCCTCACCGAATGCGTCACTGACGGGCTCACTGAGGGATGCCGCAGTGTGTTTGCGCGCGCTGATGTCCTTTAGCAGCGAGCGCAAGTCCTCGATGGAGGGCAAGTCATCTGCAGCACAGTGAAGCCGATGGATGCCGCAGGCTGCCAGCACGGATTCCTTGATCCGGGTGCTGCGACGCGAGTGGTTGCGTGTGCTGTCCAGGTCGATCACCAGGACCACGTGGCCATTCGGGTTGCACACGGCAAACGTCACATGGGCCGCCCCGATCAACTCGAACCAGAACTTCACCTGGTCGGGCGTAGCCGGCTGGCACAAGCGCACCAGCGGCAGCTTGGGTAGCACGATGTGACTGGGGAATGCCAGTCGGAGCTGGTTGTAGACGCGCCGCTCGTTTGCATTGAGCACGCGCCGCGCAGCCAGTGTCCATTCCGTCGGCAGCGGCGACAGGCGCCTGCGCGGTGGCGCCCATCTCCAGACCGCCAGCCCGCCCAGAGCCGCGCCTACCAGCAACGCGGCAATCAACATTGAAAGGGCAGGGGCAGCGTTCACAAGGCAGGAATCCAGCGTTGAAAGATGGCCTGGCGGGCCGAGGCCTCGCCGATCGTCCGATGCTATCGCCGTCGCAGACCAAAGATGTATCTTCCGAATCTCATGGCACCGATCGTTAGAAGCGCTCGCCGCCCAGCGCGTCTGATCTGGCTTACCCGAGCTTGCCTGCGTCTGATATGATCGCAGGCTAACCTGATTTTTCATGCCATCAGGTGGTGCGGCCGGGTCTGGCGCAATGAGTTTCCGAAGAGGCTGCCATTCCAGAAGCAGTTCCAACGCTAGCTCAGAACGGCGGGCATTTCGTCCGTTGATGTCCAAGGCAATTTTCTCGTACAGGAATAACCATGAAAACCTTCAGCGCCAAACCGGCCGAAGTGACGCATGAGTGGTTTGTGATCGACGCGACCGACAAGGTCCTCGGCAGGGTGGCCAGTGAAGTCGCCCTCCGTTTGCGCGGAAAGCACAAGGCCATTTACACGCCTCACGTCGATACCGGCGACTTCATCGTCATCGTCAACGCAGACAAGCTTCGCGTCACTGGCAACAAGGCCAATGACAAGGTGTACTACCGGCACACCGGCTACCCCGGCGGCATCATCGCGACGAAGTTCAAGGACATGCAAGCCAAGCATCCGGGCCGTGCGCTGGAGAAGGCTGTTAAGGGCATGCTCCCCAAGGGTCCATTGGGTTACGCCATGGTCAAGAAACTGAAGGTGTACGCCGGCGCCACGCACCCGCACACCGCACAGCAGCCCAAGGCGCTGGAAATCTAAGGGGCATGTGATGATTGGTAATTGGAATTACGGTACAGGCCGTCGCAAGTCGTCCGTCGCTCGCGTGTTCATGAAGAAGGGCACCGGCCAGATCCTCGTCAACGGCAAGACCGTCGATGAGTACTTCGGCCGCCAGACCTCGATCATGATCGTCAAGCAGCCTTTGATGCTCACCGCCAACGACGCAGCTTTCGACGTCAAGGTCAACGTCCATGGCGGCGGCGAATCTGGCCAAGCCGGCGCAGTGCGTCACGGCATCACCCGCGCGCTGATCGATTACGACGCCGCGTTGAAGCCCGAACTCAGTCGTGCCGGTTTTGTCACCCGCGATGCCCGCGAGGTCGAACGCAAGAAGGTCGGCTTCCATGGCGCGCGTCGTCGCAAGCAGTTCAGCAAGCGCTGATCCGGTATCGCACACGCAGCGAAAGGTCGCCGAACGGCGACCTTTTTCGTTCTGGGTACACGGTTCATAATCCACCTTTGATGCCCAAGACTTTCAGGAGCACCCATGAACGCTGCCGCAGAACACAACCACCTCACCGCAACACAGGACGAACCACCGCCTCCGTTGGTCTTCACCGACAGCGCTGCTTCAAAGGTCAAGGAACTCGTCGATGAAGAAGGTAACCCTGACCTCAAGTTGCGAGTGTTCGTCCAGGGTGGTGGATGCTCGGGTTTCCAGTACGGATTCACTTTTGACGAGGTGCTGAACGAAGACGACACCCGCATGGACAAGAACGGGGTCACCCTGTTGATCGACGCGATGAGCCTGCAGTACCTGATGGGCGCTGAGATCGACTACAAGGACGATTTGCAAGGTGCGCAATTCGTCATCAAGAACCCCAACGCGACGACCACCTGCGGCTGCGGCTCCAGTTTCTCGGTCTGACGTTACTCAGCCTGCCGGGTACAGCGCACCAAGGATGCGCGGACCTCGAGCCCCGGTGACGGTGGGCAGGTTGCCCGCGTGGCGGTCGACCCAAGCGCTCGCCAGCCAGGCGAAGGCGACGGCTTCGACCTGATCGGCAGCCAGCCCGAGCGCTTCTGTGCGCTCAATCTTCATCTGCGGAAGACGCTGCGCCAAGCGGCGCATCAGTTCAACGTTGTAGGCGCCACCGCCGCAGACCAGTAGTCGGCTCGCCGCGGGCGTGTATTGAGCAATCGATTGCTGGCAGCACCATGCGGTCAATTCGGTCAGTGTGGTCTGCACATCGACTGCATCAAGTGCCAGTCCCATGGCTCCAGTTCGGTCCAGGCACTGGCTCAGCCAAACCGCGTTGAACAGATCACGGCCGGTGCTCTTGGGTGGAGGCATTGAGAAGTAAGCCTCGTTTTGCATCACACCGAGCAGCGTTTCCTGGACGGAGCCCGCTGCCGCCCAAGCCCCATCTCGGTCGTACGGCTCGCCGCGATGGAGCGCGCACCAGTGGTCCATCAGCACGTTGCCAGGGCCGCAATCAAAGCCGAACGTTCTGCCGTCTGTACCCAGGACCGACAGGTTGCTCATCCCGCCAATGTTCAACACGGCCAGGCTGTCGTTGTTGCGACCGAAGGCCGCGCGGTGAAAGGCGGGCACGAGCGGTGCGCCCTGACCACCGGCCGCCACATCGCGCGACCTGAAATCTGCGATCACATCAATGCCGGTCAACTCGGCCAGCAGCGCACCATTGCAAAGTTGCACCGTGTAACCAATGCCGTCGAACGCGCCAGGGCAGTGCCTGACGGTTTGACCGTGGGCTCCGATCGCGACCACTTCGGACGGCGTCACCTTGGCGGTTTCGAGCAAGGATCGCACCACCTCCGCGTAGGCCTGCGACACCGCGTTGCCCGCCAGTGCGGCGCGGTGAAGTTCATTGTTGCCGGCCGTGTTCAGCGCGAGCAACTCGGCCGCGAACTCGGTTGGGAACGTCCGGTGGATGTGGGCCCGCACTGCAAGCGGTGGCGTATCGCTGAACGCCACCAGCACCCCATCGACGCCGTCGAGCGAGGTGCCGGACATCAGTCCGATGAAGAGTCGATTCACCATTCCGCTCTCCGCCAAAGAAAAAGGCCCGCTGGTGCGGGCCTCGGCTGTCTTGAAAGGAAACAGGTCGATGTTGAACTCACTCGAATACTGCGTTCGCCGGGTTCGTACTTCGCGCGACGTCCAATTGGGTCTTTGCCGATTGCGCGAGTTGCGCAAATTGCTCGCGCGATGCGGGCGCAAGCGCGACGGTGTTGGCCAAGCTCGCGATCACCGACGGATCGCGCTGAACACCGCCCACCTTGAATTCAAAATGCAAGTGCGGCCCTGTGGCCCAGCCCGTCATGCCGACGGCGCCAATGCGCATGCCTTGCTCCACCGCTTGTCCCTTGCGCACATCGAGGCGGCTCAGGTGCGCATAAAGCGTGCTGCGATCGCCTGCGTGCTTGACCATGACAACATTTCCATACCCGTTCTGCCAGCCGGCGAACTCCACGATGCCGTCGCTGACGACGCGAACCGGCGTACCAGTGGGTGCGCCGTAGTCGATACCGGCGTGCTTGCGCCAGTTTTGCAGGATCGGGTGAAAGCGCATCGCAAAGCCCGAAGTCACACGCGAAAACTCCATCGGGCTGGCCAGGAAGGAGCGCTGCTTGCTACGGCCACTCGGATCAAAGTAAGCACCGCGTTGACCCGCTTGTGTACTTTCAAACCAGATCGCCGAGTGCGATTCGCCCTTGTTGACAAACTCCGCCGCGAGCACGCGACCGGCAGATTCGTTCCAGGTGATCGGCTCGCCATCCGCGGTCAGCGTTTCATAAATCACCGAGAAGGTGTCACCGCGGCGCAGGTCCCGATGGAAGTTGATTTCAGTCGCGAAAACCTCAGCCAGTTGAGTGGCGATGGAGTCTGGCAGGCCAGCTTCATCGGTCGCATTGAAGAGGGAATTGACCACCACGCCGTTGCCCATCTTCGACATGGCGGCCAGCGGCGCTGTCTCGATGCGGACATCGAACTGGTCACCGGCGCGCGTGATGCGCAATCGGGTGAAATGCGTGGTGACTTGCGCGGCGCTGCGGGCCGGGTAGCGCGCTACCAACTCATCCATCTGGCCCGATGCGTCCGCGCGCACCTGCACCATCTTGCCACTGCGACCCGACAGAAGCTCTCTCGCAAGCTTGTCGCGGCGCAGGAAGGCGGCCGCTTCAGCGTCAGCAACGCCGAGTCGGCGCAGCAGGCTGTCCACCGTATCGCCAGGTCGCGTTGTCTCGTTTCGAAGCAGGGATAACTCTTGCTGCGCCAGCGACGAAACCTGCGCTTGCAAGTCCGCAGGGGCGACTGATTCTGTGATGAGCTGTTGAGTCTGTGTATCGATCGATGCGAGCGGCGCCACACCGAACGCCGTGACACCGAAGCCTGCACAGCTCAGCAGGATGGCAGCGTAGAGCCGACGGGGATGCCGACGCACCAGGCCGGCAGCATGCTGGCCCAGACGGGCAGCCATGCGATCAATCAAGTCAGGTGAAGTCAAAGTTCAGGGAGCGCATCGCTCGGAGTGAAGACTTGCGTGACGCAAACCAGATTAATGCGGCTGTGTAAACCAGTCCCGTAAACTGTGGAACGGTTCAAACAGGTGAGAGCGGCAGCCTGACTCGAGATCCCTGCGCTTGCCGATGCCCCAAAACGAGACAGCAGTATACCGACGGGTTCGGCCGATTTCGATAGGTTGAATGCGCCAATTGCCCCGTCTTTTATTACGTAGTTTCCCGACATGTCGCCACTTGACCACATCGACCCGAAGACGCCCGGCTTGAGCACATTCCCTGTGACAGAACGTGTCCTGGCGGCTTTCCGTGCCACGCAACGAGGTTGCGATGAACTGCTCCCACAGGCCGATTGGCTGAACAAGCTGGCACGCGCCGAGGCCACGGGCACACCGTTGCGCATCAAGCTCGGACTCGACCCAACTGCTCCTGACATTCATCTTGGTCACACGGTGGTGTTGAACAAGCTCAGACAACTGCAGGATCTGGGCCATACGGTGATCTTTCTGATCGGCGATTTCACGTCGACGATCGGCGACCCGTCAGGCCGCAACGCCACCCGACCGCCGCTGACCCGCGAGCAGATCGAAGACAACGCGAAGACCTACTTCCAGCAGGCCACCCTGGTGCTCGACGCCGGGAAGACTGAGGTCCGCTACAACTCGGAATGGAGCGATCCGCTGGGCGCGCGCGGCTTGATTCAACTGGCCTCGCGCTACACCGTGGCGAGGATGATGGAGCGCGACGATTTCACCAAGCGCTACAAGGCTGGCACGCCGATCAGCGTGCATGAGTTCCTTTACCCGCTGATGCAGGGCTACGACTCGGTTGCCTTGAAGAGCGACCTCGAGCTCGGCGGCACCGACCAGAAGTTCAACTTGCTGGTCGGACGTGCACTGCAAAGCGAGTACGGTCAGGAGCCGCAGTGCATCCTGACGATGCCGCTGCTCGAAGGCCTTGATGGCGTCGAGAAGATGTCCAAGAGCAAGGGCAACTTCATCGGCATCAGCGAAGCGCCCAACGAGATGTTCGCCAAGCTGCTGTCGATCAGCGACACACTGATGTGGCGCTACTTCACGCTGCTGAGCTTCCGCTCCGAGGAGGAGATTGCCGCGCTGAAAGCCGAGGTCGAGGCCGGGCGCAATCCGAAGGATGCCAAGGTGATGCTGGCCAAGGAGATCACCGCCCGGTTCCACAGCGCCGCTGCGGCCGATGCGGCGGAGAACGATTTCAACTTGCGCGCACGCGGCGGTGTGCCGGATGTCATCCCCGAGCTGGCGATTGCTGGCGCACCGTTGGGGATCGGGGCCTTGCTGCGCGAGGCTGCGTTGGCGCCGTCGAGCAGTGAAGCGCTTCGGCTGGTCGACGGCGGCGGCGTCAAGGTGGATGGTGACGTCGTCAGCGACCGTGGCCTGAAGCTCGGCGCCGGGACTTATGTTCTGCAGGTGGGCAAGCGCAAATTCGCGCGTGTGACCCTGAGCTGAGCAGCTGACAGCGTCAGCGGTTCAGCACGCCGGAGGCGACCAGTCCGGCTGGGACGTGCGGTGCCGCGTTTTCGATGTGGCCGGTCTGGTCGTCGAAGAAGAAGTCCGGCTCGAACTCGCGCAGGAACTCGCCTTTGGCCAGACCGCCGAGGAACATCGCCTCGTCGATCTCGATGTCCCAGTCCATCAGCGTGCGGATCGCGCGCTCGTGGGCCGGCGCGCTGCGCGCAGTCACCAGCGCGGTGCGGATGCTCATCGCTGGCGTGGCCGCGTGTTGCAGCCTTTGCAGTGCTTCGAGCAGGGGCTTGAATGGGCCCGCTGCCAAGGGCTTTTCGGCGCGGTCACGCTCGTGTTCCTGAAACGCGCTCAAACCGGCACGCTGGAACACCTGTTCGGCCTCGTCGGAGAACAGCACCGCATCGCCGTCGAAGGCGATGCGCACCTCGTTCGGATGTGCCGCCGAAGCGCGCGCCGAGTGAGGGTACACACGGGCGGCTGGCACGCCCGCTTCGAGGGCGGAGCGCACATCGGCCTCGTTGGTCGACAGAAACAGGTTCGCGTTCAGGGGTTGCAGGTAGCGCCAGGGCGGATGACCCCGGGTGAATACGCCGCGCTGGATCGGCAGGCCGTGTTGCTTGGCCGATCGGAACACCCGCATGCCAGACACCGGATCATTGCGCGACAGGATCACCACTTCGACGCGCCGCGTCGGGGATGAGTCAGTGGCGTCTGCTGACGTGGCGTGGTTGAACGCCAGCAGCTTGTTGACCAGCGAGAAGGCAACGCCTGGCTTGGCTGTCACGTCCAAACGATCAAGCTGCAGCCGCATGTAGGCTCGGTCGTCGCTGGCCTCGAAGACCTCGTTCTCTTCCTCGAAATCGAACAAGGCGCGTGATGAGATTGCAACCACCAGTTGGCCGGCGAGGGAGACAGGCATGCCAACGATGATACGGCGCGGCTGGGCCTCCCCAGGCGCGCCAGTCCCGGCCTATATCAGTGCACGAAACCCATCATCGTGCGCCTCTGTTGTGCATCTGGCAGGTCGGACGTCGAGACCTGCGAGCGGCGATCGAGCTTGGCATTGCCGAAAGCCGTCATCCAGGCACGTCGCATCTCGCGCGGGGCCAGTTCGCTCATGCGGTCGAGTACGTCGGCGCTCGGTTGTTCCTCGAAGCGGCTGCCCCAGTCGTGGCTGGAGCGAATCGAGGCATACAGTTTGGTGGCGATGCGCCGCGCGGCGTCGCGGTCCGGTGCCTGCACCTCGTAGACGTTCATCCGGTTCAGGATGGGTTCGGGGATGCCGCGCGCATCGTTCGCGGTGGCCACCCAGATGACCTGGCTGGCGTCGATCGGCACCTCGGCGAACTCGTCTATGAAGTTGCCGGCGGTGTCGTGCTCCAGCAGGCTGTACAGCGCTCCCAGTGGGTCGTAGGCGTGCTCGCCGCCGGACTTGTCGATCTCGTCGACCACCATCACCGGGTTGGCGTACTGGCCATCAACCAGGGTCTCGAAGACCTTGCCGGGCCGAGCGCCTTTCCATTGGCTGGACGCGCCTGACAGCACCCAGCCTGCGGTCATCGAGCTCATCGAGATGAAGCCCATGCCGGTGCCCAGCAAATGCGACAGCTCGCGGGCGAAATGCGTCTTGCCGATGCCCGGTGGCCCGAGCAGCAGCAGCGGCGTGATCTCGAGCGCATCGCGGCTGTCTTCGCACAACGCGAGTTGGCGCTTCACGTCATCGAGCACCTGATAGAAGTTCGGCAGGTCGTCGTACAGATGATCCATGACCGGCAGCCCGGACGGCTTGACCTGGAAACGCTCCGGTCCGAGTTCGATCATGCGTTCGTAAGTCGAACGCAGGTTTTCGTGTTCCTTGTGGGGAAGCTTGTCGAGTTTTCGGCCCACGTCGTCCACGCGGTAGACGCTGCGCATACGCGCGATCGGGATACCGCCGCCAGTGCCCGACACCTTGACCAGTTCATGGGAAGCAGACATCGAACCTCCGAAAAGTGAACCTCGCTGGGATCATTCAACCACGTGGCGTCAGCGCCATGCCTCGGAGAAGCACCGCATTGACACGTCAAACGCCATGCACACTGCATGCCATCAGACCCATCACGCAAGCGAAGCGACGCGTCCATCAAGCCACGCCCGCGGAACCGGCTTTGCTGGGCCGCAAGGCGGCGCCAACGGGCTGGCAGGCCCGTTGGCCTTCGGCAGCCGCAAGGCCCCTTCCGGGCCCTTGCGCGCAGCCTCAGCCCCTCCGGGGCAGGAGCGCAGCGACTGGGGGGCTCTATTTCACCCAGGTGTTGAGCTGAATGATGGGGAGCAAGACGGCCAGCACGATCAGCATCACCACGCCGCCCATCGCGACGATCAACAGCGGCTCCAGGATGGTCGCCATCTGCAGCGCGCGGCGCTGTACCTCGGTCGCCAACTGCTTGGCGGCACGGTCGAGCATCTCGGGCAACTGACCGGTCTGTTCGCCAAGGCGCGCGAACATCGCCAGCAGGCCCGGGAAGCGCTTCTTGCCGGCGAGTGCCGCGGCCAGTGGCGCGCCTTCGCGCACACGTACCAGGGCGTCGAGCGCATCGCTGCGCATCGCCTGGTTCGACAGCGTCTCGGCCGCCGCTTGCAGGGCCTTGAGGATCGGTACGCCGGCGCCGGCCAGCATCGCCAGCGTGCCGGCGAAACGCGCGGCGTTGTAGCCACGCGCGAGCCGGCCGATCAGTGGCAGGTTCAGCCAACCGGCGTCGAAGCGCTCGCGGAACAGCGGGTTGCGCAGCATCAGCAGCAGCGTACCAACGCCGGCACCGATCGCCAGCAGCAGCAGCCAGCCGTAGCTGCGCAAAAAGCTGCTGGTGGCCAGCATCGCGATCGTCAGCGCGGGCAGCGCGCGCTTCGAACTGGTGAACACCGACGCCACCTGCGGCACCACATAGGTGACAAGGAAGATCACGATCACCAGCGCGATCACCGACACGATGGCCGGGTACAACGTCGCGCCAATCAGCTTGGCCTTCAGCGCCTGGCGCTCTTCCAGGTCATCGGCCAGCCGCTCCAGCACCTGACCCAGTGCGCCGCTTTGTTCGCCCGCGGCGACCACGCCGCGATAGACATCATCGAACTCGCGCTCAGCGCTGCCCAGCGCGCGGGCGAATGGCGAACCGGCATTGACCTCGGAGCGCAGGTGCGCCACCAACTCGCGCTGGCGCGGGTCTTCGGCCTCGTCGCTCAGTGCGGTGAGCGCGCGTTCCAGCGGCAGCCCGCTGCCCACGAGGCCGGCCAGCTGTCGTGTCCACACCGCGAGGCCTGTTGTCGAGAACACCCGCGTCGTGAAGCGCAGACCCTGGCCCTGCGTGCCGGCTGACGCGACCTGGGTGACTTCGAGCGGCACCAGCGCCTGCGCCCGCAGCTGTGCCCGTGCGGCGCGTGCGTTGTCGGCTTCTAGGAGACCGGTCGTGGACTTGCCCGCGGCAGTCAGGGCTTCGAACTTGTACGCTGGCACCGACGGTCAGCCTACAACAGCAAGCGCGGCGAAGCTGCCGATCAAGCCACAACCGTGGACGGGTTCCCCGGCCACCAGGTTGGCGCCTCTTGGGGGCCGAGCCCGGACAGAAAAGGTCCAGTGGACGGTTTGTGCCTGGTGAGGAGTTGGGCCGCCGGCCCAACGCGGCCTGCAAGGTGGCAGTGCAGCGACTGGGGGGCTCATTCTCGTGTCACCCGCATCACTTCCTCGGGAGATGTGATGCCCTCGGACACCAGCCGCTCGCCGTCCTCGCGCATCGAGCGCAGGCCGGCCTCTTCAGCCGCGACAAAAAGCTGCGATTCGGCGGCGCGGCTGTGGATCAGCGAGCGCACCTTGTCGTCGGCGACCATCATTTCGTAAACACCAGTGCGGCCCTTGTAGCCCGTCTGGCCGCATTCGGCGCAGCCGACGGGGTGATAGCGCCCCTGCGCATCGGCCTTCTTGCAGTGCACACACAGCTTGCGCACCAGCCGCTGCGCCAGCACGCCCAGCAGGCTGGAGCTGAGCAGGAAGGGCTCGACACCCATGTCTGTCAGCCGCGTGACCGCGCTCGGCGCGTCGTTGGTGTGCAGCGTGGCCAGCACCAGGTGGCCGGTCAGCGAGGCCTGGATCGCGATCTGCGCCGTTTCGTAATCGCGGATCTCGCCGATCATGATCACGTCCGGGTCCTGACGCAGGATGGCGCGCAATGCCTTCGCGAACGTCAGGTCGATCTTCGGATTGACCTGCGTCTGGCCGATGCCCCCGAGCTCGTACTCCACCGGGTCTTCCACCGTCAGCACGTTGGTCGTCGAGGTGTCCACACGGCCGAGCGAGGCGTACAGCGTGGTCGTCTTGCCCGAGCCGGTCGGCCCGGTGACCAGCACGATGCCGTGAGGCTGCTGCACCAATCGGTCGAAGCTGGTCAGCACATCGCCGCTCATGCCCAGGCCTTCGAGCGTGAACTTCGATTCGCCCTTGTCGAGCAGGCGCAGTACCGCGCGTTCGCCGTGCGACGACGGCAGCGTGCTGACACGCACATCGACCGCACGGCCGCCGATGCGCAATGAGATGCGTCCATCCTGCGGCAGGCGCTTCTCGGAGATGTCGAGCTCGGCCATGATCTTCAGCCGCGAAATCAGTGCTGCATGCAGCGCCTTGTTGGGCTGTACCACCTCGCGCAGCGTGCCGTCGACGCGAAAGCGCACCGAGCTCGAGCGCTCGTAGGGTTCGATGTGGATGTCGCTGGCGCCGTCCTTCGCGGCCTGCGTCAGCAAGGCGTTCAGCATGCGGATGATCGGCGCATCGTTCGAGGCTTCAAGCAGGTCTTCGATGGCCGGCAGTTCCTGCATCATCCGGCTCAGGTCCACCGCGCTTTCGACCTCGCCGATCACGGTCGCAGCGCTCGATTCGCTGCCGGCATAGGCGACCGCGATGCGGTTGGCCAGTGTGCTTGCAGCTTCGCGTTCCAGCGCGTCGACGTCGTGAAGCCGCAGCACCTCGGCCAGCGCCGACAACGACACCGTTTCAGGCGCCCACAGCACCAGGCGATCGCCCTCGTCTTCGAGCAGCACGGTGTGCGCTCGCGCGTAGGCGTAGGGCAGGGGGTGACGGCTGGCCATGGCGTGTCGCGCCCCGCCTCAGTTGCTGCCGGCCGGCACGTTCGATGCCGGGCCGGTGGGCGCTGGGCGGGTCGATGGTGGCGAGATCGGCTGGGCGGTGTCCTCCACGGTCTTCAGGGGCGGAACCACCGGCACGCCATTGAGCGGCAGCAGCGGGTTGGAGGGGATCCGCACGTCCTTCTGCTCGCCGCGCAGCAGTTCGTAGCGGTCGATCGACAGGCTGTTCGACGCCGTGGCATCGCGCATCACCACCGGCCGCAGGAACACCATCTGGTTGGTGCGCTTTTTGGTGCGCGACTCGCTGCGGAACAGCGCGCCCAAGTAGGGAATGTCGCCGAGGATCGGTACCTGCGACTTGTCCACCGTGAAGGTGTCCTCGATCAGCCCGCCGAGCACGATGATCTGCCCGTCATCGACCACCACGGTCGATTCGATCGAGCGCTTGTTGGTCGTCGGCCCAGCGCTCGACGTGCCTGGTGCCGTGCCAGAAGCCAGGCTCGACGATTCCTGGAACAGCGTCATCCGGACTGTGCCGTTCTCGCCGATCTGCGGGCGGATGCGCAGTGTGATGCCCACGTCCTTGCGCTCGATGGTCTGAAACGGGCTGACCGTCGAGCTGCCGCTGCCGGTGTTGGTGTACTGGCCGGTGATGAAGGGCACGTTGCTGCCGACGATGATCTTCGCTTCCTCGTTGTCCAGGGTGACGAGGTTCGGCGTCGAGACGATGTTGGTGTCGGCGCGCGATTGCAGCGCCCGAGCGATCGCAGACAGGCCATAGTTGTCGCCGATCTTGCGCACCACGCCGATGTTGAAGCCCTCCCCGATGCCCGCCAGCGCGCCAGTCACCGTGGTCGCGGCCGCGTTGGCCTTGATGTTGACGCCGCCGGTGCCGAAGTTGGTGCCCAGGCCGCCGATATAGCGACCATTGACGTTGCCCAGCGCCTGCCACTGGAAGCCGAAGTCGGCCGAGTCGTCGCCGGTGACCTCGACGATCATGGTCTCGATGAACACCTGCGCGCGACGCGCATCGAGCTGATCGATCATCGCGCGCAACTGGCGGTACATCGGCTCTGGTGCCGTGATGATCAGCGCATTGGTGGCTGGGTCGGCCTGCACGAAGCCACCTGTCGATGGACCCGCCGACGGTGTCACCGGTGCGGTGGCCTGGGTGGAGCCGCCCTGACCGCTGAGGGCGTTGACCAGACTTTGCGTCGACGGTGTGCCGCCTGACGACGGGCTCGCGCCGTTGCTGCCACTGGTAGCGCCACTGCCGCTGTAGGCCGCGCGCAGCACGGTGGCCAGCTTCGTTGCATCGGCATTCTTCAGGTAGACCACCCAGATGTTGCCGGCCGCGTTGCCGCCCTGGACCGGCTGATCGAGCTTGTCGACCAATGCGCGAACGGCTGCCAGACGCGCCGGGTTCGGCGCGCGCACCAGCAGCGAATTGCTGCGCGGATCGACCAGCACCGAGGCGCTGGTTCCGCCCGGGGCGCCGGCGGCCGCACCGCCGGCTGAATCTGTCAGTCGCTGCACCAGCGCGGCAATGTCGCTGGCCACCGCGTGCTTCAAGGTGATGACCTCGACATCGCCCGTGGTGGGCGTGTCCATTGCCGCGATGATCTTGCCGATGCGCTGCAGGTTGTCGGCGTAATCGGTGATGACCAGCGTGTTGTTGCCGGGGTTCGCGTTGATCGTGTTGTTGGGGCTGATCAGCGGACGCAGCACCGGCACCAGGTTGTTGGCGTTCTCGTGCGTCAGCCGGTAGATCTGCGTCAGCACCTGGTCACCGCGGCGGTTGACGTCGCCCACCGACACCGTGCCCGACTGCAGCTTGGCGTCGGCTTCGGGCACCACCTTGAACAGGCCACCCACTTCAACGACGGTGTAGCCCTGGCCGCGCAGCGCGGCCAGGTAATTCAGGTAAGCCTCGTGAGGCGCCAGCGCCTTCTCGCTGTACAGCGTCATCGTGCCCTTGACGCGCGGGTCGACGACGAACTGCTGGCGCAGGATGGCTGCCATGGCCCGTGACACCGCCTCGATGTCGGCGTTGACAAAGTTCAGCGTCACCGGCTCGCCTCGGAAGCGGCTGGCCACGGATTCAGGCGCTGCGGCCTGCGCGCGTGCTGCCGATGGAAGTGCCGCCAGCGGCGACGTCAGCAGTGACAGCGTCAATGGCATGCACACTGCGCCGGTCCCGACGCGCGACGTGAGTCGGCGCCAGCAGCGCGGCAGCAAGGTAGGGGCACGAGGATTCATGGCTATCCGATCGAAATGACGGACCGCGCGCCGTCGCGCCGTCCGATGATGTTCAGCAGGTTGCCGAGCGCAGCGTCGTCGGGGTTGACCGCGCTGGCCTCGCCCTGAAAGCGCAGCCCGGCCATTCCCCAGGTGCCGTTGCCACTGAGCAGCAAGGCCCCCTCCATCGTGGTCAGCGTGATCGTCGCTTCGCCAGTTGGTATGTCACTGCGGCTACCGTTGCGCTGTACCTCCGGCGGCCCGCCCTGGACCGAGAGCCGATAGCTGCCGAGTGTCTCCAGCGTGGACAACCGGGACGAGGCATGCAGCAACTCGAGATCCAGACCGCCCGTCAGCCGCCAGCGGCCCTGCACTGACTCGATCGTCAGGCCGGACGACAGCAGTTGTGTGGTGCCGCCAAGGCGCAAGGTGTTCCAGGGTGTGCCCAGACCTGCCAACCAGGCGCTGGGCCACTGACCGACCCAGCCGGCGGGTGGTTTCAGCGTCAGGCTGTAGCCGCTGAGGCCCGGAGCCCAGACGATGGCCACGTCGCCGTGCAGACAGCAGGTCTGTGTGAGAACGGTCTCCAGCGCCAGGCCGCGCGGACGGACCGTCCAGGTCAACCGCCCCGGCAGGGCGGCCGCGTCGCGGCTGCCTGGCCCACCGGTCAGCACCAGCACCGCACTGCCAGACCAGACACTGCCACGCGCATCAGACAGCAACAGCCGCTGCCCGGTCGCCGCGGAGATCCCCTCGGCGAGCCAACTGGCTGGCGCAAAGCAGATCAGCGCGACCAGCGTGCCACTGATGGCGCCAGCCCAAGCCCAACGAACACCACCACCGCGTGCGCGGCCCCAGGCTGCCTCGGCATAGGTCGATTCGGCCCAGCGCGAGGTGACCATGCTGTTCTGAAATGGCGCACGACGATTGCCTGCCCGCGGCACCGGCAGACCCAGTCGACTCGCTGAAGAGCGTGTCATCGGCTGCCGCCCAGGGTCAACACCAGCGTGCCGGCGTAGCCCTGCGCGCCGCGGGTGAGCTGCACCTCGGTGGCGCGTGCGCGGGCGGCACTGCGCACCTCGGCCAGCCAGTCGCGCAATTCATCACCGGACAGGCCGTTGACAGACACCGTGGCGCGATCACCTTGCAACTGCAGTGTCGCGCGACCGGCCAATCGGGCCGTGGCTCCCTGGAGTGCCACGCTGGACTGGGCGCTCGAGATCGGTGCAATCGCGCGCAATTCGGTCGCCTCGGCCGCCATCCGTTGCAAAGCCTGAAGCTGGGTGCCCTGCTGGTCGATGCGGCCCGGCGCCTCGCGCAGGGTGCGCCAAGCCGGCTGGACGGCCATGCTCCAAAGAAGAAAAACGCCAAGGAGCACCGCAGCGGCTATCAGCCCGGCCCGCTCACGCGCTGCCAGCGTGCGCCAGCGAGCCTGCAGCGCATCGCGCGGCGCGATCCACGCGGCAGGCATCAAGCGACTGCTGCGGCCATTCGCTGCGGTGGCTGGGTTGCTGGCAGGGCGACTCATGGTGTCGTCCCCGTGGCCGCGCGGCTCAGGCTGATGCGGCCCTCGCTGGCTTCAACCTGCCATCCCGCCGGCTGCAGCTGGCTGCGGAACTGTGCGATCTCGGCATCGCCCCAGCCAGTGGCCGCCAGCGTGAGCCGGCCCGATTCGTAGCGCAGGTTGTCCACTGGTGGCTGACCGTCGGGCCAGGCAGCCGCTGCAGCGAGCAGCATCGGTTCGAAATCGGTGGCCGACGGGCGACCCGCCCCAGCGCGCAGGACATCCACCTCGCGCTGCATCTGAAGTGGGGCATCCAGTACCGCGCTGACCTGCGGGAAGGTGGTCTGCAGCAGCATGACCATTGCCTGCTTTTGCGAATTCAGTTCCGAACGCTGGTGCCAGGCCCAGACATTCAGGCCAAGCACCTGCACCGCCAGCAAGGCCAGCAGTCCATAGCGCACCGGCCGCCATCCCGGGCTCAGCCAGCGACGCCAGGCATCGCGTGCGGCGCGGGTGCCGCGGTGGCGTGCAGCCAGATCGAACTGACGAAGATTCCACAAGGTACGCGTGGCCTGCAATGCGCGTTCGGCGCTTGACACGACCGTCACCGGAGCGCCGAGCCAGCGCTCTGCGAAGGTCGCCACTTCGGCCGTCGCCGTCCAGCGGGCATCGAGGGGCAGCTCGGCAGGCAACAGCGCACGCGCCAGACCGCCTTGCAAGCGCAGCATCGCGACGCCTTCGGCATGTGACCAGGTCAGCGCCACATCCTGACGGGCGTTGCCGCTGACATCCATCGTGGTTCCGCTGCCCTCCTCGCTGAAATGACCCGTCGCGGGCGCGTCGGGCCAGGCAGATGGAACGACGCGGTCGACGAACACGCGATGTCGCTCCAGGGCGGCCAACTCGCCGCGCAACCAGCCGCGGTTGACCGCTGCAACCCACGTCGTTTGGCCGGCAACCGCACCCGGCGCAAGCGCCAGGTGCGTGGCCTCGGCATCGTCGAGCAAGGCCTCTTCAAGCACACCGGTGAGCGCGGCGCGCAGCCGTGCCGACGGGGCTTTTGGCAAGGTGATGCGGTGCCAGGCGACGTCGCCTTCGCTGACCACTGCGATCACGCTGTCTGCCTTGGGCAGCAGCGGCGCCGCACAGCGACCCTGGTTGACGAGCGTGAAGCCGTCATTGCTGAGGAGGTAATCGAACTCGACATCGGTCGCCGATGTGCCGGGCGCAGCCATACTGGCATGGCGGCTGCGCAGGCGGGGACGCGGCGACAGTGAAATGACGAGTATGGGCATGAAGCAATGGCAGCCGCCCGTGCGGGCAGGCGCCGAGTTTAGTCGGGGGTCAGGGCGAGACCTGAATGGGTCGCCCGCGCCGAGGCGAGACCGAGCCTTCCACCGTTGTAGCGGAGGACCGGCCCTTGACCGCCGCGAAATGGCCCTTCATCCCGGCGCATCTTGCAGGTTGACCCGCTGGCGTTGCAGGGGCAGCACCTCGAGCCCGCGCCGTTCGAGCAGCGATAGCTCCTCGAGCACCCGGTCGCCGAGCCGAATGCGGCCGCGCACTTCGAAGAAGCTGGACTTCACATCGACCCGCGAGGCGTCGAGCGCCAGGCTCGACGGGATCAGGCTCTGCGCTTCCGAAATCGCCTTGAACGGCGTGCGCTGACGACTTTGCACCAGGCGCCCGGCAGCGCTGAGGTCCATCCCGTCGACGCTGGCGGCGATGACCTCCCGCGAGGCCGTGTTCAGGTTGATCGGGGTGCGCACGGGCAGGATCACGACGAAGGGCGTGATCCGGCGCAGGCTGTCGCGGTCCACCCCCAGCCAGCTCAGTTGGGACACGCTGCGTGGCAGCAGCGGCGGCGTCGCAGAACGGCCTTCGACACCGGGTCGCATGAGCGCATCGCGCAGTCCGCCGGCCAGTCGGTCGGCGAGGTCCGGGGCCACGCCGATCGACTCGAACAGGCGTCGGGCTGCCGCGAGTTCCGCCGGTACCACCTTGCTGTCATCGCCGACCAGATTTCGCAGGTTGTAGCGTGCCTGTGCGTCGGTGATCTGACCCGACAGGAAGGCTTCGGGCCCGTCGTCCGTGTTGTTCTTGTCGGCGGCGAGAAAGCTTGACAGACGTGCTTCGGCCAGTGGCGTGGCCCAGGGTTCGCTGAGTGTGGTCGCGCCGCCGGACTTGGCGTCCTCGCGCAGGATCAGCCGAGCCCAGTCGAGCGCGCCGGACAGGATCCAGGCCGACTGGGTGCGCGCCCGCTCGGCACTTTCGACTTGCACCGCACGCCACTGCTGCCAGACCATCGCCGATGCCAGGCTGCTGACCAGCACGACGATGAGCATGGCCGTCAGCAACGCGGCGCCGCACTGATGACGACGTCTTCCGAGCGAACTCACAGCGGCTGCGGCCCGAAGGCGACGTCGCGCGTCAGCACGCCGTCGTGGCCGCTGCTGGGGGTGAAGGTCAGCACCAGACGCAGGCCCGAGGGCAGCACCGTGCGCACCGCCGGGGGGACGCCGCTCGCGCCGCCAGCGGGAGGCGCGGCGGCCACCACATTGCCGCTCGACTGGCAATTGCTCCAGGCGTTGCCGCGGTAGCAGTACAGCTGCACCCGCGACACCCCGTCCAGCGTGCGCAGCAGTGCGGGGTCATTGCTCTGCAGCAACTGGCTGCGCAGCCAACTGTCCCGCAACCCGGTGCTGCCGTTCACCGATGGCCCTGCCCAGCGTGTCCATTGCAGTGGACCACTCTCTGCATTGGCCGCACCGGTGGTGGGCGTCAGCGCCCAGGCAACCAGTTGCACGCCGTCGTCGGTGCGGCGCGTCAGCCGCAAGGTCTTGCCGTCGTAGCTGAGTGCGGGCACCGCATCGGTTTCCTGCAGCGAGGCCAAGTCCTGCTCCCACTGCGCGAGCACCGTGCCCAGGCGCAGGGTGTGGTCCAGCCGTGTCTGGCTGGCGTCGCGGGTGCGCACGATACCGTCGATGCCCTGCCAGCCCATCACCGCCAGCGTCGCCATGATCCCCAGCGCCACCAGCACCTCGACCAGCGTGAAGCCGCGATCGGTCCCATGGGTTCTGGTGCCGCGGGCCATGGTCATTGGTTTGGCAGGATGGCCGACAAGGTCAGCAGCGGTTCGCCAGCACCATTGGCCATTTGCGCCTCGACTCGCCGGAAATTCGGGTTCGGCGTGGGCGCCACTTTCAAGGTGCCGGCGTAGGCATGGCCGAGCTGCTCGCAGCTGAAGCTGGATTCACCGACGTCGGGAAACACCTTTGCCAGCTTCAAGCCGGTCAGCTGGTTGTCGGCGCACCATTGCGCCTCGCTGATCTCGGCCAGACGCTGTGCGTTGTTCATCAAGGCGCCGGCCGCCTTGATGCCGGCGCCGAGTGTCACCGCGACGATGACCAACGCGACCAGCACCTCGATCAGCGTGAAGCCAGCGAGCTCGCAGCGCCGGCAATCGTCACGACGTTCGACGCGGTGGGCGCTTGTGGCGCGGCAAGACTTCAACGCGGCCCCGATGGGAGTTCATCGCTGGAAACGACGAAGGGCCCCAGGCCGTCGGTGGACAGCGTCAGCCGGCTGTCGTCCAGACGCAGCGTGATGCGCTGCGCACCGATCAGTGGTTCAGGACCGAGCACGACATCGGGCGCGCCGATGACGCTGGCGGTGACGCCTTCGGTGAGCCAGCGCCGCGGCAGGCCAGCCGATGCCGGCAGGCCGACGAAGGTGAAGTCGGACGAGGCCATGCCCGCCGCCGGACGGTCAGCGGTGATCGATCTGGGCAGCCAGTGCACGGCCAAACCCGACGCCCGCGCTTCGGCACGGGCTGATTCGAACAGCGCAGCCAGTCGCGCGCCTTCTTTCTCCAGCAGCGTGTCCGACGGATCGCGCAAGGCCAGACTCACGACCGCCGAGGCCAGCGCGATCATCGCCACCACCACCATCAACTCGATCAGCGTGAAGCCACCACAGCGCCGGCTCGACAGCCGGACCGCGGGGCTTGCTGGCGTCATTGGCTCACTGCCAGGAGCCGACGTCTGCGTCGTTGCCTTCACCGCCGACCACGCCGTCGGCGCCCAGGCTGTAGACGTCGATCTCGCCCTTCACGCCGGGATTGGCGAACTGGTAAGGCCGGCCCCAGGGGTCGTTTGGCAGCTTGTCCAGGTAGGGCTTCCAGTTCGGTGGAATGGTGCCGGCGGTGGGCTTGGCCACCAGCGCCTTCAGACCTTGCTCAGCACTGGGGAATCGCTGGTTGTCCAGCTTGTAGAGCTTCAGCGCCTGGATGAGATTGTTCACATCGGTGCGGGCCGCTGTGACGCGTGCGTCGTCGGCACGGTTGAGCACGTTCGGCACGATCAGCGCGGCCAGCACACCGATGATGACCAGCACCACCATCAGCTCGATCAGGGTGAAGCCGCAGGTGCGGTCTCTGCGAACTCGCCACGCCATGAGCCCCGAAGGAGCGTTTGAGCGAGGCACAAAATCAGTCTTTGACATGTCGCCATCCTGGCCGCGGCCTGGATGCGCGGCTGTCGCAGAGCATGATAATCGTCGCATGTTGTCCCGTTCGGTCGCATTCCTCGTTTGGGCGCTGGTCGCCGGAACCTGCGTGTTCTGGGGCGCCCGCCTGCTGGCGAAGCCGGCTGGCTCGTCGGCGCTGGTCGTGGCAATGGACCCTGGCAACCCGGCGAACGCCGATGTGTCGAGGATGTTCGGTGCCGCGCCACAAGCCGAGCAGGTGTCTGTCGAGGCCGCTCCTCAGATCAGCAGCCGCTTCCGCTTGACCGGCGTCGTCGCGCCCCGGCAACCCAGCGAAGAGGGCTTGGCGCTGATCTCGGTGGATGGGAATCCGCCACGTGTCTACCGGGTCGGTGCAGTGATCGATGGCGACCTGATGCTGCGCGAGGTCAGCCTGCGCACCGCCACGGTGGCTTCGTCGCGCAACAGCAACGACGCAGGCACTTCGTTCGTATTGGAACTTCCGCCGCTCGCCCCTGCGGCAACGGGCGCCTTGCCTCAGGGCGGGTTCACCATCCCGCAGTTTGCGCCTCCTGCCGCACCGGACGTGCCAGAGCGGGATCCGGTCAGCAACTTCGCGCCCCCTGCGGCAGGCCAGTTGCGGCGCTGAACTGGCAGAGCGGGTCTCAGGGAGTCAGTTCATTGCACCTGGCTGGCTCGGACCCGGATCTTCGCCCTCGGCGAGTTCGGTGAGCAAGGCGGCTGCGCTGCGGATCAGCGGCCAAGCCAGTGTGGCACCGGTGCCATCGGTGCTGTCCATGCCCAATTCCAGCATCGCTGACGCCTGGAACAGGCCCAATGCGCGGTCGAGTCCGCGGTGGTCATTGCTGCGGCAGAACACGCAGTAATCGACCACCGTTGGCGAGATGTGCGAGCCCACGACCAATGCTGCGCAGGCTGCCAGACCATCGACCATGATCAGGTGCCGCTTGCCAGCTGCCACCATCATCAGGCCGACCATCATGGCAATCTCGAAACCACCGAAGGCTGCCAGTACCTCGATCGGATCGACCACGTCCTTGTGCCGGCCTTGTGAGCCTTGCAGCACCACCATCATCGTGGCCAGATCAGCCGGCTTCATCGATGAGCCCGACAACACGAAGTCGCGCACCGGCACATTGGCCAGCCGCGACAGCACCAATGCCGACGCCTGCGCCGAGCCGACGCCGACCCCGGCGCACACCACCGCATTGCCTGGCAGCGAATCACCGATTTCCATGCCGGCGCGGATGGCCGCATGCGCCTGTTCGAGAGACATCGCGGCCGTGACGCGCGAATTGCGTGTGCCGTGCGCGATCTTGCGCGACAGCAGCCGCCCGTGCCGCGGCAGCGTTTCGGCAACCCCCGCATCGACCACCGACAACTCCAGCCCCTGGATGCGTGCGAACACCGACAGCGGCATCTGCGAGGTCAGCAGCGAGTGCACCACCTGCGCGGTCGAATGGCGATCGCCCACGCCGATGCCGTCGACAGCAATGCCGTGGTCGGCCGCGAAGACGACGACCTGTGGCGCGCTGAAACGGGGCTTCAGCGTGTTCTGGATCAAGCCCAGTCGCACAGCCAGGGGTTCCAGTTCGCCCAGCTCTCCGGTGGTCTCGCTGCGCAGCAGCAACTTTTCGCGCAAGGCGAGTTCCAGTTCCGCATTGCCGGTCGGCGAAATCAGGTTGTGGTAGCTGTTGGTCATGGTCTCAGCAGCTCAACGCAGGAAAAGTCGGTAGGCGGCATTGTCGGTCTCGTCGACCCACGGATAGGCGAGTCTGTCGAGAAACTCGCGGAAGGCTTTCTTGTCCTGGCGTGGCACCTGGATGCCGACCAGGATCCGACCGTAATCGGCACCCTGATTGCGGTAGTGGAACAGGCTGATGTTCCAGCCCGGGTGCAGGCTGGCGAGGAACTTCATCAGTGCGCCGGGCCGCTCGGGGAAGACAAAGCGATAGAGCCGCTCGTCAGCTGCCAGTTCGCTGCGCCCGCCGACCATGTGGCGCAGGTGCAGCTTGGCCAGCTCGTCCTTCGTCAGGTCGATCGCTTGGAAACCATGACGATTGAATGTGTCGGCCAGCGCGGCCGCTTCGCCCCGCTGGGTGGTGGCGATACCCACGAACACATGGGCCCGACGCTCGTCCGAGATCCGGTAATTGAACTCAGTGACTGCGCGTGGGCCGATCAACTCGCAGAACTTCTTGAAGCTGCCGCGCGCTTCCGGGATCGTCACCGCGAGCAGCGCCTCGCGCTCCTCGCCGACATCGGCCCGCTCGGCGACGAAGCGCAGCCGGTCGAAATTCATGTTCGCGCCGCAAGCGATCGCCACCAGCGTCTGTCCCTTGGCGCCATGCTGATCGACGTACTGCTTGACCGCGGCCACCGCCATCGCGCCGGCGGGCTCGAGGATGCTGCGGGTGTCCTGGAACACGTCCTTGATGGCGGCGCACACCGCGTCGGTGTCGACAGTCATGAAGCCATCGACCAGTTCGCGCGTCAGACGAAAGGTCTCGATGCCGACCTGCTTGACCGCTGTGCCGTCGGAAAACAGCCCCACGTCGGTCAGAGTGACACGCTTGCCTGCCTTCACCGAGCGGATCATCGCGTCGGAGTCGGTCATCTGCACGCCGATCACCTTGATCTCGGGGCGTACGGCCTTGATGTAGGCCGCCACGCCAGAGATCAGGCCGCCGCCGCCGATCGCCACGAACACCGCGTCGATCGGGCCCGGATGCTGGCGCAGGATCTCCATCGCGATGGTGCCTTGCCCGGCGATCACGTCCGGATCATCGAACGGGTGCACGAAGGTCAGGCCGAGCTGCTGCTCCAGCAGCAGCGCATGTGCGTAGGCGTCGGAGTAGCTTTCGCCGTGCAGCACGATCTCGCCGCCGAGTGCCTTGACCGCGTCGATCTTCAGCCGTGGGGTGGTGGTGGGCATCACGATCAATGCCTTGCAGCAGAGCCGGCTCGCGCCGAGCGCAACGCCTTGCGCATGGTTGCCTGCCGACGCGCAGATGACACCACGGCTCAACTGCTCGGGCGTAAGGTGCGCCATCTTGTTGTAGGCCCCGCGCAGCTTGAAGCTGAACACCTGCTGGCTGTCCTCGCGCTTCAGGAACACCTGGTTGCTGATGCGCAAGCTCAGGCTTTTCGCCAGTTCCAGCGGCGTTTCCACTGCCACGTCGTAGACGCGGGCAGTGAGGATCTTCTTCAGATAGTCGCCGAGGCTGAGCGACTTGCTGCGAGCGACAGCGCCACGTTTGCGCGCGGTGTGGGCCGCGATTGCGGTTCGGCCAGGCATGGGGATCTCCGGGAGCGGGTACGCCCGCGGCGCCATCGGCCAACGGGCGCGGATCATGTGGTGCACGCGTACATAAAAAAGCCCAAGGCATCGCTGCCTTGGGCTGAATCCACCGGGGGGCGGTGGAGGAGACAACTCAGCTACTGCAAGAAATGTTCCGCGACAATGATTGCAATGTAGCGCCGATTTTGCTGCGCTGCAATATAAGTCCGGAAGGTCCGGGTGTTCTGGCTCAAAAAGGTCGAATATGGAATGCACAGTCAACTGGGTGCCTGCGATGGGCATGGGGTTCGTGGCCGAGACGGGCAGCGGTCATTTGCTGACCATGGATGGCGCGGTCGAAGGCGGCGGGCGCAACGTCGCGCCGCGGCCGATGGAGACGGTGCTCGCGGGCACCGCGGGCTGCACGGCCTATGACGTGGTGCTGATCCTCAAGCGCGGCCGCCACGCAGTCGACGGTTGCCAGGTCAAGGTGACGTCCGAGCGCGCCGAGGTGGATCCGAAGGTATTCACCAAGATCCACCTGCACTTTCTGCTGACAGGGCGAGACTTGCCGACCGCTGCCGTCGAACGCGCCATTGCGATGTCACACGACAAATACTGTTCGGCCACCATCATGCTGGCCAAGACCGCCAACGTCACCACCAGCTTCGAGATCGTGCCGACCTGAGTTCGCTCAGATGTGATGCGCGGTGGTGGTCATCACCTTGGCCACCGCGCGCATCCCCCAACGTACCGGCGCGGGCAGAGGGGCGGCGCCCGCTTGCAGTGCATCGTTCGCGTGACGCGCCTCATCTGCCTTCATCTGGTGCACGATCGCGCGGGACCGCTGGTCGCCAGCGGGCAGACGCTCCAGATGCTCGTCGAGGTGCTGTTCCACCTGGCGCTCGGTTTCCACCACGAAACCCAGACTGATCGCGTCACCCGCGCGCCCAGCCAGCCAACCGATCGCGAACGAGCCGGCGTACCACAGGGGGTTCAGGAGGCTGGCGTGGGCGCCCAGTTCGTCGAGGCGTTGCTGAGTCCACGCCAGGTGGTCGGTCTCATCGCGCGCCGCGGCCTGAAAGCGCTGTTGCATCACGCGGTCGGTCGCTGCGAGTGCCTGCCCCTGGTAAAGCGCTTGTGCGCAGATTTCGCCCACATGGTTGACGCGCATCAATGCCCCGGAGAGTGCTTTCTCGGCCGCAGACAGGTCGGCCTGCCCCAACTGACTGCTTGAGGCGTGGGGTTCGGGCGTCGGTCGGCCCGCACTCAGTCCGCCGGACAAGGTACGCAGGGCGTGGTCTGCGGCGGCGATGAAAGCGTCGGTCATGGGGGCTCCTTGTTGCGCCAGAGAAACAACTGTCTTGGAACAGTCACCAGAATCGAACACAGTGTACGGACTGGGTGGGCTTGCAACACGCGGGTTCGCTGATGGCGGTGTGATCGCGCTTGGCGACGCTGCCCTGCCCGTCGTTCCGCTCAGTCATGCTCAGCGCCCCACCGGATGTTGCGAGGGCGCAACTAAAAGTGGGTTTTTCCGCAGTGCATCAGCTTATTGATCGTGTGACAGGTGTGTGGATGGAATAGCCTTCGGGCGATGCACTCACTTGATGCGTGCCATCGATCAACCGATCGACTCGCGTTCATGTCATCGCGAAGTTTTCAACATTCAGTTTCGGAGCATATAGAACATGAAAAAGTCACTCGTTACCTTGGCAGTCCTTGGCACCTTCACCAGCATCGCTTCAGCACAATCGTCGGTCACCTTGTACGGCCGCGTTGACCAAAACGTGACCCTGCAAGATCCAGGCAGGAACGCGCTGATTAACGGTACCCGGGGCGGCAAGCTCATCACCAAGCTGAACGACGGCGGCGTCAATGGACTCGGCTCGTCGCGCTTCGGCCTCAAGGGCACCGAAGATCTGGGCAATGGCTTGAAGGCTTTCTTCCAGCTTGAAGCCGGCGTTACGCCGGACACCGGCGCGGCTGGCAGCGGTTCTTCGTTCTTCAATCGCGGCGCATTCCTGGGCTTGAGCCACGCAACGCTCGGTGAGATTCGCCTGGGTCGCCAGGAAACCCTCTCGCGCGAAAACAACGTCAAGATCAACGACATCAGTGGTGAAAACAACTTCAGCATCGTTGAACGACTTGAGGACAGGGCTGACAGGAGCACCCGCCCGCTGTTCCAGAATCTCGTCACGCGCGTTGACAATGGCATCCGTTACACGTCGCCCTCCTTCGCTGGCATTCAGGCCAGCGCCATCATTGGCCTCGGCGAACGCCAGAAAACCATAGCCACCGGAGCTAACAGCAGCAACACCAAGGTGGCGAACTATCGCGGCCTCGGTGTTGTGTACTCGGCTGGCCCGCTGGCCCTCAACGCGATTTATGAAGACCTGAGCGGTGGTGCCGTCGGCGGCAGCAATGACTACAACAATGTGATGACCGTCGGCGGCAGCTACGACTTCGGCATCGCGAAGGTTGCCGCGGCTTACCAGCACACCAACAATTTCGGCCTCCAGTCAACCGTCGCCTCAGCGGCCGGCACCTCAGTCCCGAATATCTTCCGCAAGGGTGTTGATGTGGACGCCTGGAACATCGGCGTGGCAGTGCCGATCAACGCATTCACCTTCAAGGCGCAGTACACCGGTTCGACGATCGACAAGAGAAATAGCGTGCCCCTTACTTCCGCGCTTGCGCCTGCAACTGCAGCTCTCGGGGGTTCACTGGACCAGAACAAGTTCGGCGTGTCGCTGCAGTACGCTCTTTCAAAGCGTACCTCGGTGTACGCCACGGCCACCAAACGCGGCGGCGACGACCAACAGTACTTCGTTCGTAGGAGCGAATTCGGCATGGGCGTGGGTCACACCTTCTGATCCATCGCCAAACGGCGATATCACTGTTGTGCAGAAGCCGCCTTCGGGCGGCTTCTTTTTTGGATTGGTCGAAACGCGGATGTCCTGCGGGCAATTCGAATGACACACTGAGGCCGATTTCCACCGTCGACACACGTGCCCTATGACAAGCCGTTTGCTGGTAATGACCTGTCTGACCGCTGCCACGACAGTGAGCGTGGCGCAAAGCAAGGTGGAGCTGTACGGCATCGTTGATGCGGGGGTGACCCAGGTCAGCGGCCTGAAGGTTGGCAGCGTCACGCAGGTGGTCAGCGGCGTGATGGAGGGCTCGCGCATGGGTGTGCGGGGGCAGGAAGACCTCGGCGATGGCTATCGCGCGATCTTCACGATGGAGAACCGGCTCGAGGTCGATACCGGTGGCATCAGCAACCGGCCACCTTCGCGCAATCAACTGCCGGACAGGGCCACCTACGCGCGCTACCTCTTGCCTTCGCTGCCGACAGTGCAGCAAAGCGCCTTGCAGCCGGTGCTGAATCGGGTTTCCGATGCTCTCGGTACCCAGATCGGTATCAATGTGCGCGGCGACGGCCCGGCTTTTTTTGACCGGCAAGCCTATGTGGGCCTCGTGACCCCGGTGGGTGCCTTGCTGGCCGGGCGCATGTACACGCCTGCCTTCGAGTTGCTTGGCACCTTCGACACGCTGAACACGCAGTCCTCCCTCGCACTGGGGCAGATTGCCGTGGTGCCCTATGCGGTGGAAATCCGCGTCTCGAACGCACTGGCGTACCGGGTGCAAAAAGACGCGATCACTGCGTCGGTTCAGGTGGCATTCGGTGAGAAGTCCACCGACCTGGGCCGCTCGCTGGGCGCGCTGGCGATGTACCGCACCGATGCTTTCGGCGTTGGAGTTGGCTACAACACGCGCAACAACGAGCACGGGCAGAACTCGCTGACCAGCGCAGTGATCGGCGCCTACCTGACGGTGGGTGCGGGCCGCATCCATGCGTCTGCCTCGTCGATACGTGACCGTCACCCGTCGGGAGTCCCCGGAATTGCGGCGCAGATCACGCCTCTGGTTGGTAGTCCAGCACTGGCAGGCCAGATCGAAAACGCCTACATCGAGGCGCTGAAACAGGATGCTGGCCTCTTTCACCTGGGCTATCGGCATCAGGCGGGTGCGGCGACCTTCTATGTCGCCTACAACCGCTACGACGACCATCGCGCTGTCAATGCCGACGTGGCGTCCTACGGTGTGGTCTGCACTTACGCGCTGTCCAAGCGCACCGACGTGAGCGCGGTGGTCACCCGTTTCAACAACACCGGGCTGGGTCAGGCCGCACCCGGTGGCGGGGGCTATCTGGGCGGAGTGACCGCCCGCGCCGGGGCCGATTCGACCAGTCTCGCCCTTGGAGTTCGTCATCGGTTCTGACCTGGCTCGGCTGCGAACCGCGCGCCGCTGGTGGTGGCTCACGGCCATTGCGCTGGGGACGCTGGCGCTCGCAGCGTGCCGCTCCACTGCCGAGTTGCAGCCTCGCGCCAGCGATCAGGTCAGCGCGGCCAATTGGGAAGTCACACCCTTGCCGACCAAGCGGCCGACGCGCTACACGCCCCAGGTGATCGACGGACGCTCGGTCATCCAGGCCGATGCCGAGAGTGCCGTCAGCCTGTACCGCCGGCGCGTGCAGGTTGCCCCAGGCGAGCTCGGGCGCCTGTCGTTTTCATGGATGGTGCCGGAGCTGATGACCAGCGCCGATCTGAGCCGCAGCGAGGCCGAGGACGCGCCGGTCCGTGTGGTGCTGGCTTTCGATGGTGACCGCAGCAAGCTTTCGCACAAGAACCGTCTGCTGTCAGATCTGCTCGAGGCCGTGATGGGCGAGGAGCCGCCGTATGCGACGCTGATGTACGTATGGGACAACCGCGCGCCGCTCGAATCGGTGATCATCGCCAGCCGCACCGACCGAATCCGCAAGATCGTTGTCGATTCGGGGCCCACGCAGAAGGCGATCTGGCGATTGCATGAGCGTGACATTGCCAGCGACTACAAACGAGCCTTTGCTGAAGAACCCGGTGCCTTGATCTCGATTGCCTTGATGACCGACAGCGACAACACCCGCAGCACGACGCGGGCCTACTACGGCGAGGTTCGCTTGGTCGGGGCGAACGGTCAGCCGCAGTAGGCGAGCAGCAGGCGTTCCATGTGGGTCTTTGTGGTTCGGCGCCTCGCGCAGGCGGTGCTGGTGATGCTCACGGTGGCGCTGGTTTCGTTCGCGCTGTTCCAGTTCGTCGGCGACCCGGTGACCTACCTGCTCGGGCAAGACGCCACGCCGCAGCAGCGCGAGCAGTTGCGCCGTGACCTGGGCCTCGATCGCAGCGTGGCTGCGCAGTTTTTCGGATTTGTTGGCAACGCAGTTCAGGGTGAATTCGGACTCAGCCTGCGCCAGGGCCGCCAGGTGTCGGCGCTGATTGCCGAGCGGCTGCCGGCCACGCTCGAGCTGTCGCTGATCGCCGCCATGCTGGCGCTGGTACTCGGCATCCCGCTGGGCGTGTATGCCGCGCTGCGACGCGGTCACTGGGACGCGCAGCTGCTGATGGCCGTGTCACTGATCGGTGTGTCGCTGCCCACCTTCCTGATCGGCATCGCCTTGATCGGTGTGTTCTCGGTGTCGCTGAACTGGCTGCCGAGCTTCGGCCGTGGCGAGGTGGTTCAGCTCGGCGTGTGGAGCACCGGACTGCTGACAGCCGACGGCTGGCGGCATCTCATCCTGCCTGCGGTGACGCTGGCGGTCTTCCAGTTGACGCTGATCATGCGGCTGGTGCGCGCCGAGATGATCGACGTACTGCGCACCGACTACATCCGCTTCGCGCGGGCCCGCGGGCTGACGAACCGGGCGATCCATTTCAGCCACGCACTGAAGAACACGCTCGTGCCTGTCATCACCATCACCGGCCTGCAGCTCGGCTCGCTGATTGCGTTTGCCATCATCACCGAGACGGTGTTCCAGTGGCCCGGCATGGGGCTGCTGTTCATCCAGGCGGTGCAGTTCGCAGACATCCCGGTGATGGCGGCCTACCTGTGCCTGATCGCCCTGATCTTCGTCGTCATCAACCTGGCGGTCGACTTGCTTTACTTCGCGGTCGATCCGCGACTGCGCATCGAAAGGACGGCCGATGCGGTTTGATCTGTGGCGCGTGGCTGTGGCGATGGCGGTCACGCTGGCGGCATGGCTGGCCGGTTCAGCGCAGGCGGTCACGCTGCGTGTGGCCAACCAGGGCGATGCCCAGGCGATGGATCCACACGCGCTGAACGAAGCACTGCAGCTGTCGCTGCTCGGCAACGTCTACGAGCCACTGGTCGGCCGTGATCAGAAGCTCGCGCTGACGCCTGCGCTCGCGACCCGATGGTCGGCCACCTCGCCGACGGTCTGGCGCTTCGAGTTGCGGCGTGGCGTGCGCTTCCACGACGGCACGCCACTGAGCGCTGCCGATGTGGTGTTCAGCTTCCAGCGTGCGTCGGGCGAGGGCTCGGACATGCGCAGCTACACGGCTTCGATCAAGGCGGTGCGTGCGGTGGCAGGCAAGAGCGCTGACGACGCGATCGAGATCGAGACGACCGCGCCGTTCCCGATCCTCCCCGACGTGATCTCGAACGTCTACATCATGAGCCGCGCCTGGTGCGAGGCGAACCAGGCGACGCGGCCGGTCGATCGCCGCAAGGGCATCGAGAACGCGGCCAGCTTCAAGACCAATGGCACCGGCCCGTTCCAGCTGAAGGAGCGACAGCCCGGCACGCGCACCGTGCTCACCCGCTTTGCCGGTTACTGGGCGCCGCTTCCCACCAACGTGACCGAGGTGGTGTTCAACCCGATCGGCAACGACGCCACGCGGGTGGCGGCACTGCTCAGCGGCGAGATCGATCTGATGGAGCCGGTGCCGCTGCAGGACATCGCACGACTGAAGGGCAACCCCGCGCTGAAGGTTCTGCAAGGCCCCGAGTTGCGGACGATCTTTCTCGGCATGGACCAGCAGCGCGACGAACTGCTGCATTCCGACGTGAAGGGCAAGAATCCGTTCAAGGACCGCCGCGTGCGGCAGGCGGTCTACCAGGCGATCGACATCGAGGCGATCCGCACCCGGGTGATGCGCGGAGCGGCCACGCCCGCCGCCTTGATGCTGGGCCCGGGCGTCAACGGCTATCCCGCCGACCTGGACCGTCGCTTGCCGTACGACCCCGCTGCAGCGAAGCGCCTGCTGGCCGAGGCGGGCTATCCATCAGGCTTCGAAGTGGGCATGAACTGCCCGAACGATCGCTATGTGAATGACGCCAAGATCTGCCAGGCGGTGGCGGCGAACCTGGCACGCATCGGTGTGCGCGTCCAGCTGCAGGCCGAAGCCAAGGTCACCTACTTCCCGAAGATATTGCGCCGGCAGACCAGCTTCTACCTGCTCGGCTGGACGCCTGGCACCTATGACGCCCACGATGTGCTCAGTGCGCTGCTCGCCACGCCAAACGAGCAGGGGCAGGGCCAGACCAACCTGGGCTCGTACAGCAACGCCCGTGTCGATGTGCTGACCGCCGCGGTGCAAAGCGAGACCGACCCGACGCGGCGCAACGCGCTGATCCGCGAGGCGCTGGAGCTGCATGCGAAAGACATCGGCCACATCCCTTTGCACCAGCAGGCGCTCGCCTGGGGCATGAAGAAGAACATCGAACTGGTGCAGCCCCCCGACAACATGATGCCGTTCAAGTGGGTGGTGGTGAAGTGAGCGCGCCGTGAGCCAGGCCGCCTCAGCACCGGGCACTCTGCGCCGCTTCTTTGCGGGCGACCTGTGGCACAGCTTCACCCATTCGCCGACAGCGATGGTGGCCGCAGCCATCGCGTTCATCTGCATCATCAGCGCGACCTTTGCGAACGTGCTGGCGCCGCACCACCCGTTCGACCTCGCCACGCTGGAGCTGGCCGATTCGCGGCTGCCGCCGGCCTGGTTGCCCGAGGGGCGTGCCACCTACCTGCTGGGCACCGACGACCAGGGCCGCGACATCCTGTCGGCGCTGATGTATGGCGCACGAATTTCCTTGTTGGTGGGCTTCGCGTCGGTGCTGGTGTCGATGCTGGTGGGCGTCGCGCTCGGCCTGCTGTCGGGCTATGTGGGCGGCAAGACCGACGGCTTTCTGATGCGGGTGTGCGATGTGATGCTGTCGTTCCCGGCGATCCTGGTTGCGCTGCTGATCGATGGCATCGGCCGCGCGCTGTTTCCGCAGTCGCACGACGCGCTGGCTTATGCGGTGCTGATACTCGCGATTTCGTTGACCGGCTGGGTGCCCTATGCCCGCACCGTGCGCGGCAGCGCGATGGTCGAGCGGCAGAAGGAATACGTGCAGGCTGCCCGTGTCATCGGCGTGGCGCCGCTGCGCATCATGCGACGCCATGTGCTGCCTAACGTGATGGGGCCGGTGATGGTGCTGGCGACCTTGCAGGTGGCCACCGCCATCCTGATCGAGGCGACCTTGTCCTTCCTCGGCGTTGGTGTGCCACCGACCTCGCCCTCACTGGGAACGCTGATCCGCGTCGGCAACGATTTCCTGTTCTCCGGCGAGTGGTGGATCACGGTGTTCCCAGGCGCGATGCTGGTGCTGATCGCTCTCAGCGTGAACCTGCTGGGCGACTGGCTGCGGGATGCATTGAACCCCGGTTCGCGCTGAGATGCAGCCATTGCTCGAAGTCGATCGACTGTGCGTGGAGTTCACCACGCGTCATGGCAGCCTGCGCGCGCTGTCCGAGGTGTCGTTCGGTATCGCGCCGGGTGAGGTGCTGGGCATCGTCGGCGAATCCGGTGCGGGCAAGTCGCTGACCGGCGCGGCGATCATCGGCTTGCTGCAACCACCTGGCCGCATCAGCGGTGGCCGCATCGTGTATGACGGCCAGCGCATCGACACCCTGCCAGACGAGGCGATGCGCCGCCTGCGCGGCCGGCAGATCGGCAGCATCTTCCAGGACCCGATGACGGCGCTGAACCCGTTGCTGACGATCGGCCAGCAGCTGGTCGAGACGATCCGCACCCATCTGCCGTTGAGCGAGTCCGAGGCGGTGGCTCGCGCGGTGAGCCTGCTCGAAGAGACCGGCATCAGCGGCGCGGCGCAGCGGCTGGCGCAGTACCCGCACCAGTTTTCGGGTGGCATGCGGCAGAGGGTGGTCATCGCGCTGGCGCTCGCCGCCGGGCCGCGCCTGCTGATTGCCGACGAGCCGACGACCGCGCTTGATGTGTCGGTGCAGGCGCAGGTGATCGCGCTGCTGAAGCAGCTGTGCCGTGACCGCGGCATGGCGGTGATGCTGGTCACGCACGACATGGGCGTGATCGCCGAGGCCTGCGACCGCGTGGCGGTGATGTACGCCGGCCGCATCGTCGAGATCGGGCCGGTGCGCGATGTGATTCACTCCCCTGCACATCCGTACGCCATCGGGCTGATGGGCGCGATCCCGTCGATGAGCGGCGAGCGCGAACGGCTGCTGCAGATCGACGGCGCGATGCCACGCCTCGGTGAGATTCCCCAGGGGTGTGCCTTTCACCCGCGCTGCCCGCAGGCCTGGGCGCGCTGCCGCAGCGAGCGGCCCGAGCTGATGCCCGCCGGCGCGAGCCGCGCCGCGTGCTGGTTGCACGACGCGGGGGCGCCGCGATGACGCCGCTCATGGCCTCGCCGCTGGTCGAGGTGCGCGAACTCAGCAAGACCTTCGACGTGTCGGCGCCGTGGCTGGCGCGGGTGATCGAGCGTCGCGCGCCCCAGTTTGTCCACGCGGTCGATGGCGTCAGTTTTGCCATCCAGCGGGGGCAGACGCTGGGCCTGGTCGGCGAATCGGGCTGCGGCAAGAGCACGGTGGCACGCCTGCTGGTCGGCTTGCAGACGCCCACGTCGGGCGAGGTGCGCCTCGATGGCATCGACATGACGCAGGCCTTCGCCTCAGGCCAGGCCGGCACGCTGCGCAGGCGTCTACAGATGATCTTCCAGGATCCGTATGCGAGCCTGAATCCGCGCTGGACCGTGGCTGACATCGTCGCCGAGCCGCTGGTCGAGCATGGTCTGCTGTCGGGCCGCGCGGCGCTGCGCGAGCGGGTTGCTGAACTGCTGGCTGCGGTCGGCCTGTCGGCGAGCGACGCGGCCAAGCTGCCGCACCAGTTCTCCGGGGGGCAGCGGCAGCGCATCTCTATCGCGCGCGCGCTGGCATCGAACCCGGAGTTTCTGGTTTGCGACGAGCCGACTTCGGCGCTCGATGTGTCGGTGCAGGCGCAGGTGCTCAACCTGATGCAGGAGATCCAGCAGCGCCACGGCCTGACCTACCTCTTCATCTCGCACAACCTCGCTGTGGTGCGGCATGTCGCCGATCAGGTCGGCGTGATGGTGCTGGGCCGCATCGTCGAGCTGGCCGACCGCCGCACGCTGTTCTCACGCCCAGCCCATCCCTACACCCGGATGCTGCTCGATTCGATCCCCGATGTCGCGATGAGCGGCCGCGTGCGGCAGCCGGTGCAGGGCGACCTGCCGAACCCGCTGCAGCCGCCCATCGGATGCAGCTTCCACCCGCGCTGCCCGCACGCGAACGAGCGCTGCCGCGTCGAAAGGCCAGCGCTGCAAGCGATCGGCGGCGTGCAGGTGGCCTGTCATGCCGCAGAGGAAGGGCGCTTGCCGTGAGAGGCGGCTAGCGCCAACCAGCTCGTTGGTGTGGTGGGTCTCGAAGTCCCAGCGCCCGTTGGCCTGAGGTTTGTCGGCTTCACTGCGGAACGAACGCGTACCCTCGGCCAGTTCCTGCCCGTCATAGAAGGCAGCTTCAGGGCCGGTTGAAGGTCATGGCCAGCCAGGCCAATGTGCAAAAGCCGATGGCAGGCGACAGCTTGACCAAGCCCAAGCCGCCTGCCGACACAAGATGAACTCCACGCTTGCTTCCTCGGCCGCGTCGCGATCACCTGAACGGATTCGCCTGCGCGCGCGTGAACGCGCGCAAGCCACGCCGCTCAGTTGCCATCGAGCAGCGCAACAAAGCCCGGCATCTGCCGCACTCGGTCTGCCCAGGCAAGCACTGCAGGATAGGGCTCCAGCGAGATACCGCCGTCGCCGGCTTGCGTGATCCCCGGGAAGGCCGCAACGTCAGCGACGGTAGGACGATCCAACGCCAGCCAGTCGCGCCCTGTCAATCGGTCGTTGAACAGTTGCAGTGCATGGGCACTGCGCTGCGCCACCCCAGTAGCGTCGATACAAAGGGTCGGGAAGAGCTTTGCCAAGCGTGCATCGTAGGGCCCGAGGCGGACCTCAAAGGCGGCCGCCGACAGCCAACCGTTGACAAGCGCCTCGTCGTTCACATCCTGCGGCATCCACTGATCACCGCCAAACTTGCGCGCCAGCCACACCAGAATGGCCTGCGAGTCGCGCAGCACCAGATCGCCATCCACCAGCACTGGCAGCTGACCAAACGGATTGAGCTTGAGAAAGGCTGGCGACTTGTGCTCACCATTGAGCAGATCGATGGGGTGCTTCTCGTGAGGCACCTTGAGCAGCGAGAGCAGCAACCGAACCTTGTAGCAGTTGAGCGCCAGCGGCATGTTGTATAGCTTGATCATGATTTCCTCCTGTCTCCGGTTTTTGATTCCATGGCACCTGGCGGCGATGCAGCCGGGAGCGCGTGGCGCCGCACTTGCATCGGCCGGTCGACGGCGTCAGCGTGGGCGCTTTGATTCTGCTGCAGCAGGTCATCGCGATGCAAAAAGTCTGTGACGCTCATGAACGCTGCGAGACCAGCTTCTTCACCAAGCCACTCTCAGGCGATCGTTGCGGCCGTCCGACGCGCCATGGTTCGACCCGGGCCTGTGCGGACGCCCACCACCTGACCAGAAAGATGGATTCGCCCAGAATTGAGGCTTCACTCTCTCATCCAGCCCCATGAAATATCTGCACACGATGGTCCGTGTGACCGACCTCGACGCATCATTGCGCTTCTACCGCGACGCTCTCGGGTTGGAAGTGACTCGCCGGCATGATGCGCCAGCCGGTCGTTTCACCCTGGTCTACCTCGCCGCGCCGGGTCAGCCCGAGGCCGAGCTTGAGCTGACGCACAACTGGGATCCAGAGGCGTACAGCGCCAGCCGCAGCTTCGGCCACATGGCGTATGCGGTCGACGACATCTACGCCGCGTGCGAACGCTTGATGGCGCACGGCGTGACCATCAGCCGCCCGCCGCGCGACGGTCGCATGGCGTTCGTGCGCTCGCCCGATGGCATCTCTGTCGAATTGCTGCAGGCCAGCGGCGCGCTGGCGCCGGCCGAGCCATGGGCGTCGATGCCGAACGTGGGGACATGGTGATGGTCGCTCTTGCAGCCGACAGCGCCGTGTCGACATGGCCTGCGCACCGCACCGTCGCGTTGCTGCCCGGCTCGCTGCCCCAGGGCGGCATCGTGGCCGACACGCCGATCCATGGGTTCGTCACTCCGCCGCCGCCACTCGCGCTGCGCATCGACGGTGAGTTGCGACCTGAGCGCCACGACATCGAACTCGGCGGGCTGCTCGCGTTCGAGATCCGCAACGTGCTGACGGCCGCCGAAGCCGATGCGGTCGTCGAAGCCAGCGAACGATTCGGCTACCGCGATGAAGCCCCCGGGATCGCGACACCGCCCGGCATGCGCATGAACAAGTCGGTGCACTGGGTGGCAGACCCCGAGTTTCTCGGCCCTGTGCTTGCGCGCATGGCCGCATTGCTGCCGGCGAGCATCGACGGCTTGACGCTGCACCCGCGCCTGTCGGAGCGGTTGAACATGTACCGCTACGACGACGGCGACGTATTCAATCGCCACACCGACGGCGACTGGCCCGGCTTCTCGCTCGACGCCGAACGGCGTTGCATGCTGCAGTGGCCTGCGCACATGCGCTCCTGCCTGACGATGCTGCTGTACCTGAACGGCCCCGACGACGGTGTGCAAGGCGGCAACACCCGCTTGTATCGGCCAGATGGCAGCAGCCACGACGTGCGGCCGGCCAAGGGCTCGGCACTGTTCTTCCGCCACGGCTTCGGGCCGCAATCGGTGCTCCACGTGGGCTGTCCGGTGCGAGGCCCGGTGCCGAAGTACGTTGCGCGGATCAACGTGATGTACGAGGCCACGACGACATAGCACCGCTTCACGCGGCGTTGCGCCAGCCGCTGCTCAACCTCGGATTTGGGTGCGAGGCCATAACGGCAGGGAAGCCTGAACGACGCCTTGCCAGCCCACTGCGACCGAACGCGGCGGTAAGTGAAAAGGTCGGCTTTGCCGCAGAGCAGACTCTCGCTGGCGGCCATATCCAGTCGCTCATCGATGGCCGCTGCGGCAGTGCGACCAGATGGCCCCCAACAGGGTCGCGCTCAAGGCGAAAAGCAGGCCTGGGACCCACCCCCATTGAGTGGCCACCACGGGCGCCGGCGCGACGAAGGTGACCACGGCGATGCGTGAAAACGCCGCCGCCGCCAAGGCCGAGTTGAGTGCGCCACCCATGAAGCCTTCGCGCTCAACATGACCGAAGAAGACGGCGGCGGAGAACCCGCTCATCAGGCTGACGCCCCATGCCGCGCCGGCCAAGCCCTGCAGTGGCACGGGCGCACTCACGCAACCTCGGGGCAGCGAGATCAGGACGGCGGATGTCTCGTGAGCGTCGCAGGCATGCACTGGCTGTGTTGACATGACTGTCTGAAACTCCCCGGTCAAGCCACCACAGCGACGGCCCGACTCAACCCAACGGATCTCCGCGAAATGCGTGGCGGTTGATGTTGCCTTGAGGGTGTCACACGCACCCGCCAGACTCGACTCGATACCCCATCGCAAACGAGGTGCTGCTGTGGCTTCCGGCGTGCGGAGCCGACCAATCCAGGAGTTCAAAGATGGGCCGTCCCCTGCGTGTCAAACCCGTAACGACCGATACCACCCGCCGTGGTTTCTTCAAGCGAACGAGCTCGGCCGCCGTCGCGCTGGCCTCGACCCCGATGCTTTCGGTTGCAGGCATCGGTACTGCCAGCCCCACCCCGTTCCAGCATGGCGTGGCCAGCGGCGATCCGCTGTCTGACCGCGTCATCCTGTGGACCCGCGTGACCCCACGCAAGCCACGCCGGTCGATCGAGGTCCGCTACGTCGTCGCCACCGATCCAAAGCTGCGCCGCGTCGTGGCGCGCGGCGAGGTGCGCACCGATGCGTCGCGTGACTACACCGTGAAGGTCGATCCGGTGGGCCTGCGTCCGGGCACGACCTACTACTACCGCTTCGCGGTCGAGGATGCCAAGTCGCTGGTCGGTCGAACCAAGACCCTGCCAGTGGGCCCGACCTCGAGCCTGCGGATGGCTGTGGTGAGCTGCTCGAACCACGCGGCCGGCTACTTCAATGCCTACGCTCGCATCGCGGCCCGCGCCGACCTCGACCTGGTGATGCACCTGGGCGACTACCTCTATGAATACGGTGCCGGCCAATACGGCACGGTGCGCACGCCAGAGCCTGCCACCGAGATGATCTCGCTGGCCGACTACCGCATGCGCCATGCGCAGTACAAGCGCGACGTCGATTCGCAGGCGATGCATCGCCAGCATCCGCTGGTGGCGATCTGGGACGACCACGAGACCGCCAACAATGCCTGGAAGAACGGCGCCGAGAACCACCAGCCGGTCACGGAAGGCGATTGGGCTGCTCGCGTCACCGCCGCGCTGCAGGCCTACTACGAGTGGATGCCGGTGCGCGAGGTGGATCGCACCAACCCCCGCAAGAACAACCGCGCCTATGCCTATGGCGATCTGGTCGACCTGATCATGCTTGAGGAGCGCCTGGGCGCGCGTTCGCAGCAAATTGACGGCAGCATCCCGACACCGTTCGGCAATGCGTTCACGCAGACCGGCGCCTTTGTCGACCCCACGCGTCAGCTGCTGGGTGCCGAAGAGGAAGCATGGCTGTTGAACCGCCTGCGCACCAGCCCGGCGAAGTGGAAGTTCCTCGGCCAAGGTGTGATGTTCGCGCAGCTGAAGGCGCCCGGCTACGCCTACCCCAACGCCTTTGGTGGCGGCCTTTTCCTCAACTCCGATCAGTGGGACGGCTATCAGCCGGCCCGCGACCGCGTCTACGATGTGCTGAAAGGTGACGCCGTCAATGCGCCCGTGAACAACGTGGTGGTGCTGACTGGCGACATCCACAGCTCGTGGGCTTCGGACCTGAGCCAGGACCCGAACAACCCCGTGGTCGCCAGCGGCGGCTACGACGCGGTCACCGGTCAGGGCTCACGCGCGGTCGAATTCGTCGGCACATCGGTGAGCTCTCCGGGCATCGACACCGACACCGACGGCGCCATCGCCGGCGCACTTCGCTCGGCCAATCCGCACTTCAAGTACATCAACCTGTTCCGCCGCGGGTACATGCTGGTGGACGTTTCGCCGCAGCGCGTGGTGGGCGAGTGGTGGCATGTCGATACGGTCGCCAGCGTCAGCAATGTCGAGACCTTCGCCGTGGCTTTCGAGACCACCTTCGGCAGCAACCGGCTGCAGGCATCGGCGCAGACGCCCTCGCGTGCCAACCCGCCCGCACTCGCGGTGGACCTGCCCCCAGGCGACGACTGATCGAGCCGAGGCTGGCGCGTCTTGAGGTCGCGTCGCTCGGCTTGACTAACCGGTACGCGCGCGGCTTGTCCCAGCTTCATCGGCTGGGCAAGCCGCGATCGCTGCTGCGCAGGTCACCGACAACGGACGCAATTGCCTGTCTGCTTTGCTTTCGGTAATCCAGGAGTCCGTACGTCAGCAGTGGGTCGACCACTGTCTGTGACTGCCGACGTTAGAAGAGTGGAGTCTGCTGCGACTGACTCAGACCGTCCAGCGCATCAGCGTCACGATCAGCACCAGAATACCAAGGCCAAGATTTGTCGCAACCCACTTGCGGATCTGCGCAAGTGCCGCAGCACCAGTGGCCCAATCGGACGCCACCACAGCGCGTTCAAGCCTCTTGAACAAGGCAAAGCGGATGTGCATGAAGATGGCCACCATCGCGACGCCAAGCACCGCCATGACCGTCCAGGCCAGCGGCATCTCGAAGCTGCCACCAGCCTGCACCACCTGCTTCGCCGCTCTCCCCAGCATCCACACGCCGCTGACCAGCGCCAGCAATGAGGCGACGAGTACAGCTTGGAAGAATCGGCCGAGTACATCGCGCATCAGACGCAGCCGCACCGGCAGTTCAAGTTGGGCAACGGCCGGGCGCAGGAAGAAGTGCGCAAACACCATGCCGCCTAGCCACACGATGATGGAGAGCACATGCAAGATCTTGAGTGTCGTGTAGATCATCAAGCAGTCCTGTTCAAATTGAAACCCAGCGCATCATCCACTCGCTGCCCCAGATCCAAGCCATCACCACCAAGCCTGAGGTGACAAGCAGCGCCAAGCCCGCGGTCGTCAGGCCAAGCAGCACGGCGACGCCATCGCGAAACACCAGCCCCAATCCAACGAGCATCATCGCCAGTGCAGGCAGTACGTTGCCAAAGGGAATCGGCAGCACGATGATGACGGACATCAACCCAACCGCCAAGGCGGTCCATGAGCGTCGGCCCGCCACTGCGAAGTGGCTCAGCCTGGCCCTGGCGTAGCGTCCGGCCATGGAATAGGTGGACGCAAGCAAGCACAGCACTCGCTTCGCCCAATGGCTCGACAGCTCGAGTTCGGCCACTCGCTGGGGAAGACATGCCCCCGAACGGCCTTGCCACATTGCCGCCGCCAGCGCAGCCATCCCCAGGCCAAGCACCGTTCCCAAGCCCGGCACTGGCAGCAGGCAGGGCGTTGCCATCAGCAGCAGCAAAGCGCCGTGCGCTTCGGGGCCATGAGCCTGCGCCATGGTCTGCATCGACACCCGCTCGGCAGGCATGGCGGCTGCGGCGTCGCGCAGCCGCTGCACGATGGCCGCGGTCATGTTGGCGTGGCAGCAGTGGACTGCCCGCGTGTCTTCCACAGCGACACCAGCACACCACCCGCGATGAGCCCGAAGGTCACGCTGAGAGAGATTACCGGCGGGATCTTGCCGATCAGGCCAACCAGGAAGATCTTCGAGCCGATGAACACGAGCACCAGGTCCAGCGCGTACTTCAGATACTTGAAGCGATGGATCATTGCCGCCAGCGCGAAGTACAGCGCGCGCAGCCCCAAGATGGCGAAGATGTTGCTCGTGTAGACGATGAACGGGTCGGTGGTGATGGCAAAGATGGCCGGCACTGAGTCGACCGCGAACACCAAGTCCACGAACTCGATCAAAACCAGGGCCAGGAAAAGCGGGGTGGCAAAGCGCTCGAGCTTGCCGCTCGCTGGATCAGCCTCCTGCACCCAGAATGCGTTGCCGCGCAGTCCGTCGGTCACCCGCATGTGTCGCTTCAGGAACTTCAGCAGCGGGTTGTTGGCGATGTCGGGCATGTGGTCGGCAATGATCCACATCTTGATCCCCGTAAAGATCAGGAAAGCGCCGAACAGGTAGAGCACCCAGCTGAACTGGCTGACCAGCGTGGCGCCGAGGCCAATCATGATGGCGCGAAGCACGATCACACCCAGAATGCCCCAGAACAGTACCCGACGCTGGTACTGCCGCGGTATCGCGAAGAAGCTGAAGATCAGCGCGATGACAAAGACGTTGTCCATCGACGGCGACTTCTCGATCAGGAAGCCGGTGTAGTAGTCCATGCCGCTTTGGGCGCCCAGGTACCACCAGACCCAGGCACCGAAGATCAGTGCTGCGCTGATGTACCCGGCCGAGAGCAGAAGGCTCTCACGCACGCCGATCTCCTTGTCGCCCTTGTGAAGGACGCCAAGGTCGAAGGCAAGAAGCGCGACGACGATGCCGATGAAGGTAAGCCAGATCCAAGCCGGTTTGCCAAGGAAGTCAGCTGCGAAGAAGGGGATCAAGGCGTCCATTGGCGTTTTTCAGATGATCGCGGCCACGGCGGTACCAACACTACACAGGCCGCCAACCGCGCCCAGCAGAGCCACGTCACGCTTTTCGTTGCCAAGACGCCAAGCCTCGAAGGCGACGGCGAACATCGTGGCAGTCACGACGGCGAGAAGGAGAACAGTGGTGGCCATGCGTTTTGTTGTTGCGGAGAAGGTAGTGGATCTTCGGCCGCTTCGGGTTTCGCATGAATCAGCGCCAGCGTGAGCGTGGGTGCGTATTTCCCGAAGCTCTCGGCTGATCCGGTCAGCCGGAGACTGCTGGGCCTCCGGAGGAAACGGCCGGCGTGGTCGAACGTCGGCGCAACACAGCGATCATTCCGCTCAGCACAACGCCCAGAACGATGAGCATTGCGCTACCGATAGCCCAGACCACCCAGACCGCCACTGAAAGTCCACCCACCAACGCGGGGGCCCATTCCAACACCGCTTCGACAACAGGCGTGAAGGCCGAGAGCATTGAAGCAAGCGCGAGTGAGAACTCGTCCGGTACCCAGGGCGCAAGCCAATCCGGGACGTGCAAGACCTCGATCGCCCCCGAAGATCCCGCCAGGGTGCCTGCGCTCGAGAGCGTCCATGCTGTGATCGTGTGGAACGCCCAGGCTGCGAGCGACCAAAGCGAGATAAGGATGAACACTGCAAACCAGCCAAGTGCGTAGAACATGATCGTTTCCTCTTTGTTGAGCGGCAGCAGCAGATAGTCTTCAGCGATTCGAGAGCCGAAAAAACCAGTAGTAGTCAGACTTAGACTTCTGATTTCCCGATGTGAGATCAGCATGCTCAACTACCGCCATCTCTACTACTTCTGGGTCGTCACCAAGGAAGGCGGCTTCGCCCGCGCGGCCGAGCGGCTGGACATGGCGGTGCAGACCATCAGTGCGCAGGTCCGTGAACTTGAGAAGGCGCTGGGGCACCAGTTGCTTAAGCCGGCCGGCCGCGGCGTCGCAATGACCGAGGCGGGCCAGGCCGCCTTTGCCCGGGCTGAGGAGATCTTTCAGCTGGGGCAGCTCATTCCGGATGATGTTCGCGAGGCCGCCAGTGGCAAGGTCGCACGCCTGGCTGTTGGACTGTGCGACGGAATCTCAAAGCTGGCGGCTCATGCGTTGCTGTCCCCGGTCTTGGCGACGCCGACGCTGCGGCTGCTCTGCCATGAGGGCGAGTTCGAGCAACTGCTGTCTGAACTGGCGCTGCACCATCTGGATCTGGTGTTGGCGGGTCAATCTGCACCCCACAACCCGAATCTGCGCTTGACGAGTGAACGGCTGGTCGAGTCGCCCGTCGACTGGTACGGGCCTTCGACCCTGGTGCACAAGGCCGCAGTGGCGGGGTTTCCGCAATCGCTGGCAAGACTGCCCGTGCTGCTTCCAACGGGGCACTCGGCGCTTCGGCCTCGTCTGGACCGCTGGTTTGATTCGCAGGGACTGCGTCCGCACATCGTCGGAGAGTTCGAGGACAGCGCCTTGCTCGCCGTATTTGCAGCCCGAGGCCTCGGCGTGTTTCCGGTCAGCCGGTTTGGGGCCGCGGACGTGGCGCTGATGAGAGGCCTACGGCTTTTGGGTCCTTGCGAAGGTGTGCTGGAAGAGATCCACGCCATCCGCTCGCGCCGCGGTCAGCATCATCCACTGGTGCTGCAAGTGATGGCTGCGGCTCGCTCCTGAACGAGCTCGCGCGGATTCGGTCAGGTGGCGCGATGGCGTGCCGACGTCGGGAGGCTCGACTCCTCACCATCGAACAGCTGCCAATGTCGCCGGGCGGCCTCCAGGACGATCGCCTCGCCGTCGGCCAGGTGGCCGTCTGCACGCGCGGCGGCCAAGGACAGACGCAAGACAGTCTTCTGAAGAGCAGGATCCGAGATTTCGGCCATCAATGACGCCAAGGCGGCGTCATCGACGTTGCTCATGAGAGAGCCTGTTTCGTACCCGCCCAGCAGCAGCTCTTCGCACAGCGTGTGGACGATATGCGGCAGCAGACGGGGCTCCAGACCGAGTTCGCGCTCGGCACCCAGTTGATTGAGGATGTCGAACTCGGAACTGCACACATGACCGTCGGAAATGAGAACCAGCGCGACGATGCGTGCAGCGGCTTCGGGGCTGTTGTGGGGGTAGCTTCGCATGGAAGAGTTCCTTTGGTGTTGGTGTCGTGATTGAGGGCAAGGACAGATGGACGAGTCGCTACCTCTTGAGGGCATGGAGGGTGGCCGCGAGCGAGCGCTCATCGAACCGAAAGCGGCGCGGCGATTCGGCAACCGCGACAGAACTCCTTACCCTCGCGCGGACAGGCATCAGCGCCGTGGATTGATGCTTCGCCCTCGTTGCACGGTGGAATTGCAAAGCGACCCGCTGCCGTATACGGGATGCCACTTCCTCGACCGAGTCTTGCCACGAACGGGAAGTGGCGCTGATGGCCACGGGCCCGCTACCGCGTACGAGGATCTCGACACTGCAGCGCTCGTCGACGCCGCCTGCAGGCCCATTGATGTCGTCTAGCATGACCTTGATGCGTGCCACCAGCCCCTGCAGGCGGCCAAGCGCTCTGTGAAACTTGTCCGTCGTGCGCTGCTGCCAACGCAGGCCTTCAAGGTCGTTGGAGCGGAAGTGAAGCTTCACGATTAAGCCCTTGCGAAGTTGCGAGAGCTCGACTCTGTTGCCAATGCAGACTCGGAGAAAGCAGATGCTCAGTGAGTCCTTGTTCGGAAAATACGAAGCCGCCAAAGCTTACGTCGACTCTGGCCGGCGTGCGGTGCGGCCAGACGAGGGCCGGCAGCGTTCCTTGGCTGGCACTGCCACACGATCAGAAGCGATGCGGCTGCACCCGGCCTTCGCTTCCGCCGAACGCCTGACCAGACGTGCGTAGTGGCAATCTGGCCACGCGAACTGGCACGGGCTCAAGCTCGGCCCCTCAATAGCGCGGCACCTCGCGCGCGCGGGGGGTCAGGCGGGGGCAGAGGTCGAACAGCGCCCTGTCGTGGTTTTCACGGAGATCAGGACTGGAGGGCCGAATCGATCGGCGAAGGCCCTCTCAGCGCAGAACTGGTCCGGGTGAGCACGCTGCGTGATATCACTGAACAGCGTCACTAGTTCCGGATGCTGTTGGTTTCAAGGGTGACCAGAGCCTCCACAACGTGCCGATTCTCGACGCCGAGGTGGGGGACCTAGATCTGTTGCAGGACACTCATGTCGCAGCCTCTGACGCGTTGGGCGTGCCCGCTGCGCCAATGGCTTGGAGGAGATACAAGGGCTTGTCCAGCACACGAATATCGAGGGGCGCGCGCATGTGTGCTACCTCACCGTCGAACGCCACCACGATCTCTCTGCGACCAGGAGCGAGCGTCGGCTGAACCACCATGTGCTGGAACTCGAATCCCTCCACGCCGGCGGCTTCACCCAGCCTGCCCATCGCTCCGTGCAGCATCAGGCCGATCATCGACAACGCCCCGATGGGCTGCAACATCAACGCGGCCATGCTGCCATGGCCGGGCGTGCCTGCCAGGGTGTCCTCTGGCTCCGCGCCGAACTGCTGCAACTGCAGCCGGTTATTGCCCACAAAGAGCGTCAAGGTCTGCACGTCGCGAACCGTGCCGCCCATCTCGATGTGCAGTCGCAACCGGCGCTGTGCGCGCAGCAGCGTCGCACAGGCTGCCACGAATGCCACCCAGCGACTACGGCCGAAGCGGGCTTTGTAAGCCTCTCGGTCCTGCAGGAGTTCGGGGTAAACGCCCAGGCTGGCGTTGACCAGGAACACCCGGTTGTTGATGGCGGCCACCTGCACTGGCATCGGGCGCGCATCCAGCAATAGCCGAGCCGCAGCGGCCGGTTCGGCCGGAATGCCGTGCGTCCTGGCGAAGTAGTTGAAGGTACCGTAAGGAATGACACCCATCGCGCAGCCCAGGTCGTGCGCGGCCTGCGCCACCGTGTTGAGGGTGCCGTCGCCTCCGACGGCGACGACAGCCGTGCGGATGGCGACGGCCTTTGTCGCAGCCTGGTGCGACACGCAGGCCAACTCGGCAGGGCTGCAGAACAGCAAGTCTCCTCGGCGTCCGCCCGCCCGCAGCGCGGCTTCGATGACTTCTCGCTTTGCCTCCGCGTCGCTGCTACCTGCTGCCGCATTGACGACGAACTGGAGCGGTGACGCGACGTCGATTTCGGGGAAAGCGACTGAGAAATCCAGTTGATCAGCATTCGCGGTCATGGCCCTGGGCGCCTTTATGCCTTCTCCCGCGTCAACCGCTCTGCAAAGGAAATCCCGATGGCAGAAAGCACGAAAGTGAAGTGAATGACAGCCACCATCGTCACTACCTGTATGTTTTCCAAAGTCAGGTCGCCACTCAAGTAAGTCTTCAATGCATGAACGCCTGAGATGGAGATGATGGCGAATGCGAGCTTTAACTTGAGGTTGTAGGTATTGACGTGGTCCAGCCAGTCCGGCTTCTTCATCTCCTTGCTGTCAAAGTGTCCGGTGGTGACGAAGAGCGATACACCCGCCAGCGCCACAACCCAAACCAACTGCGCCACCATCGTCATGTCCACCAGCTCAAGCACCTTGATGATCAGGTCAATCTTTTCGAGCTCGCCAAACAGCAATGTGCTCATCAGCTTGTAGGTTTCCAGCAGGAACTTTCCCAGGATGCCGAAAATGATGGTGACCAGACCCACATAGAAGAACAGCATGGTGAATCGCATGCCGTAGAGCAGCGACCCAACGCCCGATAGTAGTTTTTCCATTCTTGATTGCCCTTGAGCAGAGTAGAGGGTGACGTCAGACAGTTATTGAGATGTAAGACATCAATCGTGGCGCAGCAAGTCACCGAAGACGGTGTGCTCGCCCTCCTTGCGATCTGCGCCGGGTGCGTCGTACAGGACGAGCCACTTGGCTTTGCCACCCGACAACGTCGGCGGCAGGTCGCAGATGGCCTCGGCTCGGTTGGTGCCATGTCCGTGCGGCAGTGGCACAGACTCGGTCAGCGCCGACTCGAAGCGCACAGGCTCGCGATTGGCGGCCAGCAAGTGCCGGGCGGCAGGCCACTTGAAAACGCGAATGTCACCGTTCAGCACCATCGTCGGGCCGGCCAGGATGTAGAGGTCGTCGCCTGAGAAGTGCAGGTCCCGCACGCCCAGGCCGTCGAGTTGCAGGAAATGCTTGCGGATCAGCGTGCCGCTGTCGTCCAGGGCCACCAGGTGCAGCTGGTCACCGCGGGCCGCTACAGCGATTTCGAGCAGCGCCGACCAGCCGCGCAGCACCGGTCCACGCAGCCCGAGCAGCAGCCGGTGGCCGTCGACGGCCAGGCCCTCAATGTCGAAGCCGTTGTCCTTGCCAGGGATCGCCATGTAGGGACCGAAGTGAGGGTCATCGGCCAGCGCGCGGGTGAGCAGGTTGGTTTTCGCGTCCCCCTTCAGGCGGAGCGCACGCCTTCCATCCTGCGCCTGTCGTACCAAACACGGCTCGCCCTTGGCGTCGAGCTCGAAGGGCAGGCGGGCCAGCAGGCGCCGGTTGCTGTCGAGTGCCACCTTCGTGAGCCGCTTGGCGTTCTCGCTGTGGTCCCGGTCCGGTTTGGCGTTCTTGCGCTTCAGGCCATGCGAGCCGACCACCCAGAGGAAACCATCGGCGACGGCCATGCCTTCCAGGTCGGCCTCTTCGCCGGCTTCGCCGGGCAGGTCGAGCAGATCGGCCAGCGGGAAGTCACGCACCTCGCCGAAGCGCACTGCCTCTCGCCCGACGGGTTCGAGCAGGCGAAGGCGATCCAGGCCGCAGGCTTCGTCGCCCGCCACCCAGAGCCACTCGCCAGTGAAGGCCGCACCGGACAGATTGGATTGAACCAGGGAGTCAGCAGCGAACTCCAGACGGACGGCATTGGCGGTTCGAGCATTGGGCATGGGGTGTTTCTCCAAAGGGTGACGTGCCAAGCCGGCTCGCGTGCTGCAACGCGTGCCGGCGGGAGCCGCCAAACCCCGAAGTCTGCGGCCGCAGCTTCGTCCGATGTTCAGGTTTATCCGATGCTTTTGTTCTTGAAAGACTGCTTTTCCAGAGCCGCCAAGCGCCACACATTCCGTCTGTCCCTCAACCGATGGAGATCCGTGATGCAAGTGCTCTTCAACTCTCGCCATTCGCAAGCCGCCGACATGCGCGACCTGACCGAACGTCGCGTGCGCTTCGTGCTGCGACGCCTTGGCTGGCTGGTGCCACGCGCCGAGGTGCAGATGTCGGACGTGAACGGACCGCGTGGCGGCATCGACAAGCACTGCCAAGTGGAACTCCGGACTGACGGCGCAGGGTCCGTGGTTGTCACCTCGGTGGCGAAGGACTGGCGCACTGCGCTGGATCAGGCGCTGGAGCGCGCCGCCCGGGTACTGATGCGGCTCTGGCGCCGCAGCAATGACTCCCGCCGCCTGCGTCAGCGCTTCATCAGTCACGAACGCTGAACTCGAACGAACCCAGGAATCGACACCATGAACTCCATGACGCCAATCCCCTTGACCGCTCGCCCGGAAACCACGCTTTCAGCGCCGAGCGGCGCAGGCCACACGACACCCACGGATGCAGCCGGTACGAGCAGGGTGCTGCGCAACGCCTATGCCTTGCTCTCGATGACGCTGCTGTTCAGCGCGGCCATCGCTGCTGCCAGCGTAGCGTTCCAGCTGCCGGCGCCGGGCCTCCTGCTGACCCTGGGCGGCTACTTCGGCCTGCTCTTCGCCGTCTACAGATTCAAGAACAGCGGCTGGGCCTTGCCGGCGGTGTTTGCGCTGACGGGCTTCATGGGCTACTCCCTGGGGCCGGAGCTGGCCAAGTCGCTGGCACTGCCCGGTGGTGCACAGGTCGTGGCCCTGGCCTTGGCGGCCACGGGCGCCACCTTCCTGGCTTTGTCGGCTTGGGTTTTGACCACTCGTCGCGACTTCAGCTTCATGGGCGGCTTCCTCTTCGCAGGCATGGTCATCGCCCTGATTGCTGGCCTGGGCGCGTTGTTCTTCCAGATACCAGCCCTGTCCCTGGCGTTGGCCGCGATGGTCGCGCTGCTGTCGGCGGGGCTGATCCTCTTCGAAACCAGCCGGATCGTCACCGGTGGTGAAACCAACTACGTGCTGGCCACCGTGGGTCTGTACGTCTCGATCTTCAACCTGTTCACGAGCCTGCTCAGCCTGTTCGGATTCGGCAGCGCGGATGAATGAAGCGTAATCAGGATCCCATCATGAAATGCCCCACCTGTACCGACACCGCGCTCGTGATGAGCGACCGCCAAGGCGTCGAGATCGACTATTGCCCGCAATGCCGTGGCGTCTGGCTGGACCGTGGTGAACTCGACAAGCTGATCGAGCGTTCGGCGGCGATGACGCCAGCCCCGGTCGCTAGCGCGTCAGCATGTTCACAGCCGCAATTCGTGGACTCTGACTACGAACACGGGCGAAGCACGCAGGGCCGATACAAGAAGTCCTGGCTGAGCAATATCTTCGACTGACCCCTTACCGAAAACCCCTGGCGGAGACCACCATGCACACCTATCCCGCGAACAGCCCACAAGCAGCCGCCCGCATCGTCGCGCTGACAGTGTTGGCAGATGGCGATATTGGAGAAATGGAGATCGACTGGCTCGACCGCCTGTCCGTGCATCAGCAGTTGGGCCTGGCGCGGCAAGAGTTGCACGAGATACTGGATACCTTCTGCGAAGACCTGCTTTCGAGCGACCAATTGAGATGGGCCGACGTCTGTCCGGTGGACGAACGCACGCTGGCAGATCTGATGGGCGAGATACAAGACCCCGCGCTGCGGCTGAAGTTATTGCGCCTGTGCGTCGAGCTTGCCGAAGTGGACGCACATGTCGCCGAAGGCGAATCGATCGTGCTGACTACCGCTGTCGAGCACTGGGGGCTGCACTACGAGATGGTTCGGCGCCCCCCCCGGACTCTTCGCCAGGATTGCCTGACCGTTTTTGACTGCCCACCGGTTGGCTGGAAGATCAGCATGCGTGGTGCCGCGCCGCAGGGAGATCTCGTCATCACCGTGTCGGCTGCGGACCGGATGTCCGCTATGCAGGAGCAATTGCTTTGACTCCTCATGGCCGGATCCTGATGGTCACGAGCGGCAGCTTCGCAGACACAGCACCTGAAAGAGGTCGGTCCGAGCGACGGGCAGCTTCGGAGAAGCCTGACGGGCAGGTTTGGGTCCAGGCTGTGTGAGAACGCAACGCGGATGAACCGAGCCCTGCGTTTGAGCACGATCGGCGGCCTTCGGGCCGGCGACCTCGCACAGTGGGCACTGCTCGAGCTTCCAGGCTTTTGATGGCTCACTGGCCGGACGAGGGCCCAATTGAAGGTGGCAAGAAGGCTCACGCCCCCGTCAACCGCATCGCCTTAATCGTCTCAGTGATGCCGAGCACCCTCATCACCCGCTTGAGGTTGTAAGCGAGCACATGCAGGCTCATTTCGGTGCTCACGCGCCCGATGGTCTTGGTCAGGAAGTGCGTCGAACCCATCCAGTTTTTGATGGTTCCGATCGGATGCTCGACCGTCTGCCTTCGCTGTCGCATCCTCTCGGGCTCACGATCGAGCCGTCGCTGCATCGCATCGATCACGTCCTCATGCTCCCACCGGCGCACGCGCCGGTATGACAGGTTGGTGCATTGCGCCTTAATCGCGCATTGCTGGCAGTTCGAGGTTCGTGTACCGATAGATCAAGCTCTGGCCCGCAGGACATCGGTACTCGTTCTTCTGCGGCACGTAGACGAAGTCCTGCTTGCCGAAGCGCCCGTCTGCCTTGCTGTTGGAGGTCAACGGCTTCGGTACATAGGTGGTGATGCCCGCCTGCTCGCACTTCAGAATCTCGTCACCCTTGAAGTAGCCGCGATCGGCAACGACCGTGAGGCTGTCGATGTCCGTGGCCTCGCGGGCCTGCTGCGCCATCGACGCCAGCTGGGCCCTGTCGTTGCCGACGTTGGTGACCTCGTGCGCGACGATCAAGTGGTGTTTGTCGTCGACCGCGGTCTGCACGTTGTAGCCAACAACGCCGGTGCCACGACCACTGGTAGCCATGGAGCGCGCATCGGGGTCGGTCAACGAGACCTGGCCATCGGGGGCATCACGCAGGCGTTGCTCCATCTCCTTGAGACCTTGCATCTGCGTCCTGAGCTTCTCGATCTTGTCCTTCAGCCGCACGGCTTTGGGCTCGGCAACGTCAGACTGCGTCCGGTCGGCGGTGTCCATCGCCGCCAGGTAGCGCTCGATGCTTTGCTCGATCTGCTCCATGCGCCGCTTGATCTTTGCGTCGGTGAAGTTGCGGTCGCGGTTGTTCACCGCCTTGAACTTGCTGCCGTCTATGGCCACGATGGACTGCGAGAACAGGTCGAGCCTGCGACACAGCACGACAAACTGGCGACACGCGTTGCGTATCGCGCGGCCGTTGTCGCGGCGGAAGTCGGCGATGGTCTTGAAGTCCGGCCTCACACGCTCGGTCAACCACATGAGCTCGACATTGCGCTGGGCTTCGCGCTCCAGGCGTCGGCTGGACTGGATGCAATTGAGGTAGCCGTAGATGTAGATCTTCAGCAGCACCGACGGGTGATAGGCCGGTCGACCAGTGGCCGCGGGGGCAACACCTTCGAAACCCAGGCCGCCGAGGTCCAGTTCATCCACGAAGACTTCGACGACACGCACTGGGTTGTCGTCGGCAACATAGTCGTCCAAGCGCTCCGGCAGCAAGGTGATCTGCGTTCGATCCTCGCCTTCGATGAATCGCTTCATGTCCCAGCCTCGACATCACGATGCGATCAATTTAGGCGGCGAGTTGGGTTTTCACACGGCCTGGGTCGGGAAGAGACGTTCGGCTTGACATCCGAAACTGACCCTCGGGAGCACCTAACTCGGCGCTCTGGTGCCATGGATCACGGCAACAGGTGCTCGCCGCGAAACAGCTCGGCCGGCGTTTCGCGTTCGCGGATCAGCCAAGCCTCCCCACCCGACACCATCACCTCGGCAGCGCGGCCGCGGGTGTTGTAGTTACTGGCCATGCTCATGCCGTAGGCGCCGGCAGACAGCAGCACGAGGTAGTCGCCGGCCTGCACCGCCAGAGCGCGGTCGCGACCCAGCCAGTCGCCCGACTCGCAGACCGGGCCGACCACGTCGTACGTCATCGGTCGTTCGTCTCGCAGGAGGCAGGGCACGATGCCCATCCAGGCTTCATACATCGCCGGGCGCGCCATGTCGTTCATCGCGGCGTCGACGATGCAGAAGTGCTTGCCATCCGCGTCGTCCGATGGCTTGAGGTACAGCACCTCGGTCACCAGTACGCCAGCGTTGCCGACCAGTGAGCGGCCCGGCTCGAACATCAGCTTGCGGTGCCCGTGGCCGCGCGCGTCGATTCGTTGCAGCAGCGCGCCGATCAGCTCGCCTGCCGTTGGTGGTTGTTCGTCCGTGTAGGTGATGCCGAGGCCGCCACCAAGGTCAAGGTGGTGCAGCTTCACGCCGGTGGCTTCGATCGCTTCGACGAGGTCGAGCATGCGGTCCAGCGCATCGAGGTAGGGGTCGATCTCGGTGATCTGCGAGCCGATGTGGCAGTCGATGCCGATGATCTCGAGGCCCGGCAGCGCAGCTGCGCGGGCATAAACCGCGATCGCGCGCTCGTGGGCGATACCGAACTTGTTGCCCTTCAGCCCGGTCGAGATGTAGGGGTGCGTCTTCGCATCGACGTCGGGATTGACGCGCATGCTGATCCGAGCGGTGCTGCCAGTTTCCAGGGCCACAGCCGACAGTGCTTCCAGCTCGGCCTCGCTTTCGACGTTGAAGCACATCACGCCGGCAACGAGCGCCTGCTGCATCTCGGCGCGGGTCTTGCCTACGCCGGAGAACACGACCTTTGACGGTGAGGCGCCTGCTGCCAGCACGCGGGCCAGCTCGCCCGCCGAGACGATGTCGAAGCCACAACCGGCGCGCACAAAAGTCTGCAGCACGGCCAGGTTCGAGTTGGCCTTCACCGCATAGCAGATCAGGTGATCGCGGCCCTGCAGGGCGCGCTGGTAGGCAGACAGCGCCATGTGCATGGCACTTTGTGAATAGGCATAGAGCGGTGTACCGAAGCGCGCGGCCAGATCGACGACAGCGCAGTCTTCGAGCTTCAGGACCTGGCCGCAGTAGGCAACGTGAGGTGAGCCGGGAAGTGTCATCAGCGCATCACCGCGGAGGGCTGCCCCATGGAGGTGCCGTTGAGGCTGCTGGGGCTGGCGGGATGGCGGACAACGTGCCAGCCGTGGCGGACGGACGCGGAGTGGCAACTGTTGCAGCGGGTGCCGCCTTCGCTTTGGGGGCCAAGGTCAGAGGGCCCTTTTGCCCACAACCCGTCAGCAGCAAACCCATGGTGATCAACGCGGCCATCGCGACAGGTCTGCATCCCCGTGGGGCTAAACTTTCCAATTGATCCGACATCGACTGAATTCTACTGACCATGACTGCCGTCACCCCGCACACGCTCCTGTCTGACGCCGAGTTCCGCGAAGCGGCCGGTGCGGTGTTGGCCAGGATCGAGGCAACGATCGATAGTTGGTTGCAGGATGACGTGATTGACATCGATGCGAATCGCACTGGCGGCATGCTCGAGCTGAGCTTTCCTGGTGGCAGCAAGATCGTCGTCAACACCCAGCCGCCGCTGCAGGAGTTGTGGCTCGCTGCGCGCCGAGGCGGCTTCCATTTCAAGCAGGTGAGCGGCGAATGGCGGGACACGCGCAACGGCGGGACGTTCCATGCCGTGCTGTCGGAATGCGTCAGCGAACAGGGTGGTAAGTCACTGACGTTCACCGCCGGCTGAGCCCAGGAGCGCGCAACTGGTCGTGTCAGCGTGAGAACAAGTCGAGGATGCCTTTGCGCTCTTCCGCGTCGGGTGGTTTCGGCGTGCTGTCTTCGAGGCCCAGCCTGCTCACGCCGCCGCCCTGTACATACTCCTCGTAGTACCACTCACCGCCAATGTTGACGACGCCCTCCGGCGGCAGTGGCTCGCTTTCCGGGCGGCCCTTCAGCGCAGTGCTCATGTAGTCGATCCAGATCGGTAGTGACAAGCCGCCACCAGTTTCACGGTCACCCAGCTTACGCGGGTTGTCATAGCCCATCCACACCACCGCCACCAGTTCATGCTGGTATCCGCAGAACCAGGCGTCGTGTGAATCGTTGGTGGTGCCTGTTTTGCCGTATACATCGGTGCGCTTGAGCATCGCCTGCGCCCGAGCGGCCGTTCCCGAGCGGGTGACTTCTTGCAGCAAGCTGTTCATCATGAAGGCGTTGCGTGCGTTCAACACCCGCATCGATTCGTCGAGCAGCGGTGGTTTGACCTGATGCACCAGGTGGCCGCGTGAGTCGGTCACCTTGCTGATCAGGTATGGATTGACCCGGTAGCCGCCCGTGGCGAAGACGCCGTAGGCACTGGCCATCTGTAGTGGTGTGACGGAGCCTGCGCCCAGCGCCATCGTCAAGTAGGCCGGATGCTTGTCAGCCTCGAAGCCGAAGCGCGTCACCCACTCCTGCGCATACGGTGCGCCGATGGCCTGCAGGATGCGGATCGACACCATGTTCTTCGACTTGGCCAGCGCGCGCCGCATCGACATCGGGCCTTCGAACGTGCCGTCGTAGTTCTTCGGCTCCCACGGCTGGCTGCCCGTGCTGTCGGCGTCGAAAAACAACGGCGCGTCGTTGACGACGGTCGAGGGCGAGAAGCCTTTCTCGAGCGCTGCCGAGTAGATGAAGGGCTTGAAGCTGGAGCCCGGCTGTCGCCATGCTTGCGTCACATGGTTGAACTTGGACTTGGCCTGGTCGAAGCCGCCGATCATGGCGGCAATCGCCCCGCTGCGTGGGTCGAGCGCGACGAAAGCGCCTTCGACGTCGGGCAGTTGGGTCGCAGTCCAGGCACCATTCTGGGCCTTGGTCAAGCGGATCACTGCACCGCGGCGAATCTGCGTTTTCGGATTCGCCTTCTCGCCCAGGCCCGACGACACGGGCTTGAGCCCGTCGCCGGTCACGGTAATGCTTTCACCACTTTGGAGCGCTGCGACCAGCTGCTTGGGGCTGACTTCCAGCACCACCCCGGCCTTCAATTCGTCGTTGTCAGGGTGATCAGTCAATGCTTCGGCCACGCGGGTGTCAACGTCTCTCGCATCGGCAGGCAGGTCGATGTAGGCCTCGGGCCCTCGGTAGAACTGCCGCCGCTCGTAGTCGAGGATCCCGCGTCGAAGTGCGCGGTAGGCCGCCATCTGGTCACCTGACTTGACTGTCAGGTAGACATTCAGCCCGACCGTGTAGGCGTCCTCTCCGTACTGCGAATAGACCAATTGGCGGGCCGCCTCCGCTGCGTATTCACCATGCACTGGCGTTTCCGATGGCGCGCGGTAGACCAGTTTCTGCATCCGTGCCGCGTCGTGCTGATCGGCGGTGATGAAGCCGTTCTCGAGCATCCGGTCGATGATGTACAGCTGACGGATGGTCGCGCGCTTTGGGTTGCTGATCGGGTTGTAGGCCGATGGCGCCTTGGGTAATCCCGCCAGCATCGCGGCTTCGGCGATTGACAGCGAGTTCAGCGGCTTGCCGAAATAGACCTCGCTGGCCGATGCGAAGCCATAAGCGCGCTGGCCGAGGAATATCTGGTTCATGTACAGCTCGAGAATCTGGTCCTTGCTCAGCAGGCTTTCGATCTTCAGCGCCAGAAGAATCTCGTAGATCTTCCGAGTGAAAGTCTTCTCGGTGGATAGATAAAAGTTACGCGCCACCTGCATCGTGATCGTAGAGGCACCCTGGCTGCGCGATTCGCCGAAGTTGGCCAAACCGGCGCGCAGCACGCCCAGATAGTCGACGCCACTGTGCTGGTAAAAACGGGCGTCTTCGATTGCCAGCACCGCGTCCTTCATGACCTTCGGGATTTGCGCCGCAGGCACGAAATTGCGTCGCTCCTCGCCGAACTCGCCCAGCAAGATGCCATCGGCCGAATAGATGCGCATCGGCAACTTTGGCCTGTAATCGGCAAGCCCACCAATCTCAGGCAGGTTAGGGTAAGCCACCGCCAGCGCGAGCGCGACGAGCATCAGCGCCGCCAACGTGCCGGCTGCGATAAGTCCCAGGACGCTGGCCATCGCCTTGACCAGACTGCGGGCCCAAGATCGCGATCTCGGGCTGGGCGATGCGCTGGTACCGCCATCGCGCTTGGAATCGCTCATGGAGCTCCATTGATTTTTGAAGTCCATTATAGGAAGTAGGGGTCAGTGTCCCCCTTTCAAACTGGAACGGACGCAGTGAGTTCCAAGAAACTCCTCATGAGATGTGCACAGGCACCGATAACCAAGCATCCGCAGCGTGTGCAAGTCACAACGTAAGCGCGTTCGTGGGACCTGTTTTCTACGGGTGCACATAGGCTTTACTGCTAGCATTCAAGTAACTTCTTAACATTCCACCGCTGTTTCGGGCGCGTCGGAGGGCAAAGTCTGTGAGCTTTCTAGACACCCTGTTAGGCCGTAAATACCCACCGATGATCGGGCTCGATATCAGTTCGTCCAGCGTCAAGCTCGTCGAATTGGGGCAGGACGACTCCGGCGCTTACATACTGGAACGGTTTGCAGCAGAGAGTTTCGAAAAAGGCTGGATCACCGATGGCCAGATCGAGAAATTCGACGAGGTCGCCGACGCCGTGCGTCGGGTGGTTGCCAAAAGCGGCAGCAAGACCAAGGATGTGGTGATGGCGATGCCGCAATCGTCGGTCATCACCAAGAAAATCATGCTGCCAGCTGGGCTGCGCGAAGAAGAACTCGAGTTGCAGGTTGAAGCCGAGGCGAATCAATACATCCCCTTTTCGCTCGACGAAGTCAGCCTCGATTTTTGCGTGGTCGGTCCCAGCCCGACCTCGGTTGGCGACGTTGAGGTGCTGATCGCTGCCTCGCGCAAGGACCGCGTGCAGGATCGGCAAGGACTGGCTGAGGCCGCAGGACTGCGACCGGTGGTGCTCGATATCGAATCGCATGCCTCTCGTCTGGCGATGAGCCGGGTCGTCAGTGCCTTGCCCAACGAGGGCCACGACGCGTTGATTGCGCTGTTCGAGATCGGGGCCGACACCACCAGCCTGAAGGTGCTGCGTGACGACGAAATGCTCTACGACCGCGATCAGGCTTTCGGTGGCGCGCAGCTGACGCAGCTGATTTCGCGTCAGTACGGTTTTTCCTTTGAAGAGGCGGAGCAGAAGAAACTGGCCTCTGATCTTCCGGAAGACTACGACCAGCAGATTCTTGAGCCGTTTGTCGACAGCCTGTCTCAGGAAATCGGCCGTGCCTTGCAGTACTTTTTCACCAGCACGCCGCACCATAAGGTGCATTACGTGATGCTGGCCGGTGGCACGGCCACCTTGCCGGGCCTGAAGGACCGGGTGACCGAACTGACCGGCTTCGCGTCCATGGTGGTCAACCCCTTCGACAACATGAAGCTGGGCAGCGCAGTGCGAGAAAGCAAGTTGCGTCGGGAAGCGCCCTCCTACCTGACAGCCTGTGGTCTGGCGATGCGGAGGTTTGCGCAGTGATCCTGATCAACCTGCTCCCGCACCGGGAAGAAAAGCGCCGCCGCAAGAAGATTGCGTTCTTTGCGGGTATCGGTGCTGCTGCGGCCTTTGGCTTGCTTGCCGTGGGGGTTTGGTACGGTGTTGTCGACCAGTTGACCTCGTCGCAGCGGGAACGCAACGCCTACTTGGCCGCCGAGATCGGCAAGCTCGAAATCCAGATCAAGGATATCGCTGCGTTGAAAGCCGAGATTGAATCGCTCAAGGCCCGGCAAAAGGCCGTTGAAGACCTGCAGATCGACCGCAACGTGCCCGTCCACCTGCTCAATGAACTGGTGAGGCAAACGCCGGAAGGCGTGTACCTGACCTCGGTCAAGCAAAACGGCCAGGTGCTCGCCATCCTCGGCGTGGCACAAACCAATGAGCGGGTGTCAGAGTTGTTGCGCAACACTGCCTACAACTCGGAATGGCTGGTCAAGCCAGAACTCGTTGAGATCAAGGTGTCCGGTGTCCAGACCGCTGACCGTTCGCAAAAACGCTTGTTCGACTTCTCGCTCCGGGTGAGTGTGAAGCGACCCCAGGAACAACCCGGCGCGGTGCCCGTAGCGCCCGCAGCCAAGAAGGGGTGACACCGATGGCCACCTCCTCACCCGCCACCATCCCCGCCGGAAGCGCCGACATGAACACGGTGTTTCAGGATGCCGCGTCTCAGTTTCGAGGGCTCAACCTCAACCAACCGGGCCAATGGCCGGCGTTGCCCAAATTGGTCGCATGGCTGATCGCCGCTGCGGTGGTCGTCGCTATGGGGTGGTTCACGCTGCTCTCTGATGCGCACGACCAACTTGATGCCGAAGTCGCCAAGGAACCGGCGCTCAAGAACGATTACCGCAACAAGCTCGGGCAGGCTGTCAACCTCAGCGAGTTGCGCAAGCAGAAGCTGCAGGTTGAGGAGTACGTGACCCAGCTCGAGAAGCAACTGCCAGGCAAGGCTGAAATGGACGCGTTGTTGTCCGACATCAATCAAGCCGGCCTCGGCCGTGGCTTGCAGTTCGAGTTGTTCAGGCCTGGCCAGAGCGTGGTCAAAGACTATTACGCCGAACTGCCAATCGCCTTGAGGGTGTCCGGGCGCTACCACGACGTTGGCGCATTCGCCGCCGACGTGTCGAACCTGTCTCGCATCGTCACGCTGCATGACATCTCTATCGAAGGCAACCGCGGCGGTGGCGATGTCCTCGTGATGGAGGCGACGGCGCGTACCTACCGCTATCTCGACGCGAGTGAACTTGATTCGATGCGCAAAGCCAACGCAGCGAAGAAGCCGGGTGGCAACCCATGAGCGGCGGTCGCACTTATCGCGTTGGCGCAGTCCTGACCTGCTGTTCCGCACTGCTAGCCGCTTGCAGCGGTGATCAGCAGGAATTGGCCCAGTGGATTGAGCAGCAGCGCAAGGAAGTCAAGCCCAACGTGCAGCCGATCTCACCGCCGAAGAAATTCGACCCGCAGCCCTACACGGCTGGCGAGGTGGTGGAGCCCTTCAGCAACCAAAAGCTTGCGGTGGCCATCAAGCAGGAGTCGCGTCAGCCGAATTCACTGCTGCAGTCGGAGATCAACCGTCGTCCTGAGCCGCTGGAAGCGTATCCGCTGGACAGCGTCACGATGGTCGGCAGCGTCACGCGTGGCAAGCAGCCGTTCGTGCTGTTGAAGGTTGACAAGCTGTTGTACCAGGTCAAGCTGGGCGATTACCTCGGCCAGAACTACGGAAAGATCATCAAGATCACAGAAACCGATATGTCCCTCCGGGAGATCGTGCAGGACGCATCAGGTGAATGGATCGAGCGCACCAGTTCGATCCAACTCCAGGAGAACGCTCGATGAAGGCCATGCAGGACAAAATGAACATGGGAATTGAATGGCGGGCGCGTCTGTGGACGCTGGCGTTGTTGTGCGGCGCTTCTTTCTCCGCGCTGGCGCAGAGCGCGATCCAGTCAATCAACAGTTCGCTGCAAGCAGGATCCGAAGTCATTCGCATAGAGTTGTCGGAGCCGCTGGCAGCGCTGCCGAAGGGCTTCGTCGTGCAGACGCCGCCACGTATCGCCATTGACCTGCCTGGCGTGGGCAATGCGACCGGCAAGCCGGTGGTGGATGTCAATCAGGGCAACTTGCGTTCGGTCAACATCGCGCAATCCGATGAACGTACGCGCCTGGTGCTGAATCTTCGTCAGCCAGCCACCTACCGCGCAGAACTGCAAGGCAAGGCGCTTGTGATCGTGCTCGAATCGAGTGCCTCGCCGGAGGTGGCCAGCGCCACGGGTACCGCGACCCAGCCGCCCACCCGGTTTGCCGAGCCCCAGAATCGTCAGCAGTTGCCGGTCAAGGACATCGACTTCCGCCGTGGTGCAGATGGAGCCGGCCGTGTGGTGGTTGACCTGGCCAACAACCAGGTTGGTGTCGACATCCGCCAGCAAGGCAAAGGCCTGGTCGTCGAGTTCCTGCAATCGAGCCTGCCCGATTCGCTGCGGCGTCGTCTGGACGTGACCGATTTCGGCACGCCAGTGCAAACCGTCTCTACGGTGCAGATCGGTGACCGCGTTCGCATGGTGATCGAGCCGCGTGGCGATTGGGAGCACAGCGCCTACCAGAGCGACAACCAGTTTGTGGTCGAGGTCCGTGCGCAGAAGATCGACCCGAACAAGCTGACGCAGGGCCCCGGCTTTGCCGGTGAAAAGCTGTCACTGAACTTCCAGAACATCGAAGTGCGGGCGTTGCTGCAAGTGATTGCCGACTTCACCAACTTCAACGTCGTCACGAGTGACACCGTGACAGGCAACGTGACCTTGCGTCTGAAGGACGTTCCCTGGGATCAGGCGCTCGACATCATCCTGCAGGCGAAGGGGCTGGGGCTGCGTAAATCAGGCAATGTGATCCTGATTGCACCGAAAGACGAACTCGCCGCGAAGGAAAAGGCCGACCTTGAATCGAAGCTGCAGATTGCCGCTCTCGAGCCGGTGCGCACCCAGGCCTTCCAGTTGAACTACACCAAGGCCGAGGAAATTGCGCGCGGCCTCACCGGACAGAATTCCGGCCAAGGTGGCGGTGGTGGCGGCAGTGGCTCGACCACCACGCGCATCCTGTCGCCGCGCGGTAGCGTGCTCTTTGAGACCCGCACCAACCAGTTGTTCGTCAGCGACACCCCGTCGAAGCTGCAGGAAATCCAGGAACTGATTGCGAAGATCGACATCCCGGTGCGGCAGGTGCTGATTGAGGCCCGCATCGTCGAAGCGGACGATTCGTTTGGGCGCTCGCTGGGAGTGCGCCTCGGCATCAATGACGCACGCACCGGCAGCAATGCGGGCTTCGGCGTCGGGGGCAGCCAGCGGCTTGCGATCGGCGGCAACCTGAACGTGGTCGCCAACCGCACAGGCCAGACCGCCAGCGTGCCCCTGCTCAACGACACCAATTTCCTCAACCTTCCGGCCTCTGCGCAAGGCGGGTTTCAGCCGGCAACCTTTGCGCTGTCGCTGTTCGGGTCCGGCCTGAACCGGTTCCTGAACCTGGAACTGTCAGCGCTCGAAGCCGATGGCCGCGGCAAGGTGGTTTCGAGTCCGCGCATCGTGACGGCCGATCAGATCAAGGCCATCATTCAGCAGGGTACGAAGATTCCATACCAACGCGCAACCTCCAGCGGTGCCACATCGATCGAATTCGTCGATGCGACCTTGAAGCTGGATGTGACGCCGCAGATCACTCCTGAAGGCAACGTCATCCTGGACGTCATCGTCAACAAGGACAGCGTCGGTGCCGTGACCAACAATGTGCCGTCGATCGACACCAAGTCGATTCAAACGCAGGTTCTGGTTGAAAACGGCGGCACGGTGGTGATCGGTGGCATCTTCGAGCAGACAGACCGATCCGACGTGGTGCAGGTGCCCTTGCTGGGTGACATCCCTGTGGTCGGCAACCTGTTCAAGACCCGGACCAATTCCTCCAGAAAAACCGAACTGCTGATCTTCCTGACACCCAAGGTCGTCAGCGAACGCACGGCTGCTCGCTGAGCAGGCTCGCACTGCGCCAGCCTGTCTCCACGGCGCCATGTTCGTCAGCCTGATCGGCATGCCCGGCGGCGGCAAGTCGACTGTCGGGCGGAATCTGGCACGGCGGCTGGGTGTGCCCTTCAGTGACAGCGATGCGGTCATCGAACGGCAGATCGGCTGCAGCATCCGCGAGTTCTTCGATGTCCAGGGCGAAGAGCGCTTCCGCGATGTCGAGCAGGACGTGATCGCCGATCTCGTGCGTGCTGACCGCGGCGTGCTGGCCACGGGTGGTGGGGTGGTGTTGCGCGATGCCAATCGCCACGCATTGCACCGGCATACCACTGCGATCTATCTGCGCTCCACGCCGGAAGAATTGTTTCGCCGGCTGCGGCATGACACGCAGCGCCCGTTGTTGCAGGTCGCCGATCCGCTGGCACGTCTGCGTGCGCTGTTCCAGGAGCGCGACCCGCTCTATCACAGCGTGGCGCATTTCGTCATCGAGACGGGGCGTCCCTCGGTGCACAACCTCGTCAACATGTTGCTGATGCAGCTCGAGCTGGCCGGTGTGCTGCCGATCGACCTGGTGCCATCGCCCGTCGATGGCATCGAACCCCTGCTTCACTGATCGCCTGGCGTGGTTCGAAGCGGGGCACGGCAAAATACCGCCATGCCGCTGTCGCCACCGCTCTCATCACCCACCCTCCCACCGACCACGCAGCTCCGCATCGAGCTGGCAGACCGCGGCTACGACATCCAGATCGGCTGTGGATTGCTCGATCACCCGGATGCCGTCGCCTGCGGTGCGAGGTCATCCGAGGCGCTGATCGTCACCAACACCACCGTTGCACCGCTGTATGCCGCGCGGCTGCAGCGCGCGCTAGCCAAACACCACGCGCGCGTGTGCACGATCGCCTTGCCGGATGGCGAAGCGCACAAGGAGTTTGAGACGCTGAACCTGATCTTCGATCGGCTGCTCGGCGATGGTTTCGACCGCAAGGCGGTGCTCTACGCGCTGGGCGGGGGAGTGATCGGTGACATGACCGGCTTTGCCGCGGCCTGCTACATGCGTGGCGTTGCCTATGTGCAGGTACCGACCACACTGCTCGCACAGGTCGATTCGTCGGTCGGTGGCAAGACCGCCATCAACCACCCGGCGGGCAAGAACATGATTGGCGCGTTCTACCAACCTCTGCGCGTGATCGCCGATATCGACACGCTGGACACGCTGCCCGATCGAGAAATCTCGGCCGGCCTCGCCGAGGTCATCAAGTACGGGCCGATTGCCGACGACGATTTTCTCGGCTGGATCGAGCAGCACATCGACGCACTGCGCGCTCGCGACAAGGCGGCGCTCGCGCATGCCGTGCGGCGATCCTGCGAGATCAAGGCGTGGGTCGTTGGCCAGGACGAGCGCGAAGCGGGTCTGCGTGCCATCCTCAATTTCGGCCACACCTTCGGACATGCGGTCGAGGCCGGGCTCGGCTTTGGCGCGTGGCTGCACGGCGAAGCAGTCGGCTGCGGCATGGTGATGGCAGCAGAACTGTCAGTGCGTTGCGGCCTGGTCGATGCCACTTATGCGGCGCGCATTGCCAGACTGGTCGAACGCGCAGGGTTGCCGACCCGAGGGCCCCGCCTGGGCGCAGCCCGCTACCTCGAATTGATGCGCATCGACAAGAAGTCGGAGTCCGGCCAGATCCGCTTCGTGCTGATCGATGCGCCAGGTCAGGCCAGCCTCCACCACGCCGACGACGCGCTGGTGGCGGAGGTGATTGACGCCAACACGGTGTGAGCACGCTTTCAGCCGCGGGTCTCGCACCGTACGCCAGTTGGCCCGAACGCAGCCGCGGCTGTCGGTTCCCGGAACCCGATGAAGCGGGTCAGACCGTGTTCCAGCGCGACCGTGATCGTGTGATCCACAGCACCGCGTTTCGCCGGCTGGCCTACAAGACACAGGTTTTTCTCAACCACGAGGGAGACCTCTTCCGCACGCGCATCACCCACTCACTGGAGGTCGCGCAGCTGGCGCGCTCAATTGCAAGAGCATTGCGGCTCAACGAAGACCTGTGCGAAGTGATTTCTCTCGCGCATGACCTCGGACACACCCCCTTCGGGCACGCCGGACAGCATGCGCTCGACGATTGCGTTCGCGCCGCAGACTCCGGCAGCCTGGGCTTTGAGCACAACGCGCAAAGCCTGCGCGTGGTCGATCAGCTTGAGCAGCAATGCCTGACGCACGACGGACTGAACCTCAGCTATGAGGCCCGCGAAGGCATCCTGAAGCACTGTTCGCAGCGGCATGCGCTGGCGCTCGAGGTTGCCGAGCCGGGTGGGGTGGGCTTGCGATTTCTACAGCGCACGCGTCCCAGTCTCGAGGCCCAACTGTGCAATGTCGCTGATGAGCTGGCCTATAACGCGCACGACATTGACGATGGTGTGCGGGCCGGTCTGCTGGACCTTGCGCAGTTGCTCGAGCTGCCATTTTTCGAGCGCTTCCATCAGGAAGTTCTGGCCGAGCACCCTCAGGCCGACGGGCGCCGGCTGCTCTTTGCGGTGATTCGGCGCATGCTGTCGCACCAGGTCGGTGACCTGATTACTGCTTCGAGCGCACGCATTGCACAACATGCGCCCGTCGATGCCAGCGCGGTCGCGCTGGCACCCGCCTTGGTGGCGTGCAGTGATGAGGTATCGGCGGATTCGGCGCAGCTCAAGGCGCTTCTGCGCCTGCAGCTCTACCAGCACCCGCGGGTGGTGGCCGCCAACGATGTGGTGCGGCAGGTCGTGCGCGACCTGTTTCGTGCCTACCTCGAAGCGCCCGATCAGATGCCGCCGTCGCATGCGGCGCGCATGCCGCTTCAACTGGCAATCACCGACTACATCGCCGGCATGACCGACCGCTTTGCCTTGCGCGAGCACGCGCGACTGTTCGGCGACCAGCTCACCAGCCAGCTCCCGCGCCAACTATTACCGTTTTGACGCGCTGAGCTCCTGTTCGGCCGACGAACGGCCCATGACGGCAGACCAACGGCTGCCCGTTCCTCGCACGCGACGCAGCGCTTCGCAACAATCGGCGCATGAATACCGCTCATGTCCGTTGGCTCCGTTCGCGCGCGCCGCTTGCCGGCGCAGCGCTCGGTTTCACCCTCGTGGAAATCCTGGTGGCGATCGTCGTGCTGTCGTTCGGCGTGCTCGGCGTGGTCGGCATGCAGGCGGCCGCGCTGCAGTCCAATCGTGCCGCGCGCAACCAGTCGACCGCGATTGCGCTGGGCCGGGAGCTGGCTGACTTGATGCGGGGCAACAAGGATGTTGCGCTGGCCACCTCGACCACAGACAACCCCTACCTGATTGCCAACTACACCGGGACCGCGCCCACGATCACAGCCAATTGCTTCACCGGGGCCTGCGCCACCGCCAAGGCCGCCGCCCAGTTCGACATGAATCAGTGGCTGGCGCGCGTCAGCGCCGCGTTGCCTCAGGCGCGCGTGGTGGTCTGTTTCGACGACACGCCGTACCAATCTTCCAGCGGGCTGCCCGATTGGGATTGCCCCAGTACCCCGGGTGAGACTCTGGTGGTGAAGATTGGCTGGACGCAAAAGTCTCTCGATGTTTCTGCAACAGCGCCTGAGCGCGCCACCGCGTCCGGCAGTCGTCCTGCCGTCATCCTGCCCTTGATTGCAGGCAGTGCCACATGAGCACGCGCCACCTCGCATCAACTCCGGTTCGCCCTCGCTCGCGCCAGGCTGGCTTGACGCTGGTCGAATTGCTGGTCGCGGTCACCCTGGGCTTGCTGGTGACGCTCGCTGCCGTGGCCTCTCTGCTGATCGGCCGCCAAGGCTTCACCTCGGTGGACCAATCTTCGCAATTGCGCGAGAACGCCCGCTTTGCCACCAACCTGATCCAGCGCATCGTCATCCAGGCCGGCTATGAAAGCCACCGCGACGGCACCGTGGCCAGCGCCTGGCGCTACTTTTGCACAGGCTCGGGCCAGCCCTGCGGCGACATCAACGGTGACCAGAATCCAGGGATCGTCGGATTCGACAATGCCCTGGTCGGCAGCCTGACGCTGCCGACCGGACTCGTCAGTGGCAACCGCAGCAGCGGATGCGGCAGCGTCTCAGACACCAGTTGTGCCAACGGCAGCGACATCCTCGTCGTGCGCTACTGGGGCGATGGCCGCGCCGGTGCGGCAGCCGGCGATGGTTCGATGATCAACTGCTCCGGCGCCAACGAAATGGACGGCGATGTGCCGGCCTACAGCATCTTCCACGTGGCCCGTGGCGCCTCCGGTGAACCGACGCTGGCCTGCACCTACCGCGACTCGACCGGTAACTGGCAGACCGTGCCATTGATGCAGGGCGTCGAAAGCTTCCAGGTTCTGTACGGCGTGGACAACCTGACGCCGAACGCTGCGCCACCGGCGGTCGGAAGCACCGGCTTCGATGATGTCCCCGACCGCTACCTGCGGGCCTCCCAGATGACGGTGACCGGCAATGCCAACGCCACCATGGACAACTGGCGACGCGTTCGCAGTGTGCATATCGGGCTGTTGCTGCGCGGCGATCTCAACTCTGCCGACGACCGCGCCGCGAGCGGCCAGAGTTACGACGTACTGGGTCCCGGGTTGACCGATGCCACCAATGACACGCTGTCCCGATTGACGGTTGCTGCCGACGGCCGACTGCGCCAGAACATGGTGTTCACCGTGCACCTGCGCAATCGGCAGTACGTGACGCCGCCCACCTGGAGTCCGTGAGCATGAAACGTCACCGCACTTCATCGTCCGAGCGCCCCGCACAGCGCGGTATCGCGCTGGTCGTCGTGATGCTGATCCTGCTGGTCGTCGTCGTGCTCGGCGTCGGCGGTGCGCAGATCGCGCTGCTCAGCGAGCGCACTGCGCGTTACGACCGCGATTACCTCATCGCCTCACAAGCGGCCGAAGCTGCGCTGATGGATGCCGAGTTCGACATCCGCGGGCCCAACACCGCCGTCAACAGCCGCACCGCCCAGTTCGCGCAGGGCAATGACGGGATTTTTGTCTCGGGCTGCAGCTCCGACACCACGACGCGTGGGCTGTGCGCCCCGTATGCAGAGACCGCCAAGCCAGTCTGGGCACGTGTCGACTTTCTCGACACCACCAACAGCGCGCGCACCGTCGAGTTCGGCCAGTTCACCGCGCGCAGCTTCGACGCGGGCGGCGGCATCCGGCCTGCACGCCGTCCCCGCTACATCATCGAACTGATCGACGACCAGGCCCAGGGCAACAACGCCGCGGGCGGGCAGGTGCCGAAGATGTACCGCGTCACCGCCATGGGCTTCGGACCGCGCGTCGATGTGCAAGTCGTGCTTCAGATGGTGTTCCGGAAAGAGAAGGGTTGACCATGTCGTCACGCACCATGAACCTGGTCTATTCGATGACAGCAAGTCCGCTGACACGTTGGGTGGTGTTGCCCGCGCTGTGCGCCGCTGGTCTGGCGATCGTGTCGGCGCAGACCACCACGGCCTTGCCACCGACGGTGAGCCTGTCTCCGGAACCCCTGTATGCCCGCGGCGCGCGCGCCAAGCCCACGCTGACCCTGGCCTTGTCGGTGGAGTTTCCGACCGTGGGTGCGCAGTACGTCAGCACGCCGAACACCAGCAACGACGCCAGCTATTCGCCCGACACCAAGTACATCGGCTACTTCGACACCGAAAGCTGCTACCTCTACAACCGCAGCGCGGCAGACGTGAGCCAGCGGTACTTCTATCGGGATCGCGCGGCCACCAACCGCACCTGTGGCGGCACTGCCTTCAGCGGGAACTTCATGAACTGGGCAACCAGTTCGGCCATCGATGTGCTGCGCCTGGGTCTGACTGGCGGAGACCGCGTGGTTGACACGGCGACGCTCACCGTGCTGCAGCGAGCTGTGCTGCCGTCCGGCAGGTTCTGGAACGACAACAACTTTCCCTCGAAGCAGATCACAAGCACCCAAGCGGCTGGTGCGGTGCCCAGTGACTTGCTGAGCGGTTACACGGGCACGCTGTATGTCGCCAACTGCCTGAATCGCGTGCATTTCGGTACCGATAAGGATGGCAGTTGCGGTTCGCCGGGCAACAACGGCAACCTGGGTCTCGACGTGGCGGCGACAGGCTCAGTGCCGACAACGGGCTTGTACAACGGCTCCCTCCCGTCGGACTTTGGTTCTGCCTTCGCCAGCGAAAGCTACCCTGGCGCCGGGCCCGACTACACCGTCACCGGCACAAAGCAGATCGCCTACGGATCCGACAACACCTGGGCCATCAACACGCGCACCGGGGGCACGGTGGGCTGCAGCAATGTGACCTGGGCGACCTACGGCGTTCCCGGTCTCGCTGCGAGCGGCGATCCGACCCCTGGCAAAGCCAAGAAATGCTACTCGCGAACGCCGCCCGCAAGCAGTGGGTCGACCGGCGCCGTCACCGGGCTGACCGCCGACAGGTTCTTCTACTCGCGCGTCAAGGTTTGTGAAACCAACACTTCCGGTGTGCTGACCGACCCGCGCACCAACCTCTGCCTGCGCTACCCGAACGGGAACTACAAGCCGGTCGGCAACCTGCAGAAGTACAGCGATCGCGTCCGCGTGGCGGCCTTTGGCTACCTGAACGACAACTCCGCTGATCCACAGCGCAGCGGCGGCGTGCTGCGCGCGCCGATGAAGTACGTCGGCCCGCGCGCCTACGACGCCAACTTCTCGCTGATCTCAGGCACCAATGCGGCGCAGGAGTGGGACGAGAGCACGGGAGTTTTCGCGACCAATCCCGACGCCGCTACTGCCCCGAACAGCGGGGCCGACAGCAACCGGCCCAACCTGCCGATCAGCGGTGTCATCAACTACCTGAACCAGTTCGGTCGCACCGGCACCTTCGGCCAGTACAAGACCTATGACCCTGTGGGTGAGCTGTACTACGAAAGCCTGCGTTACCTTCAAGGCTTGCAGCCTTCGCAGGTCGGCACCAGCATCGCCACGAATGTGGTGTCTGGCATCAACGACTCCATGCGTGACGGCTTCCCGGTTTACACGAGCTACACCGACCCGCACCCTGCATCGAGTGGCACGACCGACTACTCCTGCTTCAAGAACAACATCGTGGGTATTGGTGACGTGAACACCCACAACGACAAAAACTTTCCTGGCAATTCGCGAACCGGCAAGGGTGATATCGCACGAGCGGCTAACGAAGCCGCCAACGAACCCGACCTCTACTTTTGGACCAAGGTGGTCGGTGGCTTTGAATCCAACAACGCGGTCGGTTACACCGACGGCAAGGGCGTGTCTCGTACGACCAGCAATCCCAACACGGCCAACACAGCTCGATGGGGCATGGAGAACCAGAACATCGGTGCCGATGCGGCAACCTACTACATGGCAGGTGCTGCCTACTGGGCGAACACCCGTGACATTCGTGGGTCGCAATGGACCTCGTGGACGGGTGTAGATCCGCGGCGTCCCGGCATGCGTGTCACAACTTACTGGCTTGACGTCAACGAGTATGGGCAGCAATCGAACGCGGCAACGCGCCGCACCAGCAACCAGTTCTACCTGACGGCGAAGTACGGCGGCTTCAAGGACGTGACCGGGTCCGGTGATCCATTCAAGAAGCTCAACGCCAGCGGCAGCATCGTCACGGACCCTGACAACCTGAACTGGCAGCGGCAGACCAGCGATGCCAATCTGCGCGAGGCCAAGAACTACTTTCTTGCGAGTTCTGCCCAGACTGTGCTGGACTCGCTCGACGAGATCTTCGCCAACGTCGCATCCGAGGCCAACAGCATTGCAGGTGGCGCCATCTCGACCTCTCGCGTGACCAGTTCCGGTGGCCTGATTTACCAAGCCCAGTTCGACCCGGCCGATTGGAGCGGCGATCTGGTGGCGTATTCGCTGGGGCTGTCCGCCGACAGCACGCAGATCCAGATCGGCTCGGCGACCACATCGATCTGGACCAATTCTGCCGGCCAGTCGGTCGGTGCGGGTGGCAAGCTCGATGACACCGCACCCGGCAGTCGCAACATCTACGTCGGCTTCAACTCTTCGGCGACGACGCCGGTCTTCGACAGCAGCGCCTTCACCTGGACGGCAGTCGATACCTCAGTCAAGTCGGCGTTGTTCACCTCACCCGAGACGGCCGACGTGCAGGGTCAGAACCGCCTGAACTACCTGAGAGGTGATCGCACGCTGGAAGCGGGCGGCACGGCCGGAGGCAACTTCCGCAAGCGCGGCAGCAGGCTGGGCGACATCGTAAACTCGGGCATTGCCTACGTCGCGGGGCCCACGCAGACGATCTCCGATTCCTCCTATGCGAGCTTCTACAGCAGCACCCTGAGCCGCGTGCCGACCCTCTACGTCGGCGCCAACGACGGCATGCTCCACGCTTTCAACGCGACGACTGGCGCGGAGTTGTTCGCCTACATCCCGAGCTGGGTGGTTCCCAACCTGATGACGCTGACCTCGACGAACTACAGCCACCGCAGCTATGTCGACGCCACACCGGTCGTGAACGAAGCCAACCTGGGCTCTACCAGCTCGGCAGACTGGCGTACCGTGCTCGTGGGTGGCTCTGGCGGTGGTGGTCAGGGTGTGTATGCACTCGACGTCACCGATCCAACGGCCTTTGCCACCACCAGCACTGGCAACAGCAAGATCCTGTGGGAGTTCACCGACAAGCACGATGTTGACATGGGCAATGTGATCGGCACGCCGCAGATCCTGAAGCTGAATGTCGCGGCTGGCAGCTCCACGCCCGACTATCGCTACTTCGCCGTGGTGGCCAGCGGAGTCAACAACCACGCGGTGGACGGTCGAGCCAGCACGACTGGTCAGCCGGCGCTGTTTTTCCTTCGGCTCGACAAGCCGAAATCGACCGCCTGGCAATTGGGCGCCAACTACTACAAGGTGAAATTCCCGGTCATCACAAGCGACAGCTCGCTTCCGTCGGGCCTCGCCAACTTCACGGTGCGGCTGGGCATCGCCAGGGAGGTCAGCTACCTTTACGCGGGAGACCTGCAGGGCAACCTGTGGAAGCTCGATTTCCGGACCACCTCTGCCGACTCCTGGAGCCTGGACAATCTGTCGTTCTTCAAGAACAGCGGCAGCGCCATTCCGATGTTCGTGGCGACCGATGGTGCAACCACGCCGAATCGTCAGCCGATCACGATGCCGCCAGCGCTGACTTTCGGCCCGAACCGCGGCATCATCGTGTCGTTCGGAACCGGGCGCTACCTGTCGGCGGGAGACAACTCGGCGCCGTTCAGGGTGCAAACGATGTACTCCGTGTTCGACAACAACAGCGTCACACCGGACTCGACCAGTTCGCCGACGGCCGCCATTTCGGGTCGCGGCCGATTGCAAGCGGGCACTGTGACTTCAACTGCCATCACCTTCTCCGGTTTCGCCTGGGGTCGGCCTTCGGCCGACAACGTCACCACGTCGCGTGCGGGCTGGTACTTCGACTTCTACAACTCCGGCACGACGAGCACCGTGACCGGGACCGGCGAGCGGCAGATCAGCGGCCTGGGCGTGCTGGCCGGGCGCCTGATCTTCGGATCGGTGATTCCAGCCGTCACCAGCTGCGACAACGGTACCGGCAACCTGTATGTGATCGACACGCTCAGTGGCAACGGTTCCGCGACAGTGTCCGACGTCGGTATCCTCGGCGAACCGTTCCTGACACGGGTCGGTTACTCGACGCTGTTCAACAGCGACCCGACTGGCTCCCGCAAGGAAACGACGCGGTATCAGATCATCAAGCAGGGTTCCAGCGGACTCGGCACCCAGGCCAGCCAGACGATCCACAACACCGGCGGTCGGCTGAGCTGGCGCGAAATCAGCAACTATCAGGACCTGAGGAACGCCAATTGAACCCGCCTCCATTCTTCGCTGACAACGCGGGCGAACGTCGGGTACACCGTGCCCCTCGTCGCGGGCGTGGCTTCAGCTTGATCGAGCTGATGATCACGGTCGCCATCATCGGCATCCTCGCGGCTGTCGCCTATCCGTCGTATCAGGACTCGGTCTTGAAGGGCCGGCGTGCCGAGGGGCGCACTGCCTTGCTGAACATGCTGCAGCAGCAGGAGCGCTACTACACCCAGAACGGCAGCTATCTGCAGTTCGCTGCGGGTGCGACTGGCGCCAACGGAGTTACCGCGACGGCGTCGAGCGGTGTCGCCATCCCCTTCAGGACGACATCGGGAGACTCGACCAGCTTTGCTTACAGCCTGAGCGCCGCTCCGTGCAGCAACACCCTCGGCCTCGACGAATGCATCCTGCTCTCGGCTGTCCCGCAAAGAACGGATGCGGCTGCTGGCACCTTGACATTGAACAGCGCCGGGGTGAAGTACTGCAATGGCGCGAAAAAAGACGTTCCCAAGGTTTGCTGGTGATGAACTTGCGCCCATTGATGTCCCGACCCGGACTCGCAAGCAAATCGACGCGGCGCGGCTTCACGTTGATCGAGCTGCTGGTAACGCTCGTTCTGGTGAGCGTCATGATGGTGCTCGCTGCGCCGAGCTTCACCACCTTCCAGCGCAACTCCGAACTCACGACCACCGCGAACAGTTTTCTGGCGACTTTGGCGGCTGCGCGGGCCGAGGCGATGAAGCGGCAAATGCGAACCTTCGTGATTCCCGCGGACGGCAGCAACTGGTCCAGCGGATGGCTGGCGTTTGTCGATGTGAACAGCAATGTCTCGGCCAGCGCTTTGTCCATGGACTCCGGTGACATTGAGCTGGTACGGGGCGGTGCGCTGCCTGCATCGATTGCCATTGACACCTCCAGCGCGACCAGCTTCGCGCACTCCGGCGTCCAGTACGCGATGTTCAACGGCAGTGGCTTCATGAGCCTGCTTGGTGGCGGATTCCCTGCTGGCGGCGCCGACTCGCTCGACTTCACCAACGGCGCCAGCGAAACCCGGCGGGTGCTGGCCAGCGTGGCGGGGCGTGTCCGGGTGTGCAAGCCGAGCGATGCCGGTTGCAGCGTGGCTGCCGGCTTCTGAGCCCACGCGCTGAGCCGGCATTGCCATGGCACGTCTGCCGCGTTCCGTGGTGGCGGGTTATCCGCATGTCGTGATTCACCGTGGCTTGAATGGGCAGGTCGTCTTTCGCGATGACGCCGACCGTTCGGCCTACCGGCATGCCTTGGTGCAAGCCGCACGCGAGGCTGGTGTCTCAGTCCATGGCTACGGCTTGTGCCGGGACGAGGTGCGGCTGCTGGTGACGCCTTCTGCGTCGCATTCGCTGTCCGCCATGATGCAAAGCATCGGTCGGCGCTATGTGCGCGGCTTCAATCTGCGGCACGGCCGCAGCGGCACGCCCTGGGAAGGGCGCTTCCGTTCGACGGTCATCGACGCCACGGATTGGTTCATGCGTTGCCTGCAGTACGCAGAAGACTGCGCCGTCGCGGACGGTACCGAGCCCGTGCCGCAGGTTGATCCGCAGTCGTCCAGCGCGGGACATCACCTCGGGCTGCACATCGATGACGCGATCTCCGAGCACGCCCTGTTCTGGGGGCTCGGGAACACACCGTTTGATCGAGAGGTCGCGTATCGCCGCGTACTGGCTCATGCGCTGCCGGCCCACATCGTCGAGCGCATCCGCCATGCCACGCTGAAGGGCTGGGCGCTGGGCAGCCCTGCATTTGCCCAATCGATCGAAGCATTGACCGGCCGGCGACTCGAGCCCTTGTCCCGTGGCCGGCCTGCGCTGGATGTGAAGGCCAGACGACGCGCCACTTGATCTGGCCCTATTTTCAGAAGGCCTCCTGGGGTAGATTTAAATAATGGGGTCAGACCCTGTTTTAAGTTCTTGGCATGCTTACTGCGACACGCTAGGATTAACCCTCCCATGCACCTCAGGAGCCCGCGATGCACCAGGCCGCGCCAAATCAATCCCTGCAAGACGAACGCACGCTGGCCAGCGAGCACGGGCTGTATCAACCGAGTCAGGAGCACGATGCCTGCGGCGTCGGCTTCGTGGCCCACATCAAGGGCCACAAGGCCCACTCGATCGTCGAGCAGGGGCTGAAGATCCTCGAAAACCTCGACCACCGTGGCGCGGTCGGTGCAGACAAGTTGATGGGAGATGGCGCAGGCATCCTGATCCAGATCCCCGATGAGCTCTACCGCGCCGAAATGGCGGCACAAGGGGTCGAGCTGCCCGCCCCCGGCGAGTACGGCGTCGGCATGATCTTCCTGCCGAAGGAGCACGCATCGCGCCTCGCCTGCGAACAGGAACTGGTGCGCGCGGTCAAGGCGGAAGGCCAGGTGGTGCTGGGCTGGCGCGACGTGGCCGTCGATGTCGACATGCCGATGTCGCCCACCGTGCGCGAGAAGGAGCCGGTGATCCGCCAGATCTTCATCGGCCGCGGCCCTGATGTGATCGTGCCAGACGCGCTGGAACGCAAGCTGTACGTGATCCGCAAGACCGCGTCGAGTGCCATCCAGCGACTGAAGCTCACACACAGCCACGAGTACTACGTGCCCAGCATGAGCTGCCGCACCATCATCTACAAGGGCCTGCTGCTCGCCAACCAGGTCGGTGTGTATTTCAAGGACCTGGCCGATCCGCGCACCACCTCCGCACTCGCGCTGGTGCACCAGCGTTTCAGCACCAACACCTTCCCCGAGTGGCCGCTGGCTCACCCCTACCGCATGGTGGCGCACAACGGTGAGATCAACACCGTCAAGGGCAACTTCAACTGGATGCGCGCCCGAGAGGGTGTGATGAAGTCGCCGGTGCTGGGTGACGACCTGCAGAAGCTTTACCCGATCAGCTTCGAAGGACAGAGCGACACCGCCACCTTCGACAACGCGCTCGAACTGCTGACGATGAGTGGTTACTCACTCGCGCACGCCGCGATGATCATGATCCCGGAAGCGTGGGAGCAGCACACCACGATGGATGAACGTCGTCGCGCGTTCTATGAGTACCACGCCGCCATGCTGGAGCCGTGGGACGGCCCCGCCGCGATGGTGTTCACCGACGGCCGCCAGATTGGCGCCACGCTGGACCGCAACGGTCTGCGCCCGGCGCGCTATGTGGTGACAGACGACGACCTGGTGGTGATGGCGTCCGAGTCCGGCGTTCTGCCGTTCCCCGAGAACAAGATCATCAAGAAGTGGCGGCTCCAGCCGGGCAAGATGTTCTTGATCGATTTCGAACAGGGCCGCATCGTCGATGACGAGGAACTGAAAAACCAGTTCGCTTCGGCCAAGCCCTATCGGCAATGGATCGAGAGCGTCCGCATCAAGCTGGAAGACGTGCCCGCCGAAGGCGAAGTCACCACCTTCACCGAGTCGCTGCTCGACCGCCAGCAGGCATTCGGCTACACCCAGGAAGACATCAAGTTCCTGATGAGCCCGATGGCGCAGGCCGGTGAGGAAGCCACCGGCTCGATGGGCAACGACTCGCCGCTGGCGGTGCTCTCCGACAAGAACAAGCCGCTGTACAACTACTTCAAGCAACTGTTCGCTCAGGTCACGAACCCGCCGATCGACCCGATCCGCGAGAACATCGTGATGTCGTTGGTCTCCTTCATCGGGCCGAAGCCCAACCTGCTCGACATCAATGCGGTGAACCCACCGATGCGGCTCGAAGTGCCGCAGCCGGTTCTCGACTTCAACGACATGGCGCGGCTGCGCCGCATCGAGCAGCACACTGCCGCCAAGTTCAAGAGTCACGAGCTCAACATCACCTACCCGGTGGAATGGGGCGGCGAGGGCGTTGAAGCCAAGCTGGCCTCGCTGTGCGCAGAGTCGGTCGACGCGATCCGCGGCGGCCACAACATCCTGATCATCAGCGATCGCCGTGCTGATCGCGGTCATGTCGCGATTCCGGCGGCGCTGGCCTTGTCGGCCATTCACCAGCATCTGGTTCGCGAAGGGCTGCGCACAACCGCCGGGCTGGTGGTCGAAACAGGGTCGGCGCGCGAGGTGCATCACTTTGCCGTGCTCGCAGGCTACGGCGCCGAGGCGGTCCATCCGTACCTGGCGATGGAAACGCTGGCCAACCTGCACCGTGATCTGCCAGCCGACCTGTCGACCGAAAAGGCGATCTACAACTACGTCAAGGCGATCGGCAAGGGACTGTCGAAGATCATGTCCAAGATGGGCGTGAGCACCTACATGAGCTACTGCGGCGCGCAGTTGTTCGAAGCCATCGGTCTGGAAAAGACGATGGTCGACCAGTACTTCCGTGGCACGGCCTCACAGGTCGGCGGCATCGGTGTGTTCCAGGTGGCCGACGAGGCACTGCGCATGCACCAGGCCGCGTTCGGAGAAGATCCCGTGCTGGCCGGCATGCTCGATGCCGGTGGCGAATACGCATGGCGTGTACGCGGTGAAGAACACATGTGGACGCCGGATGCGATCGCGAAGCTGCAGCACAGCACCCGCGCGAACAAGTTCGACACCTACAAGGAATACGCACAGATCATCAACGACCAGTCGCGCCGCCACCTCACGCTGCGCGGCCTGTTCGAGTTCAAGCTCGACCCGAGCAAGGCGATCCCTCTCGACGAAGTCGAGCCCGCCGCCGAGATCGTCAAGCGCTTTGCGACCGGCGCGATGTCGCTGGGCTCGATCTCGACCGAGGCACATAGCACCCTGGCCGTGGCGATGAACCGCATCGGGGGCAAGAGCAACACCGGTGAGGGCGGCGAAGACCCGGCGCGCTATCGCAACGAGTTGAAGGGCATCCCGATCGCCGACGGCACCAAGATCAGCGACGTGCTCGGCGAGAAGGTGATCGTGGCCGACTTCCCGTTGAAGGCGGGCGACTCGCTGCGCAGCAAGATCAAGCAGGTCGCGTCGGGCCGCTTCGGTGTCACCACCGAGTACCTCTCCAGTGCCGACCAGATCCAGATCAAGATGGCGCAGGGGGCGAAGCCAGGTGAGGGCGGTCAGCTGCCTGGCGGCAAGGTCAGCGACTACATCGGTTTCCTGCGCTATTCGGTGCCGGGCGTCGGCCTGATCTCGCCGCCACCGCACCACGACATCTATTCCATCGAGGATCTGGCCCAGCTGATCCACGACCTGAAGAATGCCAACCAGCGCGCTGACATCAGCGTGAAGCTGGTCAGTGAAGTCGGCGTCGGCACGATCGCAGCCGGCGTGGCCAAGGCCAAGGCCGACCATGTGGTGATCGCCGGCCACGACGGTGGCACCGGTGCCTCGCCCTGGAGTTCGATCAAGCACGCGGGCACGCCGTGGGAACTGGGCCTCGCCGAGACGCAACAGACGTTGGTGCTCAATCGCTTGCGCTCGCGCATTCGCGTGCAGGCCGACGGTCAGATGAAGACCGGCCGCGACGTGGTGATCGGTGCGCTGCTCGGTGCCGACGAATTCGGTTTCGCGACTGCGCCGCTGGTGGTCGAGGGCTGCATCATGATGCGCAAGTGCCACCTGAACACCTGCCCGGTCGGCGTGGCGACGCAGGACCCGGCGCTGCGCGCCAAGTTCCAGGGCAAGCCCGAGCATGTGGTGAACTACTTCTTCTTCGTGGCTGAAGAAGCGCGTCAGATCATGGCGCAGCTGGGCATCCGGAAGTTTGATGACCTGATCGGCCGTGCCGATCTGCTCGACACCAAGAAGGGCATTGCCCACTGGAAGGCCAAGGGCCTCGATTTCTCGCGCATCTTCCACCTGCCGGCGGCACCCGCCGACGTGCCGCGTCGCCAAGTCGAAACGCAGGACCATGGTCTGTCCCGTGCGCTCGACGTGACGCTGATCGAGAAGTGCAAGCCGGCCTTCGAGCGCGGCGAGAAGGTGCAGTTCATGCAGGCGGTGCGCAACGTCAACCGCACCGTGGGCGCGATGCTGTCGGGCGAACTGGTGCGACTGCATCCGGAAGGCCTGCCGGATCAGAGCATCTTCATCCAGATGGAAGGCACCGGCGGTCAAAGCTTTGGCGCGTTCCTCGCCAAGGGCATCACCTTCTACCTGATCGGCGACGCCAACGATTACACCGGCAAGGGCATGAGCGGTGGACGCATTGCGATCCGTCCGAGCATCGAGTTCCGTGGCGATGCGCTGAAGAACATCATCGTTGGCAACACGGTGCTGTACGGTGCCACCAGCGGTGAGGCCTTCTTCCGCGGTGTGGCCGGTGAGCGTTTCGCGGTGCGGCTGTCCGGCGCCACTGCAGTGGTCGAAGGCACGGGTGATCACGGTTGTGAGTACATGACCGGTGGCACCGTCGTCGTGCTCGGAGAGACCGGGCGCAACTTCGCTGCAGGCATGAGCGGTGGTGTGGCTTATGTCTACGATGCCGACGGTCACTTTGCCTCGCGCTGCAACACCTCGATGGTCAACCTCGACCGTGTGTTGCCCCCGGCTGTTCAAGCGGCCAGCACCGACCGCGCGATGTGGCACAAGGGCAAGGATGGCGTGCCAGAGAGTGACGACGCGATCCTGAAGAAGCTGATCGAGGACCACCACAAATGGACCGGTTCGCTGCAGGCGCGCCACCTGCTCGACCAGTGGGAGGTTTCGCGCGCGAAGTTTGTGAAGGTGTTCCCGATCGAGTACAAGCGCGCACTCGCCGAGATGGCCTTGAAGACGGCCCAGGATGGCCAGGGCGAGGCGCCCATCGCAGCATCCCCTGCAACGGCGCCCGCCAAGGCAGCCGAAAAGAAGGCGAAGGTCTCTCCCGCGAAGTGATGTCTCGGCGGTCGGCAGCGCCAGCGCGCCGACTGCTGCAGGCTGTGAATCGAATCAACCCGTCAGTCAGAAAGTAGCAGGAACATCATGGGAAAAGTCACCGGCTTCATGGAGTACGAGCGTCTCGAAGAGCCCTATCAGCCGGTGCAACTCCGACTGAAAAACTACAACGAAGTGGCGATCGGGCTGAAGGAAGACGAGGCCAAGATTCAGAGCGCACGCTGCATGGACTGCGGTACGCCGTTCTGCAACAGCGGTTGTCCGGTCAACAACATCATCCCGGACTTCAACGACCTGGTGTATCGCGGTGACTGGAAGAACGCGATCGAAGTTCTGCACTCGACGAACAACTTCCCCGAGTTCACGGGCCGCATCTGCCCGGCGCCGTGCGAATCGGCCTGCACGCTGTACGTCAACGACGACGCGGTCGGCATCAAGAGCATCGAGCACGCCATCATCGATCGCGCCTGGGCCGAGGGCTGGGTGCTGCCCCGTCCGCCCAAGCACAAGACGGGCAAGACCGTCGCGATCGTCGGTTCGGGACCGGCCGGTCTGGCCGCTGCGCAGCAACTGGTGCGCGCGGGACACGAGGTGACGGTATTCGAGAAGAACGACCGTGTCGGCGGCCTGCTGCGCTACGGCATTCCCGACTTCAAGATGGAGAAGTCGCACATCGATCGCCGCGTCGACCAGATGCGCTTCGAGGGCGTGGTGTTTCGCACGGGCGTGATGATCGGCGCCTTGCCGGAAGGATCCAAGGTCACCAACTGGGCCAAGGAGGTGATCACGCCCGAGCAACTCAAGGCGCAGTTCGATGTGGTGCTGCTGGCCGGCGGTGCCGAGCAGTCACGCGACCTGCCGGTGCCGGGGCGCGATCTGGAGGGTATCCACTTCGCGATGGAGTTCCTGCCGCAGCAGAACAAGGTGGTCGCGGGTGACAAGCTGAAGACGCTGGGCATCAACCAGATCCGTGCCGATGGCAAGCATGTCGTCGTGATCGGTGGTGGTGACACGGGCAGCGATTGTGTGGGCACCAGCAACCGCCACGGCGCCGAAAGCGTCACTCAGTTCGAGCTGATGCCGATGCCCCCCGAGCAGGAGAACGGCCCGCTGGTATGGCCTTACTGGCCGACCAAGCTGCGCACCTCGTCCAGCCATGAAGAAGGCTGCGAGCGTGAGTTCGCCATTGCGACCAAGGAGTTCATCGGCGGCGAGGGCAAGGACAAGGGCAAGGTCAAGTCGCTGAAGGCGGTGCGCGTCGAATGGCAGGGCGGCAAGATGGTCGAGATTCCAGGGACGGAGCAGATCATCCCGGCCGACCTGGTGCTGCTGGCGATGGGCTTCGTCAGCCCTGTCGCCAGCGTGCTCGAGGTCTTCGGTGTCGACAAGGATGCCCGCGGCAATGCCCGCGCGGGTACCGACGAAGGCAGCGGCTACGCGACCAATGTGCCGAAGGTGTACGCCGCTGGTGACGTGCGGCGTGGCCAGTCGCTGGTTGTGTGGGCGATCCGCGAAGGCCGCCAGGCGGCCCGCGAGATCGACGCAGCCTTGATGGGGCGCAGCGACCTGCCTCGCTGAGTCGCTGGGCGGCTCGGGCCCCCGATGACCATGGGGTCGCGGGGCCATCGGTCGCTCCAGCGGGCATCCCCTATCATCGGCAGCCCGGTGGGAGGCGGCATGCCTCATCACATAGTGCCGCTCCATGACCCCTGTGCCTCATCCCCGTTCGCCCACATCGCCAGCTTTGGTTTCCATGCGTGGTGTGAGCTGCGGTTATGGCGATCGAGTCATTCTCAGCAACGTCGACCTCGATCTCCATCGCGGCCAGGTGATCGGGGTGATGGGCACCTCGGGTGGTGGCAAGACGACGCTGCTGCGGCTGATCGGCCGCCAGTTGACGCCGATGTCCGGGCAGGTGATGTTCGATGGCGTGGATATCGCCACGCTCGACCGCAACGGGCTCTACGCATTGCGTCGCCGCATGGGCATGCTGTTCCAGTTCGGCGCGCTCTTCACCGATTTTTCGGTGTTTGACAACGTGGCCTTCCCATTGCGCGAGCACACCAACCTCAGCGAATCGATGATCCGCGACGTGGTGCTGATGAAGCTCGATGCGGTCGGGCTGCGCGGTGCGCGCAACCTGATGCCGTCGGAAGTTTCGGGTGGCATGGCGCGTCGCGTCGCACTGGCCCGCGCCATCGCACTCGACCCCGATCTGATCATGTACGACGAGCCCTTTGCCGGGCTCGACCCCATCTCGCTGGGCAGTGCCTCGCGCCTGATCCGTGACCTGGGTCAGGCGCTGGGTGTCACCAGCATCGTCGTGTCGCACGACGTCGAGGAAACCTTTGCCATCGCGGATCGCATCGTGTTCATTGCCAACGGCAGTGTCGTGGCCCAGGGCACACCCGACGAGATCCGTGCCAGCACCGACCCGCTGGTGCACCAGTTCTTCACCGCGTCGCCTGACGGCCCGGTGGAGTTCCATTACCCAGCCGTGTCGATCGCCGATGACTTCGGTGCGGGAGCACGCCGATGAACTGGCTCAATCCGGCGTCAGTCGGCCACCTGGTGCGCAGCCAGCTCGCCAGTCTGGGCATGGCAGCGCGTCTGTTTGCCCGCCTGGTGGCGTTGACGCCAGCAGCGTTGCGGCGGTTCAGGCTGGTTAGCGACCAGATCTATTTCGTCGGCAACCGCTCGCTGTCCATCATCAGCGTGTCCGGCCTGTTCGTCGGCTTTGTGCTGGCCTTGCAGGGCTACTACACCTTGAAGCGCTATGGATCTGCCGAGGCCGTCGGCCTGCTGGTGGCGCTGTCGCTGGTCCGGGAACTGGGCCCTGTGGTCACTGCGCTGTTGTTCGCAGGCCGGGCGGGCACTTCGCTGACCGCGGAAATCGGCTTGATGAAGGCCGGCGAACAGCTGGCGGCGATGGAAATGATGGCGGTGGACCCTGTGCGCCGCGTGCTCGCCCCTCGCTTCTGGGCAGGCCTGATCGCGATGCCGTTGCTGGCCGCAGTGTTCAGTGCGGTCGGTGTGATCGGTGGCTGGCTGGTCGCAGTGCCGTTGCTCGGCATCGACGACGGCTCGTTCTGGTCGCAGATGCAAGGCGGTGTGCGTTGGACCTCTGACGTCGGCAACGGCGTCATCAAGAGCATCGTCTTCGGCATCACCGTGACCTTCGTTGCGCTCTGGCAGGGCTACACCTGCAAGCCGACGCCGGAAGGCGTGTCGCAGGCCACGACACAGACGGTGGTGGTGTCGTCGCTGGCGGTGTTGGCCCTGGACTTCATGCTGACCGCGATGATGTTCTCGATTTGAGCTTTCTGATTCAATGACCGATATGGTTTCTCAAGGGGAATGACGTTGCAAAAATCTCGTCATGACGTGTGGGTTGGGCTGTTCGTGATGACAGGTGCAGCAGCGCTGCTGTTCCTGGCGTTGAAGGCCGGTAATTTGTTGAGTCTGAATTTCGACGCGACCTATGGCGTCGTCGCTCGGTTCGACAACATTGGCGGATTGAAGCCGCGGGCTGCGGTGAAGAGTGCCGGTGTGGTGGTCGGTCGGGTGGAATCCATCAGCTTCGACGACAAGACATTCCAGGCCAGCGTGGCGCTGCAGCTTCAGGAGAAATTCAAGTTTCCCAAGGACAGTTCTGCCAAGATATTGACCTCGGGACTGCTGGGCGAGCAATACATCGGGATCGAGCCCGGCGGTAACGAGAAGAACCTGGCTGCTGGTGATGTCATCACCCAAACGCAATCCGCGGTGGTGCTGGAAAATCTGATCAGTCAGTTTCTGTTCAACAAGGCCTCGGAGGGCAAGCCGAGTGCCGAAGCCGCCAAAGGAGAAGAAAAATGAAGTCCTGGTCCCTCAGCGGTTTGAAGGCCTTGGCCTGCGCCTCGGTGGTGCTTGTCATGCAGGGTTGCGCCTCGACGCCTGCGCCCGGCAGCAACGCTGCCGTCAATGATCCGATCGAGGGCTTCAACCGCTCGATGTTCGGGTTCAACGAGAAGGTCGACGAGAACCTTCTGAAGCCCGTGGCCATCGGCTACAACAATGTGGTCCCGAGTCCTGCCCGGACAGGCATTACCAATTTCTACAACAATTTCGAAGACGCCTGGTCGGCGGTCAACAGCTTGCTGCAGCTGAAGCTTGAGCATGCCGCGAGCAACACGATGCGGGTGGTGGTGAACACAACCCTGGGGTTCGGTGGTTTCCTCGACTGGGGCTCGGCGATGAGCCTGCAGCGCTACAACGAGGACTTGGGGCAGACATTGGGTTACTGGGGCGTGGGCGAGGGTGCCTATGTCGTCTGGCCTTTGCTTGGCCCATCGACAGCACGTGACTCGGTCGCCTTGCCTGTGGACATGGCAGCAGGCCCGGGCCTGGTCATCAACAGCACCCCGGTGTCCATCGGCGTGACGGCACTGAATGTGGTCAACACCCGTGCCAACCTTCTGGACAGCACGGCGCTGCTCGATGACATCGTGCTCGACAAGTACATCTTCGTTCGCGACGGCTTCCTGCAGCGTCGCCGCAGCCAGGTCTACGACGGCAATCCGCCTGACGCGCCGAAGAATTGATCCCATCCACTGTCGCGTGCGCGACGCTGTGCAACAGGCAGGGCCGACAGGTGCGGATAGCGCGCAGCGAACTTTCTGAAGACCGCTACCTCCAACACCCACGACCGGTCCTGTAGACCGAAGAGAGAATCGCCACATGATCCAAAAGACCACATTTGCCGCGCTGTGTGCAGCTTTGCTGACGGTGTTGGCGCCGGCATCGCAGGCGCAATCTGCCAACGCGCCCACTGTGGCTGCCGCTGCCGCCCAATCGCCGGATCAGCTGATCAACCGCTTGTCGAATGAGTTGCTTGACGCGGTTCGCGCCGACAAGTCGATCCAGGCTGGCGACACGAAGAAGGTGCTCGCCCTTGTCGATGAGAAGGTGGTGCCCTATGTGAGCTTCCAGCGCATGACCTCATCGGCGGTGGGTCGCTATTGGCGTCAGGCGACGCCTGAGCAGCAGACCAGCCTTGAAAACGAGTTCAAGACCTTGTTGATGCGCACTTACGCCGGTGCTCTGGCGCAGGTGAAGGATCAGACGGTGGCCATCAAGCCATCGCGTAATCTGCCGGAAGACGAAGAGCAGATCGTCCGCACTGAAGTGCGTGGCGGCGGCGGCGATCCCGTTCAACTCGACTACCGCGTCGAAAAGTCACCGACCGTGGGCTGGAAGATCTATGACGTCAACGTGCTGGGTGTCTGGCTGGTCGAGAACTACCGCAACAGCTTTGCGCAGGAAATCTCCAAGGGCGGCATCGACGGTCTGATCGCCAAGCTCAGCGAGCGCAACAAGTCGGCGGCGTCGCGCAAGTGAGTGCGCCAGCTCGTCTGCGCAACCCATGTTGACACTGCCCGCCACGATCGGTCTGACCGAGGCCAACGCCGTGATGCGTCCGCTGGCCGAGGCCGTCTCGCGTGAGCCCGCAGACCGGCTGAGCATCGATGCCGGCGGCTTGCAGCAATTCGACTCGTCGGCGCTGGCGGTGTTGCTCGAGTGCCGCCGGCTCGCCGAGAAATCGGGCCGGTCTTTTCAGCTCAGCGCTGCACCGCCCCGGTTGAGCCAGCTGGCTCGCCTTTATGGTGTCGCCGAGTTGCTCGGCATCGCGCCTCTGCAGGACGCTTCAGCCTCCTCCTGAGTGAGCCCGCAGGACGTGGCCTGGCCCAGCGACCCGCCTGAACTCACTGTTCTTCCGACCACGCGAATCCGTCGCGCGCCACCAGGGCGCTGGCCGCGGCCGGCCCCCAGGTGCCTGCTGCATAGGGCCTGGGAACGCCACCCGCGGCGTTTTCGCGGTTCCAGGCTTGCAGGATCGGTTCGACCCAGCTCCAGGCCTGCTCCTGTTCGTCGCTGCGCACGAACAAGTTAAGCCGCCCGGCGATGGCTTCGAGCAGCAGGCGTTCGTAGGCACCTACCCGGGTTTCGGGAAAGGCCTTGTCGAAATCCAGGTCGAGCGACACCGCCGACAGCGCCTCGTTCTGGCTGGTGCCCTTGGCGGCCAGCAGGTGCAGCTCCAGTCCGTCTTCCGGCTGCAGCTTGATCACCAATTTGTTCGGCCGGTTGATGCCCGGAAAGATGCTGTGCGGTGTGGGCCGGAAATTGACGACGATCTGCGCATCACGCGCCGGCAGTCGCTTGCCGGTGCGCAGGTAAAAAGGCACGCCGGCCCAGCGCCAGTTCTGCACCTCGGTGCGAAGTGCGACGAAGGTTTCGCATCGGCTGTCAGGCGGAACCCTGATTTCGTCGAGGTACCCCACGACGGGCTTGCCTGCCGCGTTGCCGGCTCGGTACTGGCCGCGCACCACGTCGCGTGCCACGCTGTCGTCGGTGAAGGGCTTCAGTGAACGCAGCACCTTCAGCTTTTCGTCGCGGATGGCGTCGGCGTCGTAGCGCGAGGGGGGTTCCATGGCCACCATGCTGAGCAGCTGCAGCGCGTGGTTCTGCACCATGTCGCGCAGCGTGCCGGTGCGGTCGTAGAAGTCACCGCGCGTGCCCACCCCGAGGCTCTCGGCCAATGTGATCTGGATGTTGGCGATGCTTTCCCGGCGCCACAGCGGCTCGAACAGCGCGTTGCCGAAACGCAGCGCCATCAGGTTCTGCACCGAGGGCTTGCCGAGGTAGTGGTCGATGCGAAAGGCCTGGGTTTCACTGAACACCGAGCGCACGACGCGGTTGATGTCCTGCGCGCTGGCGAGGTCGTGGCCCAGCGGCTTCTCCAGCACCACACGCACGTGAGGCCCGTTGAGGCCGACGGCGCCGAGTTGCGCACAGATCTGCGGGAACAGGTGCGGGCTGGTTGCGAGGTACAGCACCGCCGTGGCGGCGCCACGATCTTCCAGCCACTGCTTCAGCCCCACGTAGTGCTCAGGCTGTGACAGGTCCATGCGGCGGTAATGCAGTAGTTCGGCAAAGCGCGCGAACTCCTCGTCGCTCGGCCGCTTGCCGCCTTCGACATCCTGGAAGCGCTCCTTCAGCCAGGCGCGGTACTTGTCGTCGCTTTGCTCGTCGCGTGCCACCGACAGGATGCGTCCGCCGGGCGGCAGCTTGCCATGGCGAAACGCCTGGAACAGCGCAGGCATCAGCTTGCGCCAGGTCAGATCGCCGGTGCCACCGAAAAAAACCAGGTCGAACGACATCGTCAAAGTCCTTCCGCTTGGGTGCTGCGAGCTGCAACACACCCTGCAGGATAGACGCTAGGAGCGTGCCAGATGTGCAAGTCGACGCCGGCTCGGGTTCTAATGCGGTGTGCTCGACCTGCCAGCGCTCCCATGAACCAACTCGAACAACTCAAGCAGTACACCACCATCGTTGCCGACACCGGTAACTTCAAGCAACTGGCCGCCTTTGCGCCGCGTGACGCCACGACCAACCCGTCGCTCATCCTGAAAGCGGTGCAGCAGCCCGACTATGCGCCGCTTCTGGCCGAAGTCGCCCACGCGCACCGGGGCGCTGCACTCGATGAAATCGTCGATCGCACGCTGGTGCGTTTCGGGCTCGAAATCCTGAAGGTCGTGCCGGGCCGGGTGTCGACCGAGGTCGATGCCCGATTGAGCTTCGATACCCCGGCCACGCTCGCCCGCGCACGCAGACTCATCAGCCTGTACGAAGCCGCAGGCGTCGGCCGGGACCGCGTGCTGATCAAGATCGCCGCCACCTGGGAGGGCATCCAGGCCGCACGCACACTGGAGCGCGAAGGCATCCATTGCAACCTGACCTTGCTGTTCTCCTTCGCCCAGGCGGTGGCCTGTGGCCAAGCCGGCGTGCAGCTGATCTCGCCCTTCGTCGGGCGCATCTACGACTGGTACAAGAAGGCGGCGGGGGCGACGTGGGATGAAGCCGCGAACGCCGGAGTCAACGATCCTGGCGTGAAGTCGGTGGCGCACATCTACCGCCACTACAAGAAGTTCGGCATCGCGACCGAGGTGATGGGTGCGAGTTTTCGGAACGTGGGCCAGATCGTGGCGCTGGCCGGCTGTGATCTGTTGACGATCAGCCCCGAGCTGCTCGCCAGTCTGCAATCGAGTGATGCGACGATGACGCGCCTGCTCGATCCGACCGAGGCGCGTGGGGCTGCACTCGAGCCCGTGAGTCACACCGAAGCGAGCTTCCGCTACGCGCTGAACGAAGATGCCATGGCCACCGAGAAACTGGCCGAAGGCATCCGCGCCTTCGCGGTCGACGCCGGCAAGTTGGATGCTTTGATCCAGGCTCTGTGAAGGCTTGCACCACATGATCCGCTGTGACCGCACCGCCGCCTGGGCTGCGCTGAAGGGCCATTTCGAGGCGCATGGCCGCCATTTCGACCTGCGCGAAGCCTTCGCGCGTGACCCGGCTCGGTTTGCCACGCTGAGCTTCGAGGCGCCCGGCGTCTTCGCCGACTTGTCGAAGAACCTGCTCGATGCGGCCACGACCCATTTCCTCCTCGACATGGCGCGCGAATGCGGTCTCGAGGCACAGCGCGACGCGATGTTTGCCGGCGCGGCCATCAACACCACCGAAGACCGCGCTGTGCTGCACACCGCGCTGCGCGCACCGCGCGGGCAGGGGCCGCACGGCGCTGAGGTGCACGCCGTGCTCGATGCGATGCTGTCCTGGGTCGAGACGGTGCGCGATACCGCCGTCAGCGGCATCCGCCACATCGTCAACATCGGCATCGGCGGCAGCGATCTGGGCCCGCAGATGGTGGTACCGGCGCTCGATGCCTACGTGCATCCGGGCCTGCAATTCCATTTCGTCTCCAATGTCGATGGCCACGACATCAGCGCGGTCCTGCGCCGGCTGAAGCCGGCTGAAACGCTGTTCATCATCGCCAGCAAGACCTTCACCACCCAGGAAACCATGGCCAATGCGCAGCTCGCGCGGGCCTGGTTCGAGGCCGAGGGCGGCACCGACATCGCCCGGCATTTCATCGCCACCACCACGAACGTCGAGGCCGCCGCTGCCTTTGGCATCACCACCACCTTCGGCTTCTGGGACTGGGTCGGCGGGCGTTTTTCGCTGTGGTCGGCCATCGGCTTGCCGATCGCGGTGGCCATCGGTGCTGACCATTTCCGCGAGCTGCTGGCCGGGGCACATTCGATGGACCGGCATTTCATTGAAGCCCCGCTGGCAAGCAATCTGCCTGCGCTGCTGGGGCTGCTCGATGTCTGGTATCGCAACTTCCATGGCGCCGCCAGCCGCAGTGTGGCGCCGTACCACCAGGGACTGCGGCGCCTGCCAGCCTACCTTCAGCAGCTGGAAATGGAAAGCAACGGCAAGCGGGTCGATCGCGATGGCGAGTTGCTGCCATACGCGACCAGCCCGGTGGTCTGGGGCGAACCAGGCACCAACGGCCAGCATGCCTACTTCCAGATGCTGCACCAGGGCACCGACCTGATCCCGGTCGAGTTCATCCTGGTGCGCCGGCCGACCTTCGGCAGCGTCGGGCTCGACGCGGATCTGTTCTTGCGTCTGGAGCGCCAGCAAACGCTGCTGCTGGCCAACGGGCTCGCGCAGTCGCAGGCCCTGATGTGTGGGAAGACTGCCGAACAGGCGCTGGCCGACAAGCCGCTGCCGACTTCGACGCAGACCGATGCCGCCACCCTGTCGCGTCACCGCAGCTTTCCGGGCAACCGCCCGAGCACCACCCTGCTGCTGGATCGCCTGACGCCGCACAGCCTCGGCGCACTGATTGCGCTGTACGAGCACCGCGTGTTCACCAGCGGCGCGCTGTGGGGCGTCAACAGTTTCGATCAGTGGGGCGTGGAGTTGGGCAAGGTGCTGTGCCGCGACTTGCTGCCGAGGCTCGCTGCGGGTGGCGCTACTGCCGACCTGGATGCCTCGACGGCCGGCCTGATCGCCCGCCTGCGCGCATGACCTTGGGCCTGAATCGGCCACAGCCGACGGCCATCGTCTGGGACTTCGGCGCTGTACTGTTCCGGTGGGATCCGGCAGCGCTCATCGCGCGGACACTGCCGCATCGCATCAGCGCCGATCACAGTGCACAGCACTGGAAGCACGAGTTCTTCGCCCGACCGGATGGCGCGTGGATCGACTTCGACCGCGGCACGCTCGGAGTCGACGATGTGGTTTCGGGCATCGCACAACGCCTCGAATGGCCGGAAGCCGAGGTGCGAGCGGTGGTCAATGCGGTCCCCGACGAATTGCAGCCGATCGAGGGCAGTGTGCGTTTGCTGCAGGCCTTGCACCAACGCGGCCATCGCCTGCACTTCCTGTCCAACATGCCGGCGCCGCTGGCCGATCATCTGCAGCGTCAGCATGCGTTCCTGTCGCTGTTCGCCAGCGGCATCTACTCGTCGCATGTGCAGCTCATCAAGCCCGAGGCGGCGATCTATGCACTGGCCCAACAGCGTTTCGGGCTCGACCCGGCGACCACGCTGTTCATTGACGATCACCCGGACAACATCGAGGCCGCGCAACGCCACGACTGGCGGGCGCGGCTGTTCACAGCGCCGGATGCGTTGGCAGCCGAGTTGCGTGAACTCGGCTTGATCGAGTGATCAACCGAAGCGGGAGCGCCAAGTTCAGCAGCGCGGCTGCGCCAGCCACTCCTCGGCCATGCGAACCCACAGCGTTGCACCCAGAGGGATCAGCGCGTCGTTGAAGTCGTAGCTCGGGTTGTGCAGCATGCAGGGGCCGAGACCGTGGCCCGACTGTCGATGGCCACCGTCGCCATTGCCCATCACGAAATAGGCGCCAGGGATGGCTTGCAGGTAGTAGGCGAAGTCTTCAGCACCCATCGTCGGCTCGAATTCGAGCACGTTGTCCGCACCCACCAGATCGTTCATCACGTCGCGCGCAAACGCGGTCTCGTTGGTGTGGTTGATGGTCGGCGGGTAGTTGCGCTTGAACTCGAACTCGCAGCCCACGCCGAATGCAGCGCAGGTGTGCTGTGTGATCTGCTGCATCCGCTGCTCGATCAGGTCCAGCACCTCCAGCGTGAAGGTGCGCACCGTGCCCTGGATCTCGCACGTGTCGGGCACCACATTCGTCGCTTCGCCTGTGTGGATCATCGTCACCGAAATCACGCCGGCGTCGATCGGCCTCTTGTTGCGGGTGATGATGGTCTGGAAGGCCTGTACCAGCTGGCAGGCCACCGGCACCGGGTCCAGCCCCAGGTTGGGCATGGCCGCATGCGAGCCCTTGCCGCGCAGGGTGATGCGGAACTCGTTGCTGCTGGCGAAACACGGGCCGCTCTTGATCGCGAACTGGCCGAAGGGGATACCGGGCCAGTTGTGCACGCCGAAGATGGCCTCCATCGGGAACTTCTCGAACAAGCCGTCGGCGATCATCTCGCGCGCCCCGCCGCCGCCTTCTTCGGCTGGCTGGAACACCAGGTACACCGTGCCGTCGAAGTTCCGGTGCCGGGCCAGATGTTTGGCGGCGGCCAGCAGCATCGTGGTGTGGCCGTCGTGCCCGCAGGCGTGCATCCTGCCGGCGTGGCGGCTGGCGTGGGCGAACTCATTGCGCTCGGTCATTGGCAGCGCGTCCATGTCGGCGCGCAGGCCGACCGCGCGATTCGAGCTGCCGTTCTTGAGGATCGCGACGACGCCGGTCGTGCCCAGGCCGCGATGGATCGGGATGCCCCAGTCGGTGAGCTGCCGCGCGATCACGTCCGCAGTACGCCGCTCCTCGAAGCACAACTCAGGGTGCGCATGCAGGTCGCGGCGCACTGTGGCCATGGCGGGCGCGTCGGTGACGATGGAGTCGATCAGGCGCATGGCGTGGCGGCGTGCATTCGGTGACTCCGATCAGTTTAGCGAAGCCATAGGTGTGCCTCGCGGGGCCAGGGCTGTGCAATCATCGATCGACATGAGCCGACACACCCTTCGTGCCACTGTCGCTGCTGGCTTGTTGGCAGCTTTCACCACCGGTTGCAGCAGCCTCGGCTATTACACGCAGTCGGTCAGCGGCCACCTGAAATTGCTGAACGCCGCGCGGCCGGTGCCGGAGGTGCTGGCCGACCCGGCGACCGATGACGCTTTGAAGGCGCGACTTGAACTGACGCAGCGCATCCGTCATTACGCGGTGACAGCGCTGAAGCTGCCCGACAACGACAGCTACCGGCGCTATGCCGACCTGAAGCGCAGCGCCGCAGTGTGGAATGTGGTGGCAGCGCCGGAGCTGAGCCTGACGCTGCGCACCTGGTGCTTCCCGGTCGTCGGCTGTGTGGCTTACCGCGGCTACTACGACCGCGAACAGGCCGAGGCCTACGCCGAGCAGCTGCGCGCCAGCGGGCTCGATGCCAGGGTCATTCCGGTGCCTGCCTATTCCACGCTGGGCAAGATCCCCGGTCGCTACTTTGCCGATCCTTTGCTCAACACCTTCGTGCAGTGGCCTGAAGGCGAGCTGGCCCGACTGATCTTCCACGAACTCGCGCATCAGGTCGCTTTCGCGCCGGACGACACCGTCTTCAACGAATCCTTCGCCACCATGGTCGAACGTCTTGGAACCGCCCGTTGGCTGGCCGAGCACGGCAGCCCTGCGGCGCGAGAGGCCTTTGCCACGCAGACATCACGTCGCGACGAGTTCCGCGAGCTGACAACCCGCTATCGCGACCGCCTGAGCGCGCTGTATCGGAGTGCCGCGTCGGACGAGGACAAGCGGCGTGGCAAGTTCGAATTGCTGGCAGAAATGCGAGCCGAGCATGCGGCACTGAAAGCCGGCCGATGGCAGGGATTCACCGGCTATGACGGCTGGTTCACCCAGGTCAACAATGCGTCCCTTGGCATGCTGGCGGCATACACCGAGCTGGTTCCGTACTTCGAACATCTGCTCGTCGAGCAGGGCGGCGATCTGTCACGCTTCTACGCCGAGGTACAGTGGCTGACGGCCTTGCCAATGGATGAGCGACTGCAGGGCTTGCAGAGGCCTGCGCCGCTACCCTGAACCAGGGCCCGCCTACTGGCCAGCTTTTCGGAAACTGTGCAATGACCGACTTCACCATCCAACGCAGCCACGCGCTCGGCCTCGAAGGCGCCCGACAGCTGGCCCGGCAATGGGCCAACCACGCGCGACGGCAGCACGATATGGACTGCTGCGTCCATGCCGATTCCGACCGCGAGCGGGTGACCTTCGAGCGCTCCGGCGTAGAAGGCCGCCTGGTGGCCACCGCCGACAACTTTGAACTGAAGGTGGAGCTGGGATTCTTGCTGTCGGGGTTCAGCGATCGCATCCGTGGCGAGATCGAGAAGAACCTGGATGCCGCGATCGCCAAGGCCGTGGCCGCTTCCAGCGGCCACGCGGAAGAAGCGAACGACTGAGCCGGAGAGGCTCTGTCAGCTTCCCTGCTGCGCGATGCGGCTGCGGGTGTTCGCCGCCGGTGTGGTGGAACCACGCGGTGTTGGGCTCGAGGGTGAAGCTGGCCTTGAATAGGCCTGTGCCAGACCCAGCAGGTGTTGCTTCTGCGCCGGCTCAAAGTAAGGCGCCAGCAGACTCAGCACGTGGGAAGCGCCACGCAGCAGGGCCGCGCCAGCGTTCTCGGGTTCCAGCGCGTGTCGCGGATCGCGCACGTACTCGTAGCTGAGCCAGTAGGTTGACACCACGACCATCGCAGTCGCTACCGATTCGGCCTCTGGCGCCGTCAAACGGATCGCCTGGCCGCGGGCCAGACCGGCCAGCACCCGCTGGACCGCCAGCGTTTTCTCCTTGAGCACGTACTGGAAATGGGTTTCGATCCGCCGGTTCTTGCTGAGCAGGTCGTTCAGGTCGCGGTACAGGAATCGGTATTGCCAGATCAGCTCGAACAGCATGTGAAAGAAGAGCCAGGCGTCCTCGACATCGTGCACGTCGTCGGCTGCTTTCAGCAAGGCGTTGAGTGCCGCTTCGTAGCGATCGAACAGCCGATCGACCAGCAGGTCCTTCGCGGGGTAGTGGTAATAAAGATTGCCGGTGCTGATGTTCAGTTCGGCCGAGATCAGCGTGGTCGACACATTCGGCTCGCCGAAGCGGTTGAACAGCTCGAGCGTCACGTCGAGGATGCGCTCGGCGGTGCGGCGTGTCTTCTTGACGGGAGTCGCCATGGCATCTGCTTTCGTTGCAGTCGGACTATCGATCAAGTTAGCACCTAGTCTGCGCGTGTCCAGCGGCATCTGCCCTGAATCGACGCAGTGGCCGAACGACGCCGACACCGTGCCTGTGTGAGGCGATCGCACTGCCTACAATCTTTCGCTCCATGCACGTTTTCAATCCCGGCGCTGCCAATCTTGCTGTCTCCTTTCGCGGCGTGAGCAAGCGCTACAGCAGCGCCCGGGGCAGTGTGCAGGCACTGGATGATGTCTCCTTTGACATCGCGGCCGGCGAATTCTTCGGCCTGTTGGGCCCCAACGGTGCTGGCAAGACCACGCTGATTAGCATCCTCGCCGGGTTGTCGCGGGCCAGCGCGGGCCAGGTGCTGGTGCACGGGCACGATGTCGTTGCTGATTACGCCGCTGCCCGCCGAAGTCTCGGCATCGTGCCGCAGGAGCTGGTGTTCGACCCGTTCTTCACGGTGCGCGAGACCTTGCAGATTCAAAGTGGCTACTTCGGCGCACGCGCCGATCCCCGCGCCAACGATGCCTGGATCGACGAACTCCTCGAGAACCTGGGCCTCGCCGACAAAGCCGATGCGAACACCCGACAGCTCTCGGGGGGCATGAAGCGCCGCGTGCTGGTCGCGCAGGCGCTGGTGCACCGCCCGCCGGTGATCGTGCTCGACGAACCCACTGCGGGCGTCGATGTCGAGTTGCGCCAGACCTTATGGCAGTTCATTGCACGGCTGAACAAGGAAGGTCACACCGTGCTGCTGACCACGCACTATCTGGAAGAAGCGGAAGCGCTGTGCGGCCGATTGGCGATGCTGAAGCAGGGCCGCGTGGTGGCACTTGATCGCACATCGGCCTTGCTGGCCGGCCGCGCCAGCACGATGCTGCGCTTCAAGCTCGACACGCCGCTGCCGCTCACATTGCAGGCGAACGCGCGGGTGACAGGTCGCATCGTGCAGATCAAGACCCGCAATGCGGCCGAGGTGGAATCCGTACTCGCAACCTTGCGCGCGGCCGGGTGCCAGCCGGAAGATCTCGAGATCGGTCGCGCCGACCTGGAAGACGTGTTCCTCGAAATCATGCACGGCGTGCCGGCGCACGGACTGTCGCAGTCACCGATGCAGGTGTCTGCATGACGCCACTGGCCGCTCCCCCCGCGATGCACCTGCTGTCCGGTGCCCGCACGCTGTTCTACAAGGAGGTGCTGCGCTTCTGGAAGGTCAGCTTCCAGACCGTGGCCGCGCCGGTGCTCACGGCGGTGCTGTACCTCTTGATCTTCGGCCACGCGTTGGGCGACAAGGTGCAGCCCTTCGAGGGCATTGGATACACCAGCTTCCTGGTGCCGGGCCTGGTGATGATGAGTGTGTTGCAGAACGCCTTCGCCAACAGCAGCTCGTCGCTGATCCAGAGCAAGATCAGCGGGAACCTGGTGTTTCTGCTGGTCACGCCGCTGTCGCACTGGGCTTGGTTTGTGGCCTACGTAGGCGCGTCTGTGGTGCGCGGCGTTGCCGTCGGTGTCGGGGTGCTGGCGGTGACGATCTGGTTTGCACCGCTGCACTTGGCGCAGCCGGTATGGATCGGTGTGTTCACTCTGCTCGGCGCGGTGCTGATGGGCGCGCTGGGCTTGATTGCCGGCTTGTGGGCGGAGAAATTCGACCAGATCGCCACCTTCCAGAACTTCGTCATCATGCCGATGACGTTCCTGTCCGGCGTGTTCTATTCGGTCACCAGCCTGCCGACGCCATGGCAGGTCGCCAGCCACTTGAACCCGTTTTTCTACGTTGTCGATGGCTTTCGATTCGGCTTCTTCGGTGTCAGCGATGTGTCGCCGTGGGTCAGCCTGGGCGTGGTCGCGGCGGGCCTCCTCGCTGTCTGCGGCTTGTGCCTTCGTCTGCTGCGCATCGGCTACAAGATTCGCTACTGAGTCGCCTGAGCGATAATTCCGCGATGTCTGAACCGACGCCAAACGATGTGCAGCGCTTCATTGCGCAGGGCCTGAATTGCGAGCATCTGGAGGTGCAGGGCGACGGCCAGCACTTCTTCGCCACCATCGTCTGCGCCGACTTTGAAGGCGCCAGCCGGATCAAGCGTCACCAGATGGTCTACCAGGCGCTGGGTGACAAGATGCGCGCCGAGATTCACGCCCTGTCGATGAAGACGCTGACCCCAGCCGAATGGGCTGTCAGCCCGGATAAAGCCCCACTGCAACATCACTGAAAGTCGCCGCGGCACGTGCTGCGGCTGTTGAGTCTGCGCTGGCGGGCTTGATGGCGGTGCAGATTTCGGCCCCACGCTCATGGACAAACTTCTGATTCGCGGCGGACGGCCTCTGGAAGGCGAGGTCACGATCTCGGGCGCCAAGAACGCGGCACTGCCCGAGCTTTGTGCTGCCTTGCTGACGCCCGAGCCATTGACGCTGACCAATGTGCCGCGCCTGCAGGACGTCAATACGACGTTGAAGTTGTTGCGCAACATGGGAGCCCGAGCCGAGCGCGACGAGGCGCAGCCGGACACGGTTGTGCTCGACACGTCCACCGTGACCTTGCCTGAAGCGCCGTACGACCTGGTCAAGACCATGCGGGCCTCGATCCTGGTGCTGGGCCCGCTGCTGGCGCGCTTTGGTCAGGCGAGGGTGTCCCTGCCTGGCGGATGCGCGATCGGCTCGCGGCCTGTCGATCAGCACATCAAGGGCTTGCAGGCCATGGGCGCGCAGATCACGGTGGAGCACGGCTACATCATCGCGAAGGCGCCGGAGGCCTCCGGCACGCACTCGCAGCGATTGCGCGGCACCAAGATCACCACCGACATGGTGACCGTGACCGGCACCGAAAACCTGCTGATGGCTGCGACTCTCGCCGACGGCGAGACCGTGCTCGAGAACGCGGCGCAGGAGCCCGAAGTGGTGGACCTGGCCGACATGCTGATCGCCATGGGCGCGCGCATCGAGGGCCATGGCACGCGCCGCATTCGCGTGCAGGGTGTCGAGCGCCTGAACGGCTTGGTGGGCACAACGAGCCACCGCATCGTGCCCGACCGCATCGAAGCGGGCACCTTCCTGTGTGCGGTTGCTGCCACCGGTGGCGACGTCGTGCTTCGCCGCGCGCGTGCCGATCACCTCGACGCGGTTATCGAGAAGCTGCGCGAGGCGGGTATTTCGATCGAATCCGGCGACGACTGGATCCGTGTGCGCAGCCGCCAACGCCCGACGGCGGTGAGCTTTCGCACCAGCGAGTACCCGGCTTTCCCGACCGACATGCAGGCGCAGTTCATGGCGCTGAACTGCATTGCCGATGGCGCCGCCAAGGTCACCGAAACCATCTTCGAGAACCGCTTCATGCACGTCAATGAAATGGTGCGGCTGGGTGCGCGCATCGAGGTGGATGGCCATCTGGCTGTCGTGCACGGCGTGCCGAAGCTGTCCGGCGCAACGGTGATGGCCACCGACCTGCGCGCCTCGGCCAGCCTGGTGATCGCGGGGCTGGTGGCCGAAGGCGAAACCTGCGTCGATCGTATTTACCACCTCGACCGCGGATACGACCAGATGGAAGCCAAGCTGCGCGGCATCGGCGCCGACATCGAGCGCGTCCAATGAGCCCCCACGTCGCTGCGCTCCTTCCCCCCGAGGGTGTTGTCCGGCCCTTGGGGCGGCCCGGCGGTACCGTCCAATGATCACCCTCGCCTTGTCCAAGGGACGCATCTTCGAGGAGACCTTGCCGCTGCTCCGAGCGGCCGGCATCGAGGTTGCTGAAGACCCGGAGAAATCGCGCAAGCTGATCATCGGCACCAACCGGCCCGATGTGCGCGTGGTGCTGGTGCGCGCCAGTGATGTGCCGACCTATGTGCAGTACGGCGGCGCCGACCTGGGTGTGACCGGCAAGGACACGCTGATCGAACACGGCGGCTCGGGCCTGTACCAGCCACTCGATCTGCGCATCGCCAAGTGCCGCATGAGCGTCGCGACCCGCGCCGATTTCGACTATGCCAATGCGGTGAAGCAGGGCTCGCGCATCCGTGTGGCGACCAAGTACACCCTCACTGCGCGTCAGCATTTTTCGGACAAGGGCGTGCACGTCGATGTGATCAAGCTCTACGGCTCGATGGAGCTGGCGCCCCTGACGGGTCTGGCCGATGCGATCGTCGATCTGGTGTCCAGCGGCAACACGCTGAAGGCCAACCACCTGATTGAGGTCGAGGAAATCATGAAGATCTCGGCGCGACTGGTCGTCAACCAGGCCGCGCTGAAGCTCAAGCGCGAGCCGATCCGCACGATCATCGATGCGTTTGCGTCGGCCATCCCCGACTGAGCTGATCCGCCATGACCGTCCGCATTCGCCACCTGGACACATCTGCCGCCGCCTTCGCGGCCGAGTTCGAGCGCGTCTTGCATTGGTCGGCCGAGACCGATGGCGCCATCGAGGAGCGCGTGGCCTCGATCCTGGCCGACGTGCAGCAGCGCGGCGATGCGGCAGTGCTGGAGTACACACGGCGCTTTGACGGACTCGAAGCCGCTTCGGTCGCCTCGCTGGAAATCGGCCACGCCGAGTTGCAGGCTGCGCTGAATGCGATCACGCCAGCGCAGCGCAGCGCGCTGGAGTTCGCTGCCCACCGGGTGCGTGAGTACCACCAGCGTCAGCTCGAGGCCTGTGGCCGCTCGTGGACGTATCGCGATGCCGATGGCACCTTGCTGGGCCAGAAGGTCACGCCGCTCGATCGCGTGGGCATCTACGTGCCCGGCGGCAAGGCGGCGTATCCGTCGAGCGTGCTGATGAATGCGCTGCCCGCCAAGGTGGCCGGCGTCAGCGAGATCGTGATGGTGGTGCCGACGCCGAAGGGCGAGAAGAATCTGCTGGTGTTGGCTGCCGCCGCGGTCGCTGGTGCCGATCGCGTGTTCACGATCGGCGGCGCGCAGGCGGTGGCGGCGCTCGCCTACGGCACGGCTACGGTGCCGGCGGTCGACAAGATCACAGGCCCCGGCAACGCCTACGTTGCCAGCGCCAAGCGCCGTGTGTTCGGCAAGGTCGGCATCGACATGATCGCGGGCCCGAGCGAAATCCTGGTGTTGGCCGATGGCAGCACGCCGGCCGACTGGGTGGCGATGGACCTGTTCAGCCAGGCCGAGCACGACGAGCTGGCGCAAAGCATCCTGCTGTGCCCGGACGCGGCTTACATCGAGCGCGTGCAGGCCGAGATCGACCGGCTGATCGACACCATGCCTCGCCGCGACGTGATCCGCGCCTCGCTCGAGGGCCGTGGCGCGTTGATCCGCACGCGCAGCATGGAAGAGGCCTGCGAGATCAGCAACCGCATCGCGCCCGAGCACCTCGAAATCAGCTCGCGCGACCCGCACCGCTGGGAGCCGCTGCTCAGGCATGCCGGCGCGATCTTCCTCGGCGCGTACACCAGCGAGAGCCTGGGCGACTACTGCGCCGGGCCAAACCATGTGCTGCCGACCTCGGGCACCGCACGCTTCTCGTCGCCGCTGGGCGTCTATGACTTCCAGAAGCGCAGCAGTCTGATCGAGGTCAGCGAAGCCGGCGCGCAGCAGCTGGGTGTTGTCGCGGCTGAACTGGCTTATGGCGAAGGGTTGCAAGCCCACGCGCAAGCCGCCGAGATGCGGCTGAAGCGCTGAGGCCCGTCTGCTGCCGAGTCGACCCCCATGCCCCGCTTGACCACCGACACCGTGATCCAGCGCCACATCCGCAGCGATGTGCGCGCGATGCGCGCCTATGCGGTGCAGGTGAGCGATGGCCTGGTCAAGCTCGATGCGATGGAGAACCCGTTTCGCCTGCCCGAGCCGCTGCGCGCCGCCCTCGGCGCCCGTCTGGCCGAGGTGGCGATCAACCGCTATCCCGGTAGCCGCAACGATGACCTGCGCCGCGCGCTGGCGCAGCACGCCGGTCTGCCCTCAGGCTTTGACCTGATCCTGGGCAATGGCTCGGACGAGTTGATCTCGATGCTGAGCCTGGCCTGCGCAAACCCATGCGCTAGCGTCGTCGCGCCGGTGCCGGGCTTCGTGATGTACGACGTGTCGGCGCGCTTGCAGGGCCTGCACTCGATCAGCGTGCCGCTGACCGCCGACTTCGAGCTTGACGAGGCCGCCATGCTCTCTGCGATGGCAAAGCATCAGCCTGCGATCGTCTATATCGCCTATCCAAACAATCCGACGGCCAACCTGTTCGATGACGGGATCATCGAGCGCTTGATCGAAGCGGCGCCGGGGCTGGTCGTGATCGACGAGGCGTACCAGCCGTTTGCCTCGCGCAGCTACATCGACCGCGTGGTGCGCCACGGCCACGTGCTGATCATGCGCACGCTCAGCAAGTTCGGCCTGGCTGGAGTGCGGCTTGGTTATCTGATGGGGCCGAAAGCGCTCATCGCCGAGATCGACAAGGTGCGCCCGCCGTACAACGTCAGCGTGCTGAACTGCGAGGCGGCGCTGTTCGCCCTGGAGCACGCCGATGAGTTCGATCGCCAGGCGGCGTTGCTGCGCAGCGAGCGGGCCAAGCTGATGTCTGCCTTGCAGGCGTTACCTGGGGTGCATCCGTATCCGAGCGAGGCCAACATGATCCTGGCGCGTGTGCCGGACGCGGCTGCGCTGTTCGCCGCCTTGAAGCTTCGCGGCATCCTGGTCAAGAATGTCTCGAATCTCCATCCCTTGCTGGCCGACTGTCTCCGCCTGACGGTCGGTACACCGGAAGAGAATGTCAGCCTGATGTCTGCCCTGAAGTCTTCCCTCGAAGAGAGCACGCGATGAGTTCTGACACGACGGCCGTACCGCACCGCTTGGCGGAGGTGACGCGTCACACCGCCGAAACCCAGATCCGTGTGGCCATCGACCTGGATGGCAGCGGTGTATCGAAGCTGGCCACGGGCATCGGCTTCTTCGATCACATGCTGGACCAGATCGCGCGCCACGGCCTGATCGATCTGGACATCGAGGCGAAGGGCGATCTGCACATCGACGGCCACCACACCGTCGAAGACATCGGCATCACGCTGGGGCAGGCGGTGGCGAAGGCGGTTGGCGACAAGCGCGGGCTGCGCCGCTACGGCCACGCCTACGTGCCGCTGGACGAGGCGCTGTCGAGGGTGGTTATCGATTTTTCCGGCCGCCCCGGCCTGCACATGCGTGCCGATTTCAAGAGCGGCATGATCGGCGCGCTCGACACGCAGCTGGTTTACGAGTTCTTTCAGGGCTTCGTGAACCACGCCAATGTCAGCCTGCACATCGACAACCTGCACGGCGACAACGCCCACCACCAGTGCGAGACCATCTTCAAGGCTTTTGCACGAGCGATGCGCATGGCGCTGGAAATCGACCCGCGCATGGGCAATGTGATTCCGTCGACCAAAGGCAGTTTGTGAAGGTGATGCGGTGAGTCGAGTCGTCGCCGTGGTCGACTACGGCATGGGCAATCTGCGCTCGGTATCGCAGGCGGTGATGCATGTGGCGCAGGGCTCGGGCCTGGAGGTCAGGGTGACCGCCGACCCCGAGGTTGTCTATGCCGCTGAGCGCGTGGTGTTGCCTGGACAGGGCGCCATGCCCGACTGCATGCGCGAGCTGCGCGACTCCGGGCTGAAAGAGGCGGTGATCGATGCGGCGGCGCGCAAGCCATTGCTGGGCGTCTGCGTCGGCATGCAGATGTTGCTGTCGCGCAGCGAGGAAGGCCCCGCCGGTACGGGCACGCCCGGGCTGTCGCTGATTCCGGGTGAGGTGATCCGCTTCCAGCTTGACGGGCAATTCCAGCCCGACGGGAGCCGCTACAAGGTGCCGCAGATGGGTTGGAACCAGGTAATCCAGGCCCGCACGCACCCTTTGTGGGCGGGTGTACCCGATGGATCGAGTTTCTACTTCGTACACAGTTTCTACGCGCGGCCGACCGATCCGCACCACAGCTTGGGCGAAACCGACTACGGACATCGCTTTACCTGCGCTTTGGGGCGGGATAATATTTTTGCGACGCAATTTCATCCGGAGAAGAGCGCGATGCATGGTCTGACCGTGTACCGAAACTTTCTCCATTGGAAGCCATGATCCCCGCGACATGCCGCGGAGGTCCTGGCGCTGCGGCATCTTTCTGGCGCTGATTTCTTCAACTGTTTGTTCTGGTCATGTTGCTCATTCCTGCGATCGATCTCAAAGACGGCAAATGCGTGCGCCTCAAGCAAGGTGACATGAGCAACTCAACGACCTTCGGTGAAGACCCTGCAGCGATGGCGCGGCGTTGGGTCGATGCCGGCGCGAGACGTCTGCACCTGGTCGACCTGAACGGCGCGTTTGCCGGCAAGCCAGTCAATGAGCCTGCAATCAAGGCGATCCTCGCCGAAGTCGGCGACGAGATCCCGGTGCAGTTGGGCGGTGGCATCCGCGACCTCGACACCATCGAGCGCTACCTGGACGATGGCCTGAGCTTCATCATCATCGGTACCGCCGCAGTGAAGAACCCCGGTTTTCTGCGCGATGCCTGCAGCGCGTTCGGCGGCCACATCATCGTCGGCCTCGACGCGAAGGAAGGCAAGGTCGCCACAGATGGCTGGAGCAAGCTGACCGGCCACGAGGTCATCGACCTGGCGAAGAAGTTCGAAGATTACGGCGTTGAAGGCGTGATCTACACCGACATCGGGCGCGACGGCATGTTGTCGGGCATCAACATCGAGGCGACGGTGAAGCTGGCGCAGGCGCTGACGATTCCGGTCATCGCCTCGGGCGGGCTGAGCAACCTCGCTGATATCGAACGGCTGTGCGAGGTCGAGTTCGAAGGCATCGACGGCGTCATTTGCGGCCGGGCGATCTATACCGGCGACCTCAATTTCGCTGCTGCGCAGGCACGTGCCGACGAGCTGAACGGGGACTGACCGTCGTCTTCCACCCTTCCCGACGCCCTGCGATGGCAGCCGGCGACACCAGATGCTTTCCAAGCGAATCATTCCCTGCCTCGACGTGACCGGCGGTCGCGTCGTCAAAGGCGTCAATTTCGTCGAGTTGCGCGACGCCGGTGACCCGGTGGAAATCGCTGCGCGCTACAACGAGCAGGGCGCTGACGAACTGACTTTTCTCGACATCACCGCCACCAGCGATGGCCGAGACCTGATCCTGCACATCATCGAAGCGGTGGCGTCGCAGGTTTTCATCCCGCTGACGGTCGGTGGCGGCGTGCGATCGGTCGACGATGTGCGACGCCTGCTCAACGCGGGTGCCGACAAGGTCAGCTTCAATTCGGCGGCGGTGGCGAACCCGCAGCTCATCCGCGATGCTTCGGGGCGCTACGGCGCGCAATGCATCGTCGTCGCGATCGATGCCAAGCGTCGTTGCGGGGACGATCTCGGCGCGCGTGGGCCCGGCTGGGACGTCTACACCCACGGAGGGCGCAAGAACACCGGCCTGGATGCGGTCGAGTGGGCTGGACAGATGGCCGAGCACGGTGCGGGTGAAATCCTGCTGACCAGCATGGACCGCGACGGGACGAAATCCGGCTTCGACCTCGCACTGACACGCGCGGTCAGCGACCGCGTCGCGGTGCCGGTGATTGCCTCGGGTGGCGTGGGTGCGCTGGAGCATTTATCGGAAGGCATCCGCATTGGCGGTGCAGACGCGGTGCTCGCCGCCAGCATCTTTCACTACGGCGAATTCACCGTGGGCCAGGCCAAGGCACTGATGGCGCGCGACGGCATCCCGGTGCGGTTGTGATGGCGGGAGCCAAGTCGAAAGAGGGCCCTCGCTTCGGCAGCCGCGCGTTCGCCGATGTGCCCCCCCGCAAGAAGGCTGCCGCCAAGAAGCCGGCGGTGTCGCCTGACATCGCCTCGCTGCCGCGCGAGGTGCGCATCATCGGTGGCGAGTGGAAGCGCAGCAAGCTGCCGGTCGGTCTGCTGCCCGGCCTCCGCCCGACCCCCGACCGTGTGCGCGAGACGCTGTTCAATTGGCTGGGCGCCGACCTCAGCGGCTGGCGCTGCCTCGATGCCTTCGCAGGCAGTGGCGCGCTGGGCTTCGAGGCGGCATCGCGTGGCGCCGCCTCGGTGGTGTTACTGGAGCGTGAGGTTCGGCAAGCCCGCAGCCTTGAAGAGTCGAAGCTGCGCCTGAAGGCTGACACGCTGCAGGTGATGGCCACTGATGCGTTGTCATGGATGCGCCGCAGCGCGCCGGACGCCTTCGAGCTGGTGTTCATCGATCCACCGTTCGGTAGCGATCTCTTGGCACCGGCAGCGGCCGCCGCTGCCAGGCTGGTGGTCCCAGGCGGCTACATCTATCTGGAAGCAGCACACAGCTACAGCGCCGAGGACCTTGCGCCGCTGAATCTGACCGTGTATCGACACCTGCGCGCCGGCAGGGTGCACGCCCACTTGTTGCAGCGCACCACCGGTGACTACACTGCGGCCCACATCACGTGACCAGGAGCGCCGAATGACCTCCGTGACCAAACTGACGGCCATCTATCCGGGCACCTTCGATCCGATGACGCTGGGTCACGAAGACCTGATGCGACGCGCCAGCCGATTGTTCGAGCGACTGATCCTCGCCGTGGCGGCTGGACACCACAAGCGCACGATGTTCACCATCGAGGAGCGCCTCGAAATTGCCCAGGAACTGGCGCGCAAGCATCCCAACGTGGAGGTGGTTGCCTTCCGCGGGCTGCTGCGCGACTTCGTCGTCGGTATCGGCGGCAAGGTGGTCGTGCGCGGCCTGCGCGCGGTGAGCGACTTCGAGTACGAATTCCAGATGGCCGGCATGAACCGCCAACTGATGCCCGATGTGGAGACGGTGTTCCTGACACCGAGCGACCAATACCAGTTCGTTTCCGGCACCTTCGTCAGGGAGATCGCGACGCTGGGCGGCGATGTCTCGAAGTTTGTGTCACCGTTGGTGCTCGACCGACTGCGTTCGCGCGTCAGCCTTAAGTACCCAGAAGCCTGAACAACGACCTGATCGCCCCGACATGGCCCTGCTGATCACCGACGAATGCATCAATTGCGACGTGTGCGAGCCCGAGTGCCCGAACGCGGCGATATCGATGGGCGTCGCGATCTACCAGATTGACCCAGCCAAGTGCACCGAATGCGTGGGCCACTTCGACGAGCCTCAATGCGTGCAGGTGTGCCCGGTGGCCTGCATTCCAATCGACCCGGCGCATGTCGAGTCGAACGAATCGTTGTGGGCGAAGTACCAGAGGCTGCAGGCGGAAGCTGCCTCTTCAGGGGCAGTGGCGCCCGACTGATTTTTCCTGGCGCGGGGTCAGTTGCTTGGCGGTGCCGTAACGGCTCCTGGCGTTGACTGGGGCGAACCACGATTCACTGCTTGGGCCAGAAGGTGTCGCCGCTTCTTGGCCTTCGCCTTGACTTTCGATCGGGAGGTGGTGTTTGACACCTTCTTTGCCGGCGCGCTGAAACTGCCCGCCAGCGCTGGCTGATGGGCCGCTTCGCTGGAGAGTCGATCGCGCTCCAGGGACGAGGCCAGCGCCACGGTGCGCTCATTGACTAGCTTGGCCTGCAATCGCTGCTCATCGCTGCGTTCGTCCATGAGCTCCACGCGACGACCCTCTCCGCACGGTGTCTGTGAATAGATGGCGCCGTTCGGGCCGCAGCGGTAGATCTCTGTCGCGGCCACAGGCCCCGCGATCGTCAGGCCGATCCAGGCGGCGATCAAGGCGTGCAGTTTCGTCATGGCGAGGCTCCTCCGGGTGCATCTGGCAGCTTCTTCGGGCGAGGCGGCCTGGCGTGAATCTTCAGCATCGCCCGCTCCATGTCGCCGGCGATCAGCAGATCGAGGGCGCCCAACGCCTGCGCGATGCTCTGATCGATCGCTTCGCGTTCTGCCACGGGCGGCTTGCGAAGCACATGGTTGATGACTTCCGCCTTGACGCCGGGGTGGCCAATGCCCAGGCGCAGTCGCCAGAAGCCAGGAGAACCCAGTTGCGCCTGGATGTCTTTCAGACCGTTGTGCCCTGCGTGGCTGCCGCCGAGCTTCATCTTCATCTGCCCGGGCATCAGATCCAGCTCATCGTGCGCGACGAGGATCTCTTCCGGCGCGATCTTGAAGAACCGCGCCAGCGGTGCCACCGACTTGCCCGACAGGTTCATGAAGGTCATCGGTTCCAGCAGCCACAGCGGGCCCCCTGGGAGGTTGAGGCGCGCGACCAATCCGACGTATGACCGATCAGGTACCAGCGTCACCTTGAGCTGGCGCGCCACCTCATCGATGAACCAGAAGCCCGCGTTGTGCCGCGTGCTGTCGTACTCCGCCCCGGGATTGCCGAGGCCCACCATCAGTCTGATCATGGTTTCATTATCGATTTCGGCCGCCCAAGAAAAAGCCCCACCGTGGTGGGGCTCCGAAGGGGGACGGGAGCAGGAGCGAGGGGCTCCTGCGACGCCTTACTTCTTGTTCTGCTTTTCGGTCTTCTTGCCCTTGGTCGGAGCGGCTGCAGCGGCAGCCACCACCACCGGCGCGGCTTCTTCTTCGGCCGACAGGACCGACGCGGACACCAGCACCGGGTTCGGCTTGCCCTGCGTCATGACCTTGATGCCAGCAGGCAGCGCGATGTCATTGACATGCAATGACTGGCCCTTGGCGAGTTGACCCAGGTCGACAGTCAGGAACTCAGGCAGTTGCGAGGCCAGACATTGAATACGCAATTCGGTGACGACGTGGTTGACCACGCACTTGTCGACCTTCACTGCCGGTGACTCTTCCTCGTTGATGTAGTGCAGCGGCACTTTCTTGGTGATCTTGGTGGTGGCATCGACGCGCTGGAAGTCGATGTGCAGCACGATCGGGCGGAATGGATGCAACTGGTAGTCACGCAGCAAGACGTTCTCTGACTTGCCGGCCAGTTCCATCTCGAGGATGGACGAGTGGAACGCTTCCTTCTTCAAGGCGAAGAACAAGGCGTTGTGATCGAGTTCGATCATTGCCGGTGTGCCGGCGCCATAGACGATCCCTGGGACCTTGTCGGCGTTGCGCAGGCGGCGGCTCGCTCCGGTCCCCTGCAACGTACGCTCGTATGCGACGAATTTCATGTTGACTCCAAAAGGTGAGAAGCCCCGCGACCAGGTGCTTCGAAGTGGACCTTGCGGTCCGGGTAAACATCCGGCTGGTCGGCCGGACGCCTGGTTCGACGATCAGAAATTGCTGTTCTGCTCGGCGAACAAAGAAGTGACCGATTCGCCGTCGGAAATGCGACGGATGGTTTCGGCAAACAGGAACGACACCGACAGTTGGCGCACTTTTGCGCACACCCTGGCAGCCTCGGTCATCGGAATGGTGTTGGTGATCACGACCTCATCCAGCATCGAGGTCTGGATGCGTTCGATTGCCGGGCCCGAGAACACCGCATGGGTGCAGTAGGCGTAAACAGATTTGGCGCCGCGCTCTTTCAGCACCGCTGCTGCCTTGACCAGCGTGCCGGCGGTATCGATCATGTCGTCCATGACCACGCAGTTGCGCCCGTCGATCTCGCCGATGACGTTCATCACCTCAGACACATTGGCCTTGGGGCGACGCTTATCGATGATCGCCAGATCGCAGTTCAGTTGCTTGGCAAGCGCGCGTGCTCGCACCACACCGCCGATGTCTGGCGAGACCACCACGAGGTCTTCATAGCGCTTCGACTGCAGATCGGACAGCAGCACCGGAGACGCATAGATGTTGTCGACCGGGATGTTGAAGAACCCCTGGATCTGGTCGGCGTGCAGATCCATCGTCAGCAAGCGCTCAACGCCCACCGCTTCCAGCATGTTGGCAACGACCTTGGCGCTGATCGGCACGCGTGTTGAGCGAGGCCGGCGGTCCTGCCGCGCGTAGCCGAAGTAGGGAATCACGGCGGTGATGCGGCGCGCACTGGCGCGCTTCAAGGCATCGACCATGATGCATAACTCCATCAGGTTCTCGTTGGTTGGCGTGCAGGTCGATTGCACAACGAACACATCGCGAGCCCGCACGTTCTGCTCGATCTCGACAGCGACTTCGCTGTCAGAGAAGCGGCCGACCGACGCCTTGCCCAGTTCGACACCCAAGTGGGTGGCGATTTCCTTGGCCAGCGCCGGATTGGCGTTGCCAGTGAAAAGCACAGTGTTGAAAAGCACATTCCCTCCGACGAGGCTCTGTGGAAGCACGTTGCTTCCTTTCAGTCCAGCCCAGGCCTGCTGTCAGGACGATCCGGGAATCAATGAATCTGGCAGGGGAAGAAGGATTCGAACCTTCGCATGTCGGAATCAAAATCCGATGCCTTAACCAACTTGGCGACTCCCCTACACCGGTGAGTAGGCCGAGGCCACTCACCCACAACTTTCAGGATATGACTTTCAATCCTGGATCTCTACATCTCTAACCCAGTCACGCAACGGGTGCTGCGGCAGGCTACGGCACACTTTCGTGATCCAGCCTGACGGCAGCTCGCCGTCCAGCGCAAGCGCCGGGTTCGACTCTGACGCGACACGCGCAAACACCACACTGCCCGAACCACTCATGCGACTGTTGCCGTAGCGAGACTGCAAAAGCGTCGCCGCGTCATGCACCTCAGGGTGCAACAACTCGGCAACGGCTTGCAGGTCGTTGTGACCCCAGCCGACACCATCCGCAGGTGCAGTGATGCGCAGAAGTTCGTCCGCATCAAAGCCCTCAAGTATAGCGCGAGGCGTGTCGCGAACCAACTGGGGATGGCTGAAAACAGCACGCGTTTCGATCGATACCGCCGGCTTGATCAGGACATAGCTCTGTTCGGGAACGGCCACAGGCGTCAGCTGTTCGCCGATGCCTTCGACCCAGGCGTTGTCCCCGCCTATGAAAAACGGCACGTCGGCGCCCAGCGTCAGGCCCAGCGCATGCAGTTGCGCGCGCGACCAGTTCAATCCCCAGAGCCGGTTCAGCGCCAGCAAGGTCGTCGCCGCATCGGAACTGCCGCCGCCCAGGCCGGCGCCCCAGGGCACCTCCTTGACGATGCTGATGTCTGCGCCGCAGGTGGTACAGCTCGCTGCCTTCAAGGCCCTTGCAGCACGCAGACACAGATCGTCCGATGGCAAGGCGACTGTCAGGTCGTGCCGGCGCAATTCACCATCGCTGCGCCGCTCGAAATGCAGGGTGTCGGCCCAGTCGATCAGCACAAACAGCGACTGCAGCAGATGGTGTCCGTCGGCCCGCCGGCCGACGACATGCAAGAAAACATTGAGCTTGGCTGGGGCGCTCACATCCCACAAGGCGTTGAGCGTCATCGCAGGTCCAGCTTCACCAGTACTGTGACGGCTGGCGGTGCAGCGCGGCGCGCGACGAGCCTCGCTTCATCAAAGCGCGACAGGTCAACTCGCCAGCCGAGCTGACTGAATCCGGCCGGCTCCGGTGTGACGGCCGCCACGCTGACCGCGCCGGGCCACGGGCGACCACGCAACCAATCGAACAAGGCGGGCACCGGCAGCGCTTCTCCGACCACAGCGCGCGTCATTTCGTCGAGGTTCTCGTGTCGGGTCTGGCCCTGCGGCGTGTTGAGCACCACGGCCTCGGGGCTCCAGCTGGCGCGTGCCACCGTGCTGCCCAGCGGTGTGTTCATATCAAGGCGACCCCGCTGCGGGGTGCCACTCAGCTCGAATGACGCTGAGAGGCTGTGCGCCGGCTCGGTGTCGGTGGCAGCCACCTGTACCGACATCCTGCCCGCCAGAAGCTCGCCCGAAGGCTGGTCATCGGGCGGTGTCAGTGTCGAGCAGCCCGCCAGCACCAGCGCTGCACAGACCCCACTGACCCGAAAGATCACAAGTTAACTTTCAGTCGCACCACGGTCTCACGCAGCACGTCATTGGCCTGATCGCGGCTCTTGCCTTCGCGCAGGATGCGACGAGCTTCCTCGCGCTGGCCATTGACCCACAGCACTTCGCCCAGATGGGCAGCAATCTCCGGGTCGGGGCGCGACTGGTACGCACGCTTGAGCTGCTTGATGGCCTCAGCGAGGTTACCCATGCGGTACTCGACCCAGCCCAGGCTGTCGGTGATGAAAGGCTCTCCTGGGGCCAATTCCAGCGCCCGTACGATCAAGGCCTTCGCTTCCGGCAGCCGCAGCCCGCGATCTGCCAGCGAGAAACCGAGTGCGTTGTAGGCATGCTCATGGTCGGGGCGCAACTCGATCACGCGCCGCAGCAGGCGTTCCATTTCGTCGATGCGATCCAGCTTCTCCTCCATCATCGATTGCTCGTAGAGCAAGTCGGGATCGTCCTTGAAGCGCTCATTGGCCCGTTTCAGCACTGCACTGGCCTGCGCCCACTGCCGCGCATCGCGCAACAGTGCGACTTCGGCCAGCAACTTGGCGCGACCGTCTTCATCGCTGGCTTCCGGCGCCCGTCGAATCAGTTCCACCGCTTCGCTCAGGCGACCTTGCTTGGCCAGCAGCGACGCACGGCGTACCTGCACTTCCAGCGCGCGAGCAGGGGTGTCGACCTTCGCGAGCCAAGCTTCGGCGGCCTTGAAATTGCCTTGTTGCTCTGCTGCCTGCGCGAGCATCAGCCAGGCCTGGGTCAGGCCACGGTCGTCGGATTCGACGACGGCCTCGCTTCCCGCCTCAGCGGCTGGCCCTGCGGCGGCGGTTTTCGGTGGGTTGCTGACCTGCGGCGTCGATTGAATGCGCTCGATGAAGGTCGTGATGGCGACCGTGGCTTCCTTGGGTTGGCGCAGTTCCAAGTGCAAGGCCCCGAGCGTCAGCCACGGCGCGCTTTGCGCGGGATTGTCCCGAGTGACCCGATCGACCTGTGCCAGCGCCTCCGGGTAGCGCTGCGACATGCCCAAGGCTCGTGCGTAAAACATGCGCACCGCACTGGCTTGCGGCCGGGCCTTCAGATAGCCCTGGACGATGGGCTCGGCGTCGATGGTCGTCGGCAGGAGTTCCAGCGCAAGCAGCACCGGGCCATCGGCGCTCGCATCCCGCGCATGCGCGCGCTGTGCGTACTCCAGCGCACGAGCGCTGTCACCTGCCGCCTGCCAGGATCGGCCAATCGCAATCAGTGACGCGTCAGCCGTTGCTGGCGCATCAACATAGGGCTGCAGCGCGCCAGTCAGGATCTCGGGGATCAGGCTGCGGTCACCTGTGCGCTCGAAAAACCGCGGCAGGCTGCTGATCAGGCCAGGCCGTTCGCTCTCCTGCGTCAGCCTGATCAGGGAGCGCAACGGCTCTGACGTCTCAGGGGAGCGGTTCAACGCCACGAGCAATTCGATCAGGTAGCGGTGTGCGTCGCGCGAGGTCGGCAGCGCCTTGCGCCACGACTGCACGACGATCAGCGCCTGACTGCCCGCCCGAATCTGCACGGCCATGTCGACTGCGCGCTTGTAAAGCTGTTCGTTCTTGGTCTTGTTGGCCGCGTCAAGCACCACCAGGAAGGCGGTGCTGCCCTCGCTGGCGCTGAGTTCGAGCTCGCCGATGAGCAACTGGTAGAACAGCGCGGCATCGAGGCCGGAGTTCTGGAATGTGGGTTCAGAAGTGGTGGAATCTGCCGCTGGCGCTGCGGCAGCAGGCGCTTGCGACCACGCCAACGGAGCCCAGGTGCAGCCCGTCATGACAAGCGCACAGACCGCTTTTGCGGTGGGGAAACGAGCTGGCATCAGCGACTCCTGGATAGGGAAAAGATTCTAGAGCGGGGCGCTGCAAAGCCCCACCTGCCGGATACGACCTCGCCGGCTGCCGATAATTCCGCCAATGCCTGAACTGCCGGAAGTCGAAGTCACCCGCTTGAGCTTTGCCGATCGGATCGATGGCGCGGTCGTTACCTGCGTGCGTGTCGGCAAGCCATTGCGCTGGCCCCTTGGCATCGAGCCATTGCATCTGACGGGTCTGAGCGTCGGTGCGGTCACGCGGCGCGGCAAGTATCTGTGGCTGTCGCTGCGGGCCGGTGAAGCCTTGCCGAGCGCGACCGGCGTGCCCCCGAGTGATGGCGGCTTGCTGCTGCATCTGGGCATGTCGGGCTCGCTGGCCTTCAGCCCGCAGCCTGCCGCGCCCGGATTGCACGACCACTTTGACCTGGCCACTGACCGCGGCACGCTGCGTCTGACCGACCCCCGCCGCTTTGGCGCGGTGGTCTGGTCGCCCACGCTGGATACGGGCATGGCCGGGAAGCTTCTGTCCAGCCTGGGGCTGGAGCCGTTCGATACCGCTTTCGATGGTGCGCATCTGCATGCCGCATTGCAACGACGCCGTGTGGCCATCAAGCTCGCGCTGCTCGGCGGTGACATCGTCGTCGGCGCCGGAAACATTTATGCGTGCGAGGCGCTGTTCACTGCGGGGATCGACCCGCGCACCCGCAGTGATCGGCTGAGCCGCCCCCGCTGCCAGCGCCTGGCTCAGGCGATACGGCAGACGCTGCAGACCGCACTCGACCTTGGTGGTTCCACCTTGCGTGACTTTCGCGACGCGCACGGCATGGCCGGCCAGTTCCAGCTGAGCGCGCGGGTCTATGGTCGCGCGGGGCAACCGTGCACCGTGTGCGGCGCTCCGGTGCGACGCATCGTGCAGGCGCAGCGCTCGACCTTCTTTTGCTCGAACTGTCAGAAACGTTGAGCGCGGGCTCAAAAAAAGGGCTAGTCACCAGCCGTTTCTCGCGATGAACAAGCTCGGGCTTGCCCTAGGATGAAGCGGCTTGAAGCTCTCAGGGGCTGCGGCATCGCCCGACCTACGCAAAACAGTCCGATTGCGCCATGACTTCTGCTTTTTCCGGTCGCTTCGATGAACTCAACCAGTGGCGCGACACAGTTCGTGCTCGTCTCGACGGCTTGGCGGCATTCCTGGCCGAACAAGGGCCCTCTGACGCCGTGGAGCAATCGCAGATCGCCTCGCTGCGCCAGCGCCTGTCCACCGACAAGTTGGTCGTTGCATTTGTCGGCGAGTTCTCGCGCGGCAAATCCGAACTGATCAACGCGATTTTCTTCGCCGACACAGGGCGCCGCGTGCTGCCGGCCACGCCAGGGCGCACGACGATGTGCCCGGTCGAACTCTCCAACGACCCGACGCAGCCGATCACCGTGTCGCTGTTGCCCATCGCCAGCCGGCTCTCCGGCGCGTCTCTGGCCGAATTGCGGCGTGACCCCCAGGCATGGACCCATGTGCCACTCGATGCGGGACGTCCTGAGCACCTGTCGAGTGCGCTGCGGGAGGTGATGGGCACCCAGCGCGTGTCGATCGCCGAGGCGCATGCGCTTGGGCTGTGGGATGAATCGAATTCCGACAACAACCCGAAGCCCGATGACAGCGGCCGTGTCGAGGTACCGGCGTGGCGCCATGCGCTGATCAATTACCCGCATCCGTTGCTGCGTCAGGGTCTGGTGGTGCTCGACACCCCGGGTCTGAACGCGCTCGGTGCCGAGCCCGAGTTGACATTGAGCCTGCTGCCGTCGGCGCATGCCACGGTGTTCGTTGTGGGCGCCGACACCGGGGTGACGCAGTCCGACATGGCGATCTGGCGCGATCACCTGGGCAGCCGCCAAGGCGCTGCTTTCGTCGTACTCAACAAGATCGATGCGCTGCGGGATCCCTTGCTCACCCCGCTGCAAGTGGCTGCGCACATCGAGGCCCAACGCACAGCCACCGCGCGAGCGCTTGGGGTGCCTGTGCAACGGGTGTTCGCACTGTCGGCGCGGCAGGCGCTGGTCGCGCGCGTCGAGTCCGATCCACAAAGCCTGGCCGCGAGCCACGTTGCCGAGTTCGAAGCCGCGCTGTCGGCCGAGTTGTTGCCGCAACGGCAACAGGTGCTGCAGCGCTTGATCAACGACACGGTCACCCAGCTTCAGCAGCGGGCAGCGCGACGGCTCGGTGATGCGCGCCGGCAGATCGCCGAACAGATGCTGGAATTGCGCGGCCTGCGCGGCAAGAGCAGCGGCCGGCTGCGCACGATTCGCCAGCGTATCGAGCAGGAGGCACTCGAATTCGAGCACTGCCACTCGCGACTGGTCGCTCTGCGGGGTCTGCACTCACGCTTGCTCGACGCGGCACTTGAAGGGCTGTCGGAAGATCAGCTCAAGGCCGAGGTCGATCGGTTTCTGACGGACATCAAGGCCAGCATGCTCAAGCTCGGTGCTCGCAAGGCGTTTGTCGCGGCGTGCGATCGGCTGCGCGAGCGCCTCACGAAAGCCAGTCAGCAAGCCCAGGAAATCCGGGAGATGCTGGCGGGCACGTTCACTCACCTGAATGCCGAGTTCGGGTTCGGCCTGGTGCTGATGCCGGGTCCCGACCTGTCGCGGTTTGTCGACGAGCTGAACGCCATCGAACGCAGCTATACCCAGTACCTGGGGCTCGGACAGGCCCTGCGCCTGTCGCAGCCGCAGTTCATGGTGCAGTTCCGTCGCATGCTGCTTTCGCGCCTTGACCCGGCATGGGACGGTGCGCGAAGCGACATCGAGTCATGGAATGGCGCCATGACGACGCATGTCGAGGTGCAGTTGCACGAGCGCCGGCGCAGCTTTCAGAAGCGGGCTGAAGCACTGTCGCGCATCCGTGGTGCATCCGACGAGCTCGAGTCGCGCATCACCGACATCGAGCAGCAGGACGAAGCGCTGCAAAGTCGCAGCGAGCGTCTGGCCGTTGTGGCCCAAGCGGTGCTCTCCAGCGCTTCGACCGTCGTGGCTTGCGAGGGCAACATCGATGTGTCCTTGCCGGTGGACGAGTTCGTCTCAGTTCGTCAGGCGCACGCCTGAATGTTGCCGCTGGGGCCGTGCTGCCCACTGCCAGTCAACCCGCCGTGAGTGGACTCGATCCAGGCGAGCCAGCGTCGACGTTGGCGTTCTCGTCGCAACTGATTCAATGGCAACTGCAGCACGGCCGACATGGCCTTCCCTGGCAGCGCACCCGCGATCCTTACCGCGTCTGGCTGTCAGAAATCATGCTGCAGCAAACGCAGGTGACGACGGTGCTGGCGTACTACGACCGTTTCCTGCAGCGCTTCCCCGATGTGGAAGCACTCGCGGTGGCGTCGCAGGACGAGGTGCTCGCCCTCTGGAGCGGCCTGGGCTACTACAGCCGCGCGCGCAATCTGCACCGCTGTGCACAGGCGGTGGTGGCGCAGCATGGCGGCGAATTTCCGAGAACCAGCGAGCAGTTGCAAAGCCTGCCGGGCATCGGCCGCTCGACCGCCGCAGCGGTAGCCGCGTTCTGCTTCGGCGAGCGTGTGGCCATCCTGGACGGCAATGTGAAACGGGTGTTGACGCGGGTGCTTGGCTTCGAAGGCGATCTGGCGGAGGCTGCCCAGGAACGCTCCCTGTGGGCCCGGGCCACTGCCCTGCTGCCCGAGCAGGGGATCGAGGCCTACACGCAAGGTTTGATGGACCTGGGAGCAACGCTGTGCAGCGTGCGTGCGCCGCAGTGCTTGCTGTGCCCGGTGCGCGAGCGTTGCGTCGCTGCCGCCACGCAAACGCAGGCGCGCTTTCCGGTGAAAACGCGCAAGCTCAAGCGAAGCAAGCGCGAACATCTGTGGCTTTGGCTGTCCTGGCGCGATCGGGTGTGGCTGGCGCAGCGTCCCGATCAAGGGGTGTGGGCCGGGCTGTGGAGCTTGCCGGAATTCGACACTTCCACCGACTTTGAACGGCACTGCGCTGGCTGGCCGGGCCACGCCGAAAAGCTGGTGTCATTCACCCATGTGCTGACCCACCTCGACTGGACCTTGCACCCGGTGCGCTGGAACCTGCCGCCTGATCTGGACGACAAGACTGCCCGCTCCATCGTGACCGCCTGGCCGACCGGTCGCTGGTTCACGCAAGACGAGGCCCTGGCCGCGGGTCTGCCGGCACCGTTGCGCAGACTGCTGCTGAGTTGATGCGGCCGATCGACGCTCAGTCGCGCGCGTCGAGCTCGCGATGGCGTATCAGCGTCACCGTACTGCGGGCGAAGCGGCGCGCCAGCATCTCGACGAAATAAACCGAGCGGTGCTGACCACCCGTGCAGCCGATGGCCACAGTCAGGTAGCTGCGCTGGTCGTTGTTGAAGGCCGGCAGCCAGCGCGTCAGGAAGGCCTCGATGTGCGACAACATCTCGATGACATCCGGTTGCGCCTCGAGGTAAGCCACCACCGGCGCATCGCGCCCATCCTGCGGCTGCAGTTCACGCACGTAGTGCGGGTTCGGCAGTACCCGAACGTCGAACACGTAGTCGGCGTCCAGCGGTACGCCATGCTTGAACGCGAACGACTCGAACACCAGCGTCAGCCGGTTGCCGGTGCCGCTCATCAGATCGCGGATCCAGATGCGAAGCTGGGCGGGGCGCAACTGACTGGTGTCAATCACCGTCGAGACCTCGCGCAGCTCCGACAACAGCTGGCGCTCCAGTTCGATCGCGTCGATCAGTGCCCGATGGCCATCGGGTGCTGACACCCGCTCCAGCTCGAGATCACCAGGGATCGTGTAGCTGGTGTCGTCATCATGCTGATCGCGGTGGTCATGTGTACGCCCCGGGCCTTGCGACAAGGGGTGAGGGCGGCGCGTTTCCGAGAAGCGGCGCACCAGCGCATCGGTGCTGGCATCGAGAAATATCAAGCGCACCCGAACGCCTTCATCGTTGAGCTGCTTCAGCAGCGGCAGCAGGTACGGCAGTGAACCGGCACTGCGCACATCGACTGCAATCGCCACACGCTGGTCGTGCAGCCTGTGCTCCAGTTGCAGAAAGCCACGCAGCAGCTCGGGCGGCAGGTTGTCGACGCAGAAGAAACCGGCGTCTTCGAGCGCATGGAGCGCGACCGATTTGCCCGAGCCAGAAATGCCCGTGACCAGTACGACTTCGCGTTCTGCTTCTTCCCCGCTGTGCTCGTCAGCCGCCCTTGATTCACGGTCGTCTGTGGCGTTCATGAGGGCTACTCCTGTCGTGTGTGCGGTGTGTCTGTGCCGGAGGTCAGACCCATGTTCAGCATCTCCTGCGCGTGCGCGAGGCTGGTGCCCGAGAGACGCTCGCCAGCCAGCATGCGCGCGATCTCGACGACACGGGCCTCACCTGTCACGTCATGGATCTCGCTGCGCACCACGCCGCCGGCCATGGACTTGGCCACCACGTGATGGTGGTCGGCACTGGCGGCGACCTGTGGCAGATGGGTGACGGCCAGTACCTGACGATCGGCCCCCAGCTGCTTCATCAAGCGCCCGACGGTGTCGGCCACTGCGCCCCCGACTCCGGCATCAATCTCGTCGAAGATCAGCGTGCCGGCGCTTGCGTCGCCCCGGCGCAGCTGACTGGTTGTTACCGCTATCGCCAGCGCGATGCGAGACAGCTCGCCGCCCGACGCCACCTTCGCCAGCGGCCTTGGCGTACCTCCTGCGTGCCCGGCGACCAGGAACTCGGCCGACTCCATGCCGAAAGATTGGGGCGAATCCTGCGCCGTGAGCAGCACCTCGAATCGACCGCCGACCATGCCAAGCTGCTGCATCGCCCGCGAGACGGCATCCGACAGCTTCGGAGCCGCCAGCTGGCGGGTCGCCGACACGCGGGAGGCTTCCGCTTCATAGGCCAATCGTGCCTGCGCCAGCCGCGCCCGCTGCGCGTCCAGGTCGGCTGCTGCGTCGAGTGCACGCAGCTCGCCTTTCCACTGTGCCAGCAGCGCGGCCAGGTCGGCGGGCGGGCGGCGGTAACGGCGTGCCAAGCCCATCCAGGCCGACAGCCGTTCGTCGAGCTCGCCGAGGCGCTCGGGATCGGCGTCGGTGTCGTTCAGGAAACCCGACAGCGTATGCGCTGCGTCCTGCAGCTGTGCCTGGGCACCCTGCAGCACTTCGACCACTGCGGCGAGCTCGCCGTCGATCTCTGCAGCATCGCGCAGGCGGTCGATCGCCCTGCCGGTCAGCGTGTTGGCGCTGTCATCGGTCTCGCTGACCGCGTCAAGTGCCTCGCGGGCGGCATCGAGCAGGGTTTGCACATTCGCCAGTCGGGTGTGCTCGGTGTTCAGCTCCGCCCATTCATCCGCGCCGGGCGCGAGCTTGTCGACCTCGCCGATCTGCCATGCCAGCCGCTCGCGCTCGCGATCAATGTCGGCCTGCTGCGTTTGTGCTCGCGCCAAAGCGTCGCTGGCCGAGCGCCACTCTCCCCAGGAACTGCCGAGCACGTACGTGTCGACGCCTGCGTATGCATCAAGCATCTCGCGTACCGCGGCAGGCCGGGTCAGGCTTTGCCAGGCGTGCTGGCCGTGGATGTCCACCAGGTGGTCAGCGATCTCACGCAACTGCGCAATCGTTGCTGTGCTGCCATTGACCCAGGCTCGGCTCTTGCCCTGGGTGTCGATCGTGCGGCGCAGCAGCAGGCTGTCGGCGGCGTCGAATCCGGCTTCGGCCAACCAGGCCCTCAATCCGGGCGGCGTGTCGAATTCGGCGCTGATCTCGCAGCGCTGCGCGCCTTCGCGCACCACGCCGACATCGCCTCGCCCGCCGAGTGCGAGTTGCAGCGCATCGATCAGGATCGACTTGCCGGCGCCAGTTTCACCGGTGAGCACCGAGAAGCCTCCAGCAAGCTCCACGTCGAGCGCGGTCACGATGACGAAATCGCGCAGAACCAGACGCCGCCACATGTCAGCGCTGCCCGGCCGCCCGAAGGCGCTGACGCCCCCCCTCGGGGGGCAGCGAAGGCAATGAGCGTGGGGGGCACATCACGAGGTTCCCGAGTTCCAGTGCAGCTTGCGGCGCAGCGTGGCGTAATAGCTCCAGCCCGGCGGGTGGAGGAAGCGCGCTTGAAACGCGGCGCGGCGCACGGTGATGCGGTCGCCGTGCAGCAGGCTGGCGAGGCTCTGCATGTCGAAATTGACGCTGGCATCGCGGCCGGCAACGATTTCCACGCTGATCTCGCCCGAGTCGGGCAACACGATGGGCCGGTTCGACAGGTCGTGCGGCGCAATCGGCACCAGCACCAACCCCGGGATGCTGTGGTGCAGGATCGGCCCGCCCGCCGACAGTGCGTAAGCGGTGGAGCCAGTGGGCGACGCGACGATCAGGCCGTCGGCGCGGAGGTTGGCGACGAACTCGCCGCCGATGTCGATCTTCAGCTCGACCATGCTCGAGGTGGCCCCCCGGCTCACCACCACATCATTCAGCGCGAAGGCTTCGAAAATGGTCGCGCCGTCTCGCCGAACGCTGCCTTCAAGCATCGTGCGATGCTCTTCCTCGTAACTGCCAGCGATCATCGGTGCCAGTGCGGCGGCGAATTCTCCGATCGGGATATCGGTGATGAAGCCAAGTCGGCCCTGGTTGATGCCGACCAACGGGATGTTGAAGCGGGCCATCTGGCGGGCGATGCCCAGCATCGTGCCGTCGCCGCCGACCACCACTGCAATGTCGCAGCACCGACCTAGTTCTGCCGGGGTGAGCGCGCCGTAGTCGGTGAGGCCGGTGTTCAGCGCAGTCTCGTGCTCCATCGAGACTTCTAGCCCCTGCCCGATGAGAAAGCGGGCGACCTCGTCGAGCACGCTGCGGCTTCCCAGCGCGTTGTACTTTCCTACCAGTGCGGCATGACGAAACCGGCTTTTCATGCGGAATTACACCACAGCACTTTTCGCATCACGGCGTCAAAAAGCCCTCGCGCCCTACAATGAAAATGGCATGGACGATCGCGCTCGAACCCTTCTGAAGACCCTGGTCGAGCGCTACATCGCCGATGGCCAGCCGGTCGGTTCGCGCACTCTCTCCAAGGCCTCCGGGCTGGAGTTGTCGCCTGCCACCATCCGCAATGTGATGGCCGATCTGGAAGAACTCGGTCTGATTGCCAGTCCCCACACCAGTGCCGGACGCATTCCCACGGCACGCGGTTACCGCGTTTTCGTCGACACGATGATGACAGCGCAGCCCTTGCACCTGCAGCAGGCGCCGGCCTTTGAAACGCAGCTACAGGCCGACCAGCCGCAGCGAGTGATTGCCAACGCGGCGCAGATGCTGTCGAGCTTGTCGAATTTTGTTGGCGTCATCACCGCACCGCGCAAGACCAGCGTGTTCCACCACATCGAGTTCATGCGTCTGAGCGAACGGCGCGTGCTGGTGATTCTGGTGGCGCCCGACGGCGACGTGCAGAACCGCGTTATCTTCACCGCCAAGGACTACACCCAGGCGCAGCTGATCGAAGCCAGCAATTTCCTCACAGCCCACTACGCTGGGCGCACCCTCGAGGAAGTGCGCGAGCGTTTGAAGACCGAGGTCGACGCGCTGCGCGGCGAAATCGCCACCCTGATGCAGGCGGCGGTGCAGGCGGGGAGTGAGGCGGTGGCTGACAGCCAGGAGCAGGTCGTCATCTCGGGCGAGCGCAACCTGCTGACGGTGCAGGATTTTTCGACAGACATGGGCTCGCTTCGCAAGCTGTTCGACCTGTTCGAGCAGAAGACCCAGCTGATGCGCCTGCTCGACGTCAGCAGCCGCGCCGAGGGCGTGCGCATCTACATCGGTGGCGAAAGCCACGTCGTGCCCTTCGAGGAGCTGTCGGTGGTGTCCGCGCCCTACGAAGTTGACGGCATCGTGGTCGGCACGCTCGGCGTGATCGGCCCGACCCGCATGGCCTATGACCGGATGATCCAGATTGTCGACATCACTGCGCGGCTGGTCGGCAATGCGCTTAGCACCAAGTAGGCGGTTGCTCCAAGCCCCTGCCTACAATCCGCCGCTCGGGCCGTTAGCTCAGTTGGTCAGAGCAGAGGACTCATAATCCTTTGGTCGTTGGTTCAAGTCCAACACGGCCTACCAAAAGATCAAAAATCCAAGCTGATTCAGCGGCTGCGCCAGGCTAAAGCGGCGACTCTCGACCGGCTCAGGATCGTTTCCAAACAGAGGCAGCGGGAAAACGCTGTCTCGTTTCGAGACACCAAGAGCCCTATGTCTGCTTGAGCAGCGTCCGTTCTTGCAACGACCTGTCGTTCGCCGCGTGTCGGGAAATCCATCAGCTTTTGATTGATTTTTTCAATAAAATCAACAGCTTGGGATCATATCTCGGTCGGTGTTCGCAAGTGAAGCATGCTGATCCCTTGAGTTTCTGAATTGCCTGCCCCATGTGTGGGCTTGTTCGCGTCCTGCAAGAGATTTCACGATGGCACCCATTCCAGTGACTGTACTGACCGGTTTTCTCGGTGCAGGCAAAACCACGCTGCTCAACCGCCTGCTGCGGGAAGCCAATGGGAAGCGCTATGCAGTGATCGTCAATGAATATGGCGAGATCGGCATCGACGGCGACTTGGTGGTCGGTGCCGAGGAAGAGGTCTACGAGCTGAACAACGGCTGCGTCTGCTGCAAGCTGCGCGGCGACCTTGTACGCGTGGTCAGCAATCTCGTGCGCCGGCCCGGTGGCTTTGATGGCATCCTGATCGAGACCACTGGCCTGGCGGACCCGGCGCCGGTGGCGCAAACCTTTCAACTCGACGATCTGCTTCGTCAGCACACGCGGCTCGACAGCGTGATCTGCGTGGCTGATGCCCGACACCTTCCGATGCAATTGAGCTCCACGCCCGAGGCTGCCCTGCAGCTCGCGCAGGCAGACATGGTGCTGCTCAACAAGGCCGATCTGGCGGACGAGGCGATGTTGGCTGCGGCCGAACAGGCTGTGGCGGAGGTCAACCCGACCGCTGAGCTGCGTCGCGTCGTCCGCGGGGAGTTGCCTTTGTCGCAGTTGCTTGACCGCGGGGCTTTCGACAACTCGCGATTGCGACTTCCCAGCCTGGGGCTGGGCAAGCCGTCCAGCGACTCGTCGACGCACGGCTACCGGCCCGTGGACGCTGGCCGCCACACTGTGGGTGTGAGCAGCGTGTCTATCGCTTTCAATCGGCGGTTCGAACGCACGCGCTTTCTGCCCTGGTTGCAGCGCCTGGTGATCGAGCACGGTGCCGATCTTCTGCGCGCCAAAGGCATCCTTGCCTTCAGCGGTGAATCGCGCCGTTTCGTGTTTCAGGCTGTGCACATGACGGTGGACAGCGGAATGGGTCGCGCCTGGGCTGCTGGTGAGGCGGTTGAATCAAAGTTGGTTTTCATTGGGAGGCGGCTCGATGAATCGACGCTGCGTGAAGAACTGGTCCATTGTTTGGAAGATGTCTGTGAGGTGTAGTCATGAGTTCAGTCACTGAAGCTGCTGGCGCTCCGCCAGCTACCGTCGCTCCTCCGCTGATGGCGGTGATGGGCGTTTCTTGGTCGGTCGACGCCCCCGCCGTTGCGGTGAGCTGGGATATCGACGGCAACTCCGCCGCTTTTGCCCTGGGCAACGGACACGTGCTTGTGGCCGACACCAAATGGCCGCAAGGGCCACGTGTGCAGCCTCGCCCCGGTGGCGGTGTCACGGTTGTGCCAGCCAATGAGCCTGCGGCGGACCCTGTCCGCGCCGAATGTCATCAAGGCACCTGCCTGGCTGTGGCGGCGCACCCGCAAGGCGGCTTTGTGAGTGGCGGAGATGATGGTCGCGTCGTTTATCTGCCGCGCGCTGGCGCACCGACGGTGTTGGAGCACACCACCGAAGAATGGATCACGGCATTGGCTGGCCACCCCGAAGGCGGTCTTGCGGGTGGCGTTGCGTATGCGCATGGTCGCACCGTACATCGTCGTTCATCGGGCGCCAGCACCACCATCGAGCTGCCGGCGCCAGCTACCGCGCTTGCATTCAGTCCCGACGGACTCGTTTTGGCAGTCGCCCACAGCGGTGGCGTGACGCTGTGGCCCTGTATCGGTGCGACTCGGCTGCTGGCTTGGCCTGGCTACCACCGCGCGCTGTGCTGGAGTCCAGACGGCAACTACCTTGTCTCTGCGATGCAGGAGAACGCTCTCCATGGTTGGCGTGTGTCTGACGGCATGGACATGGAGATGAGCGGCTATGGCGGGCAGCCGCTTTCTCTTTCTTTCGCCCACGACGGCCGCTATCTGGTTACCAGCGGCGCCACACGACCTGTGTGCTGGAGCTTCGACCCGCCGGGCAATTCGCAGCAGCCGACCCAATGCGGCATAGCCAGTAAAACACCAGTGACGGCCGTCGCTTGTCATCCGCATCAGACGCTGATTGCGGTTGGTTACTTCAACGGCGCCGTTCTTTTGTGCCGTCCGGGCAGTGATGACGCCTTGTTTGTCAAAGGCTCGGGAGAGGGCGCAGTGAATGCGCTGGCTTGGTCTTCCGACGGACAGCGTCTGGCTTTTGGCAATCAAGGGGGGCTGTGCGGCTGGGTGAACCTGCCCGACGCGCTGTTCCGAACCAGCGGCAACCCATCACAAACCACCTCAGAGGAGACTTCGAAATGAGCGAGAGCAGCACACCCACAAACGACACACCGAGCCCCGAAGAGACGGCCAGCAAGGACGCATTCTTTGCGCAACTGGCAAGCGTCTCCGACGCAATGATCGCTGCCCATGGCCGGGACTTCGCGATGGGCGCGCACCTGCTTGCTGCGCGCTACATTGCTGAATCTGACTCTCGTACCAAGGCTGCTGTTGATGCGATCACTGCACCTGCGAAGCCAGTACTAGAGTGAAAACCCGGCCGTCCGAGCCCCCAGCTTCGGACG